>Ga0315274_10002100_pt1 | contig 30505 bp, 33 predicted proteins | sample YL17G02_20_MG_FD_203700 | JGI IMG/M metagenome (GOLD analysis project Ga0315274, IMG submission 203700) | Sediment microbial communities from Yellowstone Lake, YNP, Wyoming, USA - YL17G02_20 | ecosystem: Environmental > Aquatic > Freshwater > Lake > Sediment | place: USA: Wyoming | collected...
ACGAGCGGAGCAGGGCAACTCCCACCGCGTCGATGGCGACCCGGTCAGTACCGGCAATGATCACTTCCGGGTGAATGAGCTTTCCCTTATCCGGCCCGCCGGTAGAAAAGCCTTCCGTTGCATCCATCACGATGAGGTCTGTGCGGTAGAATTTGTTGATTTCTGCGATCATCAGCCGCTGGTAGGATGAGCTGTGCAGTTCACCCATGAAATCATAGTTGACCCCGGGAACCCGTTTTGCGATGAGCCCTATAGAATTTTTCAAAGACATGGTAAAATCCCCGCCAAACCGGTGTGTCTTTAGGCAGCAGGTCTGTACCACCCGATCGGCACTGGTAAAAACATTCGCGATAAAAAACCCGCGGGACCAGTGCAGTCCAAGAGCCTGGATCTCTCCCCAGCCGGTACGGTCGAGTTCATCGAGCACGACTGCAGAAAACCCCCGCTCATGAGCCAGTGCAATAACCCCCCGCGCCTCCAGCACATCGCGGGTGTTCCCCATGCCGCTTCGTTCAGCAAGAATGAGTTTTTTGGGTTTTTCTGCAAGGACTGCAGTACAGACCGCATCCAGCGTGTCAATATGAGTGGATGCAGGTGGCGGGTCAGCACTGTTGTAATTTGCCTTGAGGGCAATTTCAGCGCCCGAAAAAACCGACATGTCAACATCTTTCAGAACTCGCTTCATCCCGATGGCACGATCCGATGCACCGGCAATGAATATCTCCGCATTCCCTCCCATAGGTTTCCCCCGTGTATCGGTACTCTCTCCGGGATATGAAAGTTTGCACGATGCGATACTTTCCTTTTGAAAAAAAAACCCGCTCCCGCAGCCAGACAGAACCGTGCAACGGGGTACGACTATGTCACTACTGTTGTTTCCCCTCTTTTTCGATCCGGGTGACTGCAAGCTCGCAGTACCCGGGATCGATCTCAATGCCGATGCCTTTCCGTTGGCACTGCGATGCCGCAACAAGCGTAGAACCGCTGCCCATGAACGGGTCAAGCACGGTATCTCCGATAAACGAGAAAAGTTTCATGCAACGCAGCGGCAGTTCGACCGGGAACGGTGCGGGATGACCGGTTTTCTTCTTCCTCTCACCGTTAAATGTCCATAACCCATTCGTCCACTCCATGAATTCCTTCCGGGAAATATCGGACTCTTTTGACCCGCTTGTTTTCTTCCACGATTTTTTGTAGAGTATCACAATGAGTTCCACCGGGGCAATCACGTACGGTGCCGATGCACTCGTCCAGGATCCCCATGCTGTCCGGCGCGAGATATTCCCCTCATTCCATACAATCGTCGAATGATACGAAAAACCGATCTTTTTTGCAATGGTGGTGAGGTCCGCACCGACACACTGCTGGCCGCCCTTGTTCTTGTCCAGCGGTATGTTGAGGCAGAACCGCCCGTCGTTCTTAAGCCACGTGAAGCAGCGTTTCATCCAGCGCCGGGAAAAATCCCTGTAATCATCGTAGGTCAGCTGGTCATTATGAGAATTGTACTGAATGTCAACGTTGTATGGCGGGGAGGTGACAATCAGGTCAATACTTCCGGCTGCGATCTTTTTTATCGAGAACATATCCCCGTTGATAATGCGGGTCTGCCCGTTATTAAAAAAGAAGCCTTTTTCCACGCTGCACCTTTGTGTTATGCTTCGTTATTCTTTGCTAAAGCATTACGCTTGAAGGAAAGAGTAGACCGGGGGGGATTCCCGGTCAGGCACAGCGAAATCAAAAAAGGACCTCCTGGCGTTAAGGTGTCCTGTCTGCCGCTTTCATCTGTGCCTGCAGGTTCATCCGGTATCCCTCCACGGTAATATGGAATTGCTGTTTCTGCAGTCTTAACCCGCTGTTTATCGATAGTAACACCCCGTCCTGGTTCTGGAGTAGTGCATTTTCCAGCTCAGCGTGTTGTGCATCAATCTGCGCTGAAAGAGTTTTGGGATAGGTGACATCCATACCATGAAGGCTGAGATCATCGAGAATCGCAGTGCGCCGCTCAGAACTCTGGTTGAAAACCATGAACCGTGTAGTCTGGCTGGCCAGCCACGAGGAATATTTCAGGCAATTGTAGGATTCCTCGACCGGGTGCAGGGCCGCTTCAGCACTCGATTGCATGTCATCGTAACTACCATTAAACATCGCCAGCTGTGCATTGGTTTCATCCACAAACAGTATGCTCTGGCGCCGCATCTCCTCGCGGGCTTCAGTGATCTCCTCAACCGTGCGCATCACGGGCACCGGAAACGCGGCCATCAGGTAATCTTCCTGTATCTGTCGCAGGCCGGCTGTTCCGGTGCCCCCGCTTATCCTGTCGATATAGTTGATCACACCGTCCATCCGTGCCTGCTGGGTCTTTCCAACATAGGCAATATGCATCTTGAGGGGCGATATGAGCTCAGCGCTGTCCTGGATGACAGAACTCTGGCTTACGGACTGGCCTGTGCTTGGGGTCACTGCACCGGCCAGCGGAACAAAAAGTGCACTAAGGAAAAGAAGAATCAACCCCGTCCTGAGAATTTCCGACCTGTTCATGAGCGGTACCTCCCGGCAAAACGAACTATTCCCTGTGGATGGATTACTAGTTTTTCCGTTTGATATCGTGGTAAATAATATTGTGATGATACCCAAGGTTATTTTTTACAACTTCTGGATGCATAGATTGAACCATCTGGTTCATCTTATCTGTCTTGTGTTCGGTGCACCATGGTGAACATATCACACCATTCCGGTGCGGATACACTTTTTGCCATCGTGCAGGTGCAGTATGAAGAGCACGAATTACATACCGATTCGATAGAGCTTAATAAATCCTCACTGTAAAGTACCGCGGACTTGCGATAGGCCTCCTTACCATCACCACACATTAGTGGCTCCCCCATTCTTTTGAACTACAAAAAATACCCATAACCATCACAGTATTTCGATAAAATATTCATAATTCATTAATAGTTAATAAAATTATCTATTTTAATTTAAGTCCATTCTAATAAATATTTACAAAAATTTTAGTAAAAATCATTTTATTTACCACTCCCGACGAAAAAAAGTAAAAATGTCCCGGAATTAAAAAAGAACTTTTTCGATCAAAGGAATCTCTTCGGATTTCCTCGAGAAAACACACAATTATTTTCAAGGTAGTATCAGAGCATGGCGTCGGCTATATCATTCCCTGATACTTGATTCTCATAGCTTTCAGCACCCCGGCACCGTATAAAATACTATATTCTTGAGGGATACACACATCAAGTATTTTTTGTTACTTCAACCGGATCGATATTTGCATCGATCAGGCAGTTGAATGAAACTGTTGCAAGCCACCCGGCTTTTTCAAACATATGCATGAAGCAGACCCCGATAACCAGTGCGCCAGGGTGCCGGTCAATTACTGCTTTTACCTGCTCTGCTTTTATTGGCACGTTGGGCATGGAGAGCCCGCCCATTATGACAATTGCCTTTGGCTTAACAATTTCCTGGGCAGCACCAGCCTGCATCCCGATATCGGGGACATGATAGATCTTATGCGCCTTGCTCTCGTCGACCATGGAAACAAAGACCTGTTCGAGTTCGAGTGAGCGGACGGCAAATCCGAGCAACTCTACAAACGGTGTGCACGTGCCCGGCACACCGTAATAGACTACCTGGTCGCCTTTTTTCAATCCCTTCTTCTCGATATAATCCTTGAACGGGCGCAGGATTCCCGGGACACCATGAAATACCTCTTTTGTGGTCATAATAGATCAACACTTCCCCAGTGAGATGATAAAAATTGCCCAGGTTTGATCACAAAACCATAATAGTACGATCCTGGTCTGTACCTACGACTGGTAAAAAGCCAGTGATTCGCCCATTCTTCGCTCGTGGATATCGGCTACCTGAACACGTTCATACAGTCGCTTATTTCCAGGCTTGTCCTGTATCTCGTTTTTCCGGAAGGCGGCGGGTGGGGTAATGGCTTGAAAAATACCCACCTGTGTTTTAGAAGCCCAATGTCATAACTTAAAAGCACGCACTCCGCGAAAATAAAAAAAATTTAGATGTAGGGGTTGCGGAGAGCCTTGCCCACACCGAAAGTTGCACGCTCTTCGAGCGTCTTTTTATTCTTTGAGATCTTCTCGTTTGCCAGTTTGGTAACGAGTTCAAGACCTGGCTTAACCTTCTCGATCGGCTGGGTCTCAAAGCATCCTGCTGCCATTGCCTTGCCCCAGACCGAGTCCCCGATCTTGGACCTGACAAAGACAGTGCTCCATCCATCGGGGCTGCCGACAGATCCAGTGGAGATGTCAGCGAGGTTTGCAACATAGTCAAGACATACGTGACAGCCGGGCTGCTCGTACTTGTGGGTGACCTTCAGCGGCAGCTGGACGATCTGTCCGCGTTTGCCGTAGACCCAGAACTTGCCCTTGCCGATCTCCATCTTCTTGACGGATTCCATCTTCATGGCTGCATGGTCTTCCACGAGCTGGAGAATGCTCTGGTACGGGAAGTTCTCCATGCAGAAGATACCGACTGCAAGTGCGATACTTGCGCCAACATCGCGTAGCCCAATCGGGTAGAGCTGGCCTTTACGGAGTCCCTGCATCTGGCAGGGGGTGCCGACAATACCGACTTTGTCCAGGCCGAAGCTGCGTGTTGCCTCCTTGATGAGGGACATGTTCGGACTGATGTTGTACTTGGTGCCGGCTGCAGCGAGCATATCAGCCCTTGTTGTGACAACGACCGGAATTGGTCTCCATGGTTCATGAAACTCCATGTTCGAGTTGTCCATCATGGCTTTTTCAGGGTGCTTGTGCGCAAATTCCTTGGTTGCCGCGACAATGGCGCCATCAATGATGCCCTCGTCAAGTGCGAATCCAAACAGCTGGGTGACAATACCGCCATCCTGTGCGTGCTTGAGAATCTCCTTATCGGTGCTCCGTGCCGAGACGCATGATTTGTAAATACCGAGTTCTGCTCCCATTTCAGTCACCTCACTGGAGTGCCGCCATTATGGCCTCGTTGATCGCCTCGTAGTTCGATACCACATCAAAGCTGAACCAGCTCCGCGGGCACTGGTTGTAGCAGGCACCGCACTTGATGCACAGGTCACGTACACCCTGGGGTTTCCCATATTCGTGGGTGATTGCACGGACCGGGCAGGCTGCCGCACAGCTGCCGCATCCCATGCAGAGACCCTGGTTGATGACATCGGTCATCAGGTCGCAGAAACAAGCAGTTGTTCCTTTCTGTGCCGCCATCATCAGCGGCTTGAGGAAGGCAGTTGCGAGGTCCTTTTGTTCCTTTGTTCCCTTGAGGAGCAGGTATGCCATCACGGCTACGTTCCTGATCATCTGGGGTGTCGGTGCGCATCCGGGGATGTACACGTCGACCTTGATAATATCACCAATCGGCAGGAATGCTTCGTGTGCCGGCTGGTTCTGCTGGCCACCGCGGGAGAACCGGGTGATGTTGCCGTAACAGGCGCATCCTCCGAGTGCTACAACGACTGTTGATTTTTCCCGTGTTTCCTTAAGCTCTTCCACTGCGAGTTTGTCGTTAATACAACATGAACCCTCGACGAATGAAACATCGACCTTCTGGACGTGCCTTGCATCTGCAAGTGTTGGCATGTATTTAAGGTCAACGTACTTGTCGAGGAGTGTTAATAATCCGGCGTAGTTGTCTGCTAATGCCACAGTACAACCGGTACACCCACTCAGGTGTGTGTAGCCTAATGTAATCTTATCCGCCACAGGCTTAACCTCCTTTTTTGTTGTTTCCGTTTTTGTTACCGCGTCAGCGGGTTTCTGTGGAGCCGCATCTTTCGGCGGTTCCTCGCTGGCGCTCTTCTTGAAGACACTTGATAGTAGTCCCATAATCCACTCCTATAGTTTCCAGTATGACCCGGATTGTTTTCGGAATTGCATTCTGAACTTCTTCAGAAAGCCCGAGTTCAAATTCCGGGAATGTAACCTTCGCTGGCTGGCATCCGATAATCGTCACATCGATCTGATCCTTGATACGCTGGAGCGGTTCGGCAAGATCCCATGAATGGGCATCCCTGTACGCGCCCGGCGGCAGGTCTTCCACCCTGAGTTTGGTTATAGTTCCAGGCTCCGCCCCAAAATCGGCAAGATCGACGATAATAAGCTTGCTGGTTACTTCCGGGTCGAGCAACGTAAAAATAAAGTGCGGGCCGCCAAGGCCTGCATCTATTATTGCTACATTGTCGGGAAGCGAGAGCATCTGCATCTCTTCTATCACAGCCGGGCCAAAACCATCATCGGCAAACAGGGGGTTTCCGCACCCTGCAATAACGATCTCCGGATACAGCATCGGGGTTACACTCACTGGATGAGCTTCTGAGCCACTAGCTTGTTGTCCTCATCCAGTACGATCATGTGGGTTGCACATGATACACAGGGGTCATATCCACGCATGACAACCTCGGCAAGCTGCCAGGGTGCACCCTCAAGTGCCTTGCTGCAGGTTGCAAAGTTCCAGGTAGTCGGGACGAGCATCGAGAAGTACTGGACCTTCCAGTCCTTGACCCGGGCCATGTGCGCGTCGCAGCCACGTGGCGCTTCGTTAGTTGCCCATCCGAGTGAACCGTCTCCGTCAGGGATGTAGTCTGCAACGACCTTGCCGTTCGGGTTGAGTGCGTCGATGCAGTCGATCATCTCATAGAAACAGTCCTGGTATTCCATCTCACGGGCAACGTTCTGTCCCTGGGTGCCCTTCTCGTCAAAGAACTTGTACGTGACGAGACGTGCACGCGGACCGACTTCAACGGGCTGGCCGTCATACATCGGGATACCAGTGCAGGCTTCCATCTGCGGGTTGACCTTGGTTCCTATCTTGGTGGTTCCGCCAATCGGGTAGCGTGGCTCCTCGAGCGAGATTTCCATCTCGCCCATGTACCAGTCCCATGGACGGGCTTCCTTGAACCGGTGGGGGTCCCAGCTGGGGCACTCCTCAAGGCTCGAACTGCCATAGAATGCGTGAGTTGCAAGGTAGCCCTGGTCGTGGAAACCGAGGGTCTTGGGCAGTGCAACTTTCATGCCGCCGACATCTACAAAGTCTCTCCTGTGATAATTGCGGATCACTGCGATCATGAACTCAGCCTGCTGGTGGGCAAGGACAAGTCCTTCCTTGGCAAGATCGTACATCTTGGTCTTTGCCTGCTGGGAACAGTTCCGGTACATACCGCCGACCCGGGTGTTACTCGGGTGGATGCATTCTCCACCGGAAATCTGGCCAATGGTCTGACCGATCTCACGGAGCCGCTGGATGCGTTTGGCAACGCTGCGCACCGGCTCTTCTGGGGTGAACGGGTTGATCTTGGTCTCAGTGCCCGGAATATAGAAGTCAGGCAGGATTAGGATATCGTGCAGTGCAATGCTGTGACACCGGTTTGCCAGCTGGAGGATATGACGGAGCATCAGTGCATCCTTGGGGATCTCACACTTGATGGATGCTTCCATCGCCTCAGTTGCTGCAATCGTGTGGGCAATCGGACAGATACCACAGACACGGGATGCAATCTTGGGCACCTGCTCGGGTGTCTTTCCGATGGCGAGTTTTTCAACTCCCCTCACCGGGGTAATGGAACACCAGTTACCCGTCTCGATGATGCCTGCGTCGTTGACCTTCAGGACGAGCTTTGAGTGTCCCTCATGTCTTGTGGTTGGGGAAATCTCTACAACTTTCGACAATATTATCGCCTCATGTTATGTTGAGTTGTTCATATGGCTGTACAAAATTACTCTATATTTCTCTCATCTCTAGAGATAATTGACCGTACAAAGTACGTTCGATCTATCTTGCACCAACGGTTTTATAACCTTTATTATACGATCCTTGCAAGAGAATAACCACCAAATATTTTCATAAAACCAGTCCTATAGCCAAAAAAAGGCATGTGCATCGATATTTCTCTTGAATCTTATTATATATTAAAATAAAAAGAGAATTTTTTTATTCGGGAAATAATTTTTCAGGGGGGGGATTCATTCTTCCGCCTTCTGCTTTTCACCGTTTAATTCATCGAACAATTCAGCGAGGGTTGCCCGCCGTTCTGCATAGGCGTCGTGCTGGTGAATGCTCTCTTCGTTCGTCTGCTTAATCGTGACTACCGAATCACCGGCAAGGTACTCAAATTCAGCGAGCACTTTCTTTGCCATTTCGCGGACACAGTCTTCAACAAACCGCGGGTTCTTGTGCGCGGCGAGGACCACGGCACTTTCGTCACTCCGCTTGAGTAATTCGTAGATACCGGCGCTCATCGATTCTTTCAGGATCCAGATAATCTTTTCAAGGTCAACGTCCTGGTCATCGTCAGTTTCGATGCAGAGAAATCCCCTGCCCCGCTGGTTGTGGGTTGCCATGGGGACTTCTTTGAAAAATGCCTCGATCTGGTTCTTGCCAACCCCAAGTTCCTGGAGGACGCGATCTGCCCGCTCCATCATGATGTTCTGGGCACAGGGGCAGGCAGTCATGCCGGTAACTTCCGCCCCGATACTTTTACGCACAATGGGATCCCGGAAAGTGCGCCGAGCAACGGCACGTGCGTGCACCTTAACTACTTCGTGACACACCGTATGACTTACCGGTGTCTCACGTTTTACCATAAACTCACTGCGCATCAAGACTTCGGTGCGGTCCGCGTACTCATGACGGTCCAGCAGTTTTCGCGCAACAACACTGCACAGTTTTTCGATCTTGTTCACGTCACCCTCGATTGCCTGCTGGAGGACTTCATCAATCACCTCAAAGTTACGAGAGAGATTGGCACCTTTCAGGCTCCCGGGCAAGTCTACGTAAACATCAAAATTGGAAATAAATATGACCGGGCGCTTTCCATGGCGGTGTACTTCGACCAGTTTTTTTACGTTCTTTACGCCGACGCGGGTGAGGTTTATCCGGACGTCGGGAGATGTGGCCTGAATGTCAGGCAGCTCCCGTGCAAATGTCTGGTCGGCGTTCTCATGTGTGGACAAATTTTTAATAAGTCATCGCATCCCGGTAATTGTTTCAGTTTTGCTTCTTTAGTTTTTTTATATAATATTTATGTGCTTTGTTGCAGATATCAAAGGGATCTACTATGTTAAAAAAATATTATGAAGCAGATGCGGATCTCTCGGTGCTGAAAGGGAAGCGCATTGCTGTGATTGGTTATGGCTCACAGGGGCGCGGGCAGTCTCTCAACCTCAAAGACAGCGGGCTTGATGTAATGATCGGGCTTCGCCCGGGAAAGAGCTGGGATGCAGCAGTCAAAGATGGCATGAAGGTGATGTCGGTTGCCGAGGCAGTAAAAAAGGCTGATATTATCCAGATTCTTTTACCTGATGAACATCAGGCTACCGTTTACAAGAGCGAGATCATGCCTCATCTCTCGGACAAGAAGTGCCTCATGTTCTCCCACGGGTTCAACATCCACTTTGGACAGATTGTTCCACCACCCACCGTTGATGTGATCATGGTGGCGCCCAAAGGCCCCGGCTTCATGGTACGCAGGCAGTATGAAGAAGGGAAAGGTGTTCCCGCGCTTATCGCCGTTCACCAGGACCATACCGGAAAAGCCCACCAGATTGCACTTGCCTATGCAAAGGGGATTGGTGCGACCCGTGCGGTTGTGCTGGAAACTTCGTTCCGTGAAGAAACCGAAACGGATCTTTTTGGAGAGCAGGCTGTTCTCTGCGGGGGTTGCACATCTCTTGTCAAGGCCGGTTTTGAAACGCTTGTCGATGCCGGTTACGAGCCGGAAATGGCATATCTCGAAATTCTCCACGAGCTCAAACTTATTGTTGATCTGATCTACGAAGGGGGGCTTACCAACATGCGCAAGTATATCAGCAACACAGCGCAGTATGGTGATCTTACCCGTGGCCCACGAGTTATTGGTCCGGAAGCTTACGAGGCTATGCAGGAGATTCTGGAAGAAATCCAATCCGGTAAATTCGCCCGTGAATGGATGCTTGAAAACATGGTGAACCGCCCTGTTTTCAATGCGCTCACCAAAGCAGATGAAGAGCATCTCATCGAAGAAGTGGGTAAAGAAGTCCGCGGAATGATGCCCCAATTTAAGAAATAATTTTTTCTGGCATCCTTTTTATTTCTTATTCTGATATAATCAGGATGAAAATTTGTATTATTTACCATAGCGAGACCGGTAACACCCGTCACGTTGCCCAGCATATTGCTTCGGCATTCGATGCACACCTGATCGAAGTCAGCGACACGGCATCCTGCTCCCGGCTGACGCGCTTCCTTGTCCGGTGCAAAATGGCGAGAGGTGAAGAGAAAACTACGATCGAACCATCATCGCCCGACGTATCGGCATATGATCTGGTTGTATTCGGATCGCCGGTCTGGGCGTTCAAACCGACACCGGCTATACATGCGGCAATCGATGGCCTGGAAGGGTGTATGGGCAAACCGGCTGTTGCCTTTTCAACCCATGGTGGCAGGCCGGGCCAGACTGATGAAACGTTCAAAAAATGGATCGAAGCCCGTGGGATGATTCCGGTTGCGGTTACCAACATCCACCAGAATGCTATTGAAAACGAGAAGAAGACAAAAGAACTCGTCGCGCTTGTCTCTGCTTCAATAAAAGTATAATCTTTATTTTTTAGTGGAACGAAAAGGGAACTGCATCCTTGTTTTAAGGAACTGTACCAGCACGGGTGAACGAGCTTATTTCTTCGATCCCAGCATGATTGCGGTGAGGGATACGAGGGCGGATCCCTTTCGGTATCGCTGATCTCGAGGTGCTGGTTACCGATGGTGATCCTCAGTGAACTGCCCCAAATCTCTCAGATAATGGTGTAGTTCAACCATTTGAGTGCGGATTTGTTGTTCACTGCAACAAGGGACCGACCGTAGGTCTCCGATTAGATCTTCTCGTACTGGTCACCGGTAAGTATTACATTTGCATGCGGGGCAAGAACCGCGAGTGCATCGAGCAGCCCCTCTGACGTTTTTCCGTATTGTGGTGAGAATGACCGGGTCTGCCTGATCCGGCGCTGCATCGCCACAGTTAGTAATGGTATCGAGCACCGAGCCCCTGAAGTGTGGGCTGGTAGCGCTATAATGGCAAGTCTGCCCCCGTCTGCCGGTCGCTTGCATCAACTTATGAGCATATGCATTCTATCGTAACCGGCACTGTTTTAAAAATGAGAAAAAAAGCAGGATTTGACAAACCGGCATGTACCGGGAGAAAGCCTTTTGGCGGCATGGCGCATTTATATTATACAACTATGACGGACGAATATGAAAATCTCCTCAAACAGGCATACTCCAATATCACCGAAAAAACAGAATCTTCAGAGCGTTTTGTAGTTCCTGAAGCTAAGGCATACGTTGAAGGCAAAACCACCGTCCTTGAAAATTTTTCTGAGATTGTGAGCAAGGTTCGCCGTGACCCGGATCACCTGATGAAATTCCTGCTCGGGGAGCTGGGTACTTCCGGAAAAATTGATGGAAACCGTGCTATCTTTAACGGAAAATTTGAGATCACGCTCATCAAAATGATGATTAAGAGTTATGTTGAGGATTACGTTATCTGCTCTGAATGCGGTAAACCGGATACCCGGCTTGTTAAAGATGATCGTGTCATGCAGCTCCGTTGTGATGCCTGCGGAAGTCATCGTCCCGTGAGAAAGAGAAAAGCCCGCACCGAACCTGTCTCTGAGAACCTTGAGGAAGGTACCATCATGGATGTGGAGATCCAGTCCACCTCAAAACGAGGAGATGGCGTGGTGAAGATGGGGCGCTATATCATGTATGTTGCAAATGCAAAGCCCGGGCAGAAGGTAAAAATCAAGATCTCAAGGATATCGGGATCGATTGTATTTACCGAACGGGCAACGGAAGAATAAATCGTAGTTTGGGCCGAACAGATTTCATATATTATGCGCCCTTTTTTGAACCTTTAAATCCCACATTCAGGGGTGTTGATTAAACAATTATTTCGATTTGAGGATTAGTGAAAAAAAACAGATGTGTTAGAAGTTGAAGTTTTGAAGTGTAGGGCCTGAAATTTTTATTATGGTAAGCTCATAGTTAAATGGCGGTACTGATTCATAGATGGAATCGTAACTCATCCACCGTCCATCAACTACATATGATAACGGTCCCACATCCTCAACAGTGAACTCTTTTGTTGAATCTGTTACTTTTTCCAGTATCATGGATGGTTTTACCAAACCCCATTGAATCTTTTTTGAATATGATTCATAGTGGGGGACCAGCTGTGAAGCCTGCAATTGTAATGCTTGTTCTGAATTAACAGCATATCCAAGAACCGGTTTTTCTGACTTGAGAGTGACTCGGAATTTGTCATTCGGATAGAGGAATTTATACCCCAGATCCTTGAAATCGTATGTCTTAAATGTGGCACTCTACAACTACCGTCTGGACAGGAGCCGGGGTGGAAGGTGACACACATCCCGCTATATCCATTGTTACAATCAGGCAGACACCCGCCCATATCAAAAATCTGTCGCCAATCATATGAACAAGCCTATATTAATTCAGCCTATTAACTTTTCTTAATCCGTCATGCCTGAATCAGATAAAAGCAGGGTTAACCTGGATTTTCTTGTAATTAGTTTAAAAAAGGTATAGTATTTACAGAATTTTCAAGTATCATTTTTTCTTCAAGTCTTTTATGAGCTCATCGCAGTGACCGGAAATCCGCCTGCATGCCTTTTTAATAATGGGCAGGGCATTTTTCTTGCCTTTTGTGGTGACGAGAAGTTCCGGGTCCGAAAACTGGAACTCAATCATATATTTTGCTACATCTACATCCGGATCACTTAGAATTTCCTCAACAAGGGCGTTCATGAACGTATGCCCTTCCCCCTTGATGATAAGCCGCACTTTGTCTTTTTCGAGATCGAGAACTTTTACAATCATGCACCTATGTTTGGGCACCTGAAAACTATTAAAGTATGGGTGGGGATGTACGCCGGAATACTTGTCCTGAAACCACGCTTCGGCCTTTTTTACCAAAAATGGTTACCGGAACTCGAATACGTCTCCATCCTTTCCGAGATGGGGAAGTTCCCAGGGAATAAGGTGGCTCAGATGAACGCAGCGATACTCTTCCGGTTCAAGACTCTGGGCAAGGCTACAGGCATCAAGATAATTCATGTGCTTTTGAATCCTGATATCAGAGGGCACAAGTGCATCCAGCAGCAGAAGATCCAGATCGGTGAGAAGGTCAAGGCTCTGTTGGGGAATATCGCTGTTTGTATCTGAGGTAAACCCTACCCGCGAGTCAGCGGTTTCAAACACTATGCCACAGGTAAATGCCGGAGGGTGTTTTACCATGAACAGAGTGATTGTTACCCCGAACATATCAAATGGCTCGTAGGGCTGAATCTCTCCTTTATCAAAGGTGAGAAACCGGAAGACTTCAGCACAGTAATTGAGGACCGGGGGAGTGGCAAATACCGGTGGGATCTTCTGAACCCGGTAAAACTCGCCAAATCCGATAAAATGATCATAATGCCCATGAGTCCAGATCACAGCATCGATATGAGGGGAACCATGCAGGAGAAGCTGCTGCCGGAGATCCGGTGACGAATCAATGAGGATGTGTCTCCCCTCATTCTCTACAAGAAGCGATGTTCGAAGACGCATCGCACCTGTATTTTTTGCGTGGGTACATTGGGGACAATTGCATCCCACCTTTGGCGTACCAATCGCATCGCCCGTTCCCAGGAGGGTTATTTTCATGTTATATCCAGGTCAGGTGCCGGATTGCATCCCGGTTTTTCACCAAATGAATACCCTTCTCGATATCTTCAGGGCCGATAGTCTTCCGGTTGGCCATGAGGGAAGAAAGAATCGCCTCCTTGACCATCATGCGGAGATCGGAGCCAGAAAATCCATCTGTCTGGGAAGCAAGCTGCTGATAATCGAGGGTACACTGGAAGGAGGAAGTAACCTTCACTAAGATATTCTTCCGCATCTCTTCATTTGGAAGTGAGAACTCCACAACTTCATCAAACCTTCGCCAGGCTGCCTCATCGAGCAGCTGCGGATGATTGGTTGCGCTAATCAGGAGCACATTGTTTTTTACCAGGTTGATCTTATCGATGTTTTTTAACAGGGAGTTGACTGCGCGTTTCATTGCCCCGTGGTCATCAGCAGTACGACTTTTTCCAATAAAGTCGAATTCATCGATGAAAAGGATGGAAGGCGCAAGTTTTTTGGCTAATTCAAAGATACGGTCAATATTTTTTGAAGTCTCACCGAGATACTGGGATGTGACCATCGAGAGCCGGACCTCAAGAACCGGCATGTGCATGGTCCGGGACATGGCAAGCGCAAGCGAGGTCTTTCCTGTTCCTGGTGGGCCCACAAAAAGGAGTTTTCCTACTTCATGGATCCTGTGTCGGTGAAGAAATTCCCGATGGTTGATCGCGAGCTGTATTTTATTGATAATCGCGGTCTGTTCCTGCGTGCAGACAAGGTCGTCCATCTGCTGCTCCACTTCTTCCGGGGCAAGGATAATGACAAGGTCAAGTGCGCTCCGGAGTTTTTCGTCTTCTCCTATAAGTTTTGAAACCCGTGCATCGAGGTATGCCTTAGTATCTTCAAACGGCGGATTTGCTTTGCGAACGGTCTTGTAGGTTATTCCCGTCGAATCAATATTTTCAAAGAAAAATGCCAGCGCGGGATTTTTCTCAATGATAGGTTTGCCACCCTGTTTGAGGAACCACAGTGCTGCGGGTTCAAGCGCGGTGATACGGAGGCGCTGCCCGAACTCCTCGTAAGCGATAAAGGGGTTTGCGGATAGTTTCTGGTGGGCGTCCGAAATGGCAATTGAGCGCTTGATCAGACCGTCGCTTACATAGACGGGCCGTTTGATATCCGTGGAAGAGGTGATGGAAAAAATCTCACGGCAGGCAGGGGTCAGATCATTGATATCAAGCTGGGGGTTCTGGTTGAATATTTCAGCGGTCAGAACAACTTCCATTATGCGCAGGATTTCAGAATCTCCAGACATGGCTGTAACCTTAATTATTCATTCCCTGAATGAATAAGGCTATCTCATCGTGTAGTCACGATGCAACCCTCACTGGTCACGATCACTGTATGCTCGTGCTGGGAGACCAGGGATCCCGGGATATCGGAAAGGACCGGATAAACGTGGAGTACCTGCGATCTGACGAGTGAAGAGAGAGCGATATCCAGTTTTTTTTCATCAAGCCAGCGTCGTGCAAACGGCAGCCCATGGCGATCCTTTACCTTATCCAGTATAGCGCGTGCTGCCGGGATCCGGACGGGCTTTTGTGAAACCTGCGAATAAATCTCCTTACGGGTTTTCTCCCCGACATGTCCACTTCCCGTTGTTGCGAACGGTTCAATAGCAAATACCATTCCTTCCTCGAGTACAACACCCCCATTAACCCCGACATTGGGAATGGTGGGAGGGCGGTGGAGAATGTACCGATCAAGTCCATGTCCGGTAAGATTTGATATTGGCCGATATCCACGGCACTCAATCTCTTTCTGGATTGCTGCCCCGAGTTCCCCTGCGGTAGCTCCCGGACGAACCGCTTTTATTGCCGCATCAAGTGCCCTTTCAGATGCCTCAAGGAGTAGTGAGTTGTTCCCAAGATCAATAGTAGTCGCAGTGTCAGCGATATACCCCTCTATCTGGACGCCAAGATCCAGCTTTGCTACATCACCTTTGGTAAATACCCGTACATCCCCTTGTGATGCAGTGTCGTGTGCAGCGTCTTCATTTAACGAAAGGTTGAGAGGAAAGGCGAGTGCTGCCCCCTCTTCTTCGACCTGCACCTCAATTGATTCGACAAGATCCAGGTATGACCCACCTACGCGGATTTCCTGCGCACCCCGGCGCAGGATTTTTGCGGCAAGAACTCCGGCATCACGATACTTTTCAAAAATCTCATCATTCATACGATCAGATCCTCGGGAAATACCGTGAAGTTTTCAAACCCTTTAGTCGTGACAACTCCTATGTCCTCAAGACGCACACCACCAATGCCGGGATAGTAGAGTCCCGGCTCAATGGTGATTACGTTGCCGGATGCAAGGTTTTTTCCTGCGGGTCCGACCGTGGGCAGTTCGTGCACCTGAAGCCCCACGCCATGACCGAGATTGTGCACAAATCCGCGAGTGGTGCTCTCGTATCCATGGTCCTTGAAAAAGTCAACTACTGCCAGATGGATATCTTCTCCCGACGCTCCTGTCTTTACGCGGGAGATCCCGAGCTGTTTTGCTTCACGGAGTGTATCGTACATCTCGAGGATATCAGTTGAAGGTTCCCCCCTGACAATGGTGCGGGTCATATCCGCATAATATCCTGATATCTCTTCTACGGGAAAGAGATCAATTACAATGGGCTCGTCTGATTTGAGTGGCCCCGATCCTAGTATGTGGGGTATTGCGGTATCCTCTCCGCATGATACAATGGTATCCACCGCGCCGCACCCATGCTGCAGGAGCAGACAGTGCATGGAGAATTTTATCTGTTCGGCGGTCAATGGTTTTTTGTCAATATGGAGGATTCCTTTTTTTACTGATGCACTCTTGATCAGTGAGATTGCACACCCCATCGCCTTTTCTGTTACTTTCTGCACATTCTTCATGAGCAGGATTTCATTTTTGCTCTTCTTTGCCCGCATCTCCATAACCGTTCCATGGTCCACCAGAACGGTACACTGTTCACTCAGGGCATTTGCCAGCGCAATCGGGAAATTTGGAGGGACAAGGATTTTTTCCCCAACCTGACCGGCAATCATCTTCGCTGTCGCCCGATACGGGTCCTTTTCTGTTTTTAGAATATCCGGAAGCCCGGCCTGCGTCCGGGTCATCACTGCAGCAGAGGCTTCACGTGCTGCGCGCCCGATCTCCATCGGGGACACGATAATTACTCCGGGATCTCCAGGTTTTTTAAAAAAGACGAAGGGATCGCTTGTCGTAAAATGGGTCAGGTATCTCATATCGGCGTCACGTGACGATGCATATAGTACGTAGGCATCAGCGCCGCTTTTTTTGACCGCGTTTGAAAGGGGGTCCATCTCTCAGGATATATGTAGTTAAACGTCAAGTACTTTTATTCCGGAGTTGACATACCAGTAATGGATGAGGATGCAAAAACCCGGTTCAAATGGAAATTTTACCGGCTCACGATCCAGCTCAATATCATTATCCTTCTCGTGGCCGTATCCATTATTGTTTTTTTTATTGTACATTCTCCGTATACCGTTCCAATAATCATTGGCATGCTGTTCCTGGCTGTCATTCTTTCTTTGGATTTTTTTAAGAAATACAAAGAAACAAAAAAGTGGCTTGATAAACAGCCGGAAAAAGATAAAAAAGATGATGGTACCAGTGAGAATGGTACGATATAATAGCGTGGGATGAGGGATTTATAGGTGTACTATGCTCAAGAAGATGAAGGACGAGATTGAACTGCTCAGCCGTCATATTGAGGTGGCAAAAGCGGTGGCAGATCACGAACCGATCGGCATCCTGAAGCTTGCAGAGCTGCTCGATCTCCCCTCGCACCGCATCCGTTACTCCCTACATGTTCTGGAACATCTCGGGTATATCCGAGCTTCACCGGAAGGTGCAGTTGCCACCCCCCAAACGGTTGAATTATTCCAGCATCTCAACGGTGATCTGGATGAACTTATCCGGCTGCTTGCCGCGATGAAGCGTTATTGATCCGGCATGATGTTACAATCCCTCTTTTGTCAACTTCGATCGTTATTAGAGTTACCTTTAAAAGCACTCACAAAGAATCTAATAAAGCGTATTGATATTGCCTCCCTAACTCAGTTGGTAGAGTGTCGGACTGTTAATCCGAATGTCACAGGTTCGAGCCCTGTGGGGGGCGTTTTTGGGCCCGTAGCTCAGTCCGGTTAGAGCGCCCGGCTCATAACCGGGCGGTCATGCGTTCGAATCGCATCGGGCCCATTGATTTTATTGTTTTTAGTATTTTTTTGGAGGGAATGTCATGTTTGACTTCCTTGCTTGGGATATATTGAAAACCTTTCTATCTCTGAACAATCATACGGAGGAGCATGAAATGTCCTGTGTGCGAGATGGATTGTGTCGAGTCAGCAAAAGACCTTCTTGCCACACTTCCCACTATTTTTCTGCCGTGTGCAGACTGCAGCATACGGACCCTTGACAAACGCTCTCCGCTCCCAATACTTGAATATGCAGAACTCTGCTCATGTGGAAAACGATTCATCGATGAAGTTTTTGCCCACATGTATGTCATCATGGTTGAGGAGGGTGATCTTAACCAGACAGATCCACTTATCGCGGTAGGATCTCCGCTCGTGCATCCCGGATTCGCCATGGATCGTCCGCCGTTCCTTCCGGAAAAGTCACTTGTGCTTCTCACCACAAGGGCAACTAAAATTACTGCAGAACGTCTCGTTATGGAAGTTCCCGAACTCCGCGGTGTCGTAAAGAAAGGCAATTTTGTGCCGGGAATTACAAATCCTGACCTTCATTCCGTTCCAAAAGTCTATGAACTTCTTGCAGGATGTGATGTAAGGGCTGACGTTTTTCCGCTCTGGACGGGTCCCATGGTGATGTACAAACAACAGTCGCTTATCCATATCGAATTCCCACGTATCGGTTACCCGAAGATCCGCGCGGTCGAGCAACATGTGGGAAATCCTCCGGTTACCTGTTTCGTTGACGCATGTTCCGGAGTGGGAACCCTGGGTCTCGCCGCAGCATGCCTTGGTGTGCCCCACGTTGTGATGAATGATGCCTGGTATGCCTCGGCATTCTGGTCAGCATTCAATCTCGAAGTAAACCGGGGGTATCTCAAAATCAGCCGGGTGAAGATCTTCGAACAGTTACAGGATATGCAGAAACACCCGGTTACGATCGACCCGATAAAAATAGCAGAAACTGTAGGGGATCAGGTAATCGAGGTATATCAGGGAGATTTCCACCAATTATATAGTGTATTATCACCCGGGAGCAGTCCTGTGACCGCACTTGATATTTTCGATAAAAAAGATCTCACTTCCCTTGAACAGTTCAAACGCGAATGGCTGGAAAGGGTGGGCGGAGAGGTCTTCGTTCCTTAAATATTGTCATTGGTTGAATGGGAAATTTTGGACACGAGATCCTGATTACGGGTAAAAAGCCTTTATTGACCAGTGCACAAAGGTATATGGGGACTAGCCCGGGTGGTTCGGCGTCACCTGTAACCTGAAACCGTCGGTACGCGGGGGGCGAAGTTTGACGAAGGCTGCAACGGCCTGCGGGAGCCTGTGCGTTCTGACTGTGAAACCTCGTCCCATGAGGTCGATGGCCAGGTATCAATATTCCGGAGGGAATGGCGACCTGTCGCTGCGGGGACCGGTTCAGGCCCGGAAGGGAGCAGACTTACCGTAGACATCCGGCGCCCATGGGGTAACGGGGCGGAGGATGGATGCTTTGGCAAACGTAGTAACGTACAGTCGACCGATAACGCGTCCCCATGTATGATTATCATGTCAAAAGTGACTATCCTTGGTGCAACCGGCAATGTGGGGATGTTTGCCTCGTATGCGATATCAGCAAATCCTCATGTGCGGGAAATCCTTCTCTATGGGCGGGAAGGACGCGAAACTCTTCTCCGTGGAATCACCCAGGATTTTGTTGATTCGTTTGCTGCACGCGGAACGAATATCAAGGTCAACTGGACAACAAACTTAAAAGACGCTGCCGGATCAGATGTTGTTGTTATTACCTCTGGTATCCCGCGCACTCCTGGACAGGACCGTCTTGATCTTGCGCTGGGAAATGCAAAGGTTATCACCCCGCTCGCACAGACTATCGGCGTTATCGCACCTGAAACCAAGATTCTTGTAGTGACCAATCCGGTAGATGTAATGACCTGCGTTGCTTTGAAATATTCCGGCCTTAAGCCCAGTCAGGTATTCGGGCTTGGAACGCATCTCGATTCTATGCGTTTAAAATCCCTTATTGCTGCCTATTTCAAAGTCCATGTGAGCGAAGTCCACACACGGATTATCGGTGAGCATGGCGACAGCATGGTCCCGCTGTGGTCAGCAACGACAATTGGCGGTATCAAGATATCCAACCTGCCAGCGTTTTCACACCTCCCGGTAAAAGAGATCATTGAATCAGTGAAAAACAGCGGAAACCTGATCATCAAAGATAAGGGATCTACTGTCTACGGACCTGGAGAAGCGATTGCCTCGTTAGTAAAGACAGTGCTTGGTGATGAAAACCGGATCCTGACCGTGTCAGCCTATATAAAAAGCGAGGTCCATGGTATTGGAGAAGGGGATATCTGCATCGGCGTCCCTGCCCGGATAAATCGCAGCGGAGTGTTCCCGATCACTATCAAGATCGATGAATCCGAAGTGATGGCATTCCGCGAATCGGTTGAAAAAATCCGGACGATCACCAAGAAGGTTCTCGCAAATCTTGAAGAATGAGAAAAAAAAGTGTTTATGTAACCTGAATCAGGTTAATGTCACTTCCACAATTTCTGCCCGTTCGACACCCGCTACTTCATTAAGGGACTTCTCGATTGCATCGGTCTCCCCCCCGGAGTCGTTGACGACCGCAACAAGTTTAAGCGCCTTTAAACCAAAACCGATTGGCTCTTCTCGTATTTCATGAATTCCGGGCAGCTTTTGTTTCAATGCCTTTTTCAATTGTTCAAGGTCCACTTCCGGCGATTCGGGCATAACCCTGACAATAACTGCTACACTACCCATGAATTACGGCCCCCCAAATCCACATTTTGGGCAGATATAGGGGATGCTCTGCTCCCTGCACCGGTAACAGCGGTTGATCTCAACACCACATGCGGGGCATCCGAATTCTGTTGCGCCCTCTTCTGCAAGCGGGGCATTGCAGGATGTACATTTTTTATCTGACATTATTGCTCCTCCAAGGATTCCTATAGTATCTCTTTTAGAACCTTTAAAAGGTTGTACCGAACTTAGTACGCGGGACCAGCTCCTCCTTCAGGTATTTTTCCACGCGATCTGGTTGTGATCCATTAATAATGGTTGTTTTTACCGTATTTTTTGTCACAAACGAAATGAAACAAGGGTCAATTATATCTGATTCCACCAGCCCGGTAACCTGCTCCTGGAGGATCCCGCTGATGCCATCAATAGATTTGAGAAGGAGAAGATCGAGGTGAAGGGTGTCTGCCACCCAGGCAGCGATAGTATCAGAAGTCACATCCCCCGAGGGGGGCAGGATGTTAGTCAATCTGAGGCACCGATAAGGAAGAAATACTGTTGTTGTCAGGCGCACCGCTATTCTGTCAGTCGTTAACATACCAAACGATGAGATAAACCAACCATACTGTTCCATTGCTGCGATGGCCATCCAGTGTGCCGCATCGTCATTTACCCGAACCTGTCGCACAATGTCGGCAAATGGCCCTCCGCCAGGGATGATAAATAACGGGCGTTTTGATGCATTAAGGATCGGTACAAGGTCGGGGATCTGATTATTCAGGCTTCCCCCCACGTTCACTATTAATGGCGAGGTTGATTGATCTTTCTATGATTCCCTGCCCTGTTTCATACTTCAGGAGAGTTATATCACCAGATTATAAAAGGAGCATGGCGAATGAGAGTGATAATGCGTCGGTTCCTTGTGCTTTTCCTCTCTTTGTGGTGTGTGATGCATGCAGGTGCCGCAGTCCAGATCGTTGAGTTCTGTCCTGATCCTCATAGTTATGAGGATGCGGATGAGTATCTTGTCCTCTCCGGTACCGGCTCCCTTGATGGTATCACGATTTCCGATGGGGAGGGAGGGTTTCGTTTCCCCCCGGGAACAAGGATTAACGGTTTACTTACCATTGCCCGCAGCGGAACCGCGTTTAAACAAAGTCATGGAGAATACCCGGATTTTGAATGGCTGGATTATTCTCCGCTGGTTCCGAACGTGATCAATGGTGATCCTCTCCGTTTAGCGAATTCAAAAGATGCTCTCATGTTGTATGAGAATGGGATACTTGTTCAGAAGGTTGCGTGGCCTGATGATGTGAAACCTCGCGAAGGGCAGATACATTATCTTGAAAAAGGGGTGTGGGATCCCCGCCCGCTCATGATCGGTCAGTCGCGTTTTTCTCCAGCGGTATTCCGGAATGTATCAATAACGACGTTTGTTTCACCGGATTGTTCCAGTGAGATTTTCTCTTATGCCGTGAACCAGGCATCTGATGAAGTGCTCCTGAATGTTTATGAATTTTCGAGTCCGGTAATAGCAGATACGCTGATTACTGCACAGGCACGGGAGGTTGATATTAAGATTGTCGTTGAAGGCGGTCCTGTTGGGGGGATTAGTCCGGAAGGAAAAGAGGTGATCCGGAAGTTGACCGACAGCGGAATTCCTGTCTATATGATGGTATCACGCAAAGGAGAGCCTGCTCCCTATCGCTATGACCATGCAAAATATATGGTGATAGACCGGCGAGCAATCCTGCTTACCAGTGAGAACTTCAAATATAGCGGATTTCCTCCTCAGGGAATGACCGGTAATCGTGGTTGGGGAGTATACCTCGAAGATCCTGAACTTGCACAGTATTTTTCAATGGTCTACATGACGGATTATAGCGGAAAATCTATGACTGCTTATAATGGATCAGCAGGAAATCCTGAATCCATTCCTTCCGGGAAATATACGGTGGAGTTCCCGCCCGGATATTTTACCGGTGCTACAGTTCGACCTGTTATCGCGCCAGATACCAGCAACCAGATTACCGAAATGATAAACTCTGCTGAACGGAGCATCGAGATCGAGCAGGCATACATCACCAATGAGACGGCGTATTCCCTGAATCCGTATCTTTCAGCAGCGATAAATGCCTCACGGCGCGGGGTTCATGTCAGGGTACTGCTGGATTCATACTGGTATAATATTGAAGATGAAAAGGACAATGACGAGATGGTTGCCCTGATCAACCGCATCGGCGCTTCCGAACACGTTCCCTTAGAGGCCCGGTGTGCAGATCTCCAGATGAATCAAATAATACAAATCCACAATAAGGGGTTAATCGTGGATGATAGTCGCGTTCTTGTGAGCAGTATCAACTGGAACAGCAACTCCCCCAACTTTAACCGTGAAGCAGGTGTGATTATTGATCATCCCGGAGTTGCTCATTATTTCCTTGATGTATTTGAAGACGACTGGAATCCGACGGTAAAATCACCCGGAATTAAGACCGATTACCTGAAAATTGCCGTCGTTGCAGTCGTGCTAGTTCTTCTCCTCCTCATATATTATCGCCGTCAAAGAGCATGACTCACTGTCACAACTCACTGGATAGCAAAGAGAAAAACAGGATCTAAAAAAGTATCAAAAGTTCAGAACTTTTTTAGTGCACACTGGCACACATCACACAAATTGATGTCACTTTCACCGGTAACTACTGCAAGAGCCCAACGGTCTATCAGGGAATCAAGCTCGTTGGAAATCTGAACTTCACTCACCCCTCTCTTTTTGCTCATGTACTGCGATACTGCTGCTCTTGTGACCCCGAGACGTTTTGCAGTATCACTCTGACTGAGCCCCTGCTTTTGCACCAACCGGGAAACCATCTCGGCTCTCATTGGCGGCAGAAGGTTCCGGACCATGGTATCACAATGCATCAAGGTGCAGGTGTGTTTCGTCATACACACACGGGTTGTGGTTTTATCGTTTGTGCAGTCCGGTTCTGGTATATAATCTGACGGGCATCGCGGAAGTTAAACTTCTCGATGATAAGATGCCTTTCTTTGAGTTTTTTCAATGCATAACGCACGGTTCGTGGGGCAAGATGGGTTTTTTGCACGAGATCTTTGTGCGTCATTGCTCCACCTGCATCCAGTATCTCCATCACCGTCTTTGATGAGGGTGGTAAGGTTGTAGAATACATGATGAAAGTGTTAACACTGTTAACATATGAATCTATCGGTAATTTAAACGAGCCTCCTCAATACTCAAGTATGTTCGAGCGTCAGGAACGTGTGGCAATTTTGCTTTTACTGGGTGTTGCGTGTGCAGTAATTACTGCACACCTGGTTCTCGGGACGCTCGGAAAACAACCATTTGCACGACCCTTCACCAATAATTCTGCAGATGGTGAACTGGTAATTGCAGGGGGCACAATCGATCAGATTACGATTACTAAAAACGGTGGGCACATGAATGTGTATCTGACTAATATCACCATTTTTGTGCCGGTTCAGATTGCACAGGAATTGACGCTCCAGAAAGGTGATTCAGTATCCGTCTATGGAGTTGTTCAAACGTATCGCGGGAAAAAAGAGATTGTAATCAGTTCTGGAAAAGATATCTCTGTCATTCCTGTGAATACAGGCAATCTTTCCCGAGCATAATCCCAATATCAGATAAGAGTAAAAAAAATTAATCGCATAAATGCATGTTGTATACCGGAACTCGGCGAAGTAACTGCAATCTCCACGGCGCCTATACTTTTACCGGAGAATCAGTAATCTTTCTGGACTTTTCATTTTGTATCGAATCAAGAGCTTTTTGTGCTGCATCCCGCACTACTGCATCCTCATCAGTGAGTGTCGCGGTCAACCCTGCAATCGCCCGTTCATCAGCGATAGTGCCAAGAGCCCATGCGGCAGTTTTTCGGACAATTTTCTTTTTATCTTTGAGAAGGGGGAGAAGCGGATCCACAGCGCGTGAATCGTGGAGTTTTCCCAGCCCCCATGCAGCCCCGGTACGCAGCCATTTATCCTCAGATTTTAACGCTTCTATCAGAGGTTCAACAGCACGGGGATCCCCTAAATTTCCCAGCGATTTTGCAGCAAGCCACTGGACATCCACAAAAGGGTCTTTGAGTGCATTTATCAGTGGTTCAACTGCTGTTACATCCCCTTCATTTCCCAAGGCTTCTGCCGCCCGCCAGCGATAGTTGAGATTGGGATCTTTGAGCAGTGTAACATATCCTTTGATACGCAGTTTTTTACGCTCTTGTATTGCAGCAAGCTCAGCGGGGGTCGGTGCTGGGGAAGTTTCAGCACTCTCTGCCTGGGCTTCAGGACTACCCATTGCTGTTCCTCAATAGCCACCAATACGTGATACCGGACTATTAAGGTTTTCAATAGTGGAGGACTGCCCCGTTTATCAGAATGATATCCGGATTTGAAAACAAAATCCCCATGAAAATGCGGAGTGTATAGGAAAAGTGTGAGAGGAAAAATCTCACGGAAAAATTTGTGGAATAATTTCAAGGTTTACTGACAAATTTCTTACTGAATGGGTCAGTACCCCCAGACTGATCACATCGACGTCAAGCGCTGCATACCGTGGGAGGGAACTCTCATCAATGCCACCTGAAAGTTCGATAATAACGCGATCTCGCAGACCTTCGCTTTTCAGTACCCTGATAGTCCGGGTAATCTGACCCGGACTCATATTGTCAAGCATAATGATATCTGCACCCGCTATTGCCGCGGACAGGGCATTTTCAGGTGTTTCTACCTCAACTTCAATTTTTTTATAGGTGGTGTCCATTTTTGCTGCCTGGATAGCAATACCGAGTGGAACCAGCGCCAGATGGTTGTCTTTGATAAGAATCCCGTCGCTTAAGTTCATACGGTGAGGATCGCCGCCACCAATCTTTACCGCTTTTTTATCGAGTATCCGGAATCCCGGACACGTCTTGCGGGTAGCTGCCACCCGGCAGCATGGATTGACTGCTGACACGATATCTACAATCTTTCTTGTCTGGGTTGCAATACCACTCATTCTTCCGATGATATTGAGGGCAGTCCGTTCAACAAGCAGTATCTTTTTTGCATCTCCGTTGAGTAAAAGGAGGGAGTCATTCTGACAGACAGCCTCCCCGTCTTTTACGAGATGTGTCACAGACACACCAAAATGGGAAAAAAGTGTGGATGCCTCTTCGAGTCCTGCGATTATCCCCTCCTGCTCTGCCCGTATCACTGCATTACAGGTAATATCTGGTATGATAGCAGCAGATGTTACATCGCCGGATGGCGCATCTTCCTCAATGAACTGCAGCAGATAATCGAGGACTACCATATTGGGTTTCACCTATCAATCGAATCATGTTCCCACGATTATCGGATCACTAAGGTTATTCAGGAGCGAGAGAATGGACAGGGCTGCAAGGTAGCTGGTGGCGGGATTGCCAGGACTGGGAACATTCGTCACTTTGATATAGGTTTCACCAAAGCTCCCTTCAATGAATACTTCGTGAACATTGCGGTCGACTGATGGGTCAACCCAGAGCTCCACATCCGTATCATGTCCAGCTGCAAGACTTATGGCGACCGATACATTGACATTTTTCGGGAATGCCTTAATGCACTCGTTGGCTTTCCCGGAAAAAATCAGCCTCCGCGTATCAGCGGTCATGTCCAGAGATGCAGGACTTTTTGTGGTTCTCAAAAGTAACTTTTTGATTTCTGAAATTTTTCCTATCTTGAGGTTATCGAGACCAAATATCGCCCCGCTGGGGATGTGAATTTTCTGTCCATATCTCATGGCCAGTTCCCGGATCTCGTCCCGGAATACTGTATCAGAAAGTGCACCAACACTCATGATTACCAGATCTTTATTGTGGGATAACACCAGTCCCGCATAGTTTTTGACGGCACTGACAGATGCCGCTTCCACAACAATATCGATATCTGCTGAAATAAAGGATTCAAAATCTTCATATGCGTGTGCACCGGAAATCCTTGCGATCTCTTTTGCCCGCTCTAATACCTTATCATAGACCGCTGAGATTTCGAAACCGCCCCCGTGCTGTGCGATGATATGTCCAATATTACCACAGCCAAGCAGCCCGATTCTCATCATGATAAACAGATTATGGGTGCCATTGGTTAAGTGTTGTGTTCACGAGATGAAGTGTGCCGGGGAATTCTTGTATATTGGAAAAAAGACCTGATTTTTCAGACATTTTGGTCTTCTCCCGTTTTTTTTAGTTTAACACTATTTATTGAAGTGCGTTCAATGGATCCGGTGGTGCTGAAATAGTGGCAGAAATACCAGAAACCGGGTGCGGAAATAGTGCGGGTATTCAAATTCTGGAAACGTTTCGCGATCGGAGCGTTTATATCGAAACGTATGGGTGCCGCTATAACTTCGGTGACACGGCAAAACTTATCGAGATCTTAAAGTGCAAAGGCAGCACCCTTGTCGATTCAGCGGAAGCGGCAGACGCAGTAATCATTAACACCTGCACTGTTGTCGGACCAACTGAGAGGCGCATGCTCAGGCGGCTTTCACGGTTCCGGGAGTATGACCTCTATGTGACGGGATGCATGCCGGAAGTGCAGCGCGAGGCAATTTTTGCGGTATGTACGCCCACTATTCTCCTTTCGGAAACAATCCATGAAGCATACCGGAGTGTCAGAACTGCTGCTGGTGCTGGTGTGGCGATTGTGCAGGTGGCTCAGGGATGTGTGGGTAGGTGCACCTACTGTCTTACCCGGATTGCCCGCGGACCTCTCAAAAGTTTTCCTGAAGAGGAGATCCTTGCAGAGATACTGGCGCATGCACATACCGGGACACCCGAAATCCAGATAACTGCACAGGATATAAGTTGCTGGGGACGGGATATCGGAAAATCACTTCCCGGTCTATTAAAGGGCGTCGGGGATCTGCCAGGACGGTTTATGATCCGGGTGGGAATGATGAACCCTGCCACAGTGAAAGGAATTCTTGATGATCTTGTCGATGCTTTTGCCAGTGACCGTATTTTCAAATTCGTTCATCTCCCCGTTCAGTCCGGATCAGACGCGGTCCTTGACCGGATGGGGAGAGGATATACCGTAGCAGATTTTGAAGAGATTGTTGCTACGTTTAAGAACCGGTATCCAAAAATTACGTTAGCCACCGATATCATTGTTGGGTTTCCCGGTGAAACAAAAGAAGACTTTTCAGAGTCGCTTGAACTGATAGAGAGGGTGCGCCCGAACAAAGTAAATATCACCCGGTATTCACCGCGTCCTTTTACCCCTCTCTCTTCTAAGGAAGACTTTCCTGACTGGGTTAAGAAGGATCGTTCACGTATCATGAATTCCCATGCAGAAAAGGTCTACGCTTCAATCAACGCCGGGTGTCTTGAAAAACAGGTGCCCTTTCTGGTGACAGAAACAATCAAAAAGGGATCGGTAATGGCCAGATCGCCCAATTATCTGGGAATTGTGATTAATGAGAATCTTCCTGTTGGATACGAGGGTCGGGCAATCTTGAAAAAAGACCGGAAGTATTTTTTTATGGGGCAACGGGTCATCTGATATTAGAATCCCCGTTCTTTCAAGCTCAAATAGCTGATCAGAGTGAGGAAATCAACTTTTTCTTTTCAGAAGTTCACACCATTTTTTAAAAAATTTTTCGTGGTACATTTCCTTATTCCCTGTCTCTTGGAGATACCCAATCTGCTCTATTCGATCAAGTCTGTTGTGAATCCAACAGGAAACGAGCGGTTTTATAGGCATAGTATCAACACTTGTTATCCGTTCGGTACGTGCCGGGCTATGGTGAAAAAAATGGATGAAATTGAAGCCGGATTAAAAAAACTGGAGCAGAAGATCGAAGAGCTTGAAAAGCTGCAGGCAAAAGGCGATACTCTTTCGCAAGAGATCAGGGACCATGACTCAGAACTCCTTGCGCGGATGGCCAAATCAGCGGTTCCTGTTGTTAAAATCGTCGGCCTGAATATGTTGAGGAAGGGTAAGCAGGATACCAAGGGAGAAATCTACGATCCCGCATATTACCCGGGCAAGATGATCATTTTAGGGAAGGCTGAAAAGCCGGCTTCGTGCCGGCCGGACAACCCCCAAATGCCGGTCAGCGACCAGTTTTGCGTGATGTCTGAAGATGGTAAATTTTTCGAACTTATGTACAGTTTTGATGGTTTCCTCACAGATTCTTACCTTAATCCTATGGATGCGAAGATAGCAATAGAACACTATGGCTATGATATTATGTTTATGCTCTACCGCGCGATGCACGATTACCTGAAAGGAGAAGAAGCGCTTGTTGATGCACTGGAAAAAGTGATCGAGTATATTTTTAACCGTGCACCGTAATCGGGTCATCAGGCCACTTTTTTCCATTCGAAGAGCGGCAATTGCTATTTTCGCAAATTATCGTCTGATTTCCGAGTGCGGATGGGAATAACATTCGGGCGCAACGCATATCTTCTGCATTTTCAAATTCCACACTTTCATTGACTTCATTTACCTTGCGCTCATGAGGTGGCAAAAATACCGTTTCCATCGCAATGTCGCAATGGGTCCCGGCATAAATCCGATGTTGAGCAGGACCGGAATGACATGGATTTTAAATGCCACTGCATCCCCGCATTTTGCCAGTACAATCCCCGCTACGCCAAGCCGTAAAAAAGCTGAGATAGAGGATAGATTGCGGGAATCCTTGATGATGAAAAATTATAATGTAAAAGCAGCAGGGATATCCTCTCCGCTAGCACCAGGATTACGATCGATGAAAACCAGTGAAGGAGTAAAGGACAGGAAATAATTCCGGTGCCGGGGATGAGGGTATAAACTCTCGTAAGGGGCAAAACCGTGAGAGAAAAACAATATCAAAATGTGCAGGATGGGCCCGATGTGATTCGAACACATGACCTCCCGGTTATCAGCCGGGCGCACCACCGGGCTATGCTACGGGCCCAAAAGTTTGCCTGAAATTTACCTTATTTACTACTCCACCAGAGTTTTTATAAGTTGTGAATTGCAGAATGAGATGGCAAAAACATTCAGATAGGGATATGTGTAAAAAAGCCACGGTATAAGTACGGATCTGAGATCATGGCACGAAAATATCTCCTCGGGAATGAAGCGATCGCTCACGCGTGTGTTGAATCCGGCGTGGATTTTGTAAGCGGATACCCTGGCACACCGTCATCTGAAGTGATCGATGTGCTGCGTGTACAGCCGGACCGATCCTACTATGTTGAGTGGTCAGTCAACGAAAAGGTGGCATTGGAAAACGCCCTCGCTGCTGCATGGTGCGGCATCCGTTCACTCTGCACTATGAAACACGTAGGACTCAATGTTGCTGCGGATCCCCTGATGACGAGTGCCTATACGGGGGTCACCGGAGGACTCGTAATTCTGAGTGCGGATGATCCATTCGCCCATAGTTCGCAGAATGAACAGGATACACGGTGCTACGCGCATTTCGCCCGGGTACCGTGTCTCGATCCTGCAAGCATACAGGAAGCACATGATATGATACCCGAAGCGTTCGGTCTTTCCGAGGAGTTCGGGCTGCCCGTTATCTTCCGCCCCACGACACGTATCTGCCACTCGAAGGGTGACGTGGAGCTGGGCGAATCGGTCGTGAGCATTCGGAAAGGTGAGTTCCATAAAGATCCGCGGCAGTATGTCGTAATCCCGGCGCATACCCGTGTCCTGCATAAAAAACTTAACGAGAAACAGTCTGCAATCAGGAAGCGGTTGGTTGAACGGGGATTCAACCACTACAAAATACGGGGAAAGATCGCAATCAT
>Ga0315274_10002102_pt1 | contig 30451 bp, 22 predicted proteins | sample YL17G02_20_MG_FD_203700 | JGI IMG/M metagenome (GOLD analysis project Ga0315274, IMG submission 203700) | Sediment microbial communities from Yellowstone Lake, YNP, Wyoming, USA - YL17G02_20 | ecosystem: Environmental > Aquatic > Freshwater > Lake > Sediment | place: USA: Wyoming | collected...
AAACACACGATTGTATTCTCCACGACGCCCAGGATGTCCACCTAACTTCAATCGGAATCTGGGGGCTAAGCCCTAATCCTCCTGCGGACGGAGCCCGTGCGTAGGAGAGGCGGTTTCCGGAGGGGCGCAGCGAAGCGCGTCGACCTTCCGATCCAGCAAGTGATTGTAGCGGCAGGTAAGGTTGGTGATGAGGCCGAGGAGCACCTTTTGGGGGTTTCGCGTGTGGAGGACCGTTCGCAACACGCGAGCCAGGATCTTGGGGTAGGAGTCGAACCGGTCGTGGAACTGATTCACCTCCCGCACCAGCTCGCTCCCCGTGAAGTGGAGGTACTGGGAGACAGGGTGGGAGAAGGTGTAGTACTGCCAATCGGCGGGATAGCTGTTGGCGATGATCCGCCCCTCACGCTCCAGCTTTTCAAAGAGCGCCGTCCCCGGCAGCGGCGTGAGGATCTGGACATTGGCCATGTCGAGCCTGTAGTCCTCGGCGGCGCGGGCGGTGCTGGCGCCGATGCCGGGCCGGTCCGTATCGATCCCCAGGATGAAAGAGCCCATCACGGTGATCCCGTGGGACTGGATCCGGCGCACGGCCGCGCGCCAATCGCCCTCTTTCCGGATGTTGAATTTCTTGCGCAGGGCAATCAAGCCTTCGACCGTCGGGGACTCGAAGCCGATGAAGACCCCCTGGCAACCGGCCCGCGCCGCCAAATCAAGCAGTTCGTCGTCGTCGCCAAAGTTGATCGTGGCCTGGCAGATCCAGGGCCGGGTTAAACCCTCGCGGAGCATCGCCCGGAACAGATCCTTGGCGTAGGCGATATGGTCCCGGCGGGTGCCGACCAGGTTGTCGTCCACGAACAGGATTCTCCTTTCGCGGATCTGGTGCAGCTCGGCGATCACGTTCGCGATCGGGCGGTGGCGGAACTGGCCACCGTTGAAGGCGGTCACGCTACAGAACGAGCAGTTCAAGGGGCAACCCCGGGTGACCTGGATCGAACCGAAGAGGTACCGCCTCGCTAGCAGGTCGTGGCGCGCCGGAGGAATCTCCGCCATCGGAACTGGCCCGCCAGCGTAGACCCGCTGGAGCGTTCCGGCCTGCACATCGGCCAGGACTCGCGGCCACACCAACTCCGCCTCACGGGTGACCACGGCATCTACGTGGCCCAAGGCCTCGCCCAGGCGCATGGTGGCGTGAATGCCCCCCATCACTACCGGGACTCCCCTCGCACGGAAAAGCGCAGCCAGCTCGTAGGCGCGGGTGGCCTGGCAGGAGAAGGCGGTGATGCCGACCAAGTCGGGGCGGGACAGGGCCTGGGCCTCGATCCGGCCGAGGTTCTCGTCGAGCACCTCGACCTCCCAGCTTGGCGGGGTGAGACGAGCCAGGATCAGCAGGCCCAGCGGCTTCCAGACCCGGAACTTGTTCAGGCGGTTCCACCGCTGAATCTTGCTCATGCTGACCACGGGATTGCATGGGTTGATTAGAAGAAGCTTCACCCTCACCCCTTCTCCGCCCCTGACTTATCAAAGAAAATGCATTATCGCAGGTTTCTGCCCAGGATCTTTCGCTTAGATGCAGGGTGGCAGCAGCCTGCTCGGGGAAGCCCTATCTGGGGCTCCTTGGTCCGCCGTTCCTTTTTCAGCCTGTCCTCGGGGTCGAGCTCCGACCCAGGCCGGTCTTTGTCTCCTACTTAGCCGCGGGAGAGCGCGTCTTTGATCCGCTCCGGTGTCATGGGCAGTTGCAGCAGCCGGGCCCCGGTGGCATCAAATACCGCATTGGCAATCAAGCCACCCATGCAGATTACGGCCGGCTCTCCGCCCCCCTGCGGCGGCGAGTCTTTTGCATCCACGATGACCGTGTCGATTTCCGGCAGCCAGGAAAAACTCGGAATCTTGTAGGTATCGAAATTGGAATCGTGGATGTCGCCGCCGGTGAAGCGAATCTCCTCAGTCAATGCATATCCCAGACCCATCGTGATGGCGCCTTCCATCTGCAACCGGGCACCTTCGGGATTGACGCACAATCCCATCTCTTGCGCACAGACGACCCGCTTGACCTGGACGCGCCCTGTCTGCTTGTCCACTGCAACTTCAGCCATGTGCGCGACGCAGGTGCCGACATCTGTGCCGCACGCCACCCCATAGCCGCGTCCGCTTGGAGCCTTGGCGGGCGACCAGCCGAATCTCTCGGCGGCCGCCTGGAGGACGCGTCGCATTCGCTCGTCTTTCAAATTCTTCAGCCGGAACTCGACGGGGTCCATCCCGACCTTCGCGGCCAGCATGTCGATATGGGACTCCCGGGCGAAGGTATTGGTGTTGTTGGCAGGAGCGCGCCACGGTCCCGTGGCAAAGGGATGCGCGCCTTGCGGGGCAGTCCAGCCGGAACCATAGGCCATCGTCCGATGATGCGGGATGTTGTAGAACTGCTGTGAGCCTCTTTCTCCGGCGAAATACACGCCGTAGTCCCAGAACGAAATCAATCCTGATTCTGTGACTCCGGCCTTTATCTTGACCACCGCGGCGGGACGAAACGTGTCGTAGAAGAACTCCTCGGCCCGCGTCCAAGCGACCTGGACAGGCTTGCCGGTCAGCTTGGCCAGCCTGACCGCCTCCAGGGCTTGCTGGATGTTGCTCTTCCCTCCGAAGCCTCCACCGACAAAGGGCGTAATGACCCGGACATTCTGCGCAGGGAGGCCCAGAAGCGAAGCTGCAGCCTCTTTCAGAGGGAAGGGTGTCTGGGTGGAGGCCCAGACGGTTGCTTTGTTGCCCTCGATTTTCGCCAGAGCTGTATGCGGTTCGATTGGGGCGTGAGAGACATAACTGTTCAGGTATGTCTCCTCCACGACGACGCGGGCGGCGCTTTGCCCTTCGGCAAGATTCCCACCCTCGGCAACGGTCTGTCCTTGGGGCGCGACTTTGAGCAGGTGGTCAAAGATAGTCTTGTCATCCACGCTTGACGCGGGCCGGTCGAATTGGGACTTGATTCTGGCGAGGGCTTTTTCCGCCAGGTCGGGATACTCATGAAGGACCACGATCAGATCGCCATCCTGAACGACCTGGACACCTTCGATTTCTCGCGCCCCGGAGGTATCCGCGCTGATGAGCTTGGCGCCGTGAACTGGAGGTCTCAGGATCCTGGCATGCAGCAGGCCCGGCTCCCTTAGGTCGCCGGTAAACTTGGCTCTGCCGGTAACCTTCTTGACGCTGTCTCTTCTCAAGGTGGGTTTCCCGACGATGGTGAAGTCCGCCGGTTTTTCCACTGCCGCGCCCTTCAGGTGCCGCAAGATCTTCTTTCCCTTGGCGAGTTCCGCGTAGGTGACTTTCTTCTGCCCCGCCTCCTCATATATGACGCCGGCCTTGGTTTTGAGCCGATCTTTCGCTACTCCCAAGTGTTCGGCGGCCAGCTCGACGAGTACGGCCTTCGCCTCAGCAGCCGCCGCCCTGAAAGGAGGGCCGAAGAAGCGGGTCGTCATGGAACCGAAAGTTCCCCGGTCCCAGGGACAGAGGTCCGTGTCACCCATCACCATGTCCACGGAATCCAGGGAAACGTCGAGTTCGTCGGCTAGCATTTGGGCGAGGGAGGTGATGACCCCCTGACCTAGCTCGACTTTTCCAGTGAAGCCCGTCACGCGGCCGTCTTCTCCAATCCTGAGAAAGGCGTTGAAATCCTCGGGCAGTTCCTGACCCGGGACTCCACGCCTCTGCCGCTCCTGAATTGCCAGCGAGCTGGGAACAGCGACACAGACAACAATGCCTCCGCCCACAACTTTCAGGAACTGTCTGCGGTCGAGCGGAAAGGCCGGCCCTGCCGCATCTACACCAGAGAAGTCAAATTCCAGGGATTCTTCATATATGTCGCGTTCCATGTGGTCATCGCCTTTCATCTTTTGCCTCCTGCCATCTCTTTCGCGGCCGTCTCTATTGCCTGGACGATGCGTCTGTGAGCTCCACAGCGGCACAAGTTTCCCTCCATATGTTCGATAATCTGACTCCGCGAAGGCTGAGGAGTATTTAACAGCAAGCTGTAGGCGTTCATTATCATCCCCGGAGTGCAGTAGCCGCACTGAAGGGCATCCTGCTCGACGAAGGCCTTCTGCAGGGGGTGAAGTTCGCCGTTCTTGGCCAGACCCTCAATGGTGGTAACCTTCTTGCCCGCAACTGCCTTTACCTCCAGCAGACACGACCGCACGGGTTCTCTCTCGACAAGCACCGTGCACGCCCCGCAAAGCCCCTCTCCACAACCGTACTTGGGACCGGTTAGACCCAGGTCATACCGCAGAACCCACAGAAGTGCGCGACTGGGATCGACTTCAAGACTCACAGCCTTTCCGTTAAGCGCAAACCCGATGGTTTCTTTCATCCGCACACCTCCCTGAAGTCCGTCCCGTAGACGATGAGGTTCTCTAGGCCATGAGAAACCCTCGAGATGAAACGTGTTTGGCCGCCCGCTATTATAACCCCACTTGGTGGAAATGATTGGTGGGCCCAGCAGGACTCGAACCTGCGACCAACGGATTATGAGAAAGAACTCCGGAGTTTCACAACCTCCTCAGTTCCAACAAGCTGTTGAAATGAAAGGCGCTGGCTTTAGCAGATTTTCGCCAACTTGCCTTTCCGGGCGAGATTTGGGAAGGGATTTCTCACACGCATTCTCACACAGGGCGGACGGCTCATATTTCGACCTCGGCCCTTCGCCACGCCGCAAGCCGCTGGGCCAGCGAGTCGCGCGGATTTGAACCGCGGACCTCTTGGTCCCAAATACCCTAGGACACATATCTTGTTGGTTCGTCTAGCTGGTTCCGGCACCTAGCGTGACGGCTTTGCAGGCTTTGCGGCCGGTTTTGTTCCCAAGTTGTTCCCAGTGCTGGATCCCCCAAATACCCTACACTGTGGTCAGGGGTCTTCGCCTGGAGCAAGGTTGGACACTTTGGGATCGCCGAAAAGCGTGGTGCTGCGCCCGTGTCCTCGCTCCCCCCACAAACCAGCCTTGCGACCTTCCGAAAAGCCCTCGCCACCTCACCAGAACAGCAGTGTCCCGCCTCCCTCGTCCTTCAAGCTGCCCTTCCACACCAAGAATCCCCCAGAAACGACCCCACTACATCCGTGGTGATGAATCCGGGCCAGTCGCCACTGACGCCCGCCCGCCGCCGGCAAAGACAGGACGGTGCGCATCATTCTGCTATCGTGCGCTGCCGGTCCGCCACCGGCAGAATGCGGGCCCAGCGATAAAAGGTTCGGGATGACACCCGCGGGCAGCCCTGGGGCACATTCGCGCGCCCATCACGAAGATGCCGTAGAGGTTTGAGAGAGCCTCTCCGAATTGAGTCCCTTCCGCCCTGGCTCTGTCTTTCACCAGAGGTTGACAATTCTTTAACAGAATTCAATTGCGTTGACGCATGGGACGCGGGCATAGAGGGCGCAGGAGAAGGGGTGGCAACCTCCAGGGGTCTACTTCTGGCGAGGCTTAGCCAACGGTAAACGGCTGTTGAAAATAATCGACTTGTGCGGCTTTGGGGTTATCTGTACAATTTCCATGTTGGGTGTCTAGCTGGGTCTTCTAATTCCGCGGGCGATCTCCGGACGCCAGGGTGTTCCAGTGGCTGGAGATCATCAGCCCAATACAAGAGTAAACTGATAGTAATTCTAGTTGGAGGTGACTAGTGAAGAGACCCATCGCACTCTCTCTTGGCCTTCTCTTCTTCGTGTCTCTCACCGCTTGGGCTCAGGACACGGCGACGATCGTGGGGGCGGTTATGGACTCCACGGGAGCTGTGATCCCGGGGGCCAAGGTCACGGTGGCAAACTCTGATAAGGGTTTCACCCGCGACCTGGTCGCCAACGCGGCGGGCGAGTATACGGCGGCTAAGATCCCCATAGGCGACTATGTGATCACCGCCGAAGCTCCAGGGTTTCAGAAACTGGTGCGGTCGGGGATCACGGTGACGGTCGGGCAAGCCCTCCGGGTGGACCTGCAATTAACGGTCGGGCAGGTCACCCAAGAGATAACCGTCACGGGCAACATCACGCGCGTGGAGACCGAGACGGGCGCTATTTCCGATGTGGTCACGGGCGCGCAGATCCAGAACCTGGAACTGAACGGCCGTACTTTCACCGCCCTCTACACCTTGGTTCCAGGGGCGGTGCAGAGCAACGACTATGACCCCACCCAAGTGGGCATCACGGGCTTTGCCTCCGTCTCTTTTAACGGGAACCGGATGGAATACAACAACATTGAGATCGACGGCGGGAACAACGCCGACGAAGGCTCCGGAGGCGTATCCATCAATACTTTCCCCAGCCTGGACAGCATTGCGGAGTTCCGTGTCTCCACCTCAAACTTTGGCGCGGACATGGGCAAGCACGCCGGAGCCAGCATTGAGGTGGTTACCAAATCCGGCACGAAAGATTTTCACGGCACCGCGTTCGAATTCCTCCGCAACGACAAGCTGGACGCGAACGATTGGTTCATTAACCGCTCACCCTGGTCCGGGCTGGATCCCAGCAACTGCAAGCAGGACCCGGCGGTTGCCGGGGCTGGCGCGGATTGCAATGCCCCCAAGACGCCGCTCAAGAGGAACGAGTTTGGGTATAACCTCGGCGGACCGTTCTACATCCCCGGCCACTACAACACGGACAAAACGAAAACCTTCTTCTTCTGGTCGGAGAGCTGGCGAAGGTTCCGTGAAGGCACAGTCGTCGGTCCGGTAGGCGTTCCTACCCGTCGCATGCGACAAGGCGATTTCAGCGAGTGCGACGAGATGTCGGCTCTCTATAACCCCCTCGTGGCCTCCAACTGCACCTTGCCGATCGACCCCGACACCGGCCAACCCTTCCCCGGCAATGTCGTTCCCATCGATCCCAATGCGCGGGCTTTGCTCGACGCCTATGTGCCGCTCCCCAACAACGGCGTGCAAAGTTACATTGCCGCTCCCACCCAGCCCACCAACTGGCGGGAGGAGCAGATCCGTGTGGACCAGAACATCGGTGAAAAGACCCGCGTCTTCGTTCGCTACACCAACGATGCCTGGCAACAAACGGTGGTCCCCTCACTGTGGACCGGTTCGAGCTACGACACCGTAAAGACCTTCTTCGGCGGGCCCGCGAAGAGCGCGGTGCTGAACATTACGCACAGCTTCAAGCCCAATCTGATGAACGAGTTCGTCATGGGCTACACGGTGGACCACATCGTGCTAATCCCCACGACCGGAGCTTCCTCCGTAGCGGGTTCCTTCAACAAGCCCTCGACTTGGTCAATGAACACCCTGTTTCCTCCCAACCTTAACAATCCGTTTCTTCCCGCCGTTTATGTGGGTGGCGGCACACCTTTCTCCTTCTACGAGGATGCCGGCAACACTCCCTGGTACAACTCCAACCCGGTCATAACCTGGAAGCATAACATCGCCTACACGGTAGGTAGGCACACCTTGAAATTCGGGTGGTATTTGATGAAGTTCCGCAAGAACGAACAGTTTGGGCCCCAGACTCAGGGCAACCTGAGCTTTGACGGCGGAAGTCCTATCTCCACCGGCAACGGGTTGGCCGACATGTATCTGGGCGGCATCGCGTCATACCAGGAAGGCACCACCACCGTGGATGGGGTCCCGGTGGGCGGATATAGCAAAGGCCACTGGCGGAGCACCGACTTTGAACCCTATTTCCAAGATGACTGGAAAGTGAATCGCAAACTGACTCTGAACCTGGGCGTGCGCTATTACTACTTCATTCCCATTCACGACGTATCGCGACCGCAGACCGTGGATTCCGGGTTCATGCCCGGCATGTTCGACCCCGCCATGGAAGCCCAACTCGACGCCAGCGGCAACATCATCAAGGGTAGCGGGCACGACTTCACCACTTTTGGCAACGGGTTGGTGGAGTGCGGCAAAGGCGGGATTGCCAAGGGCTGCCGGGCATCGAATCACGTTACTCTGGCGCCGCGCTTCGGCTTTGCCTATGACCCCTCGGGAACCGGCAAGACCGTGATCCGAGGCGGCTATGGCCTGTATTTCGAGCCTGGAAACGGCAACGAATCTAACACCGAAGGCGGCGAAGGCAACCCACCCGTAACCCTGGGGCCATCAGGCTTCAACATCGTGGGCTACGGCAACATCGTGGCGGGCGCTTATGGCCCCACCGGGTATGTTGCCATTCCCTACCGCGAGAAGTGGGGAGACGTCCAGCAGTACAGCCTGGGTGTCCAACACGAGTTCCGTGGCAACAACCTGTTGAGTGTCAGCTACGTTGGGACTTTGGGACGACACCTGGCTCGGAACCGCAACCTGAACCAGATCCCCATCGGTGTCGGCTCGATGACCGTCCCCGCCCTGGACGATACGAACACGACGTACTGCACCGCGGAGCATGTGTGCGACGTGCAGAACGTCCTGATCAACAACGAGCAGCCGAACATCTTCTTTGTGCCCTATCGCGGTTACGCCGCGATCGACACGAAGGAGAACACGGCGGTCTCCCATTACAACGCGCTCCAGGTGAACTTCCGGCATACGACCGGCTACGGGTTGACCTTCCAGGCGGCCTACACGTGGTCTCACAACATCGACGACTCGACGAGCACCTATTCCCGTACTGGCGTGGATGACTACAACCTGAGGCGTTGGAAAGCCACGTCGGACTTGAACCGAACGCAGGTGCTGGTCCTCAACTACATCTATGACCTGCCTTTCTTCAAGAACTCGAGCAACTCGCTGGTCAAGAACGCGTTGCGCGGCTGGCGCATCAGCGGCATCTCCAGCTTCTTCACCGGGCAACAGGTGGACCTCGGGTGCGGAGTCACGGGCTACTCCAGCGGGATCGGGGAAGGCGTGCGGTGCAATGCCCTCGGGCCGCTCAAGATCAAGAAAGGGGTGGACACCTCCGATACCGAGTTTGGACCGACCCCGACTTGGTTTGACCCCGGCACCATCGCGCAGCCTACGCTGGACCAACTCCGCGCCGACGGGCAGCCGGGCATGTTCGGCTACCTGGGGCGCAACCCCCTTACCGGCCCCGGACGCAACAACTGGGACCTGGCGTTGATGAAGGACCTTCAATTGCCCTGGTTCCGGGGAGAACACGCCACCGTGCAGTTCCGCTGGGAGACGTTCAACACCTTCAATCATCCGCAGTGGAAGTACATCAACATCGGTTGCGGTGGAGACACACCTTTTGGAGCGCCTTGCAGCGGCATCGAGAACAACAAGGACAACGGCCAGGTCAGTGGCGCTTGGGCTCCCCGCATCATGCAATTCGGCTTGAAGTTCATCTTCTAACCTGGATGCCGATTGACACTTCCTGAACCCTGGTCAGTTCGCCGGAGCGACTGGCCAGGGTTTTCTTTTGTCCGGGAGGCAGCGGGGTTGGGAGCCTTGTAGTCTTCCACCCGGGAGCGCTCGTGGGCGCGGGTCAAAGGTCGCATGCGTCGCGCGGGTTGCAAGGGCTTGGCGGACCAAGGTAATTTAGCGAAATGTGAATGTACGGTCGTGAATCCATACGTTCTCTATTTTAGAGCGGAGAGGGAGCGGTCATGCCAAAACAGGAATCTCTTCGGGCATTCAGCGTGGTTGCGATCGTCCTCGTCAGTTTCTCCTTCCTCGAGCGGTTGGGGGCGCAAGGGCAGGCGGAGCCTGGGGCGGGCAAGCTTCAGGTGGACGTCGTCCCGTTTTCACACCTCGATTTATTCTGGGCGGGGACGCGCGAGGAAGACCTGGCGCGGGGCAATCGCATCATTGCTAAGGCCATACAGATTGCCAAGCAGCATCCCGAATTCCGCTTTTATCTCGAGGATGAGACCTTCGTGGCGAATTACGTGGAAAGCCACGCAGGCTCACCAGAGCTGGAGGAGCTCAAGCGGTTGGTCAAAGAGGGGCAGATCGAAATTGGTTCGAAATGGGCGGGGACCTTTCAGAACCTTCCGAACGGCGAAGTGCAGGCGCGGAACCTCCTTTATGGTAAGCGCTACGCCCGCAGCGTCTTTGGTGTGGACCCTCAGGTTTCCCACCCTGGCGATCTTCCTGGATTCGTGCCGCAGTTTCCTCAGATGCTGAAGCAGGCCGGTATCCCCTATATGGTCATGACCCGCATGGGGCCGCCGGACAAATCCCTCTTCGACTGGAAATCTCCTGACGGATCGAAGGTGCTGGTTTGGAACACCATCCGGGGCTACGGCTGGGGAGTTCACTTGCACCTGCACGGTGATTTGGATGAGCAGCGGATTAAGACCCTGCAGAAGGAACTCGAGGAAGTCCGCGCCACGGCGCCAGGTCCGATCTACGTACCCTGGGGCGTAGACCTTTGGGCGCCGAGCGAACGGCTGGTGGAGAACGTCTCCTTGCTGAACCGCAGCTTGCCCTCTACGCATTTTGCGCTGGCCACACCGCTCGAGTTCTTCCAGCGTGTCGCGAAAACGCCCAACCTCCCTGAGCTCTCCGGCGAGATTCCCTCGGCTTGGCCCCATGTCGTTACGTCAATCGTCCATTTGTGGCAATTGGCCGTGCCGGCCACCAATACCCTCCAGTCGGCGGAAAAGTTCGCGGCCATCAACTACGCCCTCGGCTACGCCGACTACCCCCAGCAGGAATTCGACTTCTTATGGAAGCGGCTGATCGAATCGATGGACCACAACCACGACGGCCAAGGCGGGGAAATCGGCGATCAGCGCAAGAGGGAGTACTCCCGGCTCGCCATCCTGCGGGGCGGGGAGATCCTGCGTGACATGCTGCGCAATATCGCGGAACGGGTCGAGATCCCCATCGCCCGGAGCTTTCCCATCGTGGTCTTCAATCCCTTGGGATGGCCGCGAAGCGATCTGGTGAAGGCCCACGTTACCCTTTATGGCGATGTCGGGCCCTATCAGATTGACGAATACAAGAAGGGAATGAACTTGGTTGATGAAAAAGGGAGCGCCATTCCTTTCTACGTCACCCAAACCAGTGACAACATCTCCCGCGCGCTGGAGTTGATGTTCGTCGCCCAAGGTGTTCCCTCGCTGGGCTACAAAACCTATTACCTTGTGCCTGCTGAGCGGCCGGAAACGTTTGCCAACATGGCGGAGATAAGTTTGGATCGCGATAAAGATTTGAAAGAGCCGCGCCGACCGCTGGGCGCGGACGTGATGGAAAACGCTTTCTACCGCGTCACAGTGGACAAAGCGAGCGGGCGGGTGGCGGTGTTTGACAAAGTCCTGAACCGCGAGGTGGCGAAGGATCTGGAAATTGTTGCCGTGGAAGAGCGAGGCACGAACAACGTCTCCGCCGAGCTCGTGACCGGACGCACCATCCCTGCCAGCATCAATGAGATGGAGTTGGAGGAGAACAATCCGATCCGCACGGTGATGAAGATCAGTGGGCAGATCGCCGACATCCCGGTGGTCCAGCGGCTGACTCTTTACCGGGGTTTGAAGAGACTGGACATCGAGAACCGAATAGAATGGAAGGGGCCGCGGTTCATCAACATCGTACAGCGGTTCCCCCTTCAGCAATCGGGCGTGGAAATCCATTACGGCGTACCCTTCGGCGAATGCGCCGCCAGCAACATCATGCCGAACACCGGCCCCCACGCCCCCGACGAGATCCAGCGCAATGCCTGGGAGAGGTACCGTCAGATTCAGGACTGGGTCTTTGCCGGAACCTCCGACTGGGGCTTGACCTTGGCGGCTGATCATCAGCTCATGTGGTTGGAAGGCAGCGAGGTTCGCGGGGACATGATCCGAGGCCAGCGCTACACCTCGGTGCGGATCGTGCGCGACGGTAAGGTGACCAGTATCACGGACTATCCCCCTCCCGGCCCCTATGTGTTCAAATATAGTCTGACTTCGGGGCCGGGAGATTGGAAAGTTGCCCGCTCTTATCGGTTCGGGATGGATTTTAACAATGGGCTGGTTCCGGTCAGCGTCGCAGATGAGATTTCCCGCAAAACGTTGCCACCTTCGCGCTCCTTTTGTTCGCTCCGCGGAGAGAATTTGGTCATGAGCGCGCTAAAGAAATCAGATCTTGATGGCTCGATCTTGCTGCGGTTGTACGAGATCCAGGGGGCGCAGGCTGAAACGCCTATCGAATTCCTCGGCCAGCAGGTCGGCTTCCGTGAAGCAAACCTGCTGGAAGAGGAAGTACGGCCAAACGAGGAGCGGGTCCTGCGATTGAACCCATACGAAATCAAGACTGTCAAGCTAGGAGTCAGGAAGTAGTTCGGGCTCGAGAGCGCCACCGGGAGCCCACCGCCTCCGGGGCGAACCAGCTCGGTAGGAGGCAAGAGCCTGAACGCAAGGCTTCTGGGAGGAAGCTAAGTTCCAGTGCTGAACCTCAGTTATCGCAAGCTCCGCTGGATCATCGCCGGGTGGTTGACGCTTTCGACCATACTCAACTTGATCGATCGTCAAACGCTGTCGATCCTGGCCCCGCTTCTGCGGGACAAGTTCCACCTGAGCCAGCAGGACTACGCGCACATCGTCTCCGCCTTCCTGATTTCCTACGCGGTGATGTACACCGTGGGGGGCCGGTTCGTGGATTGGATCGGGGAGCGGGTGGGGATGGCAGCGTGCATCTTGTGGTGGTCGATTTGCGCGATGCTGACCAGCCTGGCGCAGGGGTTTTGGAGCCTGGGCATCATTAGATTCCTGCTCGGTATTGGCGAACCGGGGAACTATCCCGCGGCCTTACGCGCCACTACGCGATGGTTTCCCAAAGCTGAGCGCGGCCTGCCCATCGCCCTCTTCTCCTCGGGGAGCGCGGTGGGTAATATCATCGCCCCGCCCATGATCGCTGGGCTGATGCTCCTCTGGGGTTGGCGCGCTGCCTTTATTATTCCTGGAGCGCTGGGTTTGATCTGGCTGGTGGTCTGGCTCTGGATCTACCGGTTGCCGGAACATCTCCCCGGAATAAGTCAAGAGGAGCTGGCGTGGATTCGAAATGAGAATTCGCAGGGCGTGGCGTCGGCCAGTGCTTCAGGCCCCCAACGCTGGGGCGACTTATTGAAGGACAGAAACGTGCTAGCCCTCGTGCTGTGCAGGCTGGTGTCTGATCCCGTATGGTATTTCTACCTCTTCTGGATTCCGGAGTATCTGACGCGGGAGCGCGGTTTCAGCTTGGCCGAGATAGGGCTTTATGCGTGGATACCGTTTGTCGCCGGCGCCGTGGGAGGCATGGTGGGCGGGAGAGCGTCAGACAGACTTGTGCACGCGGGCGTCAGCCCAGCGAGGGCCCGGACGCGCGTCCTTTACATTTCCGCGGCCATCGCGCCGCTGGGGATGTTGACGGGCAAGGTGCATACGGCGGCCATGGCGATCGCCTTGATTGCCGTGATGGCCTTTGTCGTATATTCCTGGTTTATCAACACCGCGGCGCTGATTCCCGACCTCTTTTCTGAGAAGGTCGTCGGTTCCGTGCTGGGGCTAATGGGCACCGCCGGCAGCGCGGGCGCGGTGGTTTTTACCTTCCTGGTCGGCTTCTTGCTGACTCATTACTCTTATACGGCAGTGTTCCTTCTAGCCGGTTCCATGCATTTGCTGGCGTCGCTGATACTTTGGTCTTTGCTGCGGGAGCCCCACTCATGAAGGCCACTGCAAGAAGGGCGATTACACCGCGCGGTTTCGCAAGGACGTCCAGCGGGCAGACTGGTTTCCCACAAATCCTGCTTGGTGGTCAGGAGGTGAAATGCGTTTACAGAATCGAGTGGCAATTGTCACGGGCGCGGGCCGCGGCATTGGACGGGCCATCGCGCTGGGCCTGGCCCGCGAGGGCGCGGCGGTAATCGTCAACTATTCCCGGTCGGCCGCCGCGGCGGAGGAGGTGGTCAGCGCCATCCGCGCCTCCGGCGGGCGCGCCGTGGCGGTTCAGGCGGACGTCAAAGAACTGAGCGAACACGGCCGCGTGATCGCAACGGCTCTCGAGCACTTCAGCCGCCTCGACATCCTGGTTAACAACGCGGGCGTGGAGATCCACGAAGCATTTCTTAAGGCTACTCCTGAAACCTGGGATTTTACGCTGGCAGTGAATCTCAAAGGCCCCTACTTTCTCAGCCAGAAGGCCGCCGAAGCCATGATCCGATTCGGAGGGGGGAAGATCATTAATATCTCCAGCGTCCACGACGTTGTTCCACTCCGCAATCGCGCCATTTACTCGATCACCAAGGGCGGAATGATGATGATGACGAAATCTCTGGCGCTCGAGCTGGGTGAACACAGGATCAACGTTAATTCGATTTCGCCCGGCGCCATCCTTACCGATATGAATCGGGAATCCTTGTCCGAACCTGGCAATCTCGATAGGGTGCTGGCCAAGATTCCCTGGAAAAGGATTGGGGAGATTGAGGACATAGCTGGAGCTGCAATATTCCTTGCCTCGGCGGAATCAGATTATGTGACAGGGGCAACCATTTACGTCGATGGCGGGCTGATTTTGACGTAGCGCAACCATTTACCCTTTCAGGAGAATCGAAATGGACCATTCATCAGGAACCGATGCAGCGAACCTGGAACAGATTTGCGAACGCTACCGGCGGCTGTACGCCGGCGCGGTTTTCGATGTGCTGGAAAGCCTCGGACTGCCGAACCAAGTGGTGTCGCATGAGCTGACGCCGTTAGCGCCGGAGATGCGACTGGCCGGCCCGGCCTTTACCATCAAGGGCACGCTCGCCTGTGAGCGCGATGAAGCGGGGCGGCACCAGCGGTTGCGCATGACTCACAAGATGGTATACCCCTGCATTGAGGTCCGGGATCGCGGCACGCCCTTCAATGTGGCGATCTATGGAGAACTGAGCGCCACCGTCGCCCGGGCGCACGGGGCCGTGGGGGCCCTCATTGACGGGGGCACGCGCGATAGCGGCAAGCTCATCAGTATGGGGTTCCCTGTGTTTGCTCGTTATCGCAGCCCCGTGGAGGCATTTGGACGTTATACGATGTTGAATTGCCAGGTTCCCATTTTGGTCTCCGGCGAGTTGACGGAAACCGTGCAGATGAATCCGGGAGACTTCATCTTTGGCGAGCCCGATGGGGTGCTGGTGATCCCGAAGGATCTCACCCTCCGGGTGCTCGAGGAGTGCGAGCGAGTCAAAGGGCTGGAAGACTGCGCCCGGACGGAATTTGCGCGGGGGGATGACCCGGTGGAAGTCTTCAAACGCTACAAGCGGCTCTAAGACCCGGGCGCGGATGCACACGGCAAGAGTGGTTGCATAGCGGAGCGCCGCCGCGCGGGTTCGACGCCCGGGCGCGTGACGGCGGATTTCAGATCCCTGGCTGCCAACTTCTTGCCGGGACCGATCCTGCTTGCTGATTGCGGCCGGATGCCGACATGGCGGCAAGGGAAAGGATGGGAAACGATGCAAGCCGCAGTCTACCAAGGAAAAGAGAACATCAAGGTGCAGGAATGGCCCGCGCCCGCGCTCGCTGACGGCGAAGTTCTAGTGCGCGTACGCTACGTCGGTATTTGCGGCACCGACCTGATAACTTACAGCGGCAAGCATCCGCGGGTCACGCCCCCGCGCGTCTTGGGGCACGAGATTTATGGCTCCGTGGTGGAGGCAAAGCCCCCCGCCGATGCCCGGTGGAAGAAGGGCCAGCGGGTGGTCATCTATCCCCTCATCTCCTGTGGAGTGTGTGTGCCCTGCCAGGAAGGCAATACGCACGTGTGTGAGAAGCTGAGGGTTCTCGGCGTTGACACGGACGGGGGGTTTGCGGAGTACATCCAGGTGGCTTCGGAGCAGCTCGTCGAGGTGCCGGACACAGTAAGTGATGAGCAGGCAGCGCTCGTCGAGCCAGTCTCCGTGGCGATGCACACGGTGCGCCGCTCGAGCTTCCGCCCCGGCGATACCGCGCTGGTTCTTGGTGGCGGGCCTATCGGGAATCTGATTGCCCAGATGTTGAGGGCCAGCGGGGCACGCGCCGTCATGGTTTCAGAGGTAAAGTCCTTCCGGGGCGCGCTGGCTGAACGCCTGGGATTCGCCACGGTCAATCCGGCGCAGGAGGATTTGCGAGAGGCGCTCCAGCGCTGCGTGGGCGAACCGTTCGCGGACCATGTTTTCGAGGTGACCGGGGTATCCGCGGCTTACCGTGACGCGGTTGAAGCCTGTAAGGTGCGCGGTGAGATTGTCTTCGTCGGATTACCCAAGACCCCACCTGAGGTGGATATCCAACGGGTGGTTTTCAAGGAGATTCAGACCTCCAGCTCGCGCGTGTATGCGCGCCAGGACTTCCGGGCCGCGATCGCGTTGCTCGAGCGCCGCGCCGTAGATGTCGTGCCGTTAATTACCGACCAACTGCCCTTGAAGGACGCTGCGGGGGCCTTTCAGAAAATGCTCGGAAGCGACACGAGCCTTAAAATCCTTCTGGCGCCTTGAGGCGCGGCGGCGGACTTCGAGACCACATCGTGCGGACTGCTCAGCCGCAGGGTGAAGCGAGCGCTGGCTCTTGAGCTTATGGACCGCCGCTTACCCCGATTTCCCTGGTAAACACACACCGTTGCACTTTCAGCAGGTGAAACCGTGGATGCCAGCGGGAAGGTTCTGTTGATCCCGTGATTCCGCGGCTGGGCAAATCGGGGCCTCCCCCACGGTTACGTATAGGGAATCCCGAGGGCATCCATCGCGCCCTTCATGTACCCGACGGCGAACACCTTGCCCCCGATAGCATATCCGGGGCGGTCATTCGATTCGCCATCCAGTGTGGGTGCGTGGTCCGGCCGCATCGGACCTTCGAAGCCGCATTCGTGATAGATGCGCAGCATTTGCGCCAAGTCGACCGGACAGTTGTCGTGGAAGGTCTCGCGGAAGTGCTCGCGCGTGCCTTCCACATCGCGCCAATGCACGAAGAAGATCTTCTTCTGGGCACACCACTCGCGCACCAGCGCGGCAATATCCCCACCCATGAGTTTGAAGTTTGCCTGGCAGAAGGTGATTCCGTTCACCGGGCTCGGCACCATGTCTAAAATGCGGCGAAAGCTGTCGGCGCTCGTCAGAATGCGGCCGATTCCGCGAAGCGGCGACAGCGGTGGGTCATCAGGATGCAGGGCCATTTTCACCCCCGCCTGCTCGGCTACGGGGATGATGGCCTTGAGAAAGTATTCCAAGTTGCTCCAGATCTTTTCCTCGCTAACCTCACCCCACTCCGTGCGTCCCTGCTTCTTTGCCACCTCATTATCGAATTCGCTGACCAAGGCACCGCCTCGTCCCGGGACGTCCACCTTAGTTCGGTACCAGCCGATACCGGCCATCCAGTTGTAGCAGACCATGGGGACGCTGACCTGTCCGAGCGCCTGGATAGCGGTGATATAGTTCTGGATCTCTTCGTCGCGGCCGGGCAGCCCAAGCTTGAGCTTCTCCGCCGGCACCGGGTGGCTCTCCACGCCGGCGATGACCATCCCAGCGGCCTGAAAATCCTCTTTGATCTTTTGCAGCGTTTCGACGTAGCGTTCACGCGGAACGCTTCGGAGGGCCGGCAGCACTCCCACAATGGCGTGCCTGATGCCGATCTGGCTGGCGACGCGGATCTTGTGATCTTCATCCAAGGCGAACAGCTCAGCGAGTTGGACCCCCCGCCGATTGGGGTTCAGACCCTCGCGCCGGGGCGTGGTCAGGTGGGCTTGGGCAGCCGGCAGGGAAGTGGCGGCAATCGACCCCGCCAGCATCCCTTGGATACACTTTCTGCGACTCATGTCTGGCATCTCCGGTAACCTCGTGCTGCGAGGGATTCTAGCGGGTGACGGCCCCAACGACCTATTCAAATTAGGCAAATCGGCCTTAGCTACTATGGAATCGTGAACCGCCTCGTGCCGTGGAAATTGTGAGCAGGCGGAGGTGTTTCCGGTCAAGGTTGCGTGCGGTGTCGATGAACGCTTGCACGGGGCGCGGCACGTAGGTCAGTTTGCGTCTCACCAAGGCAAGTTTGGAATACAGCGGTGGTTCCGCTTGGTGGATGAGGGTCAGGTGCCCATCCCTCACGTCTTTGGCCACCACCCAAAGAGGCAGCATGGAGATCCCCATCCCGACTCGGACCATATCCTTAATCAGATCAGAGTTGTCAAGTCGCATGGCGACGTTCGGCTCAAATCCATTCGCCGCGAAGTAATGATCGATCGGTTCCTGCATGCGTGAGCCTTTGCGAAACAGGATGAACCGGAAGTTCTTCAGATCGGCAAGGTGCGGGCGCCGCGGTGGCCGTCGCACGTGCGAAACCAGCACCAGCTCGAAATCCCAAGTGGCCTCGACGCAAAAGTCTTGCCCCTCGGTCAGGCTAGCCGAAACCAGCATCGCCAGATCCAGCGAGCCCCGGCCCAGGCTTTCCAGAAGCACCGGCGTGTTCCCCGTTTCGACCAACACTTCCACGCCGGGATTGGTGCGGCGGAAGTGTTTTAGGATGGCCGGCAGCACGTAACTGGTTGGGCCGCTGCCGACGCGCACCGAGCCGCGCTTCAGGCCCTTCCATTCGTCCAGCGCGGAAAGCGCGGAGTGATATTGCGCCAGCATATCCTTCAGATAGGGAAGCAGGACTTCGGCTGGCTGGGTCAGCTGCAGACGCCGTCCGATCTTCTCATACAGCGGAACGCCCAGATCCTCTTCCAACTTCTTGAGCTGTTTGTGAATGGCCGGGGGGCTCAAGTGCAGATGTTCCGCCACCAGCGAAAGCTTCCCCAACTCCGAGAGCACTACCAGGGTGCGCAGCTCCTTCAACTCCACAGAGAAGAAATTACCACGTTTCAACAAAAGCGGACAGTGCTTCAAGCGTCTCCGGAAGCGGCTGCTACGGATACTGTCTTCCCGCAAACCTGTAAAGGTGCAGATGGATATGCCCAAGACTCGCCTCAGACGCGGCTTCGAATTATGCCTTTGGATGCGGGAGGAGAATCGAAGAAAGTTGTCAGGGTTCTGGTGGGCCCAGCAGGACTCGAACCTGCGACCAACGGATTATGAGTCCGCTGCTCTAACCAACTGAGCTATGGGCCCGCACAGCCTTCCTGACCCTCTTGGGCAAGTGTAGCGAAAACTCTGTCCGTCGGCAATCACCGTTGGCGCAAGCACCCGTTGCTGGCCACCCTGTTTCAGCATATAATCCGCTTTGGTCTCGTTCCCGGTCGGTGAGCCCGCTCGACGCCCGTCCTGCGATGTATCTTATATACAGCCTGTTGTTCACTCTCGGCGTGGTCTTGACGGCGCCTTATTACCTGTGGCGACTGCGAGGCAAAGTAACCTCTGGAGCCGCTTGGCGTGAACGGTTCGGTTTTCTGCCTGTCTCATTCCAGCAGGCGGAAGGAGGCGCGATCTGGATTCACGCGGTGTCTGTGGGCGAGACCCTGGCCGTGGCCGGGTTGGTGAAAGAGCTACAGCGACGGTATCCCAAGCGAAAAATCTTCTTGAGCCATGTGACGCCAGCAGGTCGCGCAGCCGGTGAAACGCGCTTGCCCAGCCTGGCGGGCCGGTTCTACCTTCCCCTGGATTGGAGCTGGTCGGTTCGGCGCACGCTCAGCCGGATCCGGCCGGCGCTGCTGCTGATTGTCGAGACGGAGCTGTGGCCCAACCTCCTCCAGGCTGCCCACGAATGCGGAGCACGAGTGGTGGTTGTGAACGCTCGCCTTTCGGACCGCTCGCTCAGTCGTTATCGCTTGGTGCGGCCGTTCATGCGCCGTGTGCTGGAAAATGTTGACCTAATCTGCGCCCAATCCGCGAGAGAAGCGGAACGGTTTCGGTCCTTGGGGGCCGAAACCGAGCGCGTCGCGGTGACGGGAAACCTGAAGTTCGACGCTACGCCCCCCGAAGCCGGGGAACTCGCCGCGCGCCTGGAAAAAGCGCTGCAACTTGCGCCGCGCAGCCCGGTGATCGTGGCGGCAAGCACCATGCCGGGCGAGGAGACGTTGTTGCTCAGCGCGTGGGCCGAGATTCGCCGCGTTCATCCCCAGGCACTGTTGATTCTTGCTCCCCGGCATCCGGCCCGTTTTGAGGCAGTGGCCCAGCTCCTGGCCCGGGAGAGATTGAGCTTCGTCCGCCGGACAGCTCTGGAAGAAAACGAACAGAAGCTAGCCTCCCAGATTTCTTCAGCCGCGATTCTATTGCTCGACACCATTGGAGAGCTGGCCGGGATCTTCAAAGTGGGAGATGCGATCTTTGTGGGTGGCAGCCTTGTTCCTACGGGCGGCCACAACTTGCTCGAACCAGCGTTCTGGGCCAAGCCCATCGTGTTTGGGCCGCACATGGAGAATTTCCAGCATATTGCGCAACTCTTCGTGCAGGCCGGTGCAGCGCTGCAAGTTCCCGACCTTCAGTCGCTCAGCCGGGCGATCTTGACGCTGCTCGCTGACGCTGCGCGCCGCCAGCAGCTAGGTCTGGCGGCAAAGCAACTTCTCGAGCAGGGGTCTGGCGCCACTGAGCGTGTGCTGGGACAGCTGAAGGAATGGTTGGACGAAGGCACTCCAACTCGCGCCTGATCGTAAGGAGCACGTCACAGTGAACCGCCTCTTCACGCCGCTGGCCCTGGGGTTCAGAGTGGGAGTCGCGTTCCGCCGCACCGCGTACCGCCGCGGCTGGTTCAAAACTCATCGGCTGAACCGCCCCGTCGTGAGCGTCGGAAACCTGACGGCCGGGGGGGCCGGAAAGACTCCCCTGGTAATGTACATCGCCGAACGGCTGTTGAATCGCGGCTGGAACCCTGTCATCCTCACGCGAGGCTATGGCCGCCTCCGCGGCGCCGACATCATCTCACTCGCGCCCGGATCCGGACGCAGGGTTGACGCCCGCGAAGTGGGCGATGAGCCCGCCTTGCTTGCCCGGGCGCTGCCCAGGGTGCCCATTGTAGTCTGCGCGGATCGCCACCGAGCCGGGCAGGTGGCCGAAGAGAGCTTCCCGGTGGACGTTCACCTGCTCGACGACGGTTTTCAGCACTGGAGGCTGGCGCGCGATGTGGATGTGGTAGCTCTGGACGTCACCCAGGAGTTTTCCGACTGGGCCTTGTTACCTGCGGGACGCCTGCGCGAGCCTTGCGCCGCAGTCGCACGGGCTCACCTGGTGGTACTCACACGCACCGAACTCTGTGACCCGCTCACCCTTCACGACCGTGTGCACCGCCTCAACCCGCAGGCCAGGATTTTCCTGAGCACGACAAGTCTGCGTAACTTCGTCGATGTGCAAAGCGGGGGGCCCTTCGCCGTACAGGAGCTGCGCGGGCAGCCGCTCTGCGCCTTTTGTGGCATTGGCAACCCTTCGGCCTTCTTCGCGGACGTGCGCCGGTGGGAATTTTCGGTGGTGGCGGAAGTAGCTTTTCCTGACCACCACGTGTATAGCGCAGAGGATCTCCGCCGTCTGGCGCACCGCGCCCGCCGGGCGGGCGCGGTGGCATTGCTAACAACGGAAAAGGATGCCTTGAATCTGCCGCCAGCTTGGGACTCAGAGATTCCTGTGACAGCCTGCGTGATTCAGACCGAGTTCCGCGAGGCGGAGGCTTTCGAGGCAGCGTTGCTGGCGCGGTTGGAAACTGTGAGGGTAGGAAAATGATTTGGCGGGGAAGCACGCTGACCAATCCCCAGAAAATCCTGGTGCGCGCCACCAATTGGATTGGCGATGGGGTGATGTCGCTGTCCGCGCTCGCGGCCCTCCGGGCGCGCTTCCCCGCCGCCGAAATTGTCCTGGTGGCCAAGCCCTGGGTGAGCGAACTCTACTGGCACCTGCCCGCCGTGAGCCGCCAGATTGTTTATAACCCGGCGGGTGAGCACGAGGGTCCCCAGGGATTCTGGAAGCTCATCCGAGCGCTGCGGGCCGAGCGGTTTGATGCCGCCATTCTCTTCCAGAACGCGTTTCATGCCGCCTGGATGGCGTGGTGTGCGGGGATCCCGGTGCGCGTGGGCTATGCGCGCGACGGGCGGAGCAGCCTGCTAACGGACGCCGTCGAGGTCCCTTCTCCGGCCGCCTACGGCCATCAGGCGTATTACTACTTGCACTTGTTATTGCGCGCCGGTCTGATCGCGAAGCCTCAGCCAGTCGCAGAAATTCGCCTGGTCCTGGCGGACTCCGAGAAGAATTGGGCCGCCAAGCACCTGCAAAAGTTGGGGCTTCAGGGGCCGCGATTTCTTGTGGGGCTGAACCCGGGGGCGTTTTTTGGTCCGGCCAAGCGCTGGCTGCTTCACCGCTATGCCCTGCTGGCGGATCGCCTGGTTGGTGCACTCCACGCTGATGTGCTAATCTTCGGCTCCCCCGCCGAAAGGCCGCTGGCCGAGGAGATTGCTCGGGCAATGAAGCACACGCCGGTGATCCTGGCGGGTGGGACCAGCTTGCGGCAGTTGATGGCCCTACTGGCACAGTGCCACCTGGTGGTGAGCAACGATTCCGGGCCTATGCACTTGGCGGCGGCGCTGGGTCTGCCTGTGCTGGCCATCTTTGGGTCAACTGATGAACGCGCCACAGGGCCGGTGGGCCGGCGCACGCGGGTGATCCGGCACCCGGTGGCGTGTAGCCCTTGCGGCTTGCGCGAGTGCCCAATTGATTTACGCTGCATGGAAGGTGTTACGGTAGAGGACGTGTCCAAGAGTTCCGTCCGCCTGGTCGAGGAGCTTGGAATCACGCATGAGCGCCCGGCATAAAAAGGCAGCGTCAGAGGGCGGCCCGCAGTCCGCGCCCGCGCCCCGCGGCCGCGGCGTTCCCGCCGTGTTCCTGGACCGCGATGGCACTATTTCCGAAGAGGTCGGCTACATCAACCATATCAGTCGCCTTCAGGTCTATCCCTGGTCGGCGGAGGCCATCCGCAAGCTTAACCAGGCGGAGCGCCGGGTGATTATGGTCACCAACCAGTCAGGCGTGGCCCGGGGGTACTTCACTGAAGAACTGGTGAATGCGGTGCATCAGAAAATCGCCTCCGAGCTTGCCGCTCACGGCGCCAGGCTGGACGCCATGTACTATTGTCCTCACCATCCGAATGGCAAGCTCAAGGCCTACCGCATCGACTGTCAATGCCGCAAACCCCTGACCGGCATGGTGGAAGCCGCCGCCAGAAAGTTCCACATCGACCTGGCGCGCTCTTATGTGGTCGGCGACAGCTATCGTGATATGCAATTAGGTTTCAACGCCGGAACCCGGACGATCCTGGTGATGACGGGATACGGACGAGGGGAGTACGAGCATCACCGTCAGGGCTGGCCGCGGATGCCCGACCGGGTCGCCGAGAATCTGTTGGAGGCCGCGGAGATTATTCTGGGAGAAACCGGGCGCGCCGGTGCCGCCGCTCCCGGAGACTCCCTGACGTCGCAGCCCTTATGAAGATCACCACCACCGAGCGTTCTGCCTTGCTTTCCATTCTGGAGCGGTTTTCCCGCCAGCGCCTCGTGTTGCTGGGCGACCTTGTTGCCGACGAATATGTTCATGGCGAAATCGCCCGCGTCTCCCGCGAAGCTCCGGTATTGATCCTGAAGCAGCGGGAGAAGGAGATTCTGCCGGGAGGCGGGGCTAACGCCGCCAATAATCTGGCGGAGCTGGGTGCACAGGTCATACCGGTGGGACTGTTAGGCAACGACGAGGCGGGGGAAGCGCTGCTTCGGTATTTCCAGCGCAAAGAGGTAACTACGCGAAACATCCTGCGCTGGCGGGATTATGTAACCCCAACGAAGTCGCGCATCCTCGGCGGACTTGCTCACTGGCAGCGCCAGCAAATCGTGCGCGTGGACCGCGAGCCCTCCCAGCCTGTGCCGCGGCGAGTACGGCGGCGATTGAGCGAGAAGGTAGCATCGTTATTGCGCGGAGCCTCAGCCCTGCTGATCTCCGATTACGGGTACGGTTCGACCGACGCGCAAGAGGTGGCATTCCTGCGGGGCCGCGCCGGGCGCGGCGCGCTGCCCATCACCGTTGACTCTCGCTTCGACCTCCTGAGCTACGCTCACGTGACTGCCGCCACACCCAATGAACCCGAGATCGAGGAGGCGTTCCAGCAGAAAATCGGGAACACCATCGAGCTCCTGCATAAGCTGGGAAGAAAGGTGTTGCGTCGCCAGTCGCTCGAAGCTCTGCTCGTCACCCGCGGCCGGGACGGCATGGTCCTTTTCGAGCCGCGCCGCGCACCGCGACACCTTCCCGTCTTCGGGTCCGACCAAGCGGTCGATGTGACCGGAGCCGGGGATACGGTGATCGCCGCATTCACCCTGGCTCTGGCAGCGGGCGCAAATTTCCTCCAGGCAGCACAGCTTGCCAATTGCGCCGGGGGATTGGTGGTGATGAAGCGCGGCACGGCCACCGTGACCGTCCAGGAGCTGCGGGAGGCAATCCGAAACGCGTGAGTGCGAAGACCATTCCGCGCGCGGAAGTTACGGCCCTGGGCGAGCGTCTGCGCCGGGAAGGGCGGCGCATTGCCTTTGCCAATGGGTGCTTCGATCTGCTGCATGTGGGACACGTGCGCTACCTCCAGGCCGCCAAGGAACAGGGGGACGTGCTCGTGGTCGGGGTCAACAGCGACCGGGCAGTCGCGGCCTTGAAGGGCCCAGGAAGGCCGTTGCTGCGCGCCGAGTGGCGCGTGGAGTTGGTGGCAGCGTTGGAAGGTGTGGACTACGTGGTTATTTTCGACGACTTGACGGCCGAGAGCGTGCTGCGCGACCTTCGCCCTCACGTGCACTGCAAAGGGACGGACTACTCACCGGAGACGGTTCCCGAACGCGCGGTCATGGAGCAGTTAGGAGGAACGGTCCGCATCGTGGGCGACGTGAAAACCCATTCGACGCGCGAGATTCTGGAGGAGATTGGCAGGCGATCAAAGGCAGTGGCCAGTGACAAGTAACGGGCGGCAGGCCGCCTCTTTTCGTCACTTGTCACTCGTCCCCCGTCACTAGAAGATGCCGGAGTCCAGCCCGCGTTTCCTGGTTATTCGTCTGAGTTCCATCGGCGACATCGTGCATGCGCTGCCGGCCGTGGCCGCCTTGGGAGAAACTTACCCCGAGGCCGAGATTCACTGGGCGGTGGAATCTCGCTACGCGATTCTCTTGGACGGAAATCCGTTCGTTCATCGGCTGGTAAAGCTCGATACGCTGGGATGGCGAAAGAAGCTGGCCACGTTCGCGACGTGGAAGTCAGTAAGCCGTGGACTGGCAGAGCTCCGCCAGGTGGGGTTTGATGCCGCCCTTGATTTTCAGGGGCTGTACAAGTCGGCCCTGATTGCCTGGCTCAGCCGCGCGCGCGCACGACTGGGCTTTGCCAAGCAGTGGCTGCGTGAACCGGTGGCGAGCATCTTCTACACCGAACGGATTTCGCCGCGCGCAGGTGAACACGTCATCCAGATGAACTTGGCGCTGGTTGAGCGTCTAGGGGCGCGTGCCGCTCGCTGGCAGTTCCCGCTGCCCCAGAGCGAGGCCGACGAGCGCTATGTGGCGCAGCAACTGGCGGCGCTCGCGGCGCAAGAGTTCATGGTGATCAACCCGGGCGGGGGCTGGAGGAGCAAGCGCTGGGCTCCGGAAAACTACGCCGAGCTTATCCGCCGCCTATCCGGGGAATTTCCAGACGTTATCCTTTTGACTGGATCGCCGGAGGAAGCGCCGCTGATTCGAGATATTATCCACAGTTCGGGCTCTCCGCGGGCCAGGCACTTTCCCTCAACCATTACCCAGTTCATTGCTCTGGTGCGGCGCGCCAAGCTTTTTCTCAGTGGAGATACGGGACCGCTCCACCTGGCCGCGGCCGTGGGGACTCCCCTTGTTGCTATCTACGGGCCGACGGACCCCGCGCGCAACGGACCTTTCTCCGCCGCCGACATCACGCTCTGGAGCCACGAGCCGACCAACTACACGCGCCGGGCGCCGAGTGCCAAATATCTTTCGGGTATCTCGGTGGAATCCGTTCTGCGGGCGATTCACGAACGCCTAGCGAGGGTGCATGGATAAGGGTTACGCGGCCTGGGCTGCACGCTGGCGCGTCCCGCTGGGATTCGCGTTGGGGGTCGCTTACCTGGTCTTTGTACAACCCAGCCTACGGCTCCTCACCACCGGGATTGCAATTGCGCTCTGCGGACTCCTGCTGCGGGCCTTCGCCGCCGGATGTCTCGAGAAGAACCGCAATCTGGCGATGGGCGGCCCCTATGCCTACACCCGCAATCCGCTCTACCTGGGGAGCTTTCTCATGGGCACAGGGTTCGCCATTGCCGGAGGCTCGTGGGTTTTGGGGCTTGCCTTCTTGGGCTTCTTCGTGTTGGTTTATTGGCCGGTGATGCGCCGTGAAGAGGAGTATCTGCGGCAGCAGTTTGGAGAAGTCTATGGGCGCTACGCCGCGGCTGTGCCGTTCCTGCTGCCTACGGGGCGGCGCGCGCCTCTGGCCGGCGAACCCTTTCGGTGGGAACTGTATCGCAAGAACCGTGAATATGAGGCGGCTGCCGGATACGTCGCTGCCGTCGTTTTCCTGATCCTTAAGATGCTGCTGCGCTAGGAATGCGCTCGCTTGGCTTTCGGCGCCTCGCAGTACCTGGTTGCTCTATATGAGCCTGCGAAAGTCGTGGATCGTCGGAGCTGGGTTGGCCACCTTGTTGCTGGTAGTGCCAGTCCCGCAGACCGCAGAAGAGCCCGGGCCCTCGCCCTTCGCTCCCGGGGAAACGCTGACGTACGATGTGACCTGGTCCATCTTCCCCGCCGGCCAGGTAGTCGCTACGCTCACCCGCGCGGAGGGGACATCGCCCGAGGCCTTTGAAGCTCTCACCACCGCGCGCTCCCAGGGTTTTGTCTCGCTTCTCTACAACGTGGAGAACGAATTCCGGTCCTTCTTCGATCCGCGCACCACTTGCTCGCAACGGATTCTGAAAAAAATCAACGAAGGCCGCCGCCACAAGGACACGCGCATCGTTTTTGACGGCGCGCGGGGGCTGGCCATCTTGGACGAACGCGACCTGAACAAACCCAACGCTCCGCCCAAGCACGCCGAAAACGAGGTCCCATCCTGTGTGACGGACGTGGTGACGGCGTTTTACTTTGTGCGGCGTCAGCCCCTGCGCGTGGGCGAGCAGCTCCGCCTGCCCATCAACGATGGCGCCAAGACTTATATGGTCAACGTGGAGATTCAGGCGCGGGAGCAAATCCAGACTCCCCTAGGCGTCCGCACTGCACTGCGCGTCGAGCCCAAGGTCTTCGGCGGCCTCTACACCAGGAGAGGGCGCATGCTCATCTGGTTCAGCGACGACGAGCAGCGGCTCCCCCTGCGCATCCAAACCTCGATTGCGGTCGGTTCCATCATCGGCACGCTGAGGTCAGTGTCGCCCGTCCCTCCCAACCCGCCTCCCGGGCCGTAGCCGCGTAGCGCAGTCCGTCGGCCGACGGGCGCTACCGCACCGCAGAGGCGTTCAAATGATCCTGTATTTCTCCGAGAGAAGTCGCTGGAAGCGGGGCTGGTAGATGAGGTCGTAAACCTGGGCTTTGTCGGGGAAAAGGCGCAGGGCAAAGGCGCGGGTGTCAGCGACCAGCTCCTGGGCCTCCTCGAGCGGCAAGTCGGACTGCCGGATAACGTTCATCACCAGTCCCACAACCAGTTGCAGGCGGCGTACCTGGCGATTCTCCTCGCGGATCTCAGCCTCGCTCGCCATGGGGACTCCCTGATGAACGTGGGTGCCTGAAACAATCTGCTCCAGAACCGAAACATTTATTATAAGCTAGGCCGAAGCGGGGCGCTGTAGATCCGTTTAGGCTCCGCGGCTGTAGCATGAGCAAGCCGCACCCCATGTCAAACCTCATCTCCACGGAGAACCTCGCGACCCTCAAGCGACGCTGGGGGCGCATTCGCGAGGTGCTCAAGAAGGCGCTGGTGAATTTCTTTGAGGAAGATTCGCTGGCAGCCTCGGCCGGCATTGCCTACCACAGCCTGCTCTGTGTTTTCCCCTTCCTCCTGCTGCTTATCAGTCTGGGCGGGTTCTACATCAAACGTCACGAACTCACCGGCCAGCTCACTCTCGTCCTGGAACGGTACCTGCCTATGAGGCCGGATTTCATCATGCGTAACCTGGCCGGCATTTCGCGGGCCTACGGACGGGTGGGATTCTTCTCTCTCTTGCTGTTGCTCTGGAGTTCCTCGGGCGTCTTCCTGCCGCTGGAGAAGGCGCTGAACCGTGCCTGGGCAGTGCAGAAGGGACGAAGCTGGGGGCGGCGTCACCTCCTGGCACTGGAAATGGCTTTGGCTATTGGTTTTCTCTTCTTGCTTTCCTCCGCTGCGGCGGGAGTGAACGTCTACATCCACCACTGGCTGCAGCGCGGACGGCAATCGTTTCCTTCTCTCCTGGTTGGCCTGGGCTATCACGTCCTCGCCTTCTGCGTGATGTTCGGCCTGACGCTCACGATGTTCGTGGTGCTTTTCATACGTCTGCCAGACCGGCCCCTGCGCTTTCGCCAGGTATTGCCCAGCGCCCTGCTCACCGCCATCTTTTGGGAGGGGGCGCGGTCTCTTTTCACCCTGCTCCTTCCCGTGTTCAACTATCGCCAGATCTACGGGTCGATCGGGGTGGTGGTAGCCTTGATGACCTGGGCGTATATTTCCTCGGCGGTCACGCTCTTCGGCGCCCAGGTTTCCTGCACCCTCTATGGCACGCTGAAGACCACCGGGCCGACTCTGGAGGCGCCGGGCACCGTTCAGTCGGCAGGAGAGCCGCCGTAGGCTCGGACCGTAAGCAACGAGCTCTTCATCGTCACCGTCACCGCCCCAGCGGTATTCGTCCGATAAGTTCGGGCCCCGGCGGTCCGCAGACGGTCGAGCACTTCCGGGCTGGGCAGGTTGAGAGGGCTTCCGCCTTCCGCCGACACCAAGGCGATCGAGGGCGAGACATGCGAAAGGAATTCGGCGCTCGAAGAAGTCCGGGCGCCGTGGTGCGCCACCTTCAGCAATCGGGCGTCGAGCGGCACCCCCCGGCTCACCAGCTCTCTTTCCACCTTATCGGTGATGTCACCCGGAAGAAGAACACTGCCCTCGGCGCTCGAAATCCGCATCACCACTGAGTCGTCGTTGGAGGGGCCCGGCGAGAGCGCGCGGCCCGCGGGCGGCCAGAGGACCTCCACATCGGTCTTCCCCAGCGGGAGCCGGTCGCCGGCGACGAGTTGCCGCATGGGAATGCCGCGGCGCTGCACGTCTCCGAGAAGCGCTTGATATGCCGGCGTGGACGCGTTTGCACCATGCCAGAACTCTCCGACGCGAAAGTTCCTGACTACCGCAGCAAGGCCTCCCAAATGGTCTTGGTGAGCGTGGCTGAGCGCGACGACGTCTATCTTCCCCACTCCTCGCGACCACAAATAAGGCGATACAATGTCCTCCCCTGGTTCCCAGCGTCTTCCCGGGAATGCGCCTCCGCTGTCCGAACTCGGCCGGACTCCGCCCGCGTCTACTAGCATTGTGGTTTGATCAGGCAAAACGACGAAAAGTGCCTCCCCGCCGCAGTCCAGCATCGTCACCTCCAGCGCTCCGCGCGGAAGCCGCGGCGAAAAGGGATGAACTGAAATGAGAATCGCCCATATGCTCAGCGCTGCCAGAGAAACCCAAAGCACGCGCCGGTGGCGGCCCAGGGCCCAGGCGGCGACCACAATCGCCATGGCGAATCCCCACGAAACCCAAGCGGGCGGCTCGGGCACCCGGTAGGAGAGCCAGGCTGGCAAACCCGGCAAATCGGTCAAGGTGAAGAGTCCACTCATGATGAGCGCGAGGGCTTTGCCAGGCCAAACCGCCAATGCGGGTAGCGTCGCACTCAGAACCACCGTCGGCACAGCGAGGGCCAGAAGTGCGGTCATCAGGGGGATGGCCAGCGCATTCAATCCTATTCCGGCATAGGTCACACGATGGAAGGTCTCCGCCATGGGCAGCAACAGGCCGAGTTGCAGCACGGCCGAAAACAACAACATGTTCGCTGCCCAAACCAGCACTCTAATGGGGCTTACCACAACGGTGGTACCTACTTGCGGGTGGCGGGCGAAGAAGGAGGCTCGTGTTCCCAAGCCCGCGGCAAGAGCGCGCACATCCAAGCGAAACTGGGCCTGGCGGGGCGTCAGAGTCGCGTCGCGGTCGACCTCGTCGAGATGCCACAGCGCCCGGCGATAAGGTTCGGTCGTCCGCTCCAGTATGGGCACAGCCAATCCGGCGATGAGCAGTGCCGCCGCGAACGAGAGCTCGAATCCCGACTCAAACAGCCAGGCCGGACGGTAGACAAGCAAAGCCAGGGCCGCAAGCCCTATGGCGTTCAAGCCCGATTCCTTGCGGTAGAGATAACGCGATACGAGATACAGGAGGATCATCAGCGTGGCGCGCAGTGTGGGCGCGCGCTGCTCCACCAATGCCGCGTAACCCAGCAAGAACAGCAGCAGGAGCGCAGACCTCCACTTCTCTCTCAACCGCATGGCCCGCAGCAAGACTCCCACCGCCATAGCCAGCAGTCCCACGTGAAGACCCGAAATCACCAGCAGATGATAGAGGCCGGTTCGGCGAAAGTTCTCGATGGTGTCAGAATCCAGGGAGGAGCGGTCCCCCAGCAGGATGGCTTTCAGCACGGCGCCGTGGCGCCCCTGGGCGG
>Ga0315274_10002103_pt1 | contig 30435 bp, 19 predicted proteins | sample YL17G02_20_MG_FD_203700 | JGI IMG/M metagenome (GOLD analysis project Ga0315274, IMG submission 203700) | Sediment microbial communities from Yellowstone Lake, YNP, Wyoming, USA - YL17G02_20 | ecosystem: Environmental > Aquatic > Freshwater > Lake > Sediment | place: USA: Wyoming | collected...
CATGGTAAATGCAGTATCGTCTTTGATAGCTTACACACACAAAGAGAAGAAACCATCTCTGAACATCAGAGTTAAGGATTTTAGCAATTTACCTGCTATTGTTATATCGAACTGACGTTATTTATGTAAACGGTGAGTTGCAGAACTCTCAGGCAGGTGTATTCACACTGCAAAATCAGCAACAGACGACATGGCTTGCCACAGACCAGGGTGGATGGATTTCAACCTGTTCTGAAGATGATGTTGGATTATTCAACGTTGCTTTGGCTGAGGAGGATATAAAGAGCATAATGAATAATGGCATTACACGGGCTGTAGGAGGGGTTGCTGTTGAGGTGCAGGGCAAGCTTCCTATGCTTTGGGGTGAACTCAGGAGCCAATCCAGATAGCTGTTGAATGTATGGAGTACGCAAGCTCGCTTGCTCAAAAATGGAGGAGAAAAAAAATGAAACCTGTGCCAAGATTTATATTAATATGTGTAAGTTTAATCTTTGCTACTATGATATTATCAGCACAAAGCTACGCAAAGATTGATCAAAAATCTATTGTGGGAATATGGCTACTGGATGATAACAATAAAGCAGAAGACTCCTCGAAAAATGGTAATGATGGCGAGATAAAAGGCAAACTTGAATTGGTAGATGGTCAGTTCGGCAAGGCTTTGCAATTTCCCGGGGTAAATGATAGCTTTATCGAAGTACCACCTAATGATTCTTTGGATCTCGTCACGTTCTCTTTTACAATGTGGGTCAAGCTACAGGATACAGGAAACTATCAGGCTGTTTTAATCAAAACCGCTGATGGACTAACTGAAAACTATAGTGGTTATATCTACTCCGACAAAAAGGTTTTCTGGACTCGATTCACAAGCGGAGGAGCTACAAAATGGGGATTCCAGCAATTTGGTGTAACAGTGGTGACTGATGATAAATGGCATCATCTTGCTGGTACCTATGATCTGAAATCCGTGAAGTCTTACGTTGATGGTGTTGTTGAGGCAAACGCTCCGTTTGAGGGAAAACCAGATAAAAGTCCCGGACCGTTGACCATCGGTATATGCACTGGCTTCCCATACGTAGTCAAAGGGATAATGGATGACGTTGGGCTTTTCAACGTAGCCTTGAGCGAAGACGATATTAAGGGTATCATGAACAATGGGCTTGCTAAAGCTCTGGCAGTTACAAATTCAGGCAAACTGACTACCGTTTGGGGAAGTATTAAAAAATAGATTTATTAATCACATCCTGTTGAATGAAGTGAAGGATTTCAGCCTTCGCTGGAATGGCAATGTAGCGATATGGAGGAATTATTATGAAATACGGTGTACAAAATTGTGTTATGGAATGGGCATTTTCGTCAGGGAAGGCATATCCTAACCCTTTCAATGACGTTGAACTGGACGTTATATTTACTGATTCCGATGGCTTTACTGCAAAAGTTCCAGCCTTCTGGGCAGGCGATCATACGTGGAGAGTCCGTTATTCTGCCCCCAAGATCGGCATTCATCGCTATCAGACTTTGTGTTCAGACACTTCAAACTATGACCTGCATAGACAGGAAGGAAAAATTGAAGTAACTCCTTATGAAGGGGATAATCCTCTTCTGAAACACGGAACGCTCAGAGTTGCCAGAGATCGCAGGCATCTTGAGCATCTGGACGGTACGCCTTTCTTTTGGCTCGCTGATACGTGGTGGATGGGATTTACAAAGCGTCTGCGATGGCCGCAGGATTTCCAGTTGCTCTCCGCTGATAGAGTAGAAAAGGGGTTTACGGTCATCCAGATTGTCGCTGGTCTGTACCCGGATATGGATCAGTTTGATGAGCGTGGTGCTAACGAAGCAGGCTTTCCCTGGGAAAGGGATTACAGCAAGATCAATCCATCTTATTTTGATATGGCTGATCTGAGAATCCAATGGTTAATCAAGTCAGGCTTGGTTCCGTGTATCGTAGGCTGTTGGGGATATTTCATTGATTTTGTTGGTGTTGACGTTTTGAAAAAACACTGGCGAAATCTGCTTGCACGATACGGTGCTTTTCCGGTCGTCTGGTGCATGGCTGGCGAGGCGATCATGCCGTATTACCTTGCTCCCGGTGATAAAAGGGGAGAGTTGATTGCAAAGGCAAAATCGGGCTGGACGGAGATAGCTAGTTACCTGCGAAAGATTGACCCCTATAATCACCCGATTACAATTCACCCGACAGATTGTGCGCATAATCAGGTAGAAGACCGATCAGTGATAGACATAGACATGCTTCAAACCGGTCACGGCGGTTGGGATAGTATGCCAAATACTGTGCGTCAGGTCGTTGATTCGCTTGCGCTTGAGCCAAAGATGCCGGTGATTGATGGTGAAGTTAGCTACGAGACTATCGGCGGGCAGTGCTTGCAGGATGTCCAAAGATTTGCGTTCTGGTCTTGCATCCTCAGCGGTGCGGCTGGGCATACCTACGGGGCTAACGGTATATGGCAGGTAAACTCCCGTGAAAAACCTTATGGGCCTTCCCCGCATGGTATGACGTGGGGAAATATTCCCTGGGAAGAATCGTATCAACTACCGGGGTCTGCACAAATTGGCGTCGGGAAATCCCTGCTGATGCGCTATCCATGGTGGCAGTTTGAGCCTCATACGGAATGGGTTGCTAATCATGCTACAAAGGAAAACGTCCGTGCGCCATACTGTGCCGGTGCGCCAAAGGTGGTTCGTATTATATATATTCCGCATTATGGATCGGCTTTGGTCAAGGGTATCGAGTCAGACGTGACTTATCGTGCGTTCTACTTTGATCCGCAAAAAGGCAATGAAGTTGATCTTGGTACTGTCACTCCAAATAGTGATGGCAACTGGCAGTCACCAAGCCCGCCCATCTTTCAGGATTGGGTGTTGGTATTGGAGAAGAAAGCGTAGTAGGTCTATGGGTCTATAGGTCAATGGGTCTATGGGTCTATAGGTTAATGGGTCAATAGGTCTATTAGTTTAATCCCATAGACCCATTGACCTATAGACTTAAATTCCGGAGATTAAGAATGGTTTTTGATTTTGATTATCACGTACACACAACTTTGTCTTACTGTCACGAGGGTGAACTTACCGTTGATAACCTGATTATGATTGCGAAAGCTAAGGGTATAAAAGGTTTCGCTGTGACAGATCACGCCCATCATCTCTATTTTGATGGGAAAGAGGCGTGGCAGTATGAATATATAACTGATTACAACCTGTTCCTGAAGGCAAGGGAAGCTGGTGATCGCAGGTTTGAGGGATACCTCGATATGCTCGCCGGTTACAAAGAAAAACTCAGTCAGAAGAATGATCTGAAGTTGATGCTCGGAGCGGAGGTTGACGTAGCTAAAAACGGGAAGACTGTTTTTAATACAGATTACCGTGACAGGCTTGACATAATGATCGGCGGTATTCACTGGCTCCCATGCCTTAAAAATGGGCTGGATAGTAAGACACTGCTCACTGAGTTTATGGATTTCACTATGATGTTACTTGAGAGCGATATTGACATTCTCGCTCATCCGACACGTATCTTCAGAGCGCATAAGATGGAAATTCCCAGAGAGGTAACCCGTCCCATTGTAATGAAAGCGAAAGAAGAAGGTGTCGCCATAGAGATAAACAGCCATAATTATCCTGACCCTGATGTTGATTTTATCCGAACCTGCGTAGACGAAGGTGTGAAACTGTCGCTTGGCACTGATACGCACAGGATCGCTGAGTTCGGGGATTTTTCGATACAGAAAAGGATACTAGCTAAAGCGGGGATCAGCGAGAAGATGATGGATGAGGTCATTTTCAAGCGTGGTTCTATTGGTAAATGAACTGTATGGTGTCATTCCCATGAAAATGGGAATTCATTCTTTATTTATAAGGTTCTTTCGCTGGAATGACATAAAAAACTTAGCAAGTAAACCAATTATACAGGTGGTTGAATTGGATAAATTTTTAAACAGAATTATAAATGGTGATTCTTTGCATCTTGAAGATTTTTATCAGATAGCAAGTAAAGAGACAGAAGAAAACGTGGTTGATCCATTCTTATTTTCTCTGAATGACGGACAAAGAGAATGGTTAAATTCTATAATTGACAATGCAGAATCTTTTAAGGCAGTATTAACAGTTTTTACAACCAGCCTCACATATAGAAAAGTGGGAAGAATTATTAAGTAAACAAGGATTACAATAATGCGTATCTCCAGATTTCAGTTAAAGCTTACGTTAATATTCTGGCTCGTGCTGCTGGTGCCGGTAATAACTGCTACGCTTCTTACTAAATACTTTCTGACGATGGAAACTACTATCATGGACGTGGATCAGAAGGCAGAAGCGGTTCTTCAGGATACCCGCATCATCGCTGAGGATATAATCGAAAAGGCAAGGGAAGAATGTCTTTTTATCGCTGAAGCCATATCTGATGACCTGTCAAAAGATAATCTTGATACTGAGAACGTCCAGCAGTTAGTTAAAGGCATCATACCCCCGGGGCATCCTCTTGAAGTTACTATATTCCGTTTTAGCAATCCTATCACGTCTGGTAAGGTTATCTTTTCCACAGATGCAGATAATAAAGCGGCATTAGAGCCTGTGATGGGAAAAATAAAAGAGCAGAACCCTTCTTCGTATCAGGAAGGCGGGATGGTATATGGTATCGTACCGATCTCTAAAAATGGTAAAACCGTCGCATCTGTGGTGGTATACAGGCAACTGGAAGAGAGTCTGGTCAGGAATATAATTGACCTGCAAAAACTTCTTGGTGCCTACGCTATCAGAGGGGACATCGAAGATATTTTATGGCTGTTCGTTATAGGGCTGATCATCGTTCTGGCAATATTTGGGACATTGCTTGCGACCTTCCTTGCCCGAAGTGTGACAAAACCTATCCTTGATCTCGTGGCTGGTACGAAGGAGATCGCTAAGGGGAATCTGGATTACAAAGTTAAGGCAAAAGGCAAGGATGAAATTGCTACTCTGATTGAGTCTTTTAATTCAATGTCTTCGCAATTGAAGTCCAACAGGGAAAGATTGATGATAACGGAACGGCTTGCGGCGTGGCGGAACGTTGCACGTCAAATCGCTCACGAGATTAAGAATCTGCTTAGTCCAATCCAATTATCCATGTATCGTCTCAAGAAGAATCTCGGCAGTGAGAGGTACGGCGAGATATTTGAGCAGTCGTATACGAGCATAACTAATGAGGTGGAGAACCTTAAAAACATGGTGACTGAGTTCTCAAACTTCGCTCGTATGCCCAAGCCGCGCACTCGTCCGGCTTCAATCAATGAGATCGTTCAGGATGCGATAAGTTTATATACAGGATTGCCTGAAAACATCGAGATAAAGATTGATATGGCTAAAAACATTCCGCAACTGATGGCAGATAGCGACCAGATGCGTCAGGTGCTTCATAACCTCGTCGGTAACGCTGTTGAGGCTATGCCAAACGGCGGGCAAATTACTTTAAATACTCATCTTGAGGTAGAGAACATCATCATTGTGGAGATAGCTGACACTGGCTGTGGCATGTCGGATGAAGTCAGGCAGAAGATATTTACCCCGTATTTTACGACTAAAGAGAAGGGAACGGGTCTGGGAATGGCTATCGTGGCACAGATAATTGAGGAACACGGCGGGTCGATCTCTGTTGAAAGCACTCAGAGCGTTGGAACGAAAGTGATCGTAAAGCTAAAAGCAGGGATTGAACAGGAAAATGAAACATCTCCCATTTAGCTAAAGGGGGAACAAATTTTTTATCCATAGGGGTTTTATGGTGAAAATGGTAGTAAACAATTATCAAAGATGGAGTTGATGCCATGAGCGCACCAGTTGTCTTTATTAGTTACAGCCATGATTCAAAGGAACATATAGATCGTGTCCTTGCTTTGTCAGATAAGCTCAGAAGCGAAGGTGTAGATTGTATTCTTGACCAGTATGAGACTTCTCCTCCTGAAGGTTGGGCAAGATGGATGGATAAGCATATTAGAGATTCTAATTTTGTCATTATGATATGCACTGAAACATATTATCGGCGAGTTATGGGCGAGGAAAAATCAGGAACCGGTCGGGGAGTTAAATGGGAAGGTAATCTGATTTATCAACACATTTATAACGCTGATACAATGAACACCAGATTTATTCCTGTGTTGTTTGAACAAAGCGATTCTAAATATATCCCGATTCCCTGTCAGGGAGGAACGTATTACTGTATATACCAAGATTATGAAGGACTTTATCGTCATTTAACTAATCAACATCGGGCTATAAAACCCAATCTTGGTAAGTTACAGGAACTAGCGCCACGTCAAAGAATACAAGATTTTTTCGCTGATTTGAAGGTTTCGCTTGCCAAGATGCCCTCAACAAGCCCTGATTTATTCGGCAGAGATGATGAGTTAGTGAAACTTGATAAAGCGTGGGATGATACGAAGACAAACATCGTCACACTTGTAGCGTTCGGAGGTGTGGGAAAGACCGCATTGACTAATAAATGGCTGAGTAAGATGAAAGAGAAAGATTATAAAGGCGCTGAACGTGTGTTGAGATGGTCGTTTTACAGTCAAGGCGCAGCAGAAGTGAAACAGGCTTCTGCTGATCAATTCATAGCCTTTGCGCTGGAATGGTTTGGCGATCCTGATCCTAATAAAAGTTCACCTTGGGATAAGGGCGAAAGACTAGCTGATCTTGTAAGGAAGCATAGGACATTGCTTATCCTTGATGGATTAGAGCCACTGCAATATCCGCCCGGTGAGATGGAAGGCAGGCTTAGAGACCCTGGTTTACAATGCCTTATAAGAGAGTTGGCATCTCATAATCCCGGTCTTTGTGTTATAAATACACGATTGAAGATAGATGATATTAAGGGTGATGTTGGGGATTCAGTAAAGGAAATAGAGCTTGAGAACCTTTCGCAAGAAGCAGGCGCACAACTCCTTGAGAAGCTAGGAGTAAAGGGAACGCCTGATGAATTAAAGGAAGCGGTTGAGGATATGGATGGTCATGCCCTTGCGTTAATATTGCTAGGGACATACCTCAAAATAGTGTATCATGGTGACATTCGCAAACGTAACGAAATCAAAAGACTCATTGGTGAAAAAAGACAAGATGAAAATACCAGACATGCCAGAGACATGATGAATACATACGAAAAATGGTTTAAAGGCAAGCCAGAACTTGAAATATTATATATCATGGGATTGTTTGATAAGCCAGCAGAAGGCGGGGCAATAGAGGCTGTCAAAAAGAAGCCAACTATCAATGGTCTGACATCTGAATTACGGAAATTATCATACGAAGATTGGATGTTTGCTGTTGACAATCTAAGGAGAGCTAGATTACTTGCCGAAGCGGATCCACTTAGACCAGAAGAACTAGACTGTCATCCTCTTGTAAGGGAATACTTCGGGATAAGACTGAAGGAAAGCAATACAGTAGCATGGAAGAAAGGTCACGGTAGACTGTATGAATGGTATGAATCCCAGGCAAAGAAATATCCCGACACTATTGAGGAGATGATTCCTCTTTATACTGCGCTCTCTCACTGCTGTCAGGCGGGCAGATGGCGGGAGGCTGATAGATTATACACGCAAAGAATTTCAAGAGAGGATGAGGGTTTCAGCATACATAAGCTTGGTGCATATGGCGCTGACCTTTCTGCATTATCAGGCTTTTTTGACGTCCCATGGAGCAAGCCGGTGGATGGATTGAGCGAACATGACAAAGCTTTTGTTTTAGGCCAGGTAGGTCTCGATCTTCGGGCGCTTGGCCGTCTGTCGGAATCCGCTCAGCCAATGCAGGCAAGTTTGGAAGCATTTATAGCTCAAAAGAATTGGTCAAATGCCGCTATAGCTGCGGGCAACCTCAGCGGGTTATACCTGACCATCGGCGAGGTGGCAAAGGCATTGAATTATGCGGAACAGAGCGTCAAGCTGGCAGATCAAAGCGGAAATGCTTTTCAAAAAATGAGTAAACGCGCAACGCTTGCAGATGCACTGAATCAGATAGGAAGGCGAAAAGAAACGGAGGATACCTTCAATATCGCTGAGGAGATGCAGAAAGAAAGACAGCCAGAATATCCATTGCTATATTCCTTTGCGGGCTTCCGATACTGCGACCTTCTGCTAGAACAGGGAAAGTATGAGGAAGTGCTAGACAGGGCTAATAAGGCGTTAGAATTGGTGAAACAGGTCGGCGATCTTCTTAGCATCGCCCTTGACTATCTCTCATTTGGCCGTGCATATATGCTCAAGGCTCAGACAGAAAAAGATGATTTCACAAAGGCAGTAGAGCATCTGGATCAGGCTGTAAATGGTTTACGTAAGGCAGGATTTCAGGATTATCTGCCACTTGGTCTGCTGGCACGGACGGAATTGCGCCGTATACAAGAGGATTTTGACAGGGCAAAGCATGACGTTGACGAAGCCTTTACAATCGCTAGTCGCAGCGGAATGGGCTTGTATCTGGCGGATTGTCATCTTGAGTATGCCCGCCTTTATTTTGATATGGACGAAAAAGAGAAGGCAAAAGAGAACCTAGGCAAAGCGAAAGAGATGATTGAGAGGATGGGCTACCATCGCAGGGATAAGGAAGTCGGGGAGTTAGAAGGTAAATTAAGGTAGCGAATAAACACACCCTGGTTTCTCTCAAGATTAATCTTTACCCACAAATCTGTGGACATTGGAGAAATCAAGTATTTTCCCCCTTTAGCTAAAGGGGGATAAAGGGGGATTTGATTAAGGTTTTCGGATTAAAACTCAAAAATATCAATGGTGTCATTGATGAGATACTAAAATAACGTTGAATAGATTCATTTAGATATATAGTTTATTTTAATCAAATTCCCCCTTCCCCCTTTTAGCTAAAAGGGGGTTACAAATCCGCTATCCACAATGGGTTACAAATTGTGGGTAAAGATTAGCTTTGGCTAAAGGGGGATCAAGGGAGATTTTATAACTTACTTTTTATAGTAAGTCAAAATGATCCCGAAAACTCATTTTTAGGGAAAGGGAAAAATATGAAAATTGCGATGCACGAGATTACAAGCAATAACGCCTCTTTTGAAGAGGATTTGAAGGCTTATCACAAAGTCGGATGGACGGCATTTGAGATGTCTCTGGGTAAGGCTCAACAATACATCAATCAACATGGCATGAATGGCTTTGTTCAGTTCGTGAAGGATTCTGGCATGAAGCCTGTTGCATGTACGGGTCACGTTGTCCTTGCATTTGCTTTGCCTGAGAACGTAAAGGATAATGAGGATGAGTTCCGACGTACGCTTGACGTGATGGAAGCGGTCGGATGCCCGGTAGTAGTCTTCGGTGGAGATATGCCGTCAAGCATACCCGGCGCACCGAATATGAGTGAGGTAGGTCTTACAGAGCGTGATAGGGCTTATAGAAAAGAGCTTGCCCGTTTCGCTGAACAGGTCGCTAAACTCGCTGATATGGCGAAGCCTAAAGGTATCTCGATGGCGTTGGAGATGAACTGGTGCGGAATGTGCCGATCTGTGATCACTGCCGCTGAGGCGATCCGTATGGCTGATCGTGATAACGTTGGGCTGATGTTCGATACCGCTCATTTTGCCTGCACACCGTCAAGGCTTTCTGATCTTGAACTGGTTAGAGGGAAAATCGCTGCAGGACATTTGAACGATATGCGCAACTGCCCGCCTGAGATCAGGAACATGAATAATGACCGTGTGATACCCGGTGACGGCGCCCTTCCTCTCGTTGAGTGGCTTAATAAGGTCGAGGAATGTGGGTTCATAGGCTGGCACTGCGTGGAGCTTTTCTGTGAGGATTTGTGGAAGGAAAGCGCAGAGGTTATCGCTCAACGTGTTATGGATGGGTGTAAGAGGTTGTGGCCCGATGCGGAATTTTAGAGAAACATAGAGTTTGAGAGTTTTTCTTGGGAAAGTATCAGTAAAAAAGGAGTAATATATGTGTAAGGTAAGCATCCTGCTAATTATGATTTTCGCTTTGCCATTGGTTTTTACCGCCTGCCAAAAAGAGCAGGTGAAGTCTGCTGAAACATCAACGTCCTCTGTACCAGGTAAACAAGCGCCAGCTACTATGGCGGCGGCGAAGGCGGCTACACCAGCACCACAGCCGCCGAAGATAGACCCCGAAAAGGTTGTCGCCGTTATAGAGATGAAAAAAGGTGGGCGCATCATCATGGAGTTCTATCCCAAAGATGCGCCGATCGCTGTTGATAACTTTATCAAACTGGCGAATAAAGGTTTTTATAATGGGCTGAAATTCCACCGTGTCATACCCGGTTTCATGGCACAGGGAGGTGATCCTCAAGGCGACGGCATGGGTGGACCGGGGTATACCATTAAGGATGAGTTTAACTCACGTAAACATATCAGAGGCACAGTAGCAATGGCACGACCGGATTTACCTGATGCCGCAGGCAGTCAATTTTACATCTGCTTTGAGCCACAACCGCATCTGGATGGTAAATACACCATCTTTGGTCAGGTCATAGAGGGCATGGATGTGGTGGATAGCATACAACAAGGCGACATGATGAAAAGTGTCACAATCGTGGAAAAAGCAAGTAAGAAGGAAAACTGAGATAAGTTTATAGTGTTTTCACTCTCGATTCCCCTTAAGGGTTTGCTTGTTGTGTTAGTGGGTACTCCTCGTACCTTGTTTATTCGCTGAGGCATTGAGAAGGCTTTATTGGAAGGAGGGTACTACAATGCAGTATAAATGGGGAATTGGTTTTATTATACTTGTGTTAGCTTTAACCTTGAACAGTTGGTCGGAGGAACAGATTTTCTCGGATAAACCGATCGCTCAATTTGGCAAAGCTCTTTTAGCAGGCGAGATCGTCTTTTCACCTGACGGTAAAATACTAGCAGTGCCAGAAGAAGGTGGTATTTGTTTCTATGATGCGGACAACCTGACAGAGGTAGCGATTCTCCCAATTGATGGCTGGGTGTCTCCAATTGTTTTCAGCCCTGATGGAAAAACACTTGCTTTGGGGATTGGTGGACGGGTTTGCTTATGGGACACTACATGGGAAGAAGGGATTACTACCCTTGGTTTTCATGATCGTAATATAGACTCAATCGTTTTCAGCTCTGATGGAAAGACACTCACTTCGGCATGCTATGGCGAAGTTCGCTCGTGGGACATTGCAGGGAAAAAAGAGATCGGTGTTCTAAAAGGCATCCCCACTGGAAAGCTCAGTCCTGATGGAAAAATGCTCGTTGCTGTGGATGGTGTGCATACAATCCGAATCCGGGATATTGGGGGAAAGGAGATCTCCGTTCTTAAAGGACATACTGGTTGGCAGATTACCACAGTCTTCAGCCCTGATGGGAAAACACTTGCTTCAGGAAGCGAAGACCGAACAGACAAAACGGTCCGACTGTGGGATATTAAGGAAGGAAAGGCAATAGCTGTCATCGAAGGAGATAGAGTATACGGCTTCAGCCCGGATGGTAAGACCTTATATCTACACTACGTCTCAAATGAAGAGGAAGGGGTTCGCCTGTGGGATGTTACAGAAGGAAAAGAGATAGATACGTGGCGGTTTTACAGGCAGTCTCCGAAGTTGTTCAGCACGGATTGGAAAAGGCTTATTCTCAGAGACTGGGATGGAACGATTCGGCTTTGGGATGTTACAGAGAAAAAGGAAATTGCATCCCTTGAAAAGTATTATGCTGGTCGTATATATTCAATTGATTTCAGTCCTGATGGCAGAATGCTCGCTTCTGGTGAAGGTAAGATAATTCGGCTTTGGGACGTTGCAGAGCAAAAGGAGATTGCAGTTTTTGAAGGACACGCTGACTGGGGCAGTGTCACTTTCAGTCCTGATGGGAAAATGCTTGTTTTGAATTGCCAATTTGACAAAACGGTTCGGCTTTGGGACATCGCAGAGAAGAAGGAAACCATTGCTTTTAAAGGGAGTAATAGTTTTGCACCACATTTTAGCCCTGATGGAAAGATATTTGCAGTTGAAGAAGGTTATGACCCCACCACGACCCATTTATGGGACATTGAGAAAAAAAAAGAGATTGATGCTATTAAAGGTGATCATACGGTTTTCAACCCTGATGGAAGGTTGACCGCTTCCTGTGACGACAAGGTAGTTCGGCTTTGGGACGTTGTAGAGCAAAAGGAGATCGCCGCTCTTGAAGGGCATATCGCTAAGGTAACTTATGTTATTTTCAGCTCAGATGGGAAGATGCTTGCCTCAATAGGTGATGACGGGACAGCCCGGCTCTGGAACGTTGCAGATAAAAAGGAGATAGCAGTATTTGAAGGGGAGATTAGTTCGCTATGCTTTAGCCCGGATGGGAAAATACTCGCTGTTGGAAGCAGTATTAAGGTAGGAGTGATTGAAGAGGGAAAAGATTTTGAAGGGGAATCGCTCTACAATCCCGTAGTCTGCCTTTGGGATATAGAGGGAAGAAAGGAAGTAGCTGTCTTTAAACAAGATACTGGAACTGGAGGCTTAGTTGCAGAAGTAGATGAGGTTGCTTTTGCGCCGGACGGAAAAACGGTCTTTTTAAATATTCACTTTTTCGAGGGGATGGTTTCGCTTATCCTATGGGATATAGAAGAGAAGGAAGAAACGGTTATCTACGACGGAGAAGAATTGCTGTATCATTTAAGCCCGGACAATAAGATAATTGCTCTGTTTGAGAATAATGGACTTCACCTGTGGAACGTTATGGAAAAGAGGGGTGTTCAGTCTATTGATCTGGGGAGTTATTATGCCCCCATTGTATTCAGCCCGGATTGGAAGAAATTCGCTGCGGCACACGATGGCATCATAGCGATTTGGGGAGAGAAATCTTCACAATAGTATAATGCTGGAAAACAGCACTCCCTTTGGGGAAAAATAAAATCAATACTATTTAGCAACAATTAAACCTTAAATAAAACGAAAGGAGAAAGTATATTAGAGGTATATCGCCTTTAATATACCGAAAAAATGGCAAAAATACCTTACATGCAAAATGAACTGTTTAACGTTGGCAGTCCAAAAGTTTACAAAGGACGTCAGCTTGACGAGATCGCCTTCCCTATCGGGGGAATCGGAACAGGTATGATCTCACTCGGCGGATGGGGTCAGTTGAAGGAATTTGAGATATTTAATAAACCCAACAAAGGGCTTTTCCTCAACTACGCTTTCTTCACGCTCTATGCGAAACAGGGCGATGAGGATCCTGTCACAAGAGTCGTTCAGGGACCTGTCGGCGGAACTTACACCGCCTGGGGGTCAGGTGTGACTCGTATGGATGGGTCAGGGTTGCCGCATTTTCGGAAGTGCGAGTTCGTAGGCGAGTTTCCATTCGCAAGGCTTGAATTCCATGACCCCAAGATGCCCCTGAATGTGTCTATGGAGGCATTTAACCCGTTTATACCTCTGAATGATAAGGATTCCAGCATCCCTGTTGCGATATTCCTTTTCCATCTAAGTAATCCTACATCTGAAACTGTTAATGCGACCCTGTTCGCTAACCTTGAGAACAAGGTTGGGCATCCAGAAGTCGGTAAAGGAGTTATCGAGTTTAAGGATGGCGAAAACACTTCTGGACTTATGATGACTACAAAGAAATATGCACCAGATTCACCACGATTTGGGTCAATGGCTCTGACGACTCCGTGGAAGGATTTGAACGTTCAGACGTGCTGGCTTAGAAGCGGATGGTTCGATACCTTGCATAAATTTTGGGATGAGGCATCATTGCATGGTGAACTGACCGAGAACCGTGAAACTGTCGAAGCCGGTGATAATGCCACTGACGTTGGTTCCATCGGTCTGAAGGTCAAGCTTGAGCCGGGAGAATGTGTTACGCTTCCTGTTATGATTACCTGGTACATGCCCAACTTTGAGAAATACTGGGGCGAGAAATCTACGTGGAAGAATTACTATGCGACAGTTTTCAGTGATGCCTTTGACGTGGCTGAATACGTCGGTGAAAATCTTTGCAAACTTGAGTCGGAAACAAGGCTTTTCAAAGACTCGCTATTCGGCTCAACGCTTCCTGAACCTGTTCTGGACGCTGTTTCCTCTCAGATCTCGATCCTGAAGACGACTACCAGTGTAAGGCTGGAAGATGGGACATTCTACGGATGGGAAGGATGTAGCCCCGGTTCAGGTTGCTGTGAGGGAACGTGTACCCACGTATGGAACTACGCTCAGGCGATGCCTTACCTTTTCCCGACTCTTGAGAGATCTATCCGTTCTGCTGACTATGCCTTTAATATCACTCCCGAAGGGCACATGACGTTCCGTATGCCATTACCGCTTGGTACACTCGCCAATGCAGGTTTCCACGCTGCCGGTGATGGACAGTTGGGCGGTATAATGAAGGTCTATCGTGAATGGCTGATCAGCGGTGATGATGAGTGGCTGAAAAGTGTATGGGACAAGGTTAAAATGTCGCTGGAATACGCATGGAAGAAATGGGATCCCAACAAAGGCGGTGTTATGGAAGGCGTTCAGCACAACACTTATGACATCGAGTTCCATGGTCCAAATACTATGATGGGCAGTTTCTATCTTGGCGCATTGAGAGCCGCTGAGGAAATGGCTCGTTATCTGGGTGAAACCGAGAAAGCCGATGAATACAGGAAAATCTTTGAGAGCGGTCGCAAGTGGATGGACGAAAACCTGTTCAACGGCGAATGGTATCGCCAGGATACCAGACCAGAGCATGGAACTATTGATGAGCTAAAATACCAATACGGTGATGGATGCCTTTCTGACCAGATGATCGGTCAGTGGTACGCCCGTATGCTTGCTCTCGGTGATCTGTTCAATTCCGAAAAAGTAAAACAGACAATGGCTTCCATATTCAAATACAACTGGAAGTGCGATATGTCTGAACATGCTAATCCGCAGAGAATCTATGCACTTAATGACGAAGCAGGATTGCTCCTGTGTACGTGGCCTCGTGGCGGGCGTCCTACGTTCCCGTTCCCATATTCTGACGAAGTATGGTGCGGGATTGAGTATCAGGTTGCGGCGCATCTCGTATATGAGGGCTTAGTAGCAGAGGGATTGTCCGTCGTTAAAGGAGTGCGTGACAGGCACGAGGGTTCTCGCAGGAATCCATGGAACGAGTTCGAGTGCGGTAACTACTATTCACGCTCTATGGCAAGCTACTCGCTTATTTTGGCTCTTGCGGGATTCCATTATTCCGCACCAAATAAAAGCATCAGCTTTGCGCCAGTGATCAATCAGGATGATTTTGCCTGTTTCTTCTCTGTCGGCTCCGGCTGGGGAATGTATCGCCAGAAGGAGGCTGGATGCGCAAAATCGGCGATGATCGAGGTAAGAATGGGAAGTCTTGCCTTGCAGGAGATATGCCTGCCTTTCGATGCGGATAAGGTGAATGTCAACGTATCCGGACGAACGGTTTCTGCTAAAGTGGACAAGTGCTGTTGCTGCGCATGTGTCACTTTTGATGAGCCTGTCGAGATCAAGGCTGACGAGACCTTGACGATTCTGATGTAGAATTAGTTGATGGTTGTCCATAAATCAGGATAAAAAACACAAAGGCACTAAATACATAACGCCGTAAATCCTCATCTAGTAGGGTGGGCATTGCCCACTTTACAATTGTGGTCGCCAACTAGACGAGAATTTATGGCGCAGTATACTAAGTTCACGAAGAACACTAAGAAATAGTGACAAGTCACTTGAATTTTTGTGTCCTTTGTGGTGAAAAATTTAACAGTGCCTATACCAGGGAAGGGGACGGTAATGAACAAAATAGGGATATTATTCTTTATTATCATAACCTTAATATCTGCTTTTGGCTGCGGGGGTGAAGAAGAGGCAAAAAATACTGCTCCTGTTATTAATTCATTTCAGGCTAATCCTGCGAGTGTAAACACTAATGGTCAGATTACACTTACTGTTTCGGCTACTGATGCAGAAAAAGATGATCTAACTTATTCATATCAGCCGAGTGGTGGAACTGTAACCGAAGCAGGTAGCACTGTGACATGGGTTGCTCCATCAACATCGGGCAGTTACGTGATCAACGTCAGTGTAAGTGATGGGAAACTCGATGCCCAAAGTTCTGTCACTGTTAATGTTACTGCTCCTCCTCCGCCAGAAAAGCCAAAGGAATTGAAAATCCAGTGGTTTGGGCAGGCTTGCTTTTTAATCACGTCCGGCGATGGAAAGAGGGTTTTAACGGATCCTTACAGCAGTGGTATAGGATATACTGTACCATCATTGGAAGCAGACGTTGTCACTGTCAGCCATTCACATTCGGATCATAACAACGTATCTATGGCTACGGGAAATCCAGAGGTAGTCAATACTTTAGGCGAAAGCACTGTTGCGGGTATATCATTTCTTGGCGTGCAATCTGACCATGATGCTAGTGGTGGAAGCCAGAGAGGTAAGAATACTATATTTGTCTGGGAGATGGACGATATGCGCCTTGCTCATCTTGGCGATCTGGGAACGTTGCTGACTGACGATCAGTTAAAGGAGATGGGTAAGATAGACATTCTGTTTATTCCAGTCGGAGGAGTATACACTATTGATACCTCACAAGCAACGAAAGTGGTTGAGCAGTTGTCGCCTAAGCTGGTTTTTCCCATGCACTACAAGACTGACGTTTTAACCCTCCCTCTTGCGGGTGTTGACGATTTTCTTGCTGATAAAGATAACGTTGAGAAAGTAAATGGAAACACCTTTGTGGTGAAGGAACTGCCTGATAAGACGAAGATAGTCGTGCTTGATTACAAGTAAGGGCGATTCGCTGAATCGCCCAAGAAGCATCAGATTGAGATCATCACTTTAGCAAAGCCAGAACCTGTGGATCATTCCGTATTGCATCAAACTCTTTATACTTTCTCACTTTTTAAATCTGGTAGACAAAAAACTAGGTTTCATGCAGGTTTGCAAATATAGAAGCGAGGTAACCTCGCCTCTACAAAAACGCATAAATACTTGATCTTTTAAAAAACTGCAAAAATATAGAAATAACAGAAATGGTATAATGAATCCATAGATAGATGGAAATAATCCAGATTCATTGTATGTTCCTTATTTATATGAGGGGTGTATATAATTATCATGAAACAGGGAGAACACATAGGTTCTCCCCTACAATTCAGATTCCAAACGTATGTAGGGACAGACCTATGTGTTTGTCTGTCTTTCTTCGCAATTATGCACACCCCTCATTTATATAGATGCAGGAAACAAAGGAAAGGTGCTATGTAGATTTTAGAGCTTTTGTATAGACTGGACAAGGTAAAACTCAACTTTCGATAGAGATTTATGCTGAATAATGCTATTTCCTTAAAAAAAGCCCAAAAAAACCCTTGACAGTGTATGAAAGTGCTGTTATACTTATTGCTCTGTCAGGGCAGGAAAAAGGGTTCAAAGAAAAGTTAAGATACGGTTAAGAAAGAGTTAAAAAGTTAAAAATCTCCCTTGACAGATACTTGATTCGGTGATATAATGATAAGTTGGAATATTAAACTTTTGAAACAGAAATCACCAGGCACTTGAAAAAGAAAATCATGTGCCTGTTTTGTTCTTTGAAAACTGAATGATACGTTGTCGTGCGATCCGGATAGTATTTTTCGGGTATGTGCAAAACCTGATTCAAATTCAGGGAGTGTACGTGCTCTAAAATCCTGTCAATAGAAATGCTTCTGCTTATGAAAGCTAACGCTTGAAGCAGATGTATATAGATATTTTATGGAGAGTATGATACTGGCTCAGAACGAACGCTGGCGGCATGTCTGAATGATGCAAGTCTACGAGAATGGGGCCGCAAGGCTCCTATTAAAGTGGCGAACGGGTGAGTAACACGTGCGTAACCTACCTTTGGGTGGGGGATAACATTTCGAAAGAAATGCTAATACCCCATAGAGTTGTATGACATAAGTTGTGCAATGAAAGATGGCCTCTATTCAAAGCTATTACCCAGAGATGGGCGCGCGGCCTATTAGCTAGTTGGTGAGGTAATGGCTCACCAAGGCGACGATGGGTAGCTGTCCTGAGAGGGTGACCGGCCATACTGGGATTGAGATACGGCCCAGACTCCTACGGGAGGCAGCAAATCGGAATATTTGTCAATGGGCGAAAGCTTGAACAAGCAATGCCGCGTGAGTGATGAAGTCTTTCGGGATGTAAAGCTCTGTGTTGTGGGACGAAAAACTGGCAAGTGAACAACCTGTCGGCTTGACTGTACCATAATAGAAAGCCCCGGCTAACTACGTGCCAGCAGCCGCGGTGATACGTAGGGGGCAAGCGTTGTTCGGAATTATTGGGCGTAAAGGGCGTACAGGCGGCTTTGTAAGTCGGATGTGAAATCCTTGGGCTTAACCTGAGAACTGCATTTGATACTGCTTAGCTTGAGATCAGGAGAGGAAAGCGGAATATGTGGTGTAGCGGTGAAATGCGCAGATATCACATAGAACACCGGTGGCGAAGGCGGCTTTCTGGCCTGATTCTGACGCTGACGCGCGAAAGCTAGGGGAGCGAACGGGATTAGATACCCCGGTAGTCCTAGCTGTAAACGATGGGTACTAAGTGTAGGAGGTATCGACCCCTCCTGTGCTGTAGCTAACGCATTAAGTACCCCGCCTGGGGACTACGGTCGCAAGATTAAAACTCAAAGTAATTGACGGGGGCCCGCACAAGCGGTGGAGTATGTCGCTTAATTCGAAGCAACGCGAAGAACCTTATCCAGTGGCTTGACATTTTTCTGACAGCCGTGGAAACACGGCCTTCTCTTCGGAGACAGATTAACAGGTGCTGCATGGCAGTCGTCAGCTCGTGTCGTGAGATGTTGGGTTAAGTCCCGCAACGAGCGCAACCCCTGTTCTTAGTTGCCAGCGGGTAATGCCGGGAACTCTAAGAAGACTGCCGACGATAAGTCGGAGGAAGGTGGGGATGACGTCATGTCCTCATGGCCCTTATGCCCTGGGCTGCACACGTACTACAATGGCCGGTACAGAGGGTCGTCAAACCGCGAGGTGGAACTAATCCCTAAAAGCCGGTCTCAGTTGGGATTGTAGTCTGCAACTCGACTACATGAACCTGGAATCGCTAGTAATCGCGAATCAGCAGGTCGCGGTGAATACGTTCCCGGGCCTTGTACACACCGCCCGTCACACCACGAAAGTCGGTGGCATTCGAAGCCGGTGAGCTAACCGCAAGGAAGTAGCTGTCTAAAATGAAACCGATGATTGGGGTGAAGTCGTAACAAGGTAGCCGTATCGGAAGGTGCGGCTGGATCACCTCCTTTCTAAGGAGCATCTAACAATTGAGATTTATCTTTAATTGTTAAAGCTCTAGGTCGGAGCTATTCGTCCATGACAACGTATTATTCAGTTTTTATTTTCAGGCGCGGGTCTATAGCTCAGGTGGTTAGAGCGCGTGCCTGATAAGCACGAGGTCCCTAGTTCGAGTCTAGGTAGGCCCACCAGTGAAGGATGAGGGATGAAGGATGAGGGATGAAAGTTTGGAAATACTTCCCTTCATCCTTTATCCCTCATTCTTGCAAAGTCGGGGATGTAGCTCAGATGGGAGAGCGCCTGCCTTGCAAGTAGGAGGTCGGCGGTTCGATTCCGCTCATCTCCACCAATAGAAATTAAAGATTAAAGATTTGAAACGTTTTTATATTTTGAATCTTTAATCTTTAGTTTTCAATCTTAAATCAATAAAAGTTTATGTCTCAGGTATATCTTGAGATTTCGCTCTTTGACAACTGCATAGCGTAATTTAGGGTAGCCATAAAAATAATCTGCAAACACCTGTGATCAAGCTACTAAGGGCTTGTGGTGGATGCCTTGGCGCCAGAAGACGATGAAGGGCGTGGTTAACTGCGATAAGCTTCGGTAAGCTGTTAGCAAGCATAGACCCGAAGATCCCCGAATCGGGCAACCGGACAGAGGAAATGCTCTGTCACTTGCATCTGAATAAAATAGGATGTAAGAGATAACCGGGAGAAGTGAACCATCTCAGTACCCCGAGGAACAGAAAGCAACATAACTCGGCGCAAGCCGGGTTGCGATTCCCTAAGTAGCGGCGAGCGAAATGGGAATAGCCCAAACCATTCATACGTGATAGCTCGTGTGCGTTGTATGGGTGGGGTCGTGGGACATTCAGGCGGGTACACGAATCCGCAAAAGAGTTACAAATCAGTATTTTAGTTTAACGTGCCTGGAAAGGAAGACCAAAGAGGGTAACAGTCCCGTGAGCGAAAAAATACCGACTCTTTGAATTGTTCCCAAGTACTATGGGATATACGAGCCTGTAGGAATTTAGGAGGACCATCTCCTAAGGCTAAATACTCTCTGGCGACCGATAGTGAACCAGTACCGTGAGGGAAAGGTGAAAAGAACCCCTGCTAGGGGAGTGAAAAGTCTCCTGAAACCATAAGCCTACAAGCTGTGGAAGCACTCCTTCGGGAGTGTGACTGCGTGCCTTTTGCAGAATGAGCCGACGAGTTACTTGGCGTAGCAAGGTTAAGCCTTTAAGAGGCGTAGCCGTAGCGAAAGCGAGTCTGAATAGGGCGTTTAGTTGCGTTGAGTAGACCCGAAACCGGGTGATCTATCCATGGCCAAGGTGAAGCGTATCTAACAGTACGTGAAGGCCTGAACCCACCAAGCTGGAAAACTTGGGGGATGAGCTGTGGATGGGAGTGAAAGGCTAATCAAACTCGGTGATAGCTGGTTCTCCCCGAAATAGCTTTAGGGCTAGCCCCGTATGTTAGACGACGGAGGTAGAGCACTGATTGGACTAGCGTCCCCACCAGGATAGCAAACCCATTCAAACTCCGAATGCCGTCGTTGGTCTAAACTTTTTCGCTTAAGAAGCGCAAGCTGAATAAGCGCAAGCTTGGGCTAAATACGGGAGTCAGAATGCGGGGGCTAAGCTCCGTGTTCAAAAGGGAAACAGCCCAGATCGCCAGCTAAGGTCCCCAAATATGAGCTAAGTGGGAAAGGATGTGGAATTGCTTAGACAGCCAGTATGTTGGCTTAGAAGCAGCAACCATTTAAAGAGTGCGTAACAGCTCACTGGTCAAGCGGTTCTGCGCCGAAGATGTAACGGGGCTGAAGCTCATTACCGAAGCTGCGGAATTGGTGTAAACCAATTGGTAGGGGAGCGTTCTATATAGGGGCGAAGGAGAACTGTAAGGGACTCTGGACTGATTAGAAGAGCTTATGTCGGCACGAGTAGCGATAAAACAGGTAAGAAACTTGTTCGCCGTAAATCTAAGGTTTCCTGGGCAAGGTAACTCCTCCCAGGGTAAGTCGGGCCCTAAGCCGAGGCCGAAAGGCGTAGGCGATGGAAAACAGGCTAAAATTCCTGTACCACCTTGTAAGCGTTTGAGCGAAGGGGGGACGTGGGCGGTAAGACCATCCAGCGATCGGAAGTGCTGGTCCAAGCTTGTAGAGGGGTACTTCAGGTAAATCCGAAGTACCATTAACCTTGAGAAGTGATGGGGAGTCCGCAAGGACATAAACTGGTCCTAGCGTCTACCAAGAAAATCCTCTAGCGAGTTTATAGGGTGTCCGTACCGCAATCCAACACAGGTAGATGAGGAGAGTATCCTAAGGCGCTCGAGAGAACTCTCGTTAAGGAACTCGGCAAAATAGCCCCGTAACTTCGGAAGAAGGGGCACCTCCTTGGGTTTAGCGTTTTACATGTGAAGCCTCGGGAGGTCGCAGTGAAAGGGCCCAAGCGACTGTTTACTAAAAACACAGGTCTCTGCTAAGTTGCAAAACAACGTATAGGGACTGACGCCTGCCCGGTGCCGTAAGGTTAAGGGGAGAGGTTAGATGCCTTCGGGCATTGAAGCTTTGAACCAAAGCTCCGGTAAACGGCGGCCGTAACTATAACGGTCCTAAGGTAGCGAAATTCCTCGTCGGATAATACCCGACCTGCACGAATGGCGTAACGATTTGGGCGCTGTCTCAACGAGAGGCTCGGCGAAACTGTAGTACCGGTGAAGATGCTGGTTACCCGCGGCTAGACGGAAAGACCCCGTGAACCTTTACTATATCTTGATATTGGATCTTGATGCACTCATCAGAGGATAGGTGGGAGACTTTGAAGCTGGGGCTCCGGCCTCGGTGGAGTCGTTAGTGTAATACCACTGTGGTTGTATTGAGGTTCTAACCGTATCCTGTGAATCCAGGTGCGGGACAGTGTCAGGTGGGTAGTTTGACTGGGGCGGTTGCCTCCTAAATAGTAACGGAGGCGCCCTAAGGTTTTCTCAGTGCGGTTGGAAATCGCGCGTTGAGTGTAAAAGCATAAGAAAGCTTAACTGTGAGACCTACAAGTCGAACAGATGCGAAAGCAGGGTTTAGTGATCTTACGGTTCTGTGTGGAAGGGCCGTGACTTATCGAATAAAAGGTACTCCGGGGATAACAGGCTTATAGCTCCCAAGCGCCCATAGCGACGGAGCTGTTTGGCACCTCGATGTCGGCTGGTCTCATCCTGGGGCTGAAGCCGGTCCCAAGGGTTTGGCTGTTCGCCAATTAAAGAGGCACCCGAGCTGGGTTTAGAACGTCGCAAGACAGTTCGGTCCCTATCTGCCGTGGGCGTAGGATATTTGAGAGGAGCTGCCCCTAGTATGAGAAGACCGGGGTGGACGGATCCATAATGTACCAGTTGTCACGCCAGTGGCATCGCTGGGTAGTCACATCCGGAAGGGATAAGCGCTGAAAGCATATAAGCGCGAAGCCCGCCTCGAGATTAGATATCCCACACAATTAATGTGGTAAGGACCCTTCGAGACTAGAAGGTTGATAGGCTGGGAGTGTAAGCAGTGTAAACTGTTCAGCTTACCAGTACTAATTGTCCGAGGGCTTGATCATTTGTAATTATACAAATCACATTATATTTGCTAGGTTGTTTTTCTACCCTTACGCTATGCTGTTGCAAAGCTTCGATTGATGATTTGTCAATATATAATCTTCAATCTTATAAGCAATTAAATTTCCCCGGTGACTATAGCGGAGCGGTAACACCCGTACCCATTCCGAACACGGTAGTGAAGGGCTCCAGCGCTGATGGTACTTCGAGGGTAACTTCGTGGGAGAGTAGGACGTTGCCGAGGATTTTTTTCAAGCCTGCTGTTTTTCAGCAGGCTTTTTTATTTTATAGGTTACCTTATCAATCGCTCTACCAGAAAATCCTCAAAAGCCGATAAGTCTTTCCAGTCCATCGCACAATTTATTACCTTCGCATTTTTATCTTCGACAGTGTAACCATCATCTGTGACACGGATACCAAGCTTCTCCATAGAAAGCAATTCCTCTGAGAATGATAGATAGACTGCCACTGTATCAAAAAGGACTGAGCTTCGGTCTGGCGTGCCTTTCGCCCAGATGTTGTAGTTCTCGATGACTGCTTTGGCAATAGGGTCCTTGCTGTCACATACCTTCTTGTATTTCTCGCCTTGTAGGACGACCAAACCACAAGTATCGAGCGGAGTGATCGTCATGTCCCACGACGCTGTAAACACTTTTTGGCAATCCTTGGAATAATTTACAACGTTACATTCAGCAGAGATTTTGTCACTTCCTCCGTACCCTTTTCTGATGCTTCCGTGCATGCCAACGAACTTTGCACGTTCTGCGATCTTTGGCTCACGCTCAAGTGCCGCACCGATATTTGGCACAGGTCCGATGCAGATAAGCGTAACAGGCTTAGGTGAGTTCATTATTGTGTCAATCAGCGCACCAACGCCGTCCTCGCAGACCTTCCCCGGATAAGATGACAGTTCATAGTCCTTTACCCAATCAGACTGCCCGGCTTCTTTATCACCAAGGTGAAGCCCTACGCCGACAGGTACGTCAGTCCTTCCAGCGATCTCAAGCATCTTCGCAACGATTTTTGCACGATAGGTAGTATTACCAGTATCCGTCACAACGAGTTTTACGTCAAGTTCTGGCGATTTGAGCATCATAGCCAATGCCCACGTATCATCAATATCGTCTCCGATGTCGGTATCGAGGATAACAGGTATCTTTTCGGTTGCTCCTGCACTATACATAATTGCAGGCAAAATCATCGGGATAAGCATAATATTAATCTCCTTAATGATCAAATAAATTGCAGTAATGATCCCGCATGTGCAGAAAAAAGCTCATCAAGCATTGCCTCTGCTGTTTCTACTGAGTTTATGAATTCGTCAGCCAGCAAAGCCTGAAGCGCAAGTTTCCGATCTCCATAAATACCAGCGTCAACCGCCAATTCTTGCTGCAAAACTCTAGCTTGAAGGATACCAGCGACGGGCAAAGGTATCTCTCCCATAAACAATCCCCTGAACCCCTGACTATCCGTTATTCCCTGAACCTCAACTATGGCGTAATCTGGAAGATTGGGAACGGAGCCATTATTTGGGATGTTGACTATATGGGTTTCCCGGCGATTAAGCGAGATGGCAGTTACAGGATTCGCCATAGAATCCGATGAAAATGATTTTGGTATGTGTATCGGGTCTTGACCGTTTATCTTTCTTGATATTCTGCCCCAAACGTCTTCCCTGTTTCTTCTAGCTTCCTCGATCATTTTCGTTCTAAGCCTTAACCCATAAGGCAAACTTTCCGGGTCTTTTGCTTGAAGCAAATATGGATAAAACTCGATTATGTGCCTATCAGCGTTGACTGGATAGCAACCATATATGTCAAGCAGCTTTTTGCAGAAGATTCGTCCTTCCGGCGGATCAAAGGATGATAGTTTTTCTTTAAGCGCTGGATAAAGGTCTTTTCCTTTGTGCATAAGCCTTGTGACCCAAAGCAGATGGTTCAGTCCGACGGTTATTACGTCCAATTCACCGGCAGGAACACCCAAAACGCTTGCCAGATACTCAATCGTTCCCTCCGCACCATGACATAAACCAACGAAATTTTTAATGCCGGTATGTTTAATCATCGCCCGACATATCGTATACATTGGGTTGCTGTGGTTCAGGAATATGATTTGCGGGCAACGCTTCTCCATCTCTCTGCATATTTTAAGGAAAATTGGCATGCTTCTAAATCCGGCAAACAAACCGCCGGGACCTGTCGTGTCTCCGGTAGTCTGATATATTCCGTATTTAGCCGGGATAGTAATATCAAGTTCGTGGAATTTTCTATCAGGACCAGACACGCCGATTGACGATATGGCAAAGTCTGCACCGTCAACTGCCTCTGATATATCTGCCGTCCATGATATTTTGATGTTTATGCCCGTCTCTTGAAATAGCCGTTGACCATACTTCGCCATAAGTTCCATATTTGGGGGATAAACGTCATAAAGAACCAGTTCACTTCCAGCTAATTTATCGGCAATAGCAAACTCCTCAATAACCGATTGAAAAAAGGCGCTTCCGCCACCCAAAAGCACTATTCTCTTTTCAGGCATTTTCTTTTCTCCTTAAAACTCTACACCAAGCTTGATGCTATTCTCTGGATGATAGTCCATATCCTCATAAGCTTCAGCAGACTTAGCGAACGGCTCCACAGGATATACAATATCCTCACACTGAAACCGCCCTTCTGCCAGCCATTTCCAGCATATATCGCATATTCTGCCGAAATCCCATCTTGGATGGTCTCTGTTCGGGTCACTGCATGCCCTTGCAAAGATGATGTTCGGGATCATAAGGTGGGCGTGCTTGCCGAAGTCCAATCCGCCTTTACATTCCTTACTCCATGCGAGGTAGGCTATGTTTCCACCCCATGCAAGCCCGCTTATCGCCTGATCGAGAGCTTCGTAGATTCCGCTGGTCTCGATGGCAACGTCAACGCCTTTACCACCAGTGGCTTTTTTTAGTTCAGCGCCAACGTCCTGTGTTGTCGGGTCAAGCGCAAGGTCTGCGCCAGTTTTCAATGCAACCTCTCTTCTGATGGCGATGGGGTCAACCACTGCCACGAATGATGCACCCGCTATTTTCGCCATTTGTACTGCCATTTGACCAATAGCACCAAGACCGAATACTGCCGTATAGTCACCGATTCGCAGTTGACCGTCACGAATTCCAGACAAGGCGAATTGGGCAGGATCGAAGCAGACAGCCTCTTTCCACGTCATACGGTCGTTCATGCGATAGACACCGCCAGCGCCCCACGTATGTGTCTCTTTAAGATGTCCATAGCCTGCCACACGCTCACCTATCGAGAAGCCTTCCACGCCTTTCCCGATCTCGATTATTTTTCCGATACACATATTCCCAAGACCCATCGGGAAGCCAGCGCCACGACTGCCACGATACATTGTCAATTCAGTACCACGTTTCGGGGCACCAAAATCCACCTTCACCCTGACGTGACCGTCTGGAACAGGACCATCCTCGTAATCTCTCAATACGGGTTGACGCACAGCAATAGCAACTAATTCCTTTGGCATTTTTTTCCTCCTGAGATATAGGTAGATAAACAGATCATAGTTTATCTACAAATTCCTCTACACTTACACCTGCTTGTCTGATAATTGAACGTAAAGTTCCCTTATCTAATTCATTGTGATTAGGAACAACAATCTGGGCAAAAGGTTTATCACGACGCATTATAATGTGACTACCCTCACGGCGCTTGAAATAGAAACCAATTTTCTCCAATGCTTTGATGCAATCACGTCCTGAAATTCTTGGTAGTTTTGTCATACTGCTATTAGCATTGCCTCAAATTGATCTTCGGGTACAGGCAATCCATCTTCTTCTAAAGCTTTGATGTACCCTTCAATCGCTTCCTTAATGTTGGCAATTGCTTCCTTTTTCGTTTTTCCTTGACTGACACAACCGGGAAGGCTAGGACACTCTACTACCCAATAGCCATCCTCACCGGGGTAAATAATTACCTGTCTCATGATTATCACCTCAATAAAATAGATACTTTTTACTTAACCTACATTCAACACCTGTTAATATCCTATTGACAGAGATGTGCTTTTTAATGTCTTTTTACGGTTTTTTTTAGCTCTGTAAGAGCGGAATGTTTATAGAAAACGTTTATATAACAAACATAAACCCCGTAGGGGTGAAATGTAAAAAATCATATAAATTCACATTTCGCTCCTACAGAGCTTGCAGATTGAGTATTCATAATATTCTATAAACATATCACTCCTAACGGAGTTTAGTAATCATTATTAGGATTTTCACGGGTGTTGAAAGCAGGCTTAATATAAACTTTTCCATCTCGATATTCCATATCTGGATGATGTTCTAAAATATATTCGTTAAATGAATAATAAAAATCGATTAAGATACCATCATCAGAAGAATGTGCAACAGGAACTTCCTGTGCAAAGTGTCCCAGTAACTCATCTTTGTTTAAATACATTTTTCTTTTCTCTAATTGCACTACTAAGGCAATATATTTAACAATTGTCCCCCATTCTGTTTCAATTGCTTTCTTTCCTTCAGGTTGTTGGAATATGAATACACAAAGATTATAAAACCATCTATTCCACTTAGATTTTTCTCCATGATCTTCAATCAAATTTACAGCGTGTCGCAATACTGCTCTCCAATAGGTTGTAATCACTTTTTCTGCATTAGAATAAGGTATGAACCAGCGATTTACTGACGGAGTAGGAGAATCTGTGCCTCTAATATCCAAATATGCACCTCCCAAAATCGAACTTTGATAATACGAACCTAAGTCTGTTTCTTCTTTATAAGTAATACCTATTTCACTTAATTTCATTTCTTTTGGATTCCATTCAGCTATACCACTAGGGATCAGGATCGAATGAAGAGCAATTTTTTGAAAAGGAAAAAAATAGAGTTTAGGCCCGGGGACAGTAATAGTGAAATCAGGAACTTTGTCTGACCATGTATTTTCTTTGCGAATCAAGCATTTTATTATGTCAGCACGTTTAAACCATTTATCTTTATTTCCACTCCATCCACCTGACCTTATACACTCAATGACAAAGTAGCGTTCATCGGGATCCATACTCGCCCATATTGGTTCGAGTAGAGACTGAATCATATTAGGTAAACCACCTTGCTTACTATATTTATCTCTAAATCTGTCTAATACATCCTGATTAAAAGTAACACTTTCTAGAGATTCATTTAAAAGCGGTAGGAAATCTTGCCTTATAAAATCATCAGAAAATTCATGCTTACGTTGTTGTATGTATTCCAGAAAAAGAGGCGGTCCATTCAGTAGAAATAGTTCTTCATGTAAATATAATGCTATACCTGAATTGATCTCAAGGTAACCTACCTGAGGACACATCTTCTCTTTAGCGTCAACAAACAACCAGAACCATGCCTTTCCACGAATATGTGATGAGAATTCCCCACCACTGAATGATATCTCTGATGCGCTTATAACCTTATTAATGTTATCATGTATTCTTTTGTCTTCTGAAGGATTATATGATAAAATTATGCATTGATCATTAAATAAAATTCTCTTTTCTTCCCAGGCATTTTTATTGATTACCTTCGTACTACCATCATCATAATAAACCTTTATATTATAGTCAACATTGACTGCAAAGTTTTCAAGCACTTCATAGGCATCTATATTTACACCTGATTGCAGATAAACTGTTACTCTTGTTCCAGTTCTATCGGGCGGACCATCTTCAAAGTCATTTTCAGGATTTGGCTGGAATTGTGGATGTTCCGGTTTTCTTAGACGTTTGATGATGAAATACTTTGTTGGTCCTTCAACTGTTATATTAAGCGGTTCATTGTTATATTGATATGTTTCAATCTCAAAATGGTCTGCAACTAAAAAACATGATAGTATCCCTATTCCAAAGTATGAGCAAGTATCCAGTTCTATATTATTTTTGGCTAACTTAGCCCTTTCTGCATCAAACTCAGATGAACGATAATAGCTTTTTCCGACCCTCAGGAAGTAGTTTTCAACAATGTGCCGTGACATACCGATCCCATTATCCTGAAAGATTATACGTGGTTTATCAGTATCTTTGCTGTGATCCCATACACAAATCTTTGGTTCATATTGATTTTTCTGTCCAGCGTACTCCGCTTCCGCCTCTTTACGACGGCACGCATCAAGTGAGTTCTGTAAAAGCTCACGCAGGAAAAGGCTAGGGTCTGGATACAGGCTTTTATCCATTAATAACTGCATGATGTTTTCATATTCAAGGCTAAACCTGAATCCTCCGGCGATCATGCTCTTATCTTTCATACCTATTTCACGTCGGTCAACCGATCTGGGCAGTTTTAGCTCATAATGATCTGAGACTTTCCTTGATGCTTCACTCAAAAGATAATGCGTTTCTTCGAGTTCTCTATCAATGAAGTCTATAAAATCAATTACTGCAACGTAGAATACTGGATGAGTACATTCCGCATCAAAGCTGATGTTTGATTCGGTTATTTCCCATCCGTTTATGCTCAGGTGCTTATTCCATTCCTCCCACGACTTATCTTCTGTAAATTCAATATACTCAAAAACAGCGACCGGGGTTCTTGACCTGTCAAAATCTAATATATCACCAAGACGAATACAGCAAGCTATGAATTGCTCATTAACTAATATACTGCCAAATTTCTTTTTAGGATCCAATTTTGCTACGCATTGTTGATTGAAACTTCCAAATACTTGCCATGTATGGCTTTCACATATACGTGCTATGGTAGTGGATATTTCTGCTTCACGAAACTTCAATTCAGCAGGTTTGTATTTTTCCATAAAATCCGCTACTCGTTCATTATGAAATCTACGCAAGTATTCAGCAAGTAAAGCATCTTCAATGGCTCTAGCACGAAAATTATTCCCTTTACTTATTGCTTCTTCAATAGCTCTCAATTGTTCTTGATTTCTGACCTTAAAATCCTTGAATTCTTCTAAACCTAAAAAACTCTCTTTTTCCTGATCGCTAACTATCATTCCTGTATCGTGTAATAATGCGGTGAGTATAAGTATAGTTAGTTCCAATGGGTTAAGCTGTTGAAGCGTATCGGTTGGTATAAATCTTCCCATCAGGTCTATGACATTACAGCAATGTCTTATGTCATGTTCTGTGTATTGTTTGAATGTTTCTGGAATACGTTTTAAAAGATCGCCGATGCTATCTGCAACACCTACTACCATAGATTCAAGCGTAGTAATATCAGAGGAACTAAAGTCGGTACCTTCATATAGATATTCTTTTAGTCGTTTATATAATTTGAGTTTCTCAATTTGATCCGCATAGATTCCCATTGATAACCTCCTATCACCGCACTTTATAATTTTCTACAATCATGTGTTATACCGATTTGACTTGAAATATGTAGTTTAACAAAATAATCAGGTAATGAAACTGAATGACGTTTTACATATATTGAAGCGTTTCAAATCCCCCTTCCCCATAGACGTTAAGCTAAGGATTTTTGGTTCTTCCGTGTAAAGTGTGGGAATGATTCTTGCTACAGGAAAGCAACAATCACTCTCAATCTGAAATGCTCAAAATTGCGAAAGCCAAAAGCTCTTCGCTTTATGAGCTTTATCTTG
>Ga0315274_10002104_pt1 | contig 30430 bp, 43 predicted proteins | sample YL17G02_20_MG_FD_203700 | JGI IMG/M metagenome (GOLD analysis project Ga0315274, IMG submission 203700) | Sediment microbial communities from Yellowstone Lake, YNP, Wyoming, USA - YL17G02_20 | ecosystem: Environmental > Aquatic > Freshwater > Lake > Sediment | place: USA: Wyoming | collected...
CACTGTTTCACCGAACACCGACTGTTGCGTGACAGAATCCAATCCCAAGACCATTACTCCGTTTTGATCTGTACCCTGAACAACGATTCTCTTGCCCACGTCGGCTGCATCTGAAATGTAGAACCGTAATTTTTGGGGTGTAGCAAGGAATGACGCGAGCGTGACCGCGTTATCACGCTCATACGCCTGCCTTTGACACCCACAATTGTTACCACAGGCGTTCGGTTGTGTTCCGATCCCAAATTCGAGGTATTCATAAAATCCATTTCGTAACCGCATTGGCTGGTCGCATACGTTGAATGCTATGACCCTGGCAACTTCCCGTGGTGTGGTGATATACGCCGCGTGGTTTGATTGCGAGACATTGAACAACATCATCGCATGACCTCCGTACCAACCTTCGTCGGGCGCGAGTGGATCGTGCAACAGACGTTCCTGACATTCGTTGACGATTGAGGCGATTTTGGAAAGATTGTCCGCGCATTCACCGATTGCCTCGGGGAATGCGCTGGATCGGACGTGGGCTAAAGTCGGACGTTGCATAAAATCAAGGTAGTATGGAAATCGTAAAACTCAAAGTCGTTGTAACATTTCCCGAACGGCAGATTGCCCAAAAACTAATACGCAGAATACCACAAGGGCCAACACTAAAATCTATCGGATTATTAAATCTCAAATCGCCACTACCACCATCCCATTCCTCAACAATGCGTGTTCCAGATTCCCCAAATGCGTTTACAAGATAGACTCCTAAAAGCGGCAAATCACCTGTACGAACAGCGGATACACGAAGGTTTATAACCGCCCCTGTATTGTTCCAAAAAAAGGCACTTGCAGCGACATTTCCATAATCTTCAATCGCACCTCCGCACGATGCGGTCAATGTTCCAGAAGCCCCCGATGCTGCAACCGATCCGGTTCCGTCTCCAGAATTCGCATCAGGATAATTAACGAAACCATTATTGTACTGTCCTACTGTGCTTTGCGGCCATGTGAGAAATGCCAAATCAGAAAATGCGCCATTGCATTCCGTGGCATCATCTTTTATGACAATCGTGAACTCTTTGCAGCATGGAATTCCAACACTCATACGCCTCCGTTACCTCCGTTACCGCCGCCTCCACTGTAATACTGGTCAACACAAATCTCAAAAGTGAAAGTTCCGGCAACCGTTGGAGTTCCAGTTATTGCCCCATAACCGTCCATAGACAAACCATCGGGTAAAGTATCTCCAGGTTTCAAATTGACGGCTAAAGAATAATCCACATCAGGTTGAAGTAATGGGTTGAGAGTTAGATTATGCGTGTATAGGCAACAGGTATTTCCGTCTGGCAATTCTTTATCATCCAAGAAACATCCGTAACCGTGAATGGTCAATACCTGTTGGCATTTTGATATGCCGTCATCCACTTCAAAGGTAATGTCGTAATCCCCCTCATCAGTGGTCGGTGTTCCAAATAGTTCCCCGGCATCGTTCATAAACAATCCATCGGGTAGTGTGCCGGACGTGATCGTGAAAGTGTACGAACCAGAACCACCCGCAGCCGTGAGTTGCGCGGAATATGCCACGCCTTCAACCAGATCAGGCAAAGTCGCATTGGTTATCGCCATAACATTCAGCGTGCGTGTAACGGTGGTGGAATGCCCCATTGCATCCGTGACTTTCATCTGAAACACATACGAACCGTAAATGAGTGGCATCCCCTGAATGTAGAAAGTGCCTCCACCTGGCGTTGATACTCCGACAAAACCGATGGGGAACCCACCGACAATTTCCCAAGTGTAAGGACTCACTCCACCCGAAACTGTCACGGCCCCGTTGAAAAACGTGTTGAGGCAACCGTAGTTTGGAGATAACGCGGATATGACAGGATACACTCCACCGCCGCCACCGCCGCCATCACACACCCTGTATGTCTGCGCCATGTAACAGGCGTAATTGTAAGCCATCTCATCGGCGAGAATCTGATTTAAGGCTACGAACGTACCGGCTGGTGTAGTGAAAGTGTACCCTTCACCTTCGGGACAGGGGGCCGTGCAAGATTTCTCAACGTTGTAAAACAATTCCAATTCTGGAAATGGGGGGCCGGTGGGCGGTTCATCGGGCGGTGGTGTTGATGTGCATATTTCTGCGCCTCTCTGAGCGCAGAGAATGGCGTCCTGTAAGGAAACAAATGAAATACATTGAGTGAAACAGTTGTTCGCCCAAAAAACATTTGTATTTGGGTTCTGTGGATTCAGGGGATCACGCCCCAGCGGATTGAGGTTTGTCCATTTCCCCCAAGAGCGGGCGCGGAAGGAGATTCCATCTACGCTTTCCGAACTCAAGTTCATATAGGGAGAATCCGTCTCCCCATTGCACTCGTATTTTACGGGGCATTCCCTTAACATGACATGCCTCCAAATAGTGATCTGTCGAATTGTTGGGCGTAAAGCAATATGCCGCGAATCCTGCACCAACCTTTGATGACAACGCGGGTCTGGAACTGAAACCCTATGTCACTTGGACGCTTCATCCCCTGAGCGCATCCAACCGGAGGTTTTCCAAACGTGATGGGAAACTTGTAACCTTCCCGGAAAGGTTGTATGGGATAGCCGCATGGGGTGTTCACATTTTCCTCGCATGATCTGGCCACGCAGAATTCTGTGGCCCCCCAAAATATCCAGCAAGGATTTGCGTCTTGGCGGTAGTAAACATCAACATTCACTGTGCCGAAAACCTTGTCCAACCAAAGTTCCATTGCCTGCAATCGTTTGGTTTCAAATTCCTTTCCGAAGGTAAAAGAAGGGAACTCCACTTGCCATGTCACCCTATTATCCCCATTTTCAGTCCGTGAATAAGTCGTTAAATCCCACAAATTGAATGTCCCGTCCACCTGCGAAATCGCCATAGCAAACGCACGTTGCAACCCCCCGAAGTCCCCGGTGAATAACTGGAGAACATCCAAACCTTCCCAATGCCCGTACCAAATCGGGTAGGACGTTCCCTGAACCGTATCTTTCAGCGATGACACTGGATCAAAGTCGAGGGGGACAATTGCCTGATGAATCACCCCCTGTTCCACCCTTCGCGGAAGAACCGTTTGCAGCATTCGATTGTCAAACTCTATGCCCGACGAAAATCGCATCAACGAACGGTCATTGAATCCGAGTATGCGCCCCACGTTTGCGGAGATGGATTTGTTTCCGAACTGATTGAAGGCCCGGGTGGCCGTCTTGAAAGAACGAATGGCAGGTTCGAGTGATTGAAAGTATTGATCTCCATTCACACCAACGATAGACGTGTCGTTTACCGCTCCGTTATTTATCTGGACGACGCTCTGTTCGGGTTGATTATTGGAGGTTGCCCCAATCCAATCGGCGCGGGTGATCGGCACTTTGAGGGCATAGATTGATTTTCGGGTGTAAACCAAGAGTCGGCCTTGTCCAAGTGCGGCATCCAAATTTGCTTCGGCACCCAATGCGCGGATATTTCCGGCATTGGTAGGCACCTTGAACCCGTCTCCACCGATGGCCAGTGGATTCTCAGTCACCTTCAAAATGGAATCCCGAAAAGCATACGCGAGTGTTCCATTCGGGCCACCAACAATATCACCTGCTGAATAGGTTCTACCCTGCGCGTACCACAAGCGACCCATGTAATACGCCATTGCTGTTGCGGCAGGTAATTCCCTTGTCAATCCCGGTGCCGGGTTCAAACCATTCGATTTCCGAAGTATTGCCCCATCCCAAAACAGGGGAAGCGTCACGCCGTCACCTGCCTGAATTACAAGAAACTCCTCACCCTGACGGAAAAACGCTTGGTCGCTGCTCAACGGGGGATTGGATATACCAAACTGCGTGGAGAGATTTGTAACCGTAAGTGTGGTGGGATCGTATTTGATTATCTCCCCACCGATTGAGAACACGAGATACGGATTCGAGTTGTCCACCGGCTCATACATGTACCCGAACTGATACAACGAAGTGCCATCGTGAACCTTTCCAACAGGTTGCCATCCCGTGCGCTGCATGATGCCCCCATCGCGCATGATGCAGTTGACACCCCAAGAAATTTCGTTCCGGGAAAGGCCGTCAGTCGTAATCGCCGACTCGACGGTTGTGGGCTTCGACGCATCACAGCCTCCAGAAAAACTGAAAGAACCGTCCGTAAGTACCGTATCATGTGGCATTTACATACCTCCACACGAATCCAAAACATTCGTTTCGTTTTCCTTTGCACACCGAATGGATGTTAGACCGCCTTCCAAATATCTGTTCCGCTTTTGTAATGGAATCAAATTGGGCTACAAACTTTCCGTCTAACGAAAGTTGAACGACCGCCTTATTGCAGGGTGCCGGACATGAATGCCTCCACCTTTCCATCTTCTCTCTTTGGCCGGGAGTCCACTTTGATCCCAATTTCATTTTCCGCATCGCCTCTATCTGCTCGGGAGTCCTTTTCTTTCGCTTAATCCCTGTCTGCCCCGCCGACATATTCGCTCTCGCCTCCGCCGTATGTTTATATCCGCGCAGAGAATTGGCAACACGCTCAACATACTCCCTGCGTCTTTTTATCCCTTTGCAAGATTCCGCCGTCGGCGAAATGTTATATCCATTTTGGGGAAGGTAAGGCTTGAAGAAATTAAGCCAAAACTGTTCTCGTTCAAGCAGTATTCTTTTATCTGCGTTCGGTATTTCTTCGATTACCTCAACGTAAAAAGCATCAGGGTCATTCTTGAAATCATTTTGAAGATCGAGGCTATGATAATTTCCTCTCGCAAAACTATGCCTATGTTGCGTGCATCGGTGACTTAGATTAGCGGTGCCTCCAACGTACATCTTTCCGTTGTTCTGGTTTACGATGGAATAGATGCCGGATTTATGGGTATGGTACGGCCTTGGAAGGAAGTTATGAAACTCACGCTTCCCTTTAATCCCATCAGTTAATACCGTGTCATGCGGCATAAATCACATTTGCGTTGAATTCTACTGACTGTCAAGATAAGTTTCTGAAATGGCCGCAGGCTCAAAGTTGTATGGATTCCAATGGAGCGCAGAACAAACACCACTCGACATCGAGATGCACTGCATCCGCAAGGACGGGGCAAGGGACGGAAAGTGGGGCGTAAAAGAGCAGATTCCGTTGCATTATGAGAACATGCGGAGGATTTTGTGGCCGCGACTGGACGGGGATCACAATGGCCAGAGATGGCATACGCTGTGCAAGAATGAGATTCTAAAAAACCGCGTAACAGTTCTCATGGGGCCGGGGTCTTCAAATAAAACTCATTCTGCTGCGTGGGTTTACTTATGCGAGTATTTCTGCTTTTCCGACGAGACATGTGTACTCGTATCTTCCACGGACATGCGCGGGCTTCGATTGCGCGTGTGGGGAGAAATTGCAATGCTATGGAAGGAGGCGACTGAAAAGTTCGATCATCTTGCGGGGCATCTTTTGGACAGCAGGGTGGCCATTACCACTGACAATTTAGAGGACGGAGAATTCGGAACACGAACAGTACGCGACATGCGTAAGGGAATCATCGGAATTCCAACAACACAGGGTTCTACGTATGTCGGTTTGTCGAAATGGTGTGGTGTAAAACAGAAACGCGTCAGACTGATCGCCGACGAGAGCCAAATGATGGGTGCCAGTTTCCTTTCAGCCTTCGCCAATCTCAACAAGAACGAAGACTTTCGTGCTATCATCATCGGCAACCCCGTTGACCCACTTGATCCACTTGGTAAAGCAGCAGAACCCTTGGATGGTTGGTCTGGTCATCTTGAGCCAAAGAAAACCGAAGTCTGGAAGACGCGGTTTATGAACGGCACCTGCGTTAATCTGATAGGCACAGATTCGCCGAACTTCGATTTCCCCGCCGACAAACCCACACGGTTCAAATATCTCATCAGCCGAGAGAAGATTGCGGACACCCTCTCATTCTTCCCAAAGGATTCGATTGAGTACTACTCGCAATGTGTTGGCAGCATGAAGATAGGGACACTGGATTACCGTGTCATCACCCGCGATCTATGCCGACAGTACAATGCCTTGGATGACGTGATATGGGATGGTTCAGAGAAAACGGTGAAGGTGGCTGCCTTGGATGCCGCTTATGGTGGAGATCGTTGCGTGTGTGGCCACATAGAGTTTGGAAAGGATGTGAAGGGCGGAATCATCTTAAGCATCAGTCCTCCGCAAATAGTGCCCATATTGGTCAGCAGTTCCAATACGCCAGAGGATCAGATCGCGGAATGGGTGCGCGACTATTGCACTCAGCATGAGATACCACCCGAAAACTTTTTCCACGACTCTACAGGCCGGGGAAGTCTCGGAACCGCACTTGCCCGAGCATGGTCTGCACAATGCAATCCCGTCGAGTTCGGGGGAAAGGCCACGGACAGGCCGGTATCACTCGACCTCTACATGTTCGACAATGATACACAACAACGCAGGTTGGTCATGTGTTCGGAACACTACGACAGGTTTGTATCCGAGTTGTGGTATCAGGTGAGGTACGCCATTGAATCCCGGCAGGTGCGTAATATGCCCGAGGATGTGATGGATGAAATGTGCATGAGAATGTGGCGGAAGAAGAACAACAAGATTTCGATTGAGACGAAAGAGGAAATGAAGAAACGGACGAGCCGAAGTCCCGACCTTGGGGATTTTTTAGCGATAGCCTGCGAAGGTGCCCGTCGCCTTGGTTTTCAGATCAGCAAGATTCCAAATAGGCCGGGCGAGAAAGATTCAGAGGATTACCTAAAAAGGGAATTGCAATTGCATCAACGGTTTGTTAAACGACACGAACTCAGTTATACGTAAAGCCTATGACAGAATTTAACCGCCATCAATTTCCCCCGTCTGGTTGGATGTACTACCAACCACAAACTAGGTGGTCTGCGCCAACACCACTCTCAAGCAGTTTCGATTCTACCGTTGAGTTGATTATCAGGCATCGCAAGGCCAACCCCGCTGTTGTCGCAAAAAACAACCTGTCGCTGAACTTCGACACCGTAGCCAATGAGCTTGAGGCTTACACGAGAAAGCGGTTGGGCCTCCCCGCATCACTTGCATCTCCAATCCCAAAAACGACGCCTCTACGCCGACTCGCCGACGGCGTGGGGGCTGCTGTGGAAGGGGTTAAAAGGCTCGCGGCAGGCGCGGCATTGCTGTTTGAATGGGAGGAATCTAAAACGGAGCCTGTCGCAAACGAACTGGCGGCAAAGCGGGCAGAGATATGCGTCAGATGCCCGAAGAATGACCCCGAACACATGTCCAAGTACTTCACCACGGCGGTTTCAGAGATGTTGCGAAAAAAACTGCAACGATTGCATGAGATGAAGCTGACAACCGTTCACGATCAGCAATTGGGGATATGTGCGGCATGTTTTTGTCCGTTGAAGTTGAAAGTCTTTTGTCCGTTCGATTTGATTGAGAAGCACATACGGCAAGAAGACAGGCCGCAACTCGATCCGCAATGCTGGATTCTAAAACGGGATGCCTAAAATCCTTCTGGCCTACACCTGCGTTGCGAATGGAAATCTCACCGATGAATTTGCAGCCCGGTTTGTCGGAACATATTTGCAATTCCCTCCCGGAGTAGAGCACGAAACTGTCATCGTCTGCAACGGCGGGCCATTGAAGTTAGGAACACAACTGTTGTTCTCGCCCATCCCCTGCACATTCTTTCCCCGGAGCAACAACGGATGGGATATAGGTGGCTACATCGAAGCGGCGAAGAAGTTTGAATGCGACATGCTGGTGTGTCTTGGGGAATCGGTTTATTTCCACCGCGAAGGTTGGCTGAAGAAACTCGCAGATGCGTGGCAGAGATACGGGCCGGGGATGTACGGGCCTTTTGCAAGTTACAATGTGAGGGCGCATTTACAGACAACGGCATTCTGCTGCGCTCCGAAGCATTTACAGGATTACTCTCAGCCAGTCAGAACAAAAAGGGATCGCTACCAATTCGAGCATGGAGAGTATGCACTATGGCGAAGGCTGGCATTAAATAGAACCCCAACAAATCTGGTAACATGGGATGGTGTTTGGGAACCTCGCCAATGGAGGATGCCAGCCAATATACTCTTTCGTGGAGATCAAAGTAATTGCCTGTTCTTCGCAAATCATACTCAAGACTTTGAAAAGGCTCCAGCCTATGTGAAAGCGGGATGGTCGAGGGCGGCGGACATTCCATTCAAATGAACATCGAAGTCGTATATGTCTGCCCGGTTGAATCCGGGGATCAGTTCGTAACCTACGGATGGAGATTTCTGCAATCCTATCTGGAGAACAAACCCGGAATGGATCACGGCACTACCATTGTATGCAACGGCGCATCTCCATCCAATCCAGTCTATGCGATGTTCAAGCTCATGCCAAATTGCAAATTCTTCGAGCGTGATAATTCCGGTTATGACATAGGGGCGTTCCAGCATATAGCGCGTGAAGTTCCAGCCGATATGATGGTGTTCTTTGGGGCATCCTCGTATGTTCGGGGAGCAGGTTGGTTGCTTCGGATGATTCGAGCATTCGAGTCAAATCCAGAGTTTCAGTACGGTTCAATGGGTAATCGCGGGAACATACCCGTAAATGTGTGGCCACATATTCGCACAACGGGTTTCTGGATGAATCCCGACCTTATGAAGGCATATCCAACAATCGTAACTCGACCAGAGCAGCGATACGAATTTGAACACGGAAAGAACTGCCTCACCGAACGGTTGAAGCGCCGTGGAATAAAAAGCTACGTTGTTACGTGGCACGGTCAGTACGATTGGGCGAATTGGGATGATGACCCTAATGGATACCATCGAGGAAATCAAAGTTCCTTATTATCTGGTGATCGGAATACAGACCCGCCATACCATCCACGGCAATGAATCCGATTATCATATTCTACCACTGTCTTTTCTATCTTGGTGATCCCCCGCAATTACTTCCCCCCGCATTGGATATTGTATCGCGCCAAATGAATTTACTAGGAACTTCTGGATTATTGGAAGCTGCAAGCGAGTTTCATGTTGGAGTTAATGGGGGAACAGAAAGTGAAATCCCGGCGTGCGTCACCATTCCAACAAAGGCGCAGATCATATATCACGGATTACAGAGCAGAAACGAGAACCTTACAATTGTGATGGTGGAGGAATGGCTAAAGAATCATCCAGATGAGGCATACATTCTCTATTTTCATGCGAAGGGATCAACGCATCCCATTTCTGATCCAGTGAGAAATAGATGGCGGGGATGTATGGAGAGAAACCTGATTTCAAAATGGAAAAACTGTGTATCTGACTTGGCGACAGGAAGTGACGCGGCGGGGTGTCACTGGATGAGTTGGGGGAATTACCCACAAATGCCAAAGGGACAGTCCATCTTTGGTGGAAACTTTTTTTGGGCAAAAGCGTCGTTCCTAAGAACGCTTCCTTCGATCTTCAGCACTGATCGGGTTAAGCAATCTGGAATACTAGCACTTGAAAGCCGGTATGAAAGCGAAGTATGGATAGGGAATGGCCCAAGATTGCCAAGGGTTAGAGATTATCATAATGGCTGGAACGTGACCGCATCAACCTGCATCCCATAGCTGAAATATGAAAATCTGTGTATTCTCTCCGTTTTCAAATCTGAAGGAATTGGCCGAGATTACCGTCCCAAACAAGGCGAATTACTGTGTCCGACATGGATACGATTTTCTGATTAAGCCGCTGGGGGGAACCGGATGTAACGAGATCGAAATGTATGGATTCAGAAGACGAATGCCATTGGTGATAGAGCTATTGAAGGCGAACATCTATGACTGGATTTGGGTTGTTGGCGTGGACGTTCTGGTAACAAACCTTGCGATCAAATTGGAGTCTATTGTTGATGATAATTACGGAATGGTCGTCGGAACGGAGCCGTTGGGAGTGGGAATGGACTCGTACCTTATCAGAAAGCAGAAAGAGGGACTCGAATTCCTCGAACGTGTGGTAAGCTTCATGGAAAAACCTATCGGGGCATTTCACGAGCAGTCCACGATTGACACGCTTTGCAGGCAGGAACCAGAATTTTCAAAAGTGGTTAAACGTGTTCCTCAACGAACGCTTAACTCTTTTCAATACGCCAAAACCAATCTAAATGTTTACGGTTACATATCTGCCGGATTTGTTACCGGAACCGACTGCCTTGGAAATTCTGGAGAATGGCAACCGGGGGATTTTGTGCTTCATGTTCCGGGCATCAGGGACGATCAAAAACTAGCTATCCTGAAGGAAACACTTCCGCTGATTCAAGAATGATAATTCTGCTAGGATCGCATGGTTATATTGGAAGCGCCTTCGCCCAGGAAATGACAGCGCGGGGGATTGACTGGATGCCTGCATCATATCTGAATCTCGAAAAGGTTTCAAAGTGGATAAGCGGGCAAGACATGGTTATCAACTGTTCGGCATTCATCCCGAAAGAATCCGTATCACTATGCGACACCCAACCAGAAGCCACCTTGAATGGAAACCTCCTGCTTCCAATTAGATTGAGCCGTATGTGCGAACAGTCAGGGGCTACACTCGCGCATCTCTCCACCGGCTACCTGTGGAACGATGGCAAAGAACACGGAGAAGATGACCCTCCGCAAAGAATGTTCCGGGGGTACTGTGGATTTTACATAGGCACGAAGGTTCTGGCTGATCGTGAAGTGCAACGGTGCCCAAAGCACTACATCTGGAGGCTCAGTTTGGCCTTTGACGAATGCGACAACGACCGAAATTATCTGAGCAAGCTCGCGGGATTCTATGAGATATTTGATCGGGATAATTGCGTTTCCCACCGATTCGATTTTGTGAGAAGCTGCCTTCAGTTATGGAAAACTCAGGCTCCGTTTGGCGCCTATAATGTGATGAATGAAGGAAGCATCAAGGCAACGCATATCGTTGATCTGTTGAAGCAAGCTGGAATACGACGCACCGATCCGCGCATTATTTCCGGTGGCCACGGGGATTCAAAGGCAAGCATTTCAAAACTGTTGAGCGCCGGAATATCCATGCGTTCTTCCGAGGATGCAGTACTGCACAGCATCAAGAACTGGATTCCCAGAAAGTAAAACCTATGTTCACGAATACTCAGAAATGCCGTGCGTGCGGAAGCACTGAATTGATTCCTGTATTCAACCTCGGCCTTCAGCCGCTCGCCAACTCATTTCGGAAGACCGGAGAGGAACACGATGGCTATGCCCCGCTCTCAGTACTCTATTGTCCCCGATGCACCCTCGGACAATTATCGGTCGTAGTGAAGCCCGAAATCCTATACCGGGATTACAAGTACGTCACCAGCCCGAGCGAGACAATGCGAAGGCACTTTATGTCCATCTTTGAGGACATACGCGCCGAGTGCCCGAGGCTGGATTGCGTGGTTGAAATCGGGAGCAATGACGGGTTACTTCTCCAGTTCTTTCAAAAGATAACGGGATGCAGTGCTTTGGGAATAGAACCGGCATCCAATCTTGCCACGATTGCTTCAGGAAAAGGTATCCCCACACTTAACACATTCTTCTCAAAGGAGAATGTCGCGTCATTAGCCGGGTGCAAACGCGAGATTGATCTGATACTTGCCCGTCACGTTTTCTGTCATGTTGACGATTGGAAAGACTTCGTGGCCGCATTGGAATCCCTCTGTTTCAAGGATACTTTGGTCTGTATTGAAGCGCCTTACGCAGTGGACACATTGGCAAGAGTGGAGTTTGACCAAGTGTACCATGAGCATCTTTCATTTCTAACAATTAAGTCGGTGAAGTCACTTTTGCGGGACACCAAACTCAGACTTCATAAAATCGTCCGATACCCGATCCACGGCGGGTCAATAATGGTTATGCTCAGGCATGTGGACAGTAGCATTCCTATGGATCAAAGTGTAATTGAATTTCTGTCAAAAGAGAACGTCACCCTTGATTCATGGAATGCGTTTTCAGAAACAGCCAATCGAAACATTCTATCGTTACGGGAACTCATAAAGGATTTAGCGGATCAGGGCAAATCCATCGCCGGATTCGGAGCATCAGCCAAGAGCACGGTATGGATCAATGCCGCAGGATTATCCCCGTGGTTGAAGTTCGTAACCGATACCACTGAACAGAAGATAGGCCGATACGTTCCCGGAACTGGTATTCCGGTTGTTCATCAATCACACCTACTGTCCGAACAACCGGATTACGCGGTAGTCTTCGCGTGGAATTTTCTGAGCGAAATACTCTCAAGCCAACAGGAATACAGGAATCGCGGGGGAAAGTTCATCATCCCAGTTCCCATCATCGAGATTATCTGATTTATGAACGCACACCTAACACTGGTATGGGTTCGCAAGTGGGATGATAACTGGATTCATCCCCGCCTCGCAACGGAGGCAGTTTGTCCGGTAAAAGCACATGACGGCTGGATCATGGATGGCGGAATCGGATTAAATACCGCCGTGGGTGCGTTGTCGCCCACGGTTTAACCAGAACTCTTATGAAAATACAAAGAACAAAATGCGATCAGTGCGATCAGGAATCAACAATATCCATTCTTCACAAGCCCCATGATTGCGAATTCATCACTTTGAATCTGTGCATGAAATGCGCCGATGGGTTCTTTGAAAATCATAGACCATTTCTTTCAATCGGATATACGCATCAATATCACGGAGGAACGTATTTTAGTTCTGACAAAAAAAGATTTAGACGAGTTAATCCAATTCCATTGACAGATGATTCCTGTAAACTGATTGGAATTTATGACGGCGGGGCAATATCTCTTTCTCCTTTTGCCAACCGGCAGTTTAAGGCGTAAGGCAACGACATGCGTTGTCGCCCACGGCTTTTTGAATTATGAAAGACTCAGTTGTGGTATTATGCGGCCATACACCAGATGGCCGCAAGGTGATCGGTGGTGCCTTTCAAATGGCAGATACGCATGGGTATCCATTGTGGGCGTCACTGGATTGGGCGCAAGAACGTGGAAACGTTATCTCATTCCCCCATTACTTTGCCAGCGCAATAGAGCACGGCTGGGATGACCGTCAGGCGTTTGGAAGGATACGAGAAGCCTTAACAGATCGTGGCGACATCTCCAATTACGAGCACATCAAGGACAGGTGCGTTATGATGTTCATGCACTTTGCGAACCAGATGCCAGGGAAGAACGCAATGGAGATAGCGACAGCCATGCGCGAGAGCATGGAACGGTTTGAACTTGCTAAAGAGCCAGTTGAGGCGTAAGGCAACGACATGCGTTTCGATACGAGTTCAAAAGTGGAACAGGTTTTGTGGAATGCCCGACGCGCTGATCTGGTGCGCGGCTATGACAGGGCAATTCTGAATCGCCTTTACAATGGAAATCCTCCATATTCTGAATCTGACGCGGAAGAAAACAACATCCAAGTCAATCGCAACGATCTTTCAGGGGTCAATCTTCTCTCACAAGCCCGCCGTCAATGGAACCAAGCGTTTCTAAAACCGGGCAATTTCTTCAATGTAACATTGGATTCCGGCCCACCGCATGAGCGCGTGGAATGGGGCCATACGATCACCCGCGAGATCAACCGAAGATTGAAACGCAATCGCGGAATGTTGGAACAGATACGGGCAACAGGTGCCAATGTGATGCTACACGGCATCGGCCCGGTGACGTGGAAGGACAGACAATCTCCGATACCAGTGCCGTTACCTGTGAGTGGACTTCTGATTTCATCAGAGACAGACATTGATTTCGAGAATCTTGAGTGGTTCGCCGTTTTCAGGGAGTGGACACCGGAACAACTTTACGATCTCACGCATGGAAAAAAGGTTGATCCCGGTTGGAACATGAAGCTGGTGAACGACAGGCTTAAACAAACGTACGATGAATACTTCAAGAACGTAAATTCGGCGGCGTTTCATTTGATGCCCGAACGCCTCGAAGAAGCATTCAAACAGGACAGCGGGCTGTTTGGTACAGACGCCGTTTCCACGGTGGACGTATGGGATTTCTATTTCAGGGACATGAAACAGGGAAATGGATGGTATCGCAGGGTGTTGCTGGATTGGAGTCTGAATGGAAGTGAAATCAAATCTGTCACCCGAACCACACCCAAACCGGAGTCCAATAACAAGGATGGGGACAATGATGTGTTCCTTTACACATCCGGCGAACGTATTTACGCAAGCGACCTATCTGAAATCCTCCATTGCCAGTTCGGGGATTGTTCTGCTGTGGCTCCGTTCAAGTACCATTCCGTGCGTTCCCTCGGCTGGATGCTGTGGGGTGTCTGTGATCTGAACAACCGGCTTTACTGCAAGTCAATGGAGAACGCATTTGAGCAATTGATGTGGTTCTTCAGGACTGCATCCGATTCAGATTTGAGGCGATTGAAAAAGGTGAATTTCACGCACATGGGGGTAATCCCCCAAGGCATCTCTTTTGTACCCGCCAACGAACGATTCAAGCCCGACTTTCAAATCGTAGAAGGTGCATTTGCCCGCAATAGGGCGTTGATGATGGAGTCGGCTTCGTCCTATACCCAAAACGCAGATAACACATCTGGAGCCAATCAGAAGACAAAGACGGCCACTCAGGTAATGGCCGAGGTAAATTCTGTGAACGCATTGGTCAGTGGGATGCTGTCACTAGCCTACACGTACGAGGAGTACAAGTACCGGGAGATAGGCAGGAGGTATTGCATTAAGGACAATAAGGACAAGGATGTGCGTGAGTTTCGCAAGGCATGTCTCAACGCCGGTGTTCCCGCCGAAATGCTGGACGTAGAACGATGGGACATCACAGCCGAACGCACCCTTGGGGCGGGGAATAAGACCCTTGAGTTATCCATCGTCCAAGGATTGCAAAGTATCAGGGGGCAACTTTCACCCGATGGACAGAGGAAGGTTGACCATAAATACGTCGAAGCACTTACCGATGATTGGGCGCTTTCCGAAGACCTTGCCCCAATCGAAGGAGAGAAGAAGATTTCGATTTCGACCCACGACGCTCAACTTTCCAGCGGTCGCCTGCTTTCCGGGTTGCCCTACACATTACCGAAGGGCGCAATCGTCGAAGACTTTGTGATTGTATGGATGAACGATTTGGCAACCGTTATCACGACAGCAACAAAAACAGGCAACGTAGCCGAAATTGAAGAAGTCGCGGGGATGATGAACCTGGCTCAAAACATCGCTCAACTTTTACAACAGATGTCGGCAGATGACGAGCAGAAGGACAAGGTGAGGCAATATCAGGATCAACTTGGGCAACTGATGAATCTCGTGAAAGGTTTCGCCCAACGCCTTTCCGAACAGAAACAGGGTGGCAATGGCGCAGGCGGAATTGATCCCGAAACCCAAGTGAAGTTGCAGGGAAAACAATTGCTCGATCAAGCCAAGGCTGATTCGACCGCAAAAAAGACGGCTCAGAAAATGGCGTTCGATCAAGTTCGATTTGAAGGCGATGAAGCCAGAAAAGATCGTCAGGCAAACGCCGAATTGCGAAGGAAAGGGTCTGAAAGTTATCACGATATGCTGACAAGGACGATGGAGGGAGCAGCCGAACAGATGGTTCCAACGGAATCAGTTAAAGAATAGGGCGTCTTTGAATAAGATTTGGAGACGCCCCAATCTCAAGTCACCGCACCTGAAACAATTCCCCCTTGACATTCTTGCGCGGTTCTGTTCCTGTTTCAGGGGATGACTGAAATCGAACAAAGGATTGCCGTTGCAGAGTTTTGCGCGTGGCATTTACAACCTTCTGTTTGTGTTGGTGGATGGAACATTCACCACGGAACAACAAAAATCGGGTCTTTCTGGTTTAATTTAGAAAAGGCACCTACACTACTTGATTGCATCGAAGGTATTCCCGACTACCTCCACGACCTTAACGCAATGCATGATGCGGAAGATTCTCCAAAGTTGGACGGAATTCGTAGTGAATATGTCCACCAATTAGGGATTGTAGTGATTGGCGTAGGAGAACCCATTCAATGGATAACTGTTCACGCATCCGCCGCGCAACGTGCCGAAGCCCTGTTGCGAACCGTCGGAAAATGGAAAGATTGATATGACCGCCAAAGATAAATTCATCCAATCACCCCACCGTGAGCCATTTGAAAAGGTGGTGTTGACCCCAATGTTTGAGACTGCGTGTGATTACGCCATACTCATCTTGGGTGAGGATATGTCCCGCACATTTGGCAACCCATCAAATTCATGGGACTATGGTTGCCGTATGGAGGGGGCGCGGAAATTCATGGAAATTCTGAAAACCCTGCATGAACCGGTCACGCAAATGAAAGCAGAGAAATATCAAACGCCTTACCACGAAGATTGATGAAGTCAGAACATGAACCGAAAATATCTAGTAGCAATCAAAGTCAATTCCGACAATGCCTTCAACACCATCGTTGAAGGCAACACCCTATTCAATACTGATGAGCCGCTAACAGCCCGACATATCGAAACGGTGAAGGAGCGATACTGTTCCGAAGCAACCTCCAAAGGCATCAAGTGCAGCCCTGAAAAAGCTGTAGTGTATGCAGTCATACCACTCGACGCCTAATAATAAATTAACCTATGCCAGCCTCCCCCGCATCAACACCGCCGCCAGCGCCTTCAAAGACTGATGTAACGCCAGCATCCACACAACAGCCAGAAGCTTCAGACGCATTTGCGGGTCTTGAAGATGATCTTATTGCGGTGGATGATGTAAAACCTGAACCAAAGCCATCGGCCAAAGTTGAGGCTCCGAAGAAGAAAGATGGCGAACCTGATGCTGCCGTGAAGAAACCGGAAGGGGAATCCGACGATGACCTCGGTGGTGATGACAAACCAAAGGTTGAAGTTCCCAAGACTGAAACTCCGCCCGAGGATGCACCAGACCCGGTGAAGGTTCCGGAGCTTCGCAAGGCATATAATGACCTCAAGAAACGGGCCAAGGCATTGCGTTCGGAAAAGGAGCAGATCGAAACCAAGTTCAAGGAATTGGAATCCAAACCTGCCCCCGACAACAAACCGTTGCTGACCGAACTTGAAACGGTCAAGAAACGCCGGGATGAACTGGAAAAACTGGTGGAATTTGAAAACTTCAAGGAATCGAATAGGTACAAAGAGGAATTTGAAAAACCATTTAACAATGCATGGTTTAAGGCGGTCAAAGATTTTGAACAATTGACGGTCAAAATAGCGGATGGAATTGACGAAGCTGGCCAACCTAAATTCACAACCCGCAAAGCCACGGCTGACGATCTCAAAAAATTGGCCAATCTGCCATTGGGTGAAAGAGATACCGCAATCACCGAAATGTTTGGCAATAGCACCGCCCGGGCAACCGTTCACATTGAAAAAGTGCGCGATCTTGCAGATGCCAAATTTGAAGCGGAAGACAATGCGCAGAAAGAGGCCGGGACTTATGCTCAATTGCGAAAGACCGAGGGATTGAAGTACAAAGAACAACGTATTGAACTGTGGAAGAAGGGCAATGCAGAGTACGCCCAAAAATATCCCCGGTACTTCGCGCCAGAGGAAGGGGATGCGGAGGGAAATGAAAAACTGGCGAAAGGAAGAATAATGGGAGACAAGATATTTGCACCTACGCCCGAAAGCACCCCCAAGACCGTCGAGGAAATGGTTCAATTGCATGTTCAGGCTTACAATCGCATCGTTGGATTCCCTAGACTGGCTTTGCGTCTAAAACGTGCCATTGCGGAAAAGGCTGAACTCCAAAAGGCATTGGACGAATACGAGGCGTCTGCACCGCCCGGAGGTAAAAGTGGCGGACGAGTTGCGGGCAAGACAACGCCAACTTCCGAAGAAGATTTGGATGCAGCATTGAAGGCGGTAGATGATGGGACATGAAAATTCTCCCCCTCCCCGGAGATGCCTTGATCGAACTATTCCCACACGATGATAAATCTGATGGGGGAATTGTGATCCCCGATAACGCAAAGGATAAAAACAGCAAGGATGGGCCTGCACCAGCCGACAAAGGCGTTGTTCGTGAGATAGGCAAGTGGCCTACAACGGAATCGGGTTTGGCTATTATCCCCCACTTCAAAAAGGGAGACACGGTATTGCTATCCCATTACGACGGCAAAAAGATGCACAGGGATGCCCTGCATAGGTTCAGAATCATCAAACAGCAGGATGTGTTGGCGGTCCTTTCCTGAAAATCTTCTCTTGACAGTCTTCTTACTTCGTGTGATTCGTTGACTTAACGAGTCCCACTTGTCGTTGTGGGCGGAACAATAACGATACGCCGCGTCAGTGGCGCTCCAATTAACTGACAGCGCACCGCAGCGCCCTTCTGTGAGGACATAAGAACGACGAGCACCCTGCTCGTGCAGTGTATGCCTCCGTCGCTCTCACCCGTAACCAGTTTAAGAGAACGATTTATGATAAATTGCAGAAACTTTTCACACGTCATCGCCACCCGCGCCGAACATCTCGACGAGGAAGTAATCAAGGCGATGCACCCGATTGATACCTGGATCGGCCATGTATCCATCGGACGTTTCCCCGCATTGGACGGCGTGGAGCACACCTTCGACCGTTTCGAGCAGGTATTCCCCGATCTACGAGGCACATGGGAGGATGTGACGAACGCGCCTTGTGTTGGAACACCTTGCGATCCCGACATGACCACGATCAACATGGGATTCACCCGGGACTCCTACAAGCTCCAGCGCAAGACATACGCCTCTTGCCTGGTCTGCTTCGACCAGATTTTGTCTCTCGACCGGGCCAAGACGCAATACGCTTGGTACGTTGAGATGCTGCAACGGGCGGCAAAAATCATCGGTTCCCACCGGCTCCGCACTGAAGGACTCAGAATCTCCGGACAGAAGTGGTCATTGGCGAACAATACGCTTGTGCCAATCACAGCGACATGGGATGCGACAATGACGTTCCTGACGATCTCGACGTATCCGACGAGCAAGTTGACGGCCCGGCACCTGCAACGTAGTGTTCAACCTCAAATTCGGCATGGTGCCCTCGGCCCCAAACTGAACAAATCGCAGGCTCCCATGCTGGAATTCGTCACCACCCAAGATGAGATTTGGGATTTGTGCCAAGGCTGTCCTGAGTTGGCGGATCATTGGCGCTTCACAAACTTCGGCACCGACGGCGCGGCCTACTACAAGTATGGTTGGACTGGCCGTTGCGGAAACTTCGGCTTGCGCGACGACACGTTCTCGCTCAGGTTCAATCTGGTTCGCACCCTTCCCGGAGGCGGGGCGGTTCTCCAGTTGGTTTATCCGTATAACAACATATCAGCCACGCAGGGCATCAAAGAGAATGTCAATGCCGACTTCGACGCCGCCCCTGTGCAGATTGACTTCATCTGGCACCGGGACGCCATGACCTCGATGGTCAGGGATACCACGGTTATCAATCCCGAGATGCCATTTGCCGCCCGAGATTTTGGCGGGAAATGGATGTGGGCCAACAACAATCTCACATGCGGCACTGACACGAACGGAAACCCTATTGCCGTGGACAACAGTTGGGGGAACAAGGGCCGATTCCAAGCCATGTGGAGTTGGGCAACCAAAGCCGAGCACCCTGAACTGGCCGAAGTATTCGTGCATCTGCGCGAACCCGCCTGCATCGTTGACATACCTGTGTGTGTCGCCGATCCGGGATACCCGGAACAGAACTATGACAGCGCGTGCGAGGAATGCTCCGAAACCGATGTGGTTCTGACATTCACCCCGGAGAAAAATACGGCTACCGGAGGATATGACATTGCCGCCAATACCATCAAGTGTAATGGGATGACCATTGTTCACGACGCCATACTGGGAGACACCACATTGACGTTACTGGTTGCCAGTTTGAACCTCAATCTGTCCGAGTTGGGCACTTGGGCGGTTCTTAATGCGACCACGATCAGGCTGACCGGCACGGTCTGCGCCAGTGTCGTGCTGCCTGGCATCGAGGCCTCGGCATAACAATTCAGGGTTGGGCGAAGTCTGGTTCAACACAACCGGGGCACCTGCGTTGGTGCGGGTGCCCCGAATTTAGAAAGACAAATATGCCTGCAACTGTAATGCCACCTGATGAGGAAATGGATTCGATGTACTCCGAATCCGAAACTCCCACACCGGAGAAGAAATCCACGGACACCGAAACAGTGGACGAAGAACTGGATCAATCGAAGGAAATCATCGCATCAAAGGATCAATTGCCCAAAGGGGTGAAAGAGGGCGACACAATCACAATGAAAGTCGTGAAAGGATACGGTGATGAATTCGGATTGCAGTACGTCAAATCTGATACCACCAAAACCACAAGAAAAACGTCCGATGAAGACTTTGAAGAATTGGACACAGAGGAAGGAATGTAATTTATGCCAGAAGGAATACTGAGAGGTGTAGTAGTTGCGACCGAAGGAACGTGTGTTCCATCGGAGAGTCTCAAGGAAATCAAATGCCTGAAATGTCTGTCCCAATCTCAATTGGCGATGGTCATAATGCTGGCATTGGCCGCATCAGCGCATTATTCGTTGCCCGACGATCTCAACAAACTGATGCGGGATTCGGCTTGTTATACATGCCTTTCCGACAAACAACTTTTACAGGTCATCGCATCTGTATTGGCCGAACACGAATTGGCCAATTACACGATGGAACAGATTCAGGCAATGGCGTCCTGTTCCAAATGCGCCAACATCAAACAGATCAAGGCGGCGATCACATACCTGATGTGCAAACTATTCGCCGACGTAGCGCAATAACAACTTATGGCAACCTGTTCCGTAGCCGAATTGATTGATTCGGCGTGCGCCAATGGATTCTTCCAACTGGCTCACGCCGATCAGAAACAGGCGGATGGAGTCAAACTCCAACTGCTCAAAGAGATTGCCGGTGACGAATCCACAATCGGCCAACTGATTCAGGCATCGTGCGACAATGGATTCATGTGTCTGGCGCAAAGTGATGCCCGGCACGCTAGGGGAGTTACCCTGCAATTGCTCTGCGACATAGCCGAGGGTTAATCCAATGTTCACATGCGATCTGCCCACACTCCAGTCTGAGGCTTGTTCCAACAAGTTTACTTGCTTGGACAGCAAGGTATCCCAGGCGGTGCTGTTGCAGTTGTTGTGCGAGATAAAGACCGCAGCATCTACGGCGATGCCTTCAGGTGCGATTATTCGGTGGAATGGAACGTCACTGAACATTCCTGATGGTTGGCTGAATTGCGATGGAACCAACGGCACCCCAAGTCTGAGTAACGGGGTGATTTACATGATGAAGGCGTAAGGCGATGGCAACCTGCTCCATAAAAGACCTGCAAGCTTCCGCCTGCGAGAATAAATTTACTTGTCTCGATCCGAAGGTGTCCCAAGCGGTTCTCCTTCAACTGCTCTGCAACATACAACAAGCTGGCGGAACGGGTGGGGCAACAAATTTCACAGACCTTGGTGATGTTCCCGGTTCCTACGCAGGATCGGGTGGATTCACTGTCAGAGTCAATGCCGCTGGCAACGCACTTGAATTTGTAAATGTAGCGGCAACGGCGCAGTCGGTGTTCTCGGGAAATTACGCTGGCGGAACGCCGACCGATGTTCCGACAGTTGGAACCGCCACCGGATTCGACACCAGCAACTCTACAACGTGGTTGTGGTATGGGGCCGCATGGCACAGACAACAATACATCAGTGCGAATGTTGCGATAGTTTCGGCAACCCATATTCATTTTACACATGGTCTGGGTGCAAAACCCAAGGATGTGCGTGCGGTACTTGTATGCGTGAACGATGACACCAACATGGAATGCGTTGTTGGGGATGAGGTAAACGTTGAGTCGGTTTTTGATACAAACCTATTTGGCCCGGCTGTTACCGTAAGTGCCGATGTGACAGCCGTTACACTCTCGTATTCACAAGACCTATTTGGCAGAGAAGGTAATTTTATGTTCAACTCTTTAATTATGGGCGGGCCTTCAAATCCTTTAGATTGGGCGAACTTCAAACTGAAGGTGTACGCAAGTTTATGAACACCTGCAATTTAACCACACTTCAGGCTGCTGCGTGCGCCAACAAATTCACCTGCCTCGATCCCAAGACCCAGGTTGCGGTATTGTTGCAACTGCTCTGCAACATCAAGAACGAGGGTGTTGCTTCTGTAAACTGGTGTTCGATAATGCACTGGCCCTTCAATGTTATCATCAATGGTGGTGCGGGTGTCTTTGCGCCAATGACCTCATTTGACGAAGGTTACGCCAATGGATTCACATACGATCTGGCAGCCGGAACGATGACCAACAGTGTTGCCGGTTATTACAAATTTGGGATACATCTCTCTGGAATTTCCTTGGATTCTTCCGCGATGTCGTATGGTGATCTTTTCGTGAATGGAGTCAGAACACGCGGGATAAGTTTTGCCTCGCAATTTGAGGCAGTGCCGAGGACGAAGGACTTAGTGGCATTGGGAGTTACTTACCTACAAGCCAATTCAACCATAGATTTTCGGATACAAAGTTCTGGCGCGTCAGGTATTAGTGTCGCTCGCGCCCAATACACCGTAGGAGCACCATGAGTGCGTGCGATCTGCCCACACTTCAGGCAACCGCTCGCGCCAACAAATTCACCTGCCTCGATCCCAAGACGCAGGTTGCGGTGTTGCTTCAGTTGTTGTGTGAGTTGAAGGAGAAAGGGGGAACGGGGAAATGTTGCCTTCCAGATGCCGACCTTGTGATTGATAACATACCTTTAGACCCCGGATTTGGAATCACGTCCGCTCACGGATTTGGCGCGATGCCGAAACTGGTCATCGGAAAGATAAAAGTGGTTACAGATTTCCCCGGGTTGTCATTTACAGCCGGACAAGAGTTCGATCTCCCGTGTTTGTTTGATCTGGGGGATCACCAGCATCGTTGTTCGGTCGGATCGGACACCGTAAATGTTTACTTTGGAATTTCAAACGGCTTGGGCAATTGGGGTCTTCCGACCATGATTTCCCCAACAGCGGGCACTTCGACTGTTACAGGAACCATAGTTGGAAAAGTTTACGCATGGAAGTAATATGGCCACCTGCAATTTAACCACACTTCAGCACGATGCTTGCGGGAACAAGTTCTTATGACATCACTTGACACAATAAGAAGAATCAGCAAGGAACAGTCTTTAGCGAATGCCGGTTATCTCGCAGCATCCAACGGAGTTACCCCCCAAGACGTGTGGCAGAAACCTGGTGGTTGGTGTTCGATGATGAAGGTCGAACCTTCTGTGGCTGGCATGGGAGGGAAATACAGCACCATCGGCGGATTTCAGACGTTCAGGTTGAACGGGTTTACCGCTGACGCGACGAGAGGGCAGGCAATCAATCTCGTGGCCGGGTTCTACAAGATCGAAATTCACCTGTCCATTCTTGCACTTGACGGCGGGGTAATGGTTGAGGGCAACTTCGTGGATGAGAAAAGCCGGAGTGAAATTGGTTTTATTGTCCAATCTGATGACTTGCCGCGAATGCAAAATATAAGCGCGGCTGGAGTCCTTTTTCTTCCGGCAAATTCCATCAACAGTTTTCAGTTGAAAAGTTCAGGTGCATCAGGTATATCAATCTTACGCGGCCAATTCACAATAGGATCACCATGAAAAAACTATTATCCGCCTTCCTCTTGCTGGTTTGCACGGCATGTGCCAGCACATTCACCTTGCAATGGGATTCATCGCCCAGCGCCGGGGTTGCTAAGTACAAATTGTACGCTTCAACCAATCTCTCAAATTGGTTTTCGTTTACGAACACCACGGCGCTTACCGTTGTGGTCACAAATCTATCTCCCGCAAAGTACTGGCTTTATGCAACTGCGGTTTCAACCAACGGGATCGAAAGTGATCCGTCCAATGTCATCGCCGCCGACATCCCGTCGTCACCCGCCACATTGCGGATCGTGATAATCCCATGAAAATCGAACGCACTTTTTCTGTCGGCGACCTGATTACAGGCGTTACAATGCTGGGTGCCGCTTCATTTTGGGTGATTAACGTGCAGGCAACACGGCAAGTAGACAGACAGGAAGTGTTGAGACAGGGATCGGCTATCGAGCGATTGCAGGAGGTAGATCGAAAACTGACTGAAAATCAGTCCCTTGTCACAGAAACATTGTCTCAGATCAAGACTTGGATGGTGGCGCGGGAAAAATATCTCGATGAAGTGAAGCAAAACCTTCAACGGTCAATAGATCAAAAGCAGAACAAGCCATGAAAACACACATGAAAATTATCTGGTCAACATTACTCGCGGTATCGCTCACCCTCGCCGCATTCAACGTCAAAGCACAGACAAATCCGCCAATCATCACCGGGCCGGGAACTGAGATAATCAAGTTCCTGTCCTCTGGAACGAACTGGATGATTTCCACCTATGGCATATACGACACCGGCACCAAGAGGGGTGGTGGTGGAATCGCCGTGCTCAAGGATGTGACGGATTATATCGCTGTCGGTATTCGCGTGGATTACCTCAACAAAAACTTCTGGATGCCGCAAGCCGACTTTCAATTGCAGGCACCATTTCAATTGTTCGGAAAAGTGACGGTGATACCGTTTGCGTTCACCGGAATTGCCACGCCCCTCGGCGGAAGGGGATCGGAAAACCATACCCCCATTGGAATCGTGGGCATTGGTGCGGCAATACGCATTTACAAGGGATTAGATGCGGTCACATCATACGAAAAATGGAATACGATGGATGGAAACCAGATTCGGCTTGGGGTGCTTTACAAATTCTGATTTCTGTTCCTCGCCACTACCCCGGGATGAGGTTTCGACGGCCTTGTTCCGGGGCACTTGATTTACAACATGAATCGCGCACATTTCTTTGTTCCTGGAATTAACACATTTCCCGGAGCGATAACCAACTGGAGCGGTAGGGCGGTGACATGGATGCATACAAACAACGCTGTGGAGATTCCGGTTCAAGCGGAGAAAGTTGAATACTTTTGCGGGCCAGTAGGTCGTGCATTTGGTCAACTTGGTCGCGTGGACAAATTATCCAGAACAATGAGTTTCTACCACAATCACAAAAATACTGTGATTGGTCACAGTAATGGAGCGGACGTGGTTTTGAAATGTCTCAACGATTACAGGGATATTCCGCTCATAGAGTCAGTGCATTTAGTTTGTGGCGCGTGCAATTCCGACTTTGAGACAAACGGATTAAACCGACTGCTTTCCTCTGGCGCAATTGACCGGGTTGTGGTTTATATCGCGGCAAAAGATTTCATGTTGTGGTTGGCGCACACGATCCCCGGAAGACTACTTGGTTATGGGATGATGGGATTGCGCGGCCCATGCAATGTGGCTGAAAATGTTAGGCATCGCGTAAAAGTTGTACGCGACTACCCGTGGAATGATTACGGCCATTCGGATTGTTGGGAGGATTCCGAATTCGACCAGACGATGCAGAATTTTATATGAGTGGTTGACACATTACAATACCTTGGTCTATTATGATTTCCGATGACATTAGAACATCGGTTTCCGTAACACGCACCTACTCCAGGACATCCCCTGCCAACGGAACAGTTCCACGGTATTTTCGTCGTGGAATGCCGAAACTCGGTCATTAGACTTCATCAATCTGTCCTTCTCCACGTTTTCTTTCAATGCAATGGTCGAGGACTTCCCTGAACAGCCATTCCTCGGTCTTGGACTTGGATTCTCCGGTTAATATCTTCACGCAGTTCACGAGCCGATCTTTTCCAAAAGTCAAAGAATTCCATAATGCCGTCCTGACTTGCTCTCCGCCCAACTCCGGTTTTAAGGCGTGCACTGCTTTTTCCACTGCGTTGAACGCCCCAACTATATCTGTAATCGGATCAAGTTTTCGTCCCTCTTTGATATACAACCCCATATCCTTGCGTTCCTCATCGCTCAGGCTTTTAATACGCGTATTGACCGATTCCAACACCTTTTTTATCACCCCCGACTTCTGCCAGATGGTCTTGAGGTCTTCATGTGACAGATGTTGAACCATCTCAACGGGGTTCTCGCCGATGACAGCGGGCACTAGGGAATAAGCTGCGGCTTCCCGACAGAACGGTTTTGCAGGGCAGTAGAAACAATGCTCTCCACCAAATCGGGGAGCATCCGGTTGACGCGAAGCCCAAAGGGTGTGCAAGACTTGCTGTTCCACCCGCTGCAAGTTGGCCTCATTGTAATCCGTCGCATCAATCTTGTTCTGTTTGGGCAGGACGAATGCGACCCGGATGTTTTTCACTCCATACTCTTTTTGGATTAGGAAGGCCAGCAGACGTAATTGGGAGTTGCGTTCGGAGGATGTGAGACGGCGATTAAATCCCGATTTCAAATCCAAACACAGTGCATAATCGTCACACAGAAACAGTCTGTCATACTGGCCGGAGAGCATTGGTTCTAAGGTGTCGGGATCGCAGTACCAAAGACGTTGCTCTTTTTTCTCTGTCATTCCCGGAGCAGAAAGAAGCCAATCCTGCCATTGACTTGCCGCCTGATCCGCAAGCATCACGGTCTTTGTTAAATCCTCCAACTCATCCTCGGCCAACTTCGATGTGTTGCCCGTCTCCCATGCTTTGTGGATTCGCCTCCCCCGCTCGGCCATCTCATCCGGCATCTCAATCACGTTGTCCAGTTCCGGAAGGGTGTTGACCAGATTTTGTGATCCGGGGCAATTTTCGAGAATGCTCCACCGTGAAGCGGAGGGGAGATTTTGGCGGATTGGGTCAGTCATGGTTAAGAATGGTTGCGAGCATCAAACCTATCTGAGCAGTCGAAAGCATTTCTCCCTGCATCGAAACAAATCGTCCGCGCCAAGGAAGTTCGCAGAGAGACAGCCTCAACTTGTCACCAATGCGATGATCTTCAAACGTCAACGTGAACCGGACTTTGGAGCGTGGAATGCTAACCTTGCGACGCGGTTCTGTCGCGGGTTCGGACTCGGCTTGCTCAACTCTCAATCTCGCCTTGGCTAAAACTGCGTTCCGAGAATGTCTTTTCGTCCAGCGCATTGCGTTTCCTTAGTCGGCTTTGCTGTCGCATAATACACTGTTCGGCGGATTGACCGGGCCGCTCCACAGCGCGCCCTCCCATTCGTGCATCTCCCAAGGAACACACCACGCGATGCGCTTGTCGGGCGCGTTGTCGGTCGGAGACCAGTAGGCGCAGACGCAGTGCATGTATCCGTATATGTTGCCGTTCCACTCTTTGGTTGTCCATGCGAGCCAGTTGCCGGGAGAGTCTGGAGGTTCACGACGCCATACCGCCGAACAAGACGCTGCACGATAATCGCCCTTGCGCTGGGCAGTTCGTGAGGTTTTGGCTTCGGTCAGCCGTTTGGGTTGTCGAGAGTCGGTTTTCATTTTGACGGGCGATTCGTGAGCTTACCGTTGGAGCGCCGGTCGGACGCGCCATGTTTGCTCCACGCCGAATACAGCGCACACCATTCAGGCGTGTCTTTGAGTCGCCATTGGTCATACGCCCAGCGCACGTTACGGACGCCCTCGACGATTTCCACGAGGTTGTTCACGGCTGCCACCAGCTTGTCGTGTTCGTCGGCGCGGACATACTTTTCGTGTCCCTCTTTGGGTTCTTCACCGCACACGAGGTCGGTGTCGGCGTAGATTTCGCTTGGATATTTCATGTTTGTTATGGCCTGCATTTTGAGCGCGAATATTTCACGCTCGATTTGTTTCGTCGCCCGTTGGTTTTCTACACCGTCAGGATTTTCTCGGTATGCTTTCATTTGCAGCTTTTGCATTTGCGGCCAGTGCTGTCGGCGTCACGCCACTGCACCAGCACGAGGCCGCATTTCATTTTCGCCACCATGCCAGGCTCGAAGCGTTCGAGTGTGTGGATGATGCCGCCGTGTTTGTTTGTCAGCCGCAGGTCGCGGTCAGTTGATTTGTGCTTGCTCATATTTTCGGGCCGGCGTGATTGAAGATGAGACCCTGCCGCTCCAGCCGCTCGGCCATCGCCAGGCCATCGCCACGCTCGATCTTGGCAGTGAGGATGGCTAGACGATCCGTATGCTCCAACAAGTCACTGCACGCAACCGGCGTTGGCGCTGCCGGTTGTTCAGGAAGGTTTGGGTTGTTCATGGGTTTTTGGTCGCCGGTGCGTGAGTTCCAGCGTTGTGCGCTTTCCAGTTCCAACAGTCAGCGCATATTTGGTTGCTCCATTTTCTCTGTGCTTTGTAGTCACAGTCCGCCAGTAGTGCGAGCAGCACGTCCATGATTAAGAGCACAGGCCAGCCGACGATGACGTGATAGCGCAACGACCAGCGCACAACAATTCGCTGGACACGAATGAGAGGGAGCGCGGTCATCCCACTCTTGCATCCGAACGTCATTGGCGCGCTCCCTCTCATCGGTCAGCTTTTTCGTTCGGCTTCCAGAACGCGCACCAGTGCGTTTTCTGCGCCTTGCCGCTCGGATGTCCAAAGAGCGGCTTTTGGTTCGTGCATTTCAGGACTTCCGAGAGCGGCACGTCGCACTCGTTCCATTTGAAAATCAGGACGCCGCCAGTCTTGAGGACGCGGAAGCACTCGCTGAATCCACGCGCCAAGTCATCGCGCCATGTTTCCTTTTCGAGCCGTCCGTAGCTTTGAGCCATGAAGCTATACGCACCGAGGAACAGATGCGGCGGGTCGAACACGACCATTTGAAAAGATTCGTCCGGGTATTCCATTGCTCGGAAGTCGTGGACACAGTCCGGCAGACATCGGCGCGTGCGAGCATCCTTGCCAGTGCCGACCACTTTGTCCGGCATCACGCGGCAGTCAGCGAACAGCACGTTTGGATTTTCCTTGTCGAACCAGAATTGCCGACCACCACAGCAGGCGTCCAGTATCGGCGGCAGGGAAGCCGAACCATGCGCTCCAGCGAACTGGCGCTCCGCCTCTGGTTCTCGGATGTCAGCAGTTTCGATCATGGTTTCTGGTTTTCGACCGTGCGATTCGTGAGCTTTTCGCCCCATGTGTTTTCCTACTGTTTTACTTTTTTCTCCGCAGTCCATTTTTTCATGGAGGCAACAACCCCATTGGGTTTGGCCCACGCATTGATGATCTTACCGATAGCCGAAGACCTGTCATTGCCCTGCGCGTCCTTCGTGTAGAAGTCGGCCAACACCTGCTCAGTTTTGACAATCTGCATCTTCTTGTCGCGCATCCACTCAAACAATGATGCTTCGAGGATACCGGCATCGGCCATGAGATTCCGTAATTGCACCAAATACGGGTGTTCTGCGGGTTCAGACTGCTCCACTTGGCCCTCCACTGCCCCGCCATTGAGAGATTCGGAGTCGTCGGGTGGGGTGTTCATACCCTCCAATTCATCCTCGGGGGTTCGCGGCATTGACACGGCAGGTTTTGCTGGTGGCTGCGCTTCTTGGGGTATTGGGATGCGGGCCACAGGCTTTGGCGGTACTTGTGACACTTTAGGAGTGGGGAGTGCAGGCACCGGGCCAGGGGGCAGAACAGGTTGTTTCACCCTCGGCTCCGTAACCACTGGCGCGGTATCCACCACTTCAACGTCAATCACTTCTTCGTCGGTCTGGATGCCCATTGTAAGTTCGGGGGCGTACAGTCGGGCAAACAGGGTTGCCGTCCGATAACGGAGCATCAATTCCGGCATCGTCCGCCATTTGCTCCCATTCTTCTGATACCACCCTTCTGCTTTGGCCGTGGCAATGGTGATCTCGGGAGATTCCAACCGCTCACCGCTCTTATCGGTTGCCCACGCGATGCAACCCCATGTGTCGGTGTTCTTCTCTCCGGTGATACGGTAACGGATCGGGGAAAATCTACCGCTGGCATTTACGCAGGATATGAGGAACTGACTCGACCACGCCGGACGCCCGTAAACAATGTAAAGGTTTTGCATCACCGCCAAGACGTTTGCCCCGATGCGGTTTGCGATTTCCAAGGCAATCAGACAATTGCCAAGGTTCTGTGGCCCCCGGTAGGTTTCGGGGACGATGGTTGACGATGATAGCGCGGTTGCCATCCGTTGCGCGTCTGTGAAGTGTTGGAGTGATCCGAAGGCACTGAATGCCGCAGTATCAACAGATAATGCCTGTTCCGATTTTATGAGAGTTTGATTTTCTGCCATAGGTTTTACTTTTTAGTTATACTGTGAAAAGAGAAGGAGAAAGTAAAGGATTATTTTGTAAACGATCCTGACAGCAACATCGTTGTCAGTATGAAGAACAGCATTCCTATGATGATGAGAAGGGCGTGCCCCATTTTATTCAAGCCGTCGCAGAGGATTTTGAATTGTTCCGGTGTCATTTCTTACCTCCATCGTGCTCATAGCCGCATCCAGGTCATACGGTTCGATTAAGAGTTGGACATATCTTTTGCGCCTTTCACCTTTTGAATTGATTTCCCGGACGTGCATCAGAAATACACCAAGACCTTTTATGAACAATTTCTTACCGTCATAACTGCGGGTCTGTTCATTATCGAGCACCCATTCATCTTCTTTCACTTTGT
>Ga0315274_10002105_pt1 | contig 30427 bp, 36 predicted proteins | sample YL17G02_20_MG_FD_203700 | JGI IMG/M metagenome (GOLD analysis project Ga0315274, IMG submission 203700) | Sediment microbial communities from Yellowstone Lake, YNP, Wyoming, USA - YL17G02_20 | ecosystem: Environmental > Aquatic > Freshwater > Lake > Sediment | place: USA: Wyoming | collected...
CAAACTTTATTAATACGTTAGAATCAGATTTCATTGGGGACCCCCTCCTGTTTTTGCTCAACAATTAACAGTTGGGGACAATCCCCTCTTATAAAAGAGACAAAGGATTTCTACACGGGTGTTTAAAGATTCGAGGGGTATTTTAAATTGATATGTTTATACATTTTGTATTCCAAATGTCACCATTTCTTGAACTTCTTCTTTATCCTGTCCTCCGGCCTTCCCACGAGGGCCTTGCCGTCGACTTTGACCCATACTGAACCGACTTCGAATGAGAAAACAGCCGTTTCTTTCTGGACCGAGATTTCCTTGCCGTCCGCTTTCTCTATAACAAGCATGTTCCTTGTCTCATCGATCACTTTCCCGCTTAAGCCGGCGAGCGTTTTGTTGGAGCTTGAGACTATCCTTAGTTTCAAGCCTATCAATTCATGTCTTACGAGATTGTCGGGCCTTATCATTAATAATATATGCTCTCACCTTTGTAAAAATCTTCCTGTCCCGCGGCTTCCTGGCGGGTCTCCCTGTTGCTCGGGCCTGCTTCAGGAAACTTCAATCTTTTCGGCCGGGAATCCTATTTTGGCAAGGATTTCCCTTATCTTTTTCCTGTGGTCGCCCTGCAGCTCGATGACGCCGTCCTTCAGCGTTCCGCCGCAGGCAAGCTTCATTTTAAGCTCCTTGAGCACGCCTTTCACGTCCACGTCCTTGCTGATGCCCTCGATTGTCGTCACGCTTTTCCCGAACCTCTTCTTTATCGAGGACACCCTCACCTTCTCCTCTTCCTTGGCGATGGTCTCGCAGGCGCAGATGTCCTTTGGAAGGCCGCAGTTGGGGCAAATTTCAGTCATTCTTCTGTCTCACACTCCTCTATTTCAAAAGCTACTTCCGAGAAAATCGAATTCCTGTCTTTCTGCTGATAGCAGATATACGCTTTCATTTTCCTCTTTTCTCATTTTTAATAGTTTTTATCCTGGCCAGCGTTTTTCGTATCTCTTTCAGTTTGCCAGGAGAGCTTACAGAAGCGCCGATGTGTATGTTTGCTCTTTCTTTTGAAAGCTCCAGATTAAGGTCTCTTATGTGTTTTTCAAGTTCCTTGTCGTCCATCTTTCTTATGTCCTTCGGCCTCAGAATTGCCATAAAATGAACCTATTCCTCTTTATTCTTAATTTCCGTGTTTTTATCCTTTTTCCCAGATTCCTCCGGCTTGTCGGTCGCTATGACTGACACGGATTTCATTATCTTTACTTTTACTCCTATCTTTCCCGGCTTGGTCTCGGCCTCCTCGAAGCCGTAGTCGACGAGCTCTTTCGCCGGCTGCCCGCAATGCTTGAGATAACCGGCCAGGAACTTGCCGGTCCTCGACTTCGAGCCGCCAAGCTTTCCCGATATGATTATTTCCGTCCCGACAGCGCCTGCGTCCATCACCCTTTTCAGCATGATATTGCCTATCTTCTTGTAGTTGTATCCCTTTTCCAGCGCAATCGTTATTCTCTTTGCAATGATTTTCGCATCAAGATCCGGCCTTTCGATGGACTTGACGTCAATCTGCGGGTTCTCGAGCTTGAACTGATTCCTCAGCCTGTCGGTCATCTCGTTTATCTTCCTGCCGCCCGCCCCTATTATCCTTCCAGGCTTGTCGGTGTATATGACGATTTTAATGCCTAGCGGCGTGCGCTCGAGGCTAATCTTGGAATAGCTCTCGTCGGGAAGGCATTTCTTTATGAAGTCATCTATCTTCATCTTCCTTACCGAATAGTCGACGAAGAATTTTTTCATAAGCATGGCATCACTTCTGCTGCAGCACGACCTGTATGTTCGTCATCTTCTTGGTGGTGCTCTTCATCTTTGTCCTTCTCGGCCTGTGGAACGTGAACCCCTTGTGCGCGGATGCGAAGATGACCAGCCTGCCCGTGTCGAGGCCTTTGAACTCGGCGTTCGATTCCGCTGATTTCATCACGCTTAGAATCTCTCTTGAAGCGTTTGTATAGTATTTTCCTTCTATGTCCCTCTTGCCGTCCGTAAGGTCCTGCAGAAGGCTTTTCGCCTTCGCCACGTTCATGCCTGAAATGTGCCTGCAAAGGATAACCGAGCTCTTGGTGGAAATATTCAGCGAACGGCCATAAGCCTTCGCGGACTTCTTCGGGTTCAGGTTTAAGGCATATTTTAACATTAGCATCATCCAGATTACTTGAGCGGCACGAACTTCGAGGATCTGGTCGCGCCGAAGCCCGGAGCGGAATGCTTCACCTGTTTCCTCGTCATGACGAATTCTCCGAGCCTGTGGCCCAGCATTTCCGGCTTTATTTCAAGCGTCACGTATTCCTTCCCGCTGTACACTCCTATTTTTATACCTACCATTTCCGGCAGTATGAGCATTTCCCTGGAGCGGGTCCTGTGGAATTTCTTCGGGTTCTTCCTTATCTTTTCCAAAAGCTTCTTCTGCCTGTCATCCATGCCCCTCTTCAGGCTCCTTCTCTGCCTGGATTTGAGCATCTTGCTGAACTCTTCGAGGTTCAGCTCCTTTATCTCCTCGAAGCTTTTCCCGCGGAATTCGAATTTTGCCATAGTATCATCACGTCATGCTGATTTTTATGCTTTGCCTCTCCTTCTCCCCGTCCTTCTCGCGCCCCACGCTCCGACCTTCGCTCCCGGCGGCGCGTGTCTGCTGACGGTCTTGGGCGTGCCCGGCTTTGTCGGGCCTCCGAACGGGTGGTCGAGCGCGTTCATCGCCACTCCGGACGTTCTCGGGTACATCTTTCCTCTTCTGTGCATGGCTTTCCATTTTTTCCCGGCTTTCATCCACGGCTTTTCGCCGAGGCCATCGCCGGCTGGCGTCCCGATGCTTGCCCTGCACTCCGTGTCGAGGTCCTTGGTTTTTTTGGATGGAAGCCGCACGACGCATTTGTCCTTTGTTTTCGTGAGGAGGGTGGCGAAGGAGCCGGGTGCGTTGCACAACATGGGCCCGGAATGCGGGAATATTTCCACTCCAAATATCTGCGTCCCTATGGGAATTTTGGAAAGCGTCTGGATGAAATCCGTCCTGTCGCCAACCCTCGTTCCCCTGGGCACTATCAGATAGCTTACGTACCCGTCGGAATATTTCACCTTGGCCACGGGCGCGTTCCTCCCCGGGTCGTCTACTATATCCACTATCACGCCATCCATATTCTTGTACTCGACATTAATCATCCGTCCCCTTTTCGGGACCCTGTACGAAGGCGAGCCCTTCCCTATCCTCTGCGCCCTTAACCTCTTTCCCATATCAATCCCTTATATCATGCCGAGCTTCGACGCGATGTCCGCGGCCGAGAATTCGGGGTTGATCTTCACGTACGCCTTCTTCTGCCCGCGCGTCGTTATCTCGGTCCTGACCCAGTCGACCTTCACGCCGAATTCCTTCTCGATAGCTTCCCTTATCTCATTTTTATCGGCTTTCCTGCTGACAATGAATACCAGTTTGTTCTGGAGCTCCACCATGTTCATGGATTTTTCCGTGAGGTGCGGGTACGCGAGTATCGACCAGACGTCTTTCGCTTTTTTCGCGGGTTTGCTTTCCTTCGCTTCGGTTTTTTCCTGCTTCTCCGCTTTTCTGGCTTTTTTACTTGGCCGCTTTTCCGACTTTGCCATCTGAATCAAGCTCCTTCATTTCGACTATTGCGGATTTTGTGAATATTGCAAGCCTTCCGGGATGAGTGCCGGGCGCGAGGCAGCTTACATTCAGTTCTTTCGTCAGGAATACGTCGATTCCCGGTATGTTCTCAAGCGCTTTGCGTGCGCCTTCGTCCTTGCTTATTATGACGATTGGCCCCTTCTTCGACTTGTATCTCCTTCCCCTCATCTTGCCGCGCCCTGCCCTGACCTTCTTCTCGGAGCATCTTGCGAGCTCCTCTTTCAGCCCGGCAAGTTCGAGTATTTTTATTGCTTCGGAAGTCTTTGCGATCTTCTGGAAATCATCTTCGAAAACGAGCGGAATGTGCATTACCTTATCAATGATGTGCCCTCTTTTTTTAACGAGTTCCTTTTCGAGCGTCGCCGAGAGCGCGGATTTCAGCGCCTTCATGCGCTCCTTCTTGTTGATTTTGAGCGCCCATATCTTCTCGGCTTTCGGCGGATGCGCCCTTCGTCCCTTTACCGTGCGCGGGTTGAACCTTGCCGTCATGTTCAGGTAGCCCTGGCTGTGAATCCTTTTCATGCGCGCCATTTCCTTGTTCATCTGCGAGTAGCGGCTGTGCCTCATGCCATGATAATGGGCGGATGTCCTGTGCCCTGCAAGAGGGTCGCTGCCGTACGCTTGTCTGAGCTTGCTCGCTTCCGCGACCACCGCCTTCTGTATCAGGTCCTTTCTGACCGGCTCCGAGAAAGCCTTGGGCAGCGTGATTTTCTCCTTCTCTTTCCCGTTCAAATCGAATACAGGCAATGAATGCATGTCCGAACCTCGCGAATGACAATATTTATGTTTGAATCATTTATAAATATATAGTGAAGGCCTTTTGCCCAAAAAGCTTTAGCAAAAAAACGGACGCAAGTCTGCTCGCTCCGCTATCGCATCGCTAGTCACCAATCCTTCCTCAAAGATTTAAAAAAGGTTGTTAGGAATGTGTGCGTTCAAGAAAGACGAGGTCCATGTGAAGCAGTTCAGTTGGAAGACGAGGAATGTAGTCACGCTTCTCTCGCTGTTAGCGTTGCTGCTGCTCGTCTATCTGGTTTCATATTCATATGCGAACCTGAACCCATTCGTTACCCTTCTGCTCCTTATCGTCCTCATTATATTCGGCACAATGGTCGTATTCATAATAGACGTCGCATACTACAGGGAAATCCAGTAATCAAAAACAGTAAACAAAAACGGCCTATTTCAGCGTCTCCAGAAACTCTTTCTCCATGAAGTGGAGTTTCCCCGGCACTATCACGACCGCGGGAGGGGGAAGCTCGATGCCGATGATGTCTCCGATTTTCCCGTAGATAAGGCGCTCGTTCTCCGACCCGATCGCCGAGCAGATTACCGCTTCCTTCAGCAGCTTCCTTTTCTTCTTCGCTTCAGCCGCCTTCAGCATTTCCAGCGCGTCCTTCGTTCCCATGTCCCTGTCGAGGAGAAGAAGAGTATGAAGGCCCTGCTTTTGGTTTCTGGCGAGGACGTCGTAAAACCCCTCGCTTTCATATCCCTTCGCCGGCGTTATCATGGTCGCGGTCCTGCCGAACTTGTAGAGCTGCAGGCCGGTTTTCGCGACCGCCGTGTAAATGGACGAAGAATGGACGATCTCGAATTCAACGTCTTTTTTTTTGCATTCCATTATCAGGTGAACATGCGTCGTCGCGGTCAGCGGGTCGCCGGGCGCGAGCAGCGCGATTCCATTCTTTCTCGCCTCCTCAATGAACTTTTCGGAATTGTCCTCCACGTCAGACCGCTCGACGATTTCGACCTTCCTGCCGATTATCTTTTCCAGCTTCTCGATGTCCTCGCCCCACGCCGCGGTGTAAAGCTCGCAGTAAACCTTCTCGCATTTCCTGCACGCTTCGATGCCGCGGAGCGAAATGTCCTTTTCGTCCCACAGGCCGAGACCGATCAGATAAAACATACTATCAGCTATTTTTTATGTTGCTTCCGGTTCTTAAAAAGTTCAAGCGGTTTCGATGAAAACCATATGCTGGACGTAGAGAACATTTTACTCTTTTATTAACAAGAGAGAAAAAAAGAATCGATGGACAAAAAAGACATATTCATGGCGACGCTGGAAAGCGGCGCAGGTTTCGAGCTCGGCGATTTCGCGAAGAAAACCGAGGGCAAAAGATACAGGATATGGCACGTATCCGATGGCGGAGGCAGCATAGACGGCTCGCCGCTCATAAAGGACAACATGATTTTCATCGGCGCTGGCGACCATTATTTTTACGCCATCGACAAAAACACGGGAAAACAAATCTGGAGATTCAGGGCGAGCGGCCTTTTCTGCGATTCCTCCGCGACCATCTGGAAGGACAGGCTTTTCGTCAACTGCTACGACCATAATCTCTACGCGCTCAACTGGAAAACGGGCGAGGAGATATGGAGGTTCAGGACCGGCGACAAAATGTTCGATGCAAGGCCGCTCGTCGTCAAGGACAGGGTGATATTCACCTCAAAGGACTTCTATGTCTATTGCCTGGATTGCGAGAGCGGCAAGATGATTTGGAACTTCAGGACGGGCGGATGGACCGCTTCAAGCCCTACCTACCACAAAGGAAGGGTCTACGTCGGCTCTTCCGACGGCAACCTCTACTGTCTGGACTTCGAAACGGGCAAGGAAATTTGGCGCTTCAGGACGGACGGCAACATAATAAACAAGCTTGAATGGCAGATAGTCGATGACATCATATACTTCGGCAGCGACGATTACAACATATACGGCATTCGCACTGAAGACGGCAAGGAGGTCTGGAGGTTCAAGACCGGCAGTTTTGTGAACACCAACATGCTGATTCATGAAGGGGTGATGTACATCATTTCTTCAGACACACATTTCTATGCGATTGACATTGCAAAATGCAAGGAGAAATGGAGATTCACGACAGGGGACGACAATGCCGGCGGCCCTGCCGCGATATCCGGCAACAAGGTAATCTTCGGCTCCGCTGACGCGAATCTGTATTGCCTCGACAAGGATACGGGAAAGGAGATATGGCGCTTCAGGACGCACGGTGGCGTCTGGTCCACTCCCGTAATTGAGGAAGGACGCATATACTTCGGCTCGTATGACTGCCATCTTTATTGCCTTGACCTCGGCGGCAAGCTTATATGGAGATTCAGGACTTCGACGGCAAGCCAGAATTATTTCGAGCTCGAGGAGCAAAAGGTGTTCGAATTCAAGCCGCCTGTTCTGGAGGAAACCGGCGAAAATAAAGATGACAGATACGTCGTCAGGACAGAAGCCGTCGTCGAGCACGACTACGCCTTCAAGAGCGAGTATCAGTTCAAATCCGAATATCAGACAACAGGCGAGTACAGGTGACTTTTTAATAACGCGGCCAAATCTTCAATATGAATCCAGAAAGAAAGGACATTTTTACGCTGACCATAGGCTCGGAGATGGGCTTCGAACTCGGGGATTTTGCAAAAAAGCTGGAATCGGGCAAGGCCTTCCGCATATGGGACGTAAAGGAAGGCGGAGGGAGCATTGAATGCAGGCCCCTGATTATCGGGAAAACCGTCTACTTCACTTCCTTGGACAGCAACCTTTATGCATATGATTTGCCCTCGAAAAAACTCACGTGGAAATTCAGGGCGGGAGGCGTATTCACGGGCGTCAGCCCCGTTTTTTGGAAAGGGCGCATATATGTAGGTTCGTACGACCACAATCTGTACTGCATTGACGCTGAAACAGGCAAGGAAATCTGGAGGTTCCGGGCAGGGAACAGGATTTACACAACCGCGTCCATCGGGGACGGGGCTGTATATTTTCCTTCCAAGGACCAGTACGTATATGCCATTGATGCTGGAACAAGCAAGGAGCTCTGGCGTTTCCGGACAGGTGGCTGGACCGGTTCGAGACCAGCATGCCGCAAAGGAAAGGTATTCGCCGGTTCTTCTGACGGTAATCTTTACTGCCTTGATGCAAAGACAGGAAAGGAAATCTGGAGATTCCTGACCGAAGGGAACATTTATAACAAAGAGGAGTTCCCGATAAAAGATGATATTCTATACTTCGGCTCAGATGACCAGAACCTTTATGCGGTCCGCACAGAGGACGGCAAAGAAGTTTGGAGATTCAGGACAGGGGGAATCGTCAACGGCGAAGCGATAATAAATGACGGCGTGATATACTTCCCTTCCCAGGACAGGAATTTATACGCGCTTGACATGCATGGAAAGGAACTGTGGCGTTTTCAGACAGGGGATAAGATAGGAGCCGCCCCTGTTTTCAGCGAAGGGGTAATTTATGTCGGGTCCACAGACCACAGCTTTTATGCAATTGATAAAGAGGGCAGACTTCTCTGGAAGTTCAGGACGGATAACGAGATATGGGCGCCTTGCGCTGTCAAGGATGGGATAGTCTATTTCGGTTCATACGACTGCCATCTCTACGCCGTTGACGCAAAGACAGGCAAGGAGCTTTTTCGTTTCAAGACAAGCAGTTCGCAAGCCGCGAGATACACCATAGAGCAGAAAGCGGTTTTCGAGTTCAACCCACCCAAGGTGAAGGAAACGATGAACGAGGAAAAGGACAGGTACGAAGTCAGGGCTGAAACTATAATTGATGATACATACAGGTTCAAGAGCGAGTATGTCTTCAAGTCCGAGTATCAGACAGGAAGCGATTACAAATAACTTATTAATTTTACATCCAATTTCTCATCATGAGTTACGAAAGAAACGATCTTTTCATGTCGACCATCGGGGCGGAGTTCGAGCTGGGCGATTTTGCCGAGAAAAAGCGTGACGGCAAGGCGGTCAAGAACTGGTACTACAAAGGCGACGGAGGGAACATAGACGCGAGCGTTAAGATTTTCAGCGGCTACCTCTACATAGCTTCGGTCGACAAAAGGCTTTACAAGATTGACCCGCACAACGGGAAAAAGATATGGGAATTCCATGCAGGCGGGATATTCGCGACCGGCGCGCCGGCGTTCAGCAATTCAAGGATCTTCATTGGAAACTGCGACCATAATTTTTATTGTTTGGACGAAGAAACCGGAAAGGAAATATGGAGGTTCAGGACGGGCGACGTTTTATATGCTTCTCCTCTGGTTGTGGATGAAATGGTAGTTTTCACATCTAAAGACTTTTTCGTTTATTCTTTGGATACTAAAACCGGGAAAATGCTCTGGTCTTTCAGGACTGGCGGCTGGGCCGGATTCACGCCCGTCACCGACGGCGAAAGCATTTTTGTAGGATCTTCGGACGGATATTTCTACTGCCTTGATTTCAGTGGAAAGGAGAAGTGGAGATTCAGAACCAACGGTAACATATTCACTAAAGACGAAGTTCCGATAGTCGGCGGAGTGATATATTTCGGCTCTGATGATGGAAACGTTTACGGCGTTGATGTGAAAACAGGAAGCGAGAAATGGAGGTTCAAAACCGGCGGAGTCATCAACAGGCCGCCCGTGGTATCGGAAGGGATGTTATACATACTTTCCCATGACGGATATTTCTACTGCATAGATATTGGAGCCTGCAGAGAAGTTTGGAGATTCAAGACCTCGATCGACGAAGGCGGCACGAAGGCCGTTGTCCTTGATGACAGGGTGTTATTCGCATCCGCGGATTACAACCTGTACTGCCTAGATAAAAAGGGGAAGATGCTGTGGAAATTCCGCACTGGCGGTCACATATGGAGCACCCCCGCCTTTTACAAGGGGAGAGTTTATCTCGGCTCCTACGATTGCAGGCTGTATTGCCTGGACATGGACGGCAAAGTGCTCTGGAGATTCGAGACGTCGAATCTCAACCAGGCCCTCTGCATCATAGAATACGAGACTGCGATGGAATTCAAACCCCCGGTCGTCGAGGAAACTAGGGAAGAAACATCCGGCAGGTACGCGGTTAAAAGCGAGACAACGATCAGCAGCGAATACACATTCAAGAGCGAGTACTCGTTCAAATCGGAATACCAGTCGAAGAGCGAGTACAGGTGATCACGGCTTCGCGTTCTTCCAGAGGAACCTGAAGTATTTCCTGTAATCGTTTGCCACTTTCTTGTTGTTCACCATGAAAACTATTTGATCATCCCACAGGACCTGCGCTACATAATCCCCGAATATCCATATCACCAGCGGGCTGGAGAATTCCTTAGGCAGGTAGCGGACCTTAAGTTTTTTGAGTTTGCTGAATGGCGTCCCTCTGGTCTTTTCTATCGCGAGATGATGCCTCGTTATCCCCCCTTCCACTCTTCTTTTCTCGAAATTGGGAAAATATTCCGAACTGGTAAAAGGCAGCCAGCCGTTCGCGCCGATAAGATAGAGATCTTTTCCGGTCCTGAGAACCTCTTCGCACATTTCAACTGCTCCGTCATAGCCTCGCAGGGTGCACGTATCGCGGTTCCAAAGGATATCAAAATATTTCTTAAGGCTGTTTGCCACTTCCTTGCTTTCTATGAGAAAGGCGATTGGATTTTTCTCGGTCCACAGGTTGAAGATGATTTTATCGGAATAGATGCAGATGTTGAGAGGAGGCGTTATGACGTTCTCGGGAACGTATTTTGTTTCGGTCAACGGATTCCCCTCCCTGTCCTTTCCTATGGTTTCCCTCGCCTTCTCGCTGATTATTATTTTCAGCCCGACCCCCTTGGCTGCCCGCCTCTTGTGGAAGTTCTGGAAAAATCTCCTTCCCGAGTCAGGATAGCCGGTAACTCCCAATACATAAGCCACATCACCCTTTTTGACCGAGTTCAGCGCGTATTCGAAGGCCGATCTTATGCCTTTCTCGCCTTCATATATTTCGGCCTTTTGCGTTATTTCAGAAATCTTTTTTTTCATCTTTAGTTCCGGCAGTATCGATTTTAGCTTTTCTTCCCTTTCTTTAAGGACCTCCAGGAACATGTCCGGGTCTGTCGCCGAGAAATATCTTCTCCCGGATTTTATGACATAACTTATGAGGCCGGATTCCATGAGCCTTCTTATGATCTCATAGGTGGTGCTTCGATGCAGATGCGTTTTTTTCACCAAAACTCCGGCGGTCGTCAATCCAGTTTCAAGCAATTCCAGATAGACATTTACCTCGTTTTCCGTCAATCCCAGTTCTTTAAGGACCTCCTTTTCCATCGGCCGTTCCATAATAATCATTGAGCGACGTAGTTTATAAATTGTAGTCCTAAATCGGACTACACTTTTTTATATGCCGTGACTCGCAAATAAAGATTAAATATTAACTTAAGAGTGATAAAATGCAATCAACACCTCCGCCTGCAACTTCCGATGAAATAATACAAAAACTTAAGCCTGAAATCGTAGCTGAACAACGGCTGAGCAGCGAGGAAATGGAAAAAATGGTCCGGCCGAAACGTAAACCCAATCTTACTGCCGTTTTCGGCGGTGAGATAAACGCGGGATCCGGGGGAAAGGAATTTCGGCTGAATCCTGTTTTATTCGGCAGTCTCGAATACAAGGGCAGGCTCAGGCTGGCATCTGAAATCAATTCCGGATATACCGGGGATTTGCGCAGCAGGAGCGATCCACGCAGAATACTCTCGGAAACGCATATATATCCGTTTTATGGATGGCCGGTTCACCCTGCGTGTGAAATATATGGCCTTATAGGAGACGGCAGCAGAGGCAAAGACGCGTTACGCTGCGGCGTTGAAATTCCGATCAAAGCCGGAAGATACCAGTTATCCGCGGACATCTTGCCATTCACTGCCAGTTCGGAAAGGAATCCCTTTGGCAAGGCAGAGGTTTGGCTCAGGGGAAGCATCAAACTCGGCAAAGGCGTTTCGGTTTTCGGGGCAGGGAAGTATTTTGTAAAAGATGGGAAGGATACGAAATTCGGGAAGGCTGGGATTCGGTACGATTTCGGAAATAAAAGAAAAGATTACGTTAAAATCGAGGCTAGGGACTGGCCAACGGAATATGGAAAAATGAGGGGCAGATCGATTTACGTTGGATTTGGAAGACGGTTTTGAAACTCGTTACTTCCCGAACAGAATCTCTATCACGTCGCCGTCCCTGACCTCGTGCTCCGCCCCGAGCTTGCGCTTGGTCTCGAAGTCGATGCCGCCGATGAACTTGTCCGCCATTTCGGTATGAACTTTCGCGGCGAATTCTTTCAGTTTTGTTCCTTTCGGAACTAACAGAGCATCTGGCAAAATATTGCCCTTTTTGTCGCTCATCTTGTTAAGGTTAGCTACGGGGTAAACGACAATGTGATTGAGAAGATTAAAAATGGCTTTGTCCAAGCACTCCTGCACGCCGGTGGAGCCGAATTTTTCGAGCATGTTCTTCTTTATGAATTCCAGCGCCTTCTTCTGTTTGTCGTTCAGATTATCCGGCTGCAAGATTTCGAAATTGTTGCTTCCGGGCATGTATTTTATGAGGTCGTGCTTGTCCGCCTCCTTGAGCGCAAGCTCGCTCTCAGCCGAACATGGTACAATTGTGTAGTGTGGAAATTCTTCTTTCAGCCGCTCGACGTTCTTCTCCGCTCCCGGGACATCGATTTTATTCGCCGCGATTATCATGCGCTTAGAAAGCTTGCGCAGCTCGAATGCGAATTTGCATAAGGAATTGTCGGACCATCTGGTCGGAACGGTGGACGACAGCTCCGTTTTTTCCAGCGCCTTCTTTATCTGCACTTCCGTGACCTTGAGACCCGAGAACTGCTGCACGAGCGAATCGACGAGGTTCTTCTTCTGCATCTCGACCTCTTTCGAAAACTTGTCCCAGTTCTTTTTCAGCATCCCATAAAACCAGTAGCCTATCTCCTCCTCAAGGAAGCGGATGTCCTTCGCCGGGTCGTAGCTGCCTGGAGCGACGGGCTCGCCGTGTTCGTTGGTTGAGCCGGACGCGTCGATTACGTGGATGAATGCATCGGCTTGCCGCAGGTCGTCAAGAAACTTGAGTCCAAGCCCTTTACCCATGTGCGCGCCGGGAACGAGGCCGGCGACGTCGAGAAGCTCGACGGGAACGAACCTTGTGCCATCCCTGCAGTAGCCCATTTTGGGCTTGCATTTGGCGCCAATCTTCGCTTCAGGACATTTAGTTTTGACGAACCCGACCGCATGGTTAGGGTTGATGGTAGTGAAGACGCGGTTCGAGATTTCCACTTCGGCTAGGGTCAGGGCCTTCAATATCGTGCTCTTGCCCGTATTCGTCTTTCCAATCAAGCCTATGAGCATGGGACCACAATGAATAATCGGACCAAGGCTTAATAATTGTTTTGAGAAGCCGCTTTGGGTTTATTTTATTTTGCCTTCTATTCCCTTGTCAACGTGTATCTCGCCGGCCTTCGTCTTCAGGACCTTGTCATTGCAATAGACCTTCCCGTTTTTGCTCTTCAGCTCGATTTTTGCGAAATCCTTTATGCTTATTTCCTTGGCCGGCCTTTTCTCGACACCATCGATGAAAACGTTTGAGCCCGGCTTGTCCTTGGAGAAAAGCAGCCCGATGTCCTTGCCGTCGTCTGCGGCGAGCAGCATGCCTTCCGATTCGATGCCCTTGAACTTTGCCTTCTTCAGGTTGCACACGATTACGATGCTTTTGCCTTTAAGCTCTTTTTTCGAATACCTGTCCTTGAGGCCGGCGACGAGCTTACGCTTTTCAGTGCCAATGTTTATGTGCAGCACGTAAAGCTTTTCCGAACCGGCGATGTCATCGGCTTTCTCGATTTTTGCGACGCGAATGTCGAGGGATGCGAAAGGGTCGGAGAACTCGACTTTTTCGATTCTCCTGAAAAGTATCTCGGGCTTCCCTATCTTGTGGCTTTCCACGTACTCTTTCAAATCCTTCCATTCCAGATCCTTGAGATTCATGCTCTTCGCAATCTTCTCCGAAAACCGAGGCATTACGGGTTTCAGAACGATGGCGAGTTTCTTGACCATGTTTGCGGAGACCGCAAGGACCTCGCTCATCCGCTCCTTGTCATCCTTCGCGAGCTTCCAGGGCTCGTTCTCCTGGAAGTAACGATTGCCTATGTTGCTTATTTCTACGGCGTTCTTCATGACCTCGCGGAATGCGAATTCGTGATATTTTTTCTCGATGGCCCTGACGAGATCGCTGACCCTCTCAAGCGTCATCAAATCCCTGTTTTTGCCGCCGATTTTGCCTATCTTCCCGTCCGCGTATTTGTCGATGAAGCTGAGCGTGCGGTAGCAGAAATTAGCTATGTTGCCTATGAGCTCGTTGTTCACCTTGTTCTTGAAGTCGTTGAAGCTGAGATCGATATCGCTCGTGGAATGCGTGAGGTTGCTCGCGTAATGATAGCGCAGGAATTCAGGGTCAAGGATGTCCAGATATTCCCTCCCTGTTATGAAAGTCCCCCTCGATTTTGACATCTTCTCACCGTTGACCGTCAGGAAGCCATGGACAACCACGTTGTCCGGGGTTTTGAAGCCGGCGCCCATGAGAACGGCCGGCCAGAATATCAGGTGGAAATAGGCGATGTCCTTTCCTATGAAATGTATGATTTTCGAGCGTTTCGATTTCCAGTAATCGCCGATCGCAGTGCATCCGTGGTCTTTGCAGTAATTCTCCGTCGAAGCGATATAGCCTATCGGCGCGTCGAGCCACACGTAAAAATACTTGTCCTTCTCGCCGGGGATTTTGAAGCCGAAATAAGGCGAATCCCTCGAAATCCCCCAGTCCTCGAGGCCCTTGTCTATCCATGAGAGGACATAGTTCTTTATGTCGCTCTGCAGGCTTTCGTTGGATTTCAGCCATCCGCGCAGGCGGTCAGAGAACGCGCTGAGCCTGAAGAAATAATGGTCCGAGTCCTTCAGGACGGGTCTGCTCCCGCATATGTCGCAGTACGGGTTCTTGAGGTCCGTGGGCTTGTACGTCGAGCCGCACGCTTCGCAGACGTCCCCGTACTGGCGCTCGGCCCCGCATTTCGGGCAAACGCCCTTCACGAACCTGTCCGGAAGGAACCGCTTGTCTTTCTGGCAGTAAAACTGCTTTACGATTTTCTTGTAGATATGGCCGTTCTGCCTGAGCGCCCGGAATATGACGTTGGTGAAATTCTCGTTTTCCTTGGAATGCGTTGTGTAATAGCTGTCGAAATGTATGAGGAAATCCGAGAAATCCCTTGTATGCTCATGATACCATTTTTTTATGAATTCCTCGGGAGCGAGCCCCGCCTTCATCGCGGAAATCTCGATGGGCGTGCCGTGCGTGTCGTCGGCGCAGCAGTAAATCGCGTCAATTCCTTTCAGCTTGAGGAATCTGGTGTATATGTCCGTCTGTATGTATTCCACGAGATGCCCGAGGTGGACTGGCCCGTTCGCGTATATGAGCGCGGCCGTGATGAGCGTCTTTTCGGCCATAACAATTAGTTTTTGTCACTGGCTTATAAAAATAAGCGGCTTTTCCGTTCACCATGCGTTCAAAGAATAAATAACTAAACAGTTCTATTATAAAACTGGTTAGGATGCTAAAGAAACTGGAACAGCTAACGAAAGAGGCGGAAAAGGCAAAGGAATGGATAGAAAAAGCGAATCAGATACGCATCGTCTCGCATTACGACGCGGACGGCATATGCTCGGCTTCAATAATTATAAAAACGCTCTCCAGGATGGGGAAGGATTTCCATCTCTCGCTGGTCAAGCAGCTGAGCGGCCGCATTCTCGGGTCTCTCGCCGGAGAGAAACGACCGCTTATAATATTTCTCGACATGGGTTCAGGTCAGATGGAGGGGATAAAAAGGCATCTCGCTTCCTCTAGGGTGATAATATGCGACCACCACCAGCCCGGTGGGGAAGCGGATGAAAACATAGTTCACATGAATTCCGCGCTTGCCGGCATAGAAAGCATAGCGGGCTCCGGCGTGACCTATCTGCTTTCGAAAACGATGGACCAGAAAAACTCGGATCTCGCTCATTTCGCGGTTATAGGAGCGATAGGCGATTCGCAGGTGGATGCTATAGGCTTTGACTGGGGTTTGAGCGGCCTGAACAAGGAAATCCTGAAGGACGCGGAGGCGAACGGCAAGATAAAGGTTTCGAAAGGCCTCCGTTTGTGGGGCAGATACACGCGGCCATTGCATAAGGCGCTTGCATATTCCATTGACCCGCTCATACCGGGCATAACGGGCTCCGAATCCGGCAGCATACAGTTTCTCCACGACATAGGGATTCCGTCGAAAAACGGCGAGGAATGGAGGACCATCGCCGACCTGACGCCGGATGAGCAGAAAATACTCGCGGGCGGGATAATCAGGGAAAGGGTAAGGGCGAACCATGAAAACCCAGAATATATTTTCGGCGACGTTTACGAGCTGCTCGACAAGGAAGGCGATTTCCGCGATGCTAACGAATTCGCCACGATGCTCAACGCGTGCGGCAAGATGGAGAGCGCGGATCTCGGCGTTTCATTATGCCTCAACGTCAAAAACGCATTCGCCAAGTCAAGGAGCATCTTCGAGAGCTACAGGAGGGAGATAGGCAAGGGGGTGAACTGGATAGAGTCCAATATAAAAAACCCCGGTGTCGTGAAAGAAATGAACGGGATTTACGTCTTTGCCGGCCAGAACATATCAGAGCATATGATATCGAATGTAATATCAGTCATAAACCATTCCGGCCTGCTCCCCGAGAAGCCGCTTTTCGGCATGGCGAACGCGGAGGAAGGCATAAAAATATCGGCCAGGGCGAGCGACTCGCTTGTCGCCGCAGGCGTGAAGCTCAATGAGATAATGAGCACGATCGCAGCGAAGCTCGGCGGCGAAGGAGGCGGCCACATGGGAGCGGCAGCAGCCGTTATACCAAGGGAAAAGCAAGAGGAATTTATAAATATGACCGAACTAATACTAACATCTATTATTGGTGCGAAACATGGGGATGAAGAACAAGCCAAGGGTTAAGGAAGAAGCGGCGAAGGAAGAGAAGAAAGGCGCGAGGCTGGAGCAGGAAGCCACGCCGGACCAGGTGGAAGAGAAGATACTCGTCAAGAAGTGGAAGGGAAAGGACTGGTTCAATATACTGGCTCCTAGGGAACTGGGAGCGAAGCTTCTTGGCCAGTCGCCTGCAACGGACCCGAAATCGCTCATGGGAAGGAACATGGAAGTCGGCGTGCCCGAGATAACAGGCGACAATTCAAAATATTACATGAAGGTTAACATCAAAATAACGGCCATTGAGGGCAAGACCTGCCTGACGTCTTTCAATGGATTGGAATGCACGAGGGACCATCTTCTGAGGATGGTCAGGAAAAGGAACCAGAAGGTCGAAAGCATAGTCGATGTAAATACTACGGACGGCTGGACACTCAGGATAAAGCCGTGGACGATCCTGAACGGCAAGCCCCCTTCTACGGTGGAAACCAAAGTCAGGCATCTGGTGGCAAATTTCTTCAACGATTTCGCCTCCAAGAGCACCATGAACGAAATGGTAAGGAAAGTCCTGACAACCGAGATGCAGATGATGCTCAAGAAATCCGGGAGCAAGGTCTACCCGGTCAGGTTCTCCGAAATCGCGAGGATAAAGGTGCTGAAATCGCCGGAGTTCCATGCCGCGAGGCCGAAAGCCGAGGGAGCAGAAGCAGTAGCGCCTGAAGCGGCCGTAGAGGAAAAAGCGGAAGAAAAGCCTGCTGCAAAAGCGGAAGGGAAGCCTGCCAAGAAACAGAAATCTGAAAAGGCGGAAGCGAAGGAAAGCAAGAAAAAGCCTGAGGCCGAATAAATAGCATGAATCAAGTTCTTTGCAAGGGCGTTGTTCTGGTTGACAAGCCCGGTGGCATGACCAGTTTTGACGTTGTTGAAAAGGCGTGCAAGATTCTCGGCATTGCCAAAGGCGGTCACACCGGCACGCTCGACCCGAACGTCACAGGCCTGATGCTTGTCGCCTTGGAAGAGGCGAGGAAAGCAATGCCTGTCCTGATGGGAATGAGCAAGGAATACGTGGGCAAGATGCTGCTGCACGGGGAGACCGAAAGTAAAACGCTTGAAAAAACATTCAGGAAATTCACAGGCGAAATCGTCCAGAAGCCGCCGGTGAAATCGCGGGTCGCGAGGGTCGAACGCAAAAGAACCGTGTATTCCCTGAAAATTCTGAGGGTCAGCGGAAGAGAAATCGAGTTCAGGGTCTTATGCGAGGCCGGGACGTACATCCGCAAGCTCGCCCATGACATCGGCCAGTCCATCGGTTGCGGCGCGCATATGACAGAGCTTCGCAGGACGAAAATCGGGCCTTTCGGAATCAGCGAGGCTGTGCCGCTTTCGAAGCTCTCGGAGAAGGACGTCATGCCGCTCGAAAAAATTCTTGAGAGAATCGGGCTCAAGAAAGTCGTGGTTAGTGACGAAGCCCTTCCGAAAATAAGGAACGGCAGCCCTGTTTTCCCTGATTTCATTCTTGAACGGGATAAAGCGGAAGAAAACGAAATTATCGGCATTTTCGGCAGGAGCGGCTCGATAATAGCGCTCGGAAAAAACGCAGGCGAAAAAATTAAGACGGAAAGGGTTTTCCTGCTTTAGGCGTTCAAACGAATAAAAAGAATCAGTATTATTATTAACACATCAAGCCTCGGTAGCTCAGTGGTAAATCTTTTACTCAAAAGGTTTAATCGAAAACCAGGAGCTCACACTTCCTGGGTTCACTCAAGAGCGTTCGCTTGGTATAAGCCTTTTTCAAGAAAAGGCTTAAGCGAAAAGGAGCTGCGCTGCACTTCGTTTCGCTTGCTTCCTAAAAGCGAAAGGTCGCGAGTTCAATCCTCGCCCGGGGCTTTTTATTTTTTAATCCGTGGCTCCCATTTTGATTATATGAGCGAAAAAATAGAGATATTTGACCTTAAAGGAAATTTTCTCGGCGTAGAAGAAAGAGAAAAATTTTACTCTGAGATAAGGAAAGAGTTCGGCAAAAAAAAACAAATCTCAAGAAAGGTCAAAAGTGTGAGAATAATTCTGATGAATTCTAAAGGCAGAATTTATCTTCAGAAAAGAAGCAAATTAAAAAATGAGAATCCCGGTTTGTATGATAAAACAGTAGGCGGCCACGTTTTGCAGTCTCACACATATGAAATGACAGTGGTGCGGGAATGCGCAGAAGAATTAGGAATCCCGGCATCCGTACTCTCGGAAAAGGAATTTGAAAAAGCGCTGTCAACGATAGACGTTGGCATCGTCGGTGTTTTCAAAAAAGTGGATTTCGATCCAAACTTTATGTCTATTCGAATTACGAAGGATTCCAAAAAGTTTGTTCAGCCGTATATGACCGCTTTTTACGTAGGCTATTATGACGGAGCCATCAAATTCGTTGATGGCGAAAGCACAGGCATTGAAGTGTTCTCCATACAAGACCTAGTGGAGGAAATCAGGAAAAACCCGGGAAAATTCACCGAGGATATAAAGTTCATGATAAAGAAATACAAAAAATTCCTCAAACCGATAAAATGAGATTCTTTTTTCGCAAAACCCACTCAACAATTTATACTTCCTAGGATAATTAATAATTGATAACTATGCCGCCATGCGGACGTAAAAGGAAAAGATCTAAGATAAAGAAGCACAAGCTGAAGAAGAGAAGAAAGAAGATGAGGCACAGGAAGAAATAACAAAGCCAACAATATAACTACTTTTAAAGGGTAAAAAATAAGTATTTAAATACTCCCGGGAAGATTTGGGTATGATTTATACCATAAGCTTTCAAGAAGGATATGGCCGGGATTTGCATATCGGAGGCCTGAGCATAGAGGAAGCAGCACTGTATGAACCAAATAAATACAATTCCCTTAGAACTCTGGAAAGGGAGTTTGGTATAAATTTCAAAAGACGCCCATCCGTGCCTGAAAGCCAAAAAGGGAGAACCCCGCTCCTTGACCTTTCACTTTATAAACCAAAGGATGAAGGTCAACTGTTTCAGCTAAAAAACATTGTTAAGCATGTTACTGGCAAAGTCCTCCGCAGACTCAATAATTTCGTGCCAGTCTATAATTGCACAGGTTGCGGAAAACCCGCAGAAAGGATAGCGGTTCCTACCGTAGTTGACAATGGTGGAGTAAAATATCTTTTCGATTCAATTGATAAAGAACATTATTATTGTAAAGGATGTTCTCGTGAACAACGTACCTCTCCAACACTTCCTGGCATCACTGGAATTCACATGGCAGATATAAAATTCGATTCGGCGTTTGCTTTCCCTGAAGGCCCTCCAAGGAAGGCGGCATACGCGGCGATACGCAAAACAACCGGTTTTGATCCCGACAATATGGGAGATACTAGAATTGAAAGAAAAAAATACTGCCAGAGGCTTGTGGACTCCCTGCATGAATGGACAGGAACAGACTTTTTGGTAAATCCAGTTGAGCTAAGGCCGGGAGAAGCAACAGCCACACCATTCCAATTTAAACCTAAAAGAAAAAGGAAACCAGAAATTGCCCAAACAAGACCAGAACCAGCAGAACAACTAGGGCTAAACCTTTAAAAAATCCGCTAAACAAACATATAAAATGAACGAACTTAACGTCTCGAAGATTTCTCTCGGCATCCACACGCTAACAGGAATCGCAGCAGGATACGTTTCCTACGTTCTCGCCAGCAACCTTTACGCTTTCGCGGCGATGATTGCCATCCTTCTGGTCACGGGCTACGCGACCCAATTCGCGCTCAAGAAAAAGGGCATCAAGTGGTGGCTGTCGAACGGCGCGGTACTGTACATCCTCGTGTGGCTCGTGAGCTGGATTTTCCTTTTCAACATGTGATTCGCTTCAGGTGGGGGCAGGGTTATGATTGGGCTGGGGAAGAAGGAAACACAGTTCTGCCTCTTCGCAGGCAAGGGAGGCGTCGGGAAAACGAGCATCGCCGCGGCGACGGCGCTATATTTTGCGGGCAAGGGGAAGAAGACGCTGATAATATCGACAGACCCAGCGCATTCGCTTTCAGATTCATTCGAGGCCAAAATCGGAGGGGACATAGTGAAAGTGAACAAGAACCTCTTCGCCGTGGAAATAGACCCCAAGAAAGCGATGAGCGAATACAAGGAGAAACTCGCTCCTAAGATGGACAAGATAGATTTCCTGAAAGGCCTTGACCTCGGCGACGCTTTCGATTTCGCCGGCAACACGCCCGGCATCGATGAACTCGCCGCGTTCGACAAGTTCCTGCAGTACATGCAGTCGAAAGAGTATGACATAATAGTTTTTGACACCGCGCCTTTCGGCCACACCATACGCTTCCTCTCCCTTCCCGACCTGCTCGATTCGTGGGTGGGGAAAATGATAAGCATACGGCTGAAACTCGCGGGAATCATAAACACCTTCAAGAAATTGATACCGTTCGGAGGGGAAGCGGGAGGGGAAACGAAATTCGGGACCGAGGAGCTCGAGAAGATAAAGGAGAGGATAGCAGAGGCGAGGAAGATTCTGGGCGACAGGAAGAGGACGCATTTCAACCTCGTCATGATACCCGAGGCGATGAGCATATACGAGTCCGAGCGCTCGGTCAAGATACTAGGCGAATACGGCATCCCTGTCTATTCGGTTTTCGTGAACCAGCTCATACCGGAGAACAGGAAATGCCCGTTCTGCAGCGAAAGGCGAAAAATCCAGCAGGAGCGGCTGAAGGAAATACGCAACAAGTTCCGCGGCCTCGAGATTCTCCAGATACCGCTTTACGACAAGGAAGTCAAGGGTCTTGACATGCTATCGATTGTCGGGAGGGAGCTGTACGGAAAATGAGTTTACGTTCCAAATTTCCAACTGCTTAAATACTTCTCCTGTTCAGGGGTCAGCTTGTCTATTTTTATTCCGTAACCCGAAAGAGCCAGCTCAGCAACCCTCACGTCAATTTCTTCCGGAACCTCATAAACCCTGCTGGACAAATTCCCTTTATTTTTTATAATGTATTCAGCGCATAAGGCCTGGACGGAAAATGACGTTTGCATGACAGATGACGGGTGACCTTCTGCTGCCGCCAAATTAGCTAGCCTCCCCTCGCCAATCAGATAAATTTTTCTCCCGTCATGCATCACGTATTCATCCAAATTTGGTCTCACTGTCTTCCTATGCTCTGCCATTTTCTCTAGTGATTTTATGTCTATTTCTACATTGAAATGACCAGAATTGGCAAGTATCGCCCCGGATTTCATCTTTTCAATGTGTTCCTTTTTAATCACATTTTCGTTCCCGGTAACTGTCACAAAGATATCCCCGATTTTTGCAGCTTCTGTAAGCGGCATCACACGGTATCCTTCATAAAAGGCCTGTATCGCCTTTCTGGGATCAGTTTCGGTCACAACAACACTGCATCCCATGCCTTCGGCTCTTTTTGCCACCCCTCTTCCGCAGTTTCCAAAACCGCAGACAACGAACGTCTTACCTGCAAGCAAAATGTTGGTGGCCCTCAAAATTCCGTCTATTGTGCTTTGTCCTGTTCCGAAAACATTGTCCAGAAGCATTTTTGTCTGGGCGTTATTGACAGCAATTACGGGAAATTTCAGAACACCATCTTTTTCCATGGCTTTTAATCTTATGACCCCAGTTGTCGTTTCTTCCATCGATCCTAATATGTTTTCAACATGTTCTCGTCCTTCTTTATGAACAGTGGATATAAGGTCTGCCCCGTCATCTATCAAAATGTTTGGTTTGAATTTGATAACCTCTTGCAGGCATTCGTAATATTCTTTATCATTTATGCCTCTCCAGCCGAATACGTCAATGCCTTTTTCGGCCAGTGCAGCAGCAACATCATCCTGCGTTGATAAAGGATTGGATGGACTTAGCACCACCCTCGCCCCGCCTGCCTTTAAAGTTTCAACCAAAACGGCAGTTTCTTTTGTTATATGCAATGTGCAGCCTATAGCTATGTCTTTGAATGGCTTGGTTTTGGAAAACTCCCTTCTAATTTCCATTAGTGCCGGCATTTGATTCTCGGCCAAACCTATTTTCATCCCGCCTTCCTCGGCCAGACCCAAATCCTTGACCTTGCTCATAGATTTCACCCTTTATTCACTTCAGTATGCCTTTTTGCGTGAATCGCATGAATCTAGATTTTATATTAGACCATAAATATATAACTTAACTATGCCCTTCGCTTCCGAAGAACTGCTAGAGGCCATGCAAAAACCCGAGACTTACGACGAGCCTGCAGGCGAGATAAGGATGGTGCAGACGCACATATCCTGGGTTTTCCTTACGGGCAATTTTGCGTACAAGATAAAGAAGCCCGTCGATTTCGGCTTCCTGGATTTCACCACCCTTGAAAAGCGCAAGCGCCTCTGCAAGAGGGAGCTGGAAATAAACCGCATGTTCTCGCCGGAAATCTACCTGGCTGTCCTGCCGCTCAACATTTTCAGGCAGAACATAAAGCTGAACGGTCCCGGGGAAACGATAGAATACGCCATAAAAATGAGGCAGCTGCCTCAGGAAAAGCTGATGAACACGCTTCTGGACAGGAACGAAGTAGGTACGGATATAATCGGGAAAATCGTCGACAAGATAATCGATTTCTACTCGAAGACGCAGACCTACCGCCTTCCCGGCTCGACCGGCTCGCTCGACACGGTCAGGTTCAACTGGAAGGAAAACTTCAGGCAGGTCGAACCATTTATCGGCAAGACAATAGACCAGAAAACGTTCGACGAGATAAAAACGAAGGTAACGAATTTCATGGACAAGAACAAGGACGTTTTCGACAAGAGGCTGAGGGAAGGCAGGGTGAAATGGTGCCATGGCGATCTGCATTCGGGGAATATCTTCGTCGTCGAGGGGAAGGTGTATATTTTCGACGCGATCGAGTTCAACGAGCGCTTCGCATGCTCCGACGTCGCGAACGACATCGCGTTCCTTTCCATGGACCTCGATTTCCGCCACAGGACGTACCTCTCGGATTTCCTCGTGAAGAAATACATGGAGAAGAGCGGTGACGGCGAAGTCATGAAGCTTCTCGATTTCTACAAGTGCTACAGGGCGTATGTGCGCGGCAAGGTTACCGGATTCCGCCTGAACGACCCGCACGTGCTCGACTTCGAAAAAGAGGAGGCCAAGGATGTAGCGAGGTCATACTTCCGCCTCGCGCTCGAATATTCAAAGAAATTTTAGCCCGCCTGTCATACGGCTTTTATGAAACCGCAGCCGGGGTCGACCTCAACGAAATGATGCGCCTTGCCTTCCCTGAAAGCGGCGCACTGGTTTTCCGGCTGGTTGTCTATCGCCTGTCTTGGCGAGTGCGCGACGTCGCATGCCCAATCGCTTGTTTTCCATCCAGGGTTGTTATCGGATAGGCACGGGCCGTTCGACAGGTCGGCTGCGCTCGCCTTGCATAGCGCTATACATTCAGTTTTGGCTTGCTCGGAAACGTCCTGAGAAGCCTGCTGAGTACAGCCGGAAATAATCACAACTCCAATGACCGCCAGCAGAAGCAAAATCCACTTCATGAGATTCTCCCATTGCAAAATTAATTTTTGAATTTATATTTATTCGGGCGACTTATTATCATTTTTCATCTCCGATGTCGCTTCGCTAAAATGATATAAGCCGCCCTCATTAAAGTTAAAATATGAAATTAAATTTTATTTCAAAAATTGAATTAAGCAAAAGGGATAGAGAAAAAGGTTTAATTTTACCCGAGGAAATATCAGAAGATTTGGCCTATTTATGTGGCGTTTTGATGGGTGACGGGCATCTTTCCGTAAAAGAAACAAAGAAAGAAAGTGGGATAAAGTGCGTTGGTCATCCTATAGATGAAAAAGATTTCTATAATCATGTTTTGCAACCTCTTTTTATGAAAAATTTCAACTTGAAAGTCGAAATGAAATTGTATGATGGAAATACAACATATGGTTTTTTCATATTTTCAAAAGCATTAACCACCTTTTTCAAGGAAATGGGCATTCCCGTTGGAAGGAAATCGGAAAAGGCGAACATCCCTCCGTTAATTAAAAAATGTAGGATGGAAATTCCATTCATTAGAGGACTTGCCGATACTGATTTTTGTCTCACTCTAAAGAAAAGATATAAAACTATTCCATATTATCCTGTGGTAGTTGGAGTCTCGAAAAGCAAAATACTCATTGATCAAGTTTCAGATTATCTAGAAAAACTAGGATTCAGACCATCAAAAGATATGAGAAAGTATTTTGATGAACGGGTAAACAAAGACGTCATTACTTATGCCTTTCAATTGTATGGTCATGACCAGCTTGTTAAATGGATGAAAACCATTTCTTTCAGAAGTCCTAAACACATGAAGAAGTATGAGCTGTGGAAAGAAAGGAAGTTAGGACATTCTTGGAAAAGAATAAAGGAAATGAAAGGATAGCGGGGGATGGATTTGAATTCGACAGCAGCTCCTTTCTTGACTGCCCCCATCGACCTCTGGGTTATGGGCCCAGCGAGCACTCCAGGCTGCTCCACCCCGCTGTGCTATAATCTATGAATAGGAGCGTTTATAAATAGATTTTTTTGCACTCGCTTCTGGTTTTTTAAGAAAGGAATCCAAATATTTTCAGTGATTTTTCATGGCAGAAGACGAAGTCCTGCTGACCGACATATTCAGGAAGGTTACGGAAGAGCTGAAGAATCTCGAGACGGAAAAGAAGGTGATAAACGACCTGATAAAACAGACGAGGAAACAGATAGGCTCGCTCGACAGGAGGGAAGCGAAACTCCGCTCGGACATCGCCGCGCTCGTCGGGAAGGAAGCGGACCTGAGCGGCAGGAAACTCGAACTGGAAAAGAAGCTCGAAACAACGAGGAAGAAGTTCGAAAAAATTGCCGCAGCGAAAAAATCGCTTTCTGAGGCCTTCTAATATTTCTCCCAGCGGATGACGTCCTTAAGCCGCTTTTTGGCGGGGGGCGGAGGATTCTTTTCGAAATAGCCGAGCGTAATGAAGCATACTATTTCCTGGTCATCCGGGATTTCAAGCAGCTTCCTCGCGCCATCTACGTCTTTGCCCATCGCCGCGACGTAGCACGATCCTATCCCGAAGGATTTGGCTGCGAGCATGATGTTCTCCGCTGCGAGGCAGCAGTCTTCGACGTGCCTTTTGGCGTCAATTGTCCCGCAGACGGCAATGCAGGCCGCCGCATTTTTAATGAACGGGCTTCCAAGGGCAGCGAATTCAGAAATCTTCAGGAGCGTCTCCTCGTGCGTAACAACCAGAAAATTCCAGGGCTGCATGTTCCTCGAGGATGGAGCGAGCCTCGCGCAGTCTATTATTTCCTCGAGAATTTCCCTCTCTATCTTTTTGTTTGTGTATTCCCTCACGCTTCTCCTTTCTTTGATCATGCTGATGAAAGCGTTCATTTTTTCGCCTTGCATTCCTTGCTCTTTCGCTTGGTGTCAAACCTGTCATAGAAAATGCCGAGCACGTATCCGAGGATAAAGAAGAACGCCGCGCTGACGGGCGCCAAGAGAATGAATTTTGTCTGGACCATGAATATACCCCCGATCAATCCCGGATACGCGAATTCGCCGACAACTATGCCCGCCAAAAGCAGCAGGCACAGGAAAACGCCTTTCCTTTTCGAATCCCTGCCCAGCAGCTCATCGTACATGAGGGAGAAAATAATGCAGAAGATTATGCCAGCTATTATCCCGCCTATTATCGAACCAGGTATTGCAGATATCATGCCAATGTTAGCTAGCTGGTCCATGGTCATGGGTATGCTGACATTCGAAGGTATGGAGGCCCTTATCATCTCTATTATCTGCTCCCTGTAGAAAACGTAAGCAAGAACCGAAACTATGCCCTGCAGGACGCCATAAATAGCGCCGGAAACCGCTCCAGCTTTCAGCATGCGCGAGAAATCCATGAGATACTTATGTCGTTAGTATTTTTATTGGTTCACCGCCATAAAATAAATATGGGGAATGCAAACAAAAAAGGTTTCATGCCGCTCTGGGCGACGGCGATTCTGGGATTCATATTCCTGGTTCTCGGAGCTTATCTGGCCATCGCGTTCTTCGCCAGTCCGGTAGCTTTGTGGACAGGCGTAATACTCGTCATAATAGGCATTGCGATGATTTTTATAGTTTCGATTCTTCACTGAAGACGTTCTCAAAGCCGCAGGTCATAGCAACGGATATTGATTGTATTTTACATAATGATTAAACAGCACTATGCTTTCGACGTCGACTATTATGTCGGAGAATCTTGTTCTTATGTCGATGATTAAATCCTGAAGCCTTTTCTGGCCTTCTATTTCATATATGATTTCAAAGTTCCATTTGCCAACCGTTTCTATGAAGAAAATAATATTGGGATGGGATTGGCAATATGCAAACATCTCCTTCCTTTTATCTCTCGTCAGGTTATGCGTGCTGATGAACAATTGATAGCTTTGGTATCCAAATTCCTGGCAATGGATTTGAGCGCTGTAACCCTGGATAATCTCTTTTTTCTCCAGCCGCCTCAGACGGGAACTTACCGTGGAAAACGGCTTCTTTATTCTTTTGGATAATTCAAGCGTTGATAGTCGCGCATTATTTGTTATCCCTGTCAGAATCAATTCATCGAGCTTGTCCAGTTTTTCCGATTCGATTAATCTGCCGAATCTTGGGGTTTTTTCGGCACCAGACTTTTTTTCAACCAGGTAATCGCGGGGGAATTGCACGAGCTCAACCCTTATGGCGACGGTAAAATCCTTCAGAACGTCATTGTACTTGGTCGAAAGCTCGCTGAGCATGTCGTTGAAATGGATTATGTCCTTCGCTATGATCGCGAAAGCGATATCGAACCTGCCGCCGAATTCCGCAATCCAGTATATGTGGTCGTGCTGCTTGAGCTCATCGATTATGCGCTTCTTTCCCTCTCTGGTCACGTTCTGGAACCTTGCGTATACTCCGTACCCGGTGTAACCTATTTTTCCGAAATTGAGCAGCGTCATGTAGCCGGATATGATTCCAAGCCTTTCAAGCCGCTTTAATCGATAGAATGTCCCCTCCTGGCTCAGGCCGATTCTTTTGCCGAGGGCGGAAGTCCCTAGCCTTGCGTTCAGATCTATCTCGTAGAGCAGCCTTCTGTCCTTGACATCCAATTCCTTCATATTTAATAAATTGACTCTTTTATTTAAATATTTTGTTAATTTATTTAAATTTTTATAAATATTTTAATATAGTATTAAATTAACTATTTTTTGGTGATTAAAGTGAGAGAAATTGACACAGAACTTGCCAGGAGGTTGAATTCGGTGAAAGGAGAATACCAGCCACCTGTATTTTATAGACCGGGGTTTTTTGCCCGGTTATTTAGAGGTGAAAGGCCAGCAGAAATACCACCTGATTCTGCGCCGGAATTGGAGAGATTGGGCATTAAGGTCTTGGATAAGTTTGATAGATTTATGTACAGCGTCAGGCTCCCGGAAGGCTGGAGTACGAAACCAACCCCTGAATGTGATAATGGATATTGGTCATCCGTTTACGATGGTGATGGAACTGAAAGGATACGCCAGTTTAGGAAACTGCATGAAAGACTGCCTGCTCCACTCTGCTTTATGGAAAGCGAAGAGGCCCGCACAGAAAATGCTTTCTTGGATATCAGGTAGGAAAACATTCATGTTGAACGAAACGAAAAGGGATGCAATAGAAAGAACTCTGTTGAATAGATTTAGGCAGATTCGGCCTTACGCCCCCGAAATGAGCGGCGTTGTGAACAGATACAAGGACGGGAGTTTCGGGGTCGGCAATCTGGCCTTCGCCATTTATTCAAATGGCCTCACTCAGAGGGGAAGAAGTTCGAAACACCCGTACGGCCTTGTTTTCGAAGACGGCGAAACACTTTTCTCGATCGGTTATTTCAGAAAGGAACTGGACCCGGAAGATGCAGACGGTTACCTGTTCATCGTTGCCCCGAGGGGAAAAAACATCTCAGGCAAGACAGGAAAGCTGATTAAAGCGATAGAAGGCGAAAAAGCCCCGTGCAAAGGAGCGTATGCAAGATTCCTGAAAGGCGATCATCATCAGGAATTGCTGGCTTCAGGCTTTCTGCCAATCGAGGCATCGTCATGGCACCCGCAGGCTCCGATGGAAGACGAGACGTATTCGCACGCGGTCGTTAACATCGCCGGACCCGCACCGAGAAAGACCAGGCTGGCAGGCAAAAGGTTTAATCATTTTCTGGAAAAAAACAAATTAAGATATTCGCTAGAGCCGCTTTCAGCCATGTCCGAAAATAGGGGAGATGCGAAGCGCGTAATTGACGCCCATTTTGAGATGCTGCAAAGAAAAGGAAAGGCGGTAGGCTCGATGCCCGAGGATCATTACAATCTGCTGAGCCCGGATTTGCTCGGCCTAAAAGGCGTTCATGCCTGGATTGGTTATTTGCAGGAAGATCCTGTTTCAGTTTTCATCGGGGAATTGCTTTCTCCCGTCAGATTTGGCTTGTATACTCCCTTCACGTTGAGGGACGCGGGGAAAATTCCCCCGATCGCCGATAAAACGGGATTCACAGCGATGCCTACCTATGCTTACGTCCAGTTGTTCGAGACGCTGAGAGAAAGGGGAATCAGCGAAGTGCATATGGGAGGTTCGGAACTCCCGTCACTGGACGAATTCAAGAAAAAGCTCGGCGCGGCCGAGGACAAGACGTATTGGGCTTTCAGACCATTTTGACCCAACATAGAAAGTGTTGTAGCACACTTATATACCCTCCCCATATACTTCTAACCTCTCCCAATTTTGTATTTTTTTAAATAAATTCCTTTCCTTCAAGAACTCAACGGCTTTGTCTATAATCGGATTTCTCGTATCCCGTTGTTTTTCGGGTATTTTTATGTCAAAACCTTTTCCAGCCAAGTAATCTAGAGCTTCTATAATTCTTCTTCGTTTACGCTCAATTACAATATAAGGCAAAATTTTAGGAAATAATTTCCGACAAAGCTCTATGTGCTGTATTCTGAGTTTGTATTTACCTCTACCTTCTGATTTGGGGTTTGTTTCAAATTTGGCAACATATTTTTCTAATATTTGTTTAATTTCATTCAAAGGGTTTATATTGCCGTTTGTTATATCCCAAAACCAATAAGCTCCGTATTTATTTTCGGTTTTCCATACGTAACCATCACCGTCTGTCACCCCGGCTAACCAAGGATACAGATATTCAGAATTTGAGTTAAACCATTCGGGAACATTATAATTGGTACTAAAATTTAAACCAAGAACTTTTTGTAAAAATATGATTAATGAGATGCTACTTAAAGCCACAGAAGTCGTCGGTTCACCAAATTTTTTACCTCTATCTATTCCCACGTAAATATTTACGTGTTGCTGATGAATTTTTTCAGCCATTTTAGCTAAACTATAGATTTGAACAGCTGAAAATTCGACATCTCTAGGGCTTATTTTGAAATATATATTACCTTTATAGACTGATCCGTCTGTAGCTATTGCTCCTAAAATATAATGATCCCACTCGTCTAGAATTGACCATATTTTTTCTGAAAATACCAAACTGAATGGTATTTTATAACCCAACTTCCCTCTTTGTATGCCTACTATGTCATCTTTATCAAAGGTGATACCTGATATATTTGACAGTTTTGAAAGTCTGTTGACAGAAACAGCTTTTGAAACATGTTTTTTGTATCTACAAAATTCTGTTTCAGAACAGCCAATCATATTCCCCAATTTTTGATAATTACCGATAACTTTGTGGGCATCCAATACCAATTTTCTCAAAATTTCTGGCTTCAAAGTCACATAAACTCCATTTTCTCCAAAAATTTCAGTTATTTTATTTAACATTCACTTTCTATTTAGCTTTTTTAATCTCGCATGGCGGAAGAAATCTACCGGCTTCAGCCGGTAGATGAATTCCCGTAAAAAGTCTTCCTTTTTCTTTATCCGGCACAAAAAATAAAGCGGGGAGCGCATTCTGCCCCGCGCAGA
>Ga0315274_10002106_pt1 | contig 30417 bp, 23 predicted proteins | sample YL17G02_20_MG_FD_203700 | JGI IMG/M metagenome (GOLD analysis project Ga0315274, IMG submission 203700) | Sediment microbial communities from Yellowstone Lake, YNP, Wyoming, USA - YL17G02_20 | ecosystem: Environmental > Aquatic > Freshwater > Lake > Sediment | place: USA: Wyoming | collected...
GGTCGGCAACATTGCGACCGTTTCTGTTGCTGGAGATGAAGATGAGCTGTCCCTTGGACTGCAATTCGCGTACAATCTTGACCGCTACCTCGTTGCTCTTGGCGCAGCCGACCAGGGCAGCGAAACCAGACATTCTTCCGTCGACGAGCTGAATGCCCCAGCCTCTCATTTGGGCGTCATTGATGGGGCCGTTGTACACGAAGCCATCCTTTTTCTCGGGCTGCTCGCCCTTGGTGAAGCGTATGCCCTCTATGGTTTCGAAGGCGTACAATGTGGCTGCTCCGGCGTCCAGGGTCTCACCGAGGTATGGCAGCCACATGTTCTCTCCGGGCACCGGGGGCAGCAGTCCCTTAGCGTATTCCACAACGGGTTTCAGCTCACCCAGCTTCTGTACCTTGATACCCAGAAGCCCCCAGATGGTGGGGAGATGGAATGCGGTACCACCGCCTGCCGTATCTTTAAATACGATGGGGGTATCTGGCCCCATTGTCTTCAGGGCATCCTGAAGCATATCGTCCGCCATCTTGACGGCGGCGTGAGCGCCTCTAATTGCTCTGGTGGCGATAAATTTCGACATCTTTCTAAGCCTCCCTTAATATCTTCGGAAGTCTCCGGACATGGGTGCATCAATAGGATTGGTGGAACTCATGCGGCTGGCCTTGAGGAACCCCGGGCTGATTTCCTGCAAGGGCATCTTCTTACGCGCGTGGGCGGCAGCCGCTCTCAGTATCTCATGGGCTTTCCCTGCCTGAGCGTCATCGGCATGTACGCTTACCACTATGCCGCCCAGAGAGACGGCGCGCTGATAGTAGTTGACCGTATCCTCCGGGACGCCCCAGAACTCACCCAGCGCTTTTGCCAGATCGCTGCCTGCTTTAGATAGGGAAGTAGCATTTCCCATAGCAGTCACCGAATTGACGTCTGCTGCCGGTTTTAAGCTGTCCCCCATCTCATTCTTGCCTTTGCCGCTGGTGACGATCCCTATCTCCTCCGCCTTGAAGCCCTTGGCCTTGAGCTCATTTATTGCCTTCTTGGCATCCTCAGGCTTTCGGAAGAGCTTTGTCTGTACTTTAGCCATAGCACACTCCTTAGATAGCGTTTATTTGGCCCGTGCAACAAATAGAAAGCCTTCGCCTCCCTATGCTCTTATTGCACAAGGTGACAAAGGCATTTTTCTCTCGAATAAGCAATCGTAAATCACAGTAAAAATCGGAGAGTCCGATAGACCCCACCCAAAGTAAAATTCTAACATAGCCTCCAAGGCTAGTCAAGCTTGATTATCGCACTATCTACTTTTAGCGCGCTGGTGTATTATACTATAGGTGGAAGCTATCAACCTGTTGAGGCAAAGCGGAGGAAAATAGCGAACGTGTTGTCAAGACTGACACTGCCCAAGCGCATAGGGAGACTGGACGAGCTTGCTCACAATCTATGGTGGAGCTGGCATCAGCAGGCGCGTGACCTGTTCCGGGCTCTCGACTATCCAATGTGGAGGATAACCGGCCACAACCCGGTCAAGCAGTTACGCGATTTAAATCCCGATAAACTGAAAGCCGCCGCAAATGACCCCGCTTTCCTCTCCTTATATGATTCCGTCATGGCAGCCTTTGACGCTGAGATGTCTGACCAGAGCAAATGGTTCAATACTAATTATCCTAACCTGCTATCGGGTCCCGTCGCCTACTTCTCCATGGAGTTCGCTATCCATAACTCTCTGCCCATCTATGCCGGTGGTCTGGGGATACTTGCCGGCGATATCTGCAAGGAAGCGAGCGATCTGGGTCTGCCGGTGGTCGGGGTGGGATTTATGTATCCCCAGGGATATTTCCATCAGCGTATCTCCGCTGAAGGCTGGCAGGAGGAGATATACGGTCAGCTTGATTTCAGCGAGACGCCCATAACTCCGGTTTCTCCTCCTGGTGGCCGCGGCCCTTTGGTCAAGATTCAGTTAAATGACAGGTCTGTGCACATTGGCGCCTGGCGAATCGAAGTAGGCCGCACCACCGTATATCTGCTGGATACTAATGTTGAAGAGAATGCTCTACAGGATCGCCAGTTATCTGCCCGCCTCTACATAGCTGATCGGGAGTTGCGCATCCAGCAGGAGATGGTCTTGGGAATCGGCGGCGTACGCGTTCTCCGCGCACTGGGCATCAAACCAGCCCTCTGGCATGCTAACGAAGGCCATACAGCCTTCATGATGCTGGAACGCATCAGGGAGGAGGTAGAGAAGGGCGCAACCTTTGACAAAGCCCTTCAGAAGGTGCGGGCAACTACCGCTTTCACCACCCATACGCAGGTCCCTGCGGGGCACGATATTTTCTCCACGGAGCTTGTGGATAGGTCATTTCACAATTACTGGGGCTCGCTGGGGATAGACAGGGATAAATTCCTGGGTCTGGGGCGGCAGGATGGCGACGGAGGTCAGGCCTTTAATATGACGGCGCTTGCCCTGAACATGTCTGCTCAGTGCAACGCTGTAAGCCAGTTGCATGGTAACGTAGCGCGGCGCATGTGGCATGTGCTCTGGCCGGAATTAAAGGAAGATGAAGTGCCCATTATTCAGGTGACCAATGGCATCCATGTGCCTACCTGGGTCGCTCCCGAGATGAGTCGCCTCTACGAAAAGTATCTGGGAGAGGACTGGCTTGAGAAGCACGATGACCCCAAGCTTTGGGAACGAGTCTTGGATATCCCCGACGAAGAGCTCTGGGCAGCCCGCGAGCTCTTGAAGCGTAAACTCAAGGGAGCCATGCTGGACTGGGCTGAGCAACGGTGGGCTCAAGCTGAGGTAATGCCGCAGCAGGTGCTGGCAATGGGTGCTTTGCTGCACCCCGAGTTGCTTACTATCGGTTTTGTGCGGCGTTTCGCAGAATATAAGCGCCCGGCGCTTATTTTCCGGGATCTCGAACGTCTGAAAAGGCTCATCAAAAACCGCTGGCGTCCTATTCAGATAATATTCGCTGGCAAGTGTCATCCTGCTGATTTCCCCTCCAAGTACCTGCTGCACCAGGTTTACTGTCTGGCAACAGACCGCGATTTTCAGGGTCGCATAGCCTTTGTGGAGGACTATGATATACACATGGCGCGATACTTGGTGCAGGGTGTGGATGTATGGCTGAACAATCCGCGCCGTCTCAATGAGGCATGCGGCACCAGCGGCATGAAAGCATCGCTGAACGGAGTCCCTCATCTCAGCGTACGGGATGGATGGTGGTATGAAGGTTACAACGTAGAAAACGGCTGGGCCATCGGCGACGGTCCCGTGTCACGCAACGCGGAAGAGGAAGACAGGGCCGATGCCGAAGCGCTGTATCGTCTATTGGAAGAGAAGATAGTGCCGCTGTACTATGAGCGAGACCGCAGTGGCGTGCCCCACGGCTGGGTTGGTGTTATCAAAGAGGCCATCCGCACACTTGTGCCCAGGTTCTGTGCTCGGCGCATGTTGAAAGAGTATACCGACCAGTTGTACCTGCCGGCTGCCAAGTCAATCAGCAGGAAGAGATAAGTTATATAAGTTGGGGAGTGCAGAGGGGCGAAGCCCCTCTGACGGGGGGCTGGGGGTGTCCCCCAGACTAAAACTCCCCCAAGATTGGGGGGCACAGGGGGTTGAAAAGAGATTCATGAACAGCCTAGAATTCAAGTGGTTGCAGGAGGCAAGCCCTTCTAGCCGCATGATTATCGGAACATTCAATCGGAGGTGGTGGTACTATGGTGAAAGGTAAGGTGGAAGCCAAAATCAGAAAAATGACCGAGGCAGACCTGCAAAAGGTAAAGGAGATAGATAAAGAGCTTGTTGGCCCGTATCGCTCCATCGCATGGCCGGTGAGGGTTGAGGCCCACTGGTGGATTTATCGCGGTCTGCCCAGTTTCGTAGCTGAGGTAAACGATGAAGTTGTGGGCTTTGTACTGGGTGATATAAGAGGGGCGGAGTACGGGACCGACGTAGGCGGCTGGATAGACATGATGGGCGTGTCCGCCAGGCATCAAAGCAGAGGAATAGGGCGGATGCTGGTAGAGGCTTTTTGCCAGGAGTGCCAGCAACGGAAAGTCAAGGTAAGGGTTGTCGTCGTAGGGGATGACAAGCGTCTTGTGGGCTTCTGGAAGTCAGTAGGCTTTCAGAAAGGCAATCTGGTCAGCTACGAAAAGTGAGTATATGTGACCAGTCAAAGAGAAATTCCCATAATCTACAACCTTTTCCCTCGCTTGGCGGGAACTATGCCCGACTGGATGCGACATGCCGAACGCGTCGTGGACATGGGCTTCAACTGGTTGTATCTCAACCCTGTTCTCTACCCCGGGTACTCCGGCAGCCTCTATGCTGTAAAGCACCACTATCGAATTAACCCGATTTTTCTGTCTAGATATAGCAAGAAGAAAAGCATGGCTGTTCTGGAGAGGACCCTGCGCGAATTGCGGGACATGGGCTTATGGCCCATGATGGACCTGGTTATTAACCACACCTCGCGCGATTGTCCCTTGGTTCATGAACGTTCCTCCTGGTATCTGCATGGCGAGCACGGGGAGATTGTCAGCCCCTTTGTTCGGGACCTCGATAACCCCAAGAAGATAACTGTCTGGGACGACCTGGCGGAGATAGATAACAGCGGCTCCAGCGATCGGGACGGGTTGTGGGCTTACTGGGCCGAGCTGGTGAAGTACTACCTCAGTTTAGGGTTCAAAGGCTTTCGCTGTGACACAGCCTACAAGCTGCCCGCCGACCTATGGCGCTACCTGGTCGATGTGGGAGCCGGTGTCGATCCCGAGGCCATGTTCTTTGCTGAGACGCTGGGTGCTACCGAGGAGCAAACACTGGCCCTGGGCGGCACCGGGCTGCAATACTTTTTCAATAGCTCCAAGTGGTGGGATTTCGAGCAGCCCTGGTGTCTGACTCAGCATGCGGAATTCGGCAAGATTGCCCCGTCCATCTCATTTCCCGAGAGCCACGATACCGGCCGTCTTGCCGCTGACACTGGTGGCAGCGAGGCCATACAGCGGCAGCGCTACGCCTTCGCCGCCGTATTCTCAGCCGGCCTCATGATTCCCGTGGGCTATGAGTTCGGTTTCAAGGAGGCACTGGACGTCGTTTTCACGAATCCCAGACACTGGGAGAAGCCTGCCTTTGATATCAGGCAGTTTATCCGCCGGGTCAATCTGCTAAAATTGGAGCAACCCTTGCTCCAGGGAGAAGGCGCGCTGCGTCTCGTAACGAAGAGAGAAGCCGACGTCCTCGTCCTGGAAAGGACGTCGGGGCAGGCGCCGGGCAAGGTGGGCTGGATATTGCTGAACAGAAGCTGTGATAAAGTAGTCTCGGCAGCCCTGGACGGCTTAGCTGCGCTCAGCCCTGACCATCGCCTCTATCGCATCTGCCGCGATGATAGTGCCCAAGGTGGCGAGCCGCTTCCGGACCAGACCGTGACGCTCGATGCAGCCGAAGTCGCGCTGGTCATGGAACCGCAAGACGTTAAACAAGAGGACAAGAGCGACACCGGATATCATCTTTCTGAGAGGAAAGACTTTTCAACCCAGCTAAGGGAAGGCCTTGGCCTCTCCCTTCCCTAGCTTTTAGGGCGTTCAGTTGAACGCCCTGCATATTTGGAGCCCGAAGGGTATCCTGGAGAAACGAGTAGGGCGGGTTTCTAACCCGCCCTGAGGGTTGCCTGGAGCAGATGTTTCAGGCAAGGTTCGAGTATTGTAGGGGCACAGCATGCTGTGCCCGAATCCCCCCTTTTCTAAAGGGGGCCAGGGGGATTAGGCGCCCCAATCAGTGTTTAAGTGGAGAATAATGTAAAATGACTTCTTCTCGGTCCAGCGGCATCCTGCTCCATCCCACCTCTCTCCCCGGCCGCTTCGGCATCGGCGACCTGGGCAGCGAGGCCTATCGCTTCGCCGATTTCCTGGCCGACACCAAACAGCGTCTCTGGCAGGTATTGCCTCTCGGCCCCATTGGCTACGGCAACTCCCCCTACCAGTGCCACTCGGTGTTCGCGGGCAATCCTTTGTTGATAAGCCTGGATACACTAAGCGATGAAGGTATGCTGCAAGCTGCCGACCTGGCAAATGTGCCACATTTTCCTGAGCATTCCGTTGACTTCGACGCAGTGCGCGATTTCAAGTGCCCACTGCTGCAAAAGTCATTCCAGGCCTTCGAGGAGAAAGCTTCTGCAGGACAGCGAGCCGAGTTCGAGTCCTTCTGCAACGACAAAGCCTTGTGGCTCGACGGTTTTGCGCTTTATACAGCATTGAAGGGAGCCCACGGCCTTCAAGCCTGGAATACGTGGGAAGACGACATAAAGCTGCGACGTCCCACAGCAGTCAAACGCTGGCGCAGGAAGCTGGCACGCGAAATCAGATATCGTAAATACCAGCAATTTCAGTTTTTCAAACAGTGGACCAGACTGAAAAAATATTGCAACGACCGCGGCATCAGGCTTTTCGGCGACATGCCCATATACGTCTCGCTCGATAGCGACACCGTTTGGCTGCATCCCGAGCTGTTCTATCTCGATGAGAACGGAAGGCCCACTGTGGTTGCCGGCGTTCCCCCCGACTACTTCAGCGCCACCGGCCAGCTCTGGGGCAACCCTATCTATCGCTGGGACTTGATGGATAAGGATGGCTATGCCTGGTGGATTGAGCGTATTCAGGCAACACTCTCCCTGGTGGACATCGTCAGGCTCGACCATTTCCGCGGTTTCGAGAAATACTGGGAGATCCCCGGCGGAGATACTACTGCCAGAAACGGACGCTGGGTGCCTGGGCCAGGCGCTGCCTTATTCCAGGCCATCCTCAAGGCCCTGGGCAACGTGCCTATCATCGCTGAGGATTTGGGTGTCATCACGCCGGAGGTGGATGCCCTGAGGGAGCGTTTCGGATTCCCCGGGATGAGAGTTCTCCAGTTCGCCTTCGGCAGCGACCACAAAGCTGATGACTACCGGCCTCACAACTATCCGCGCAACTGCGTGGTCTACACAGGGACTCACGATAACAATACCACCATCGGCTGGTTCAAAGAAGAGGTTGTCGGCGACACCACCCAGAGCAGGGAAATCAGGGAGAGCGAGAGGCGTCTTGCCCTGAAGTATATGGGGAGCGATGGCAGAGAGGTCAACTGGGACTTCATCCGTCTCGCCCTCATGTCTGTTGCCGATACCGCCATCATCCCGCTTCAGGACGTCCTGGGACTGGGCAGCGAAGCCAGGATGAACCGTCCCGCCACCGCTAGTGGCAACTGGGCCTGGCGTTTCACCCGCGACATGCTCACCGACGAAATCAAGACCAGGCTCAGAGACCTGACCACCCTCTACGGGCGAGCCCTCTAATTAGAAGCGCAACGCCGTTCGTGGTGAGCCCTGTCCTGAGCCCGTCGAAGGGCTGTCGAACCATGAACGGCATTTCAGTGTCATTGTGAGCGAAGCGAAGCAATCTCACCTTCATTTTCACACAGCGCGTACGGTGGATGAAATGAGATAGAACCTACCAATCCAAAAAATGTAAATGGTAGGTTTCGCTACTCTACGATCACCCTACAAGCACTGCTAAGCACATCGTATTCTGTCTTTTTGGTTGTCAAGCTTCGTTTCATAGAGTAAGCGCTATTCATTTCTCTCCCGTCTCTTTGGGTTCTGGCTTTGAATCCTGTTGAACCGGTTTCTTTGCTATAGATGCTAGTAATGCGCATAGGCCGCGGCGGACAATCTCTAACAACCCCCAAAGAGCACTAAATGATAAAAATATGGAACCTCCAAGAACAAATATCCCTGCACTATATCTAATTGCCTTGCTCCACAGGTCAGGCCTATCCCTCACTTCTGGGATTAGCTGTGAAAGGCCAGCAAACAATGTGAAGCAGAATGCAGCAAATAGGAATGATATTCCTAAGTGGCGCATCATCCTGTTTTCAAGATTGTCTTGCGATCCTTCTGATTTGGTTCCTATATTAGGACGACCAAGCCATGTTACAATTCCACTTAAAGCTGCTGCTAGTACAGCTAATCCTATACTTTCTCCAGCGTGCAGAGGTATGTTGCCTGTTATTACATTTGGGTCATTACCAATACCCATGATGATACCTAAATTACCTGCTGCTGCAGGAAAACCAATGCCAATCCCGAAAAGCGCCATGATAATCACCCAGAAGATTGTTATTATATTTATATTGCCGTTGAGTCTTTTATTTGCGGTATTAGCGCCTCTTTCTTTCTTCTTTTCCGACATGCGTCGACCTCCGATCAATTTTCTGTTAGCAACTTTCTTAATGACAAGAGCACATTGTAGCCAAGTTATGCGTTCCTTTATGCTGTCAGTTTGGTCTTCCCCATCTAGGAAAGGAAGAGAAATGAGGAATTTGCCCTTTCCAAAATCAACAAAGCATATTGGCGATAGAAGGTATCCTCCGTGTTCTATTTCCTTAACCACGCTTTGCACACGGCCCTTCTCGCCCTGATGTATTTCAAAGGCTCTGTGTAACGCTGCAATTCCTAAGGAACAACCCCCAAAATGGTCCTCTCTTAGCTCGAGCGGATATCTTGGAACGCTTGCACTACCTTTCAATTGCTCCATGTTTATTACTTGCACTTTGACATCGCCGAGAAAAAGCGTTTCAGCAAAAGGAGCAATTCCTTCGAGACTTGTATGCTTTAATTTAAGCGATTCACCGCTTCTTACGAATTCTAGTGGAACATATTGGTACGTTCGTTTCACCGAGTCGTACAATGCATCCGTGTTGAGGTCATATACCCAGTATAATGGTATGTCGGCTATGTTCACAAAGAGACCTTCATTACGCACATACCGCTGAATTGCATTCCATACCAGCATTTCTTTTGTGTCAATCTCAGGATATACAGAGCCGTAAGGGTTGATTATGGCGTTATATCGCTCAAGGAATGACCTTGTATGAATATGATGAATTTTTATGTGCTTCACCTTTATTCTGACACCATTTTTACTGGCCTCCTCTAATACTCTGCGACGCCATTCTTTAGGATTCATTTGGGGCCAAGCCCACATGTGGGTCTTTTTTTCTGGAGATTCGTTATCCCACGGCAAGTCACTAATGATTCCAATAGCGGGAAACAAAAGCCTGTATTTAATTAACGCTTCCCTAGTCACGTGCTGGGCGAACCCCGAGCCAATCAGTGTAAATAATATTCCCGCTGCTAGCAAAATGTATATTGGGATTGATGGTGTGTCAAAAATTATTGCTAGTGAGGAACCTAATAGAGAGGCACCAATAGCCAGTGTAGCGACCCTTATTTCTCGCATAAAATAGCCTTTCTTGCGACATTCTACTGCGATTCGGATACCAGCGCAAGAAGTCTGTGTCAAGTCCACCGGAAAATATCCTGAAGCACTGCAGCGCATCATCAGATTGAATTTACCACCCGTATGATTCTCTTGCATTTCGACATAAACAGCCTATAATTGAAATTGAGATAGTAAGAGATGGCGATATTCCCTGAAATAGACCTCACGAAATGTAACGGCTGCGGCTTATGTGTCTGCGTCTGCGAGCGCGGCGGTCTTATCTTGGTCGCTGGCCCCGTGGTCGCCGCCGTGGAGACCGCCGACTGCGATTGGTGCGCCTATTGTGAGGCGGTGTGCTCAACCGGGGCCATACGCTGTGCTTATGAGATAGTGTTCGAGGTGCCTTGAGAGTCCCCCATTTCTCCCGCTAAGTACCATTTTCCTACCCTAAATTAGCTCTTTTGTACGGTAGATACCCTTAGCAGCATATGTTAGTTTTATAATGTTAATCAGAAACAAGCTTCAATCAGCTAGCTGTTAAGTTTCTAATCAGTACATATTCAGGACAGGATGAAGGAGTAACTCAAAATGGCGAAGGTAGTATCGGTCTCAAATACTGAACATGCGCAAATAGGAGAGCTGAACAAAAGCACGGTTACGGATAGCCTGCTCCGGGACGGTGAACTTGCCGCAGCCGTTTTGGACGGGCTGCTTGATGGCATCGTTCTAGTCAGCATGGGCGGCGAAGTGGTCTATGTGAATAAGGCATTCGAAACGATGCTGGGCTACAAAGCCGATGAGCTGGTGGGCAAGTCTGCTTTGGAGTTACCCACATATCGGGGGAAGAAAGAGAACTCGAATAAAGCTGCGGTGATCTTCAAACAAGTGATTGACAGAGGGTTCGCCGATCCCATTGACATGGATGCCCTGACCAAGGATGGGAAGAAGATACCTCTCAGCTTTACCGCTTCCCTGATAAAGGACGCCTCTGGCAAGCCCAGGACCTTCGTCGCAGTTGTACGAGACATTACCGAGCGCAAGCGGATGGAGAAGGCGCTGCGTCGCAGTGAACAGATGTCGAGAGGGATGCTGGCCACAGCGGGGACAGGGATCTACCTGTTGGAGGAAGGATGCTTCCGGTATGTGAACCGCCTCTTCGAGCGGATTTCAGGCTATTCGAGTGATGAGCTCAAAGACAAATATTCGCTTGACTACATTCATCCGGACGACAGGGAGTTTGTCCATAGGAAAGCGGTAGAGATTCTGAAAGGCCAGAGCGGTCTGCCATACGAGTATAGGTTCATGAGAAAAGATGGCGAGGCTGTGTTGGTACTGGATAGGCTCATGTCGATCCAGTATGACGGGAAGCGCTCCGTATTGGGGTCGCTAATGGACATCTCGGATATCAGAAAGGCTGAGGCACAGATTCGGGAATATGCTGACCAGCTTGAGGCGCTCTTCAATATCGGGCTTACAGCAAGTAGAACTCTGGACATTAAGGAACTGCTGGAGAATGTGCTGGCTAAGGTACTGAATGTAACAGGGTTCGACGCAGGCGCTATATTCCTGTTTGATCAGCAGACCAAACAGGTGACTCTCAGGGCTTATCAGGGAGTTTCCAAGGTGCTTCTCAAAAAGGCAGAACGAATGAAGTTCAACGAAGGCTTCACTGGCCTTGTTGCTCGTTCAGGCAAACCGATTATTGTACAGGATGTCGACCTTGATTCCAGAGTTATGAAAATGGGGATCGGGAGCGAAGATATTCACTCCTTTGCAGTCGTACCGATAATGTCTAAAGAGCAGGTCCGTGGTGTGATAATTGTCGGCAGCCACACCACTCAACAATTCGCACAATCAACAACTCGTTTGCTCGATACCATAACCATGCAAATAGGTATGGCAATCGACAATGCGCAGCTATATGAACGCGCGCTGCACCTTGCCTTCACGGATAACCTTACCGGGCTGTACAATCGTAGATATCTGTTAGACCAGCTTGACCGGGAGTTCGCCCGCTCTGCCAGAAACGAGTCTCCCATGTCACTGGTCATGCTCGATTTGGATGGGCTGAAGACCATAAACGATCGGTTTGGCCATAACGAAGGCGACGTTGTTCTTAAAAAATTGGGGAGGATACTGAAGCAAAATACTCGCGCCTCGGACACTGCCGCTCGCTGGGGAGGAGATGAGTTTGTGCTGCTTGCGCCGGACACTGACAGCAAGGGTGCATACATAATTGGTGAGAGAATTAGATCTCAAGTGGAGCGTTGTCGGCTGAAGATATCCGGTGAGGAAATATCGATCAGTGTATGTGTCGGCATAGCATCATATCCGGTTCATGCATCTGGTGTGACTGGGATCATAAAGAGAGCGGATGAGGCTATGTACAATGCCAAGGGGCTGGGCAAGAATCAGGTTTGCGTCTTCTCTAATGGGCAGACAGAGCCCAGATGTGTGCCCAAGCGGAACAGACGGGCTCTCGCTAAGAGCACTGCATGAATTAGTTTTCAGTCTGAGAATTAAAGTCTGATTGAAGTCTTAAAACGACCCTGTGCTTCAGGGGCTTGTTGATAACAGAGGCTAGATGACTTCTTGGTAGACCTCGAGGATTTGCTTGGCCGCTGTTTCCCAGTTGAATTTCTGCTCCACTCTCTTGCGGGCTGCTTTCGCCATCCTCAGACGCAGCTCCTTGTCTTCCACCAGTTTCTTTATCGCGGCAGCCAATTTGGCTACGTCAGCGGGTGGCACCAATATCCCTGTCTCACCGTCGGCCACCAGCTCGGGCAGGGCTCCAGCGGCAAACGCTATCACGGGGACCTCGCAGGCCATGGCTTCCGCAGCGGGGAGACCGAAGCCTTCGAACATGGAGGGCACGACAGCAATGTCCGCTGCCGCGTACCACTTCACTAGGTCGCCCGCGCTCAACCTGCGGGCAAATTCAACACGGCCATTGAGATTTATCTGCTGCATCAGGGCAGGTGCGTACTGCGCCTCAGGTGCGCCGCCGTCAATTATGGTCAGCTTCACCGGGCACTCGTTTTCCAGCATCTTCATGGCTTGCAGCAGGTATTTGATGCCCTTCTTCCTGTCCTCGGTGTTCCCCACAAATATCAAGCTGTTGGATTTCTTGGGCAACCCGTCCAGACTTCTGAAGACATTAGTGTCGACACCGTTATAAACAACCCTGATCCTGCTCGCAGGTATACCCATGAGCCGCTCTATTTCTCTGGCTGAGCATTCCGAGACCGTGATTACCCGGTCGGCGCGTCGCCCTACGAAAGACTGCATCGGAACATAGATAGAGTAAAACCACCAGCGGCGCAGTTTCTCTATCTGGTTTCGGGCCTGGGCAAAGTCGGAGTCGCGGTCCAGAGCCATGGGGTGATGTATCGTCGCTACCAGGGGCAGTTTAAGCCTCTTTATCAGGGGCAGGCCGAACCCCAGGCCCTGATTGTCGTGTACCACATCGAACTTAATCCTGGAGCCTAGCTTCCTTATCGCATCGTAAGCCCTTATGCTGAAGGTCATGGGCTCGCTGTACATACCCAGTCGGGTGGCGACTGCCTCATATAAATCGACCGGGTTGCGGATAGGCCCGGGATCGTTGCCCATGTGGTATTTGGTAACGTATGCGCTGTGGCTCTTGACCCTGTACAGCTTCACCCCTTGGGGCAGCTCGGGATAAGGAGGACCTGATATTACGTGGACTTCATGCCCCAGGCGCTGGAACTCCCGGGACAGATGATAGATATATATCCCTTGCCCCCCGCAGTACATGTTACCGCGGTAGGTAAGGAGGCATATTTTCATAGATGTTCACCGGGTGTTAATTCAGGCCCAGTACGTAGGAAGATTGGAAGAAAGCCGCAACTCCGATGCGGCACTCGCCGCTCTGTCGTACCAACAGAAGCGTGAACCATAAATTCTCAGCCAGGTATACCCAACTTCGAAACAGAGTAGAAGATACCACCTTTGGGATAACCTGTCAAGAGGTGTGCTTCGAGGGTAGCAGGTCATTTTGAAACACGTAGAAGTAGAGGAAATAAGCTTCAGTGCCTATTTGGTGTTTGGAGCGCCTTTTGATTTCGTGGTATCGGAGTTCTTTTGATTACCATCCCTGTAAGCTTTTACAAATGCTGCTATGAAGACTACAGCAGCCCAAATTAATAGAGGTATCAGGTACTGTATCCAAGAAAATGTACCTCTGTTCAAGAGCCAAAGTAAGGAGATTAATGCAACAGCACTAAATGCGCTGTAAAGGGCAACCCATTGCCATTCAGTCTTGAGCATTCTATTATTCGAACTGCCTTCTTCGATATCTATGATATCACATTAAGTCAATGACGATTTCCCCAAATTTCAAAATGATACACTACTGCTTCCAGGGGTATTTACCGGCGAGTGTGCTGAGAAACCGAGTTGCCTTCCGTCGAACGCTCCAAGGGGTAGTTCGGAGCTGAATTGCCTCGCCCGATTCCCCCTCCCCTAACGCTCAGTGAAGGACACTGCCCGGTCTAATCGACATAGCTGGCAGGGTGTATTTCGAAGTATCTAAGAGTGATGACCAGTACTAACCGCTATCTCCTAACACTGACACGGCTAGCACATGCGGCCCAACATGAGTACCGACTACTGGACTGACCTTTGTTCTGTATATACGCTCCTTGGGGAATCTGGAACCAATTCGTTGAGCTAGCATATCCGCTTCATCAGGTGTAGTGCCATCCTCAATGGCCATCTCCTCAATATTTGAAAAGCTCGTAGCAAATTTATATAAGAATTCAATGGCCCTGGCGCGAGACCTGGGCCTGGCGACAGGCCGACCTTCACCTTCTTCCAGGGTCATGATGGGGTTCACCTTTAGCATTGACCCTAGAAAAGCTTGTGCTGCGCTGACACGCCCGCTCCTTTTAAGATATTCCAGTGTATCGAAAGCAAAATATATCTTTGATCGATAAATATTCCGCCGAGTTAAATTCACCACATCCTCGATTTTAGCTCCAGCATTAGCTGCCTTGGCGGCAGCAATAGCGATTAACCCCAGCGCCATGCAGCCCGCCTTGGAATCGATTACCTCTATACGGCATTTCCTTCTCATCATCCCAGTTGCCTGCGATTCCATTTCGTGGATGGAAGATAGCTTGCTGGCCAAAGAGATGACTACGATTTCGTCTGTCTCTTGGGCCAACTTGTCGTAAAGTTGAGCTAATATAGCAGGACCCGGGACTGCGGTGGTAGGTAAGGTTTTGCTGGTCGCAAGCTTCTGGTAGAATTCGTCGGTCGTTAAGTCAACACCGTCTCGGTAAGATTTCGTGCCGAAGTTAATATACAATGGCACAACTGTTATCCCCAAAGGGGTGGCAATATGGGGTTTCAGATCGGAAGTGCTGTCGGTAACAATCTTTACAGGCATGATTCTTAAAGTCTAGCTCTGTCGTCTCAATCCCTTATATTCTATCTTGCTCCTTCCAGACAAGCAATAGGAGTGGCTGGGCGGTACCCCAAAACCTCAAATGGAAGCAGAGTCAGTTAGTAAGCTCAGGAACGCCATAGAGTATCAGAGGGAATTTTAGGAGATGTTGGCTCAGAGGACATAGGAGCGTAGTTCCTCAGCCACCTCAACTGTCTTGCCGAAACTAGCCTCCGCCTCTCTGATATTCTTGGAATAGTTATGGTCGGGCCAGAAGTGGGTCAGCATCAGTCGCTTAACCTTGGCCTTTCTCGCCAGAGCGCCAACCTCGCCGCCTTCAAGATGGCCCCACTCAGCATCGCCCGGGTTGCCACGGGTTGCCTCACAGAGGAAGAGGTCAGCACCCTTCGCTAGCTCTGTCAACTCGTCGCACAGGCCACTATCGGCGGAATAGACTAATCTCTTGCTGCCGCAGATAGCCATAGCATAGCTAGCTATATAGTGCTTCACCGAGGCGAATTCTATGCTGAGGCTTCCCAACTTTAGCCCCGCTTCCGGGTTATACTCCTCAACACGGAAGTAAGCAGAGAAGAATGTCGGCGAGTTATTGAATGCCGAGACTACCTTTAGCAATGCTTCCTTACCTCCGGGCGGCAAGTACAGATGTGGATGAAGCGCTTTATTTGAAGGGCGAATCAGCGCATAGCGGTAGGGAATCAAGTCAAAGCAGTGGTCGGCATGAGGGTGCGAGATTACGATATGATTTACGTCTTTTAACGCAGCTACTTTCTGGAGGTTGCTCATCACGCCAGTGCCGCAATCCAAGAGAAGCTTAGTTTTGCCTTCTGCAACAAGGTAGCCGGAACAAGCCCCGCCGGCTCGCGGATAGGCAGCGCTGGAGCCGAGTATAGTGAGTTGCAAAGGATTCACCTCCTAGCTACCCTGCTGACGCAGCTTCAGTACCCGATACACTGGCACTGGCTCAGCCTTGCCTTTGAAATGCTGCGGCTCCAGTGCCTCGACCTCAACCGCATCTTTCACCTGTTCATAGATATTAGGCCCAATCCATATCTGTCCGCCCGGTGCATTGGAGCACAGCCGCGACGCCAAGTTCACAGTGTCCCCGATGATGGTGTATTCAGTACGCCCCTCCGAGCCTACGTTGCCCGCCACCGCTGGGCCTGTGTTTATTCCGATACCGAACTGCACCTTGGGCAAGCTCTCATCCTGAGGCGTGCTGTCTATCGCATGCTGGCCCTCCAATGCCGCCTTTACAGCCAGTAGAGCGTGGTTAGGTTGGTCGTGGGGTGCATTCCACACCGCCATAATATTATCGCCGGCGAATTTGTTGATCATCCCTTCATTGGCAAGGACGCGCTCTATAATCAGCGAAAGGTACTTATTTAGCGTGGCCACAATAGCCTCAGGACTCAGTTTCTCGCTCAAGGCAGTAAAGCCTCGCATATCGGCGAACATCACTGTTATGTTCCGTCTTGTACCCCCCAGCTTTAACTGGTCAGCATTGGCCAAGCTCAAAATCTCGCTGGCAACCTGAGGGGAAACATACCTTCCAAAAAGGTTATTTATCTCACGCCGGTCAGACTGTGCAGCAAACATACTGGATATCACAGCAGTAACATACATAATGGGCAACGATATGAGAGGGTAGAAGATATTAAGGATAAGCCCGCTGTCAAAAGCGAAGAACACAGCCAGCCCGTAGCCAATGAACAGCACCACGGTAAGCACAGTGCCCCAGCGGAGTCTCACCAGCGGCAGGACAAAGCTCATGACAACAACCATGAAGAGAACTGTGAGAGCGGCAATAAGCTTGCTGGTCTCCTCAAGGAAACGTCCCTTGAGGAGAGTATCCAGGGCATTGGCGTGTATCTCTACACCCCACATCTTCTCCGTCGAAACCGGGGTAACCCAGTAATCCTGCGAGCCTTTGGCAGTCATGCCGACCAATACCAGCTTGTCCTTGACATCGTCAGCTGTAAAATTGCCCTTTATGATATCTACATATGATAGGCTCGGGAAGCTATCCGGCCCGCCGACGAAATTTATCCGCATCTGGCTCTTGCCATCCACAGGTATCTTCAGATTAAACAGGCGTATCGACCCGTTATGAATGCTATAATCCTCATGAATATTGAGGCCCGGCTGCACATGCTGCTCGAGGTAGATTTTGTACATTGCAAGCACCAGTGCAGGATAGGTCTGACCGCTTTCGTCAGATACTACCAGAGGGATTTTCCTTACCACGCTCCCGCCTTCAGGGACAACATTTGCATGTGCTATATCTACCGCAGCCTCCGCAAAAACGGGAGCGGGTAGAGTGAAGTCTCTGTACACCACCAGGGGCTGCTCTGTTACCACAGGGTTATCCCCTATGCCGGCAAGCACCACATTGCCTGCATCCTTCATGGCTTGAGCAAACATTGTGGCGTTCCCGTATTCGTCGGCGAAGAGCACATCGAAGCCAATAACGGCAGCGCCTGCCTCCTTCAGATTATTGACAGCGCTGGCATGAAGGGAGCGGTCGGGCCAGGGCCAGCCGCCATATTCCTGAAGGCTTTTATCATCCACCGCAACGATGGCAATATCTGGTGATGGCGTAGTATCGAGAAAGAGCTGGTCGGTGAACCACCGGTTTATGGTAGCAAAGGGCTGCACGAAGTAAACGAGAAGTACAAGAATAGCACCGATACCCAGCGCAATCAATATATGTTTGCGCTGCCTTCGCTGCTTTCTGGTTTTACCTCTAAGGAAAGAGAGCATGAATTGCCTTATTGATGATATTTAAGTATGATGATATTAATTCAGACGGTGAAAACCGTCAAGGCGACATAGGACATTCGCTGCTCCTATATCCAAGCGACAACGAACTAAGCACTTAGACTCCTTAGCCTAGGGCTACGCTCAACGCTGTGGCCAACCTTACTACATCATGGTTGGCCTGCCTTAACCTATCGCTTAATAGCTGCGCCAGATTACCCATTATCTTGAACCCTATCTTCGTATCTGCCTCGCACAGCCTGGCAAGGTCAGGCCCATATATCTCCAACGCCAAACACTCCTTCGTCGCCGTTATCGTCGCAGACCGCTCGGCCTTCGTCAGCATCGCTACCTCTCCCACCACTATCGGCTCAGCCGCATCCATCTTTATCAGTGTCTTCTCACTATGCCCTCTCTCGTCGGAGAACTGCGGCAATGTCAGCCTCTTGCTCACTTTCACCGACCCGGAATATATGATGTATATCGTCTCCCCCATATCTCCCTCTGTGATTACGGTGTCACCTTCACCCCACTTTATCTCATGTGCCACGGACACCACTTTCTCCATCTCTTCCTTCGTCAGCCCCTTGAATAGTGGCGCCTTGATTATCTTCTCTATCAATACTCCCATCGCCATCCCCTGTACTGTTTATTTTAGCTATGTTTTATAGTTTTGGACTGAAATACCCCTAGCTCCCTATCACTAGAGCTACTTCGTTCTGACTTATTACGTAATCGTCACCTGGATTAAGATTCGCCTGAGGTATCTCAAGCTGTGCACCAAGATATTCCTTTCCCGCCTCTTTGAATTTCCGCTCTATAAAGTCGTCTATCAGCGAATAATCACCACTGAGTACATCCTCAGCGTGAAGGGCCTTACCCATAGAAAACAACCCCACCAGCATGACATTCTGTCTCTCTCTGAAATGAGCGGCAAGCTCCCCAAATCTCTTCCCTATGAATTCGGCAGGTATCGCTTTCTGCTGCAGACAACTCTTATCGCCATACGATAACAACTGCCTCACTGCCAGCACTATCCCCTCTGCCATCGCCGCCGATGTGATCAAAAATGGATCATATTCCCCATGCACTATTACCTCGCTAGCGCCAGCACGCCGCACATGCGGCGCAGACTTGGGTTCCGTTACCTCTACACATACCCTGGCCCTGGGGTTCATCGTCTTCACGGCCAGCGTCCCCAACACTGCCCTCTCATCTGCAGTGGCAATGTCACCCTGCGCTGTATCACTCAGGATTATCACCGTCGCTGCCTGCCTTACGTTGGCAAGGTCCAGAATCGCTTCACTGGTAAAGTCACCTTGCACAAATCTCGGCTTGATAGACTTGTATTTCAGCAACACCTGATTAATCTTCTCCGGGACTAACGAGTTCACCAGTATTATCTCAGGATGCTCTTGTCTGGCAATAATGCTCTCCAGTATCGTCTCTACGTGTTCATTCCAGCCGCAGATTACAGTATGCTCTTTATTTTTTACCTTTTCCAATCCTTTTTCCTCCCTCAAACGTCGTGTGACTAGGTAGGAAGCCCCTTGGGCAGCAACAAACGGGATAAGGCCAACCCCAATTACGATTAGAACAGAGGCGATGATTCGTCCCGTTGTAGATACCGGGGTGAAATCGCCATATCCAACTGTGGCTACGGTAACAATCAACCACCAGAATGCTTCTCCCAGGGTCTTTATAGAACCACCAGAGCCGCGCTCAACAAAATATATAGCAATGGTGGCTCCGATGAACACCACCAATAGGACTATGCCCAGCTTGAGGACAAAGCTTCTTCTTACCCCCCAGAATATCTTTTGGAGAGCAGATTTCAAGAAATTACGTCTGTATTGTTCGGTTCCTACGAGGGCCTTATCCAGTGCTTCTCCTTAAATAATCGCATTTAGTCTGCCTGCGATTCTCAATCTACATTTACCTTTAAAACAGTTTATAACACAAGCCTGAGGGCGATTGCAACCCTCTGCTTTGACTTTAGCTAGATGTAGACAGAGAGCTCGATACAATGTTAAAATCAGGAGCAATAAACACTTATTAGAAGCATATAAGTCGATGGAGGATATTTAATGGGCAGAAAGGAAAAGAAAGCTCAGCAAAGGCAGGCATACAAAGCAGCCTTCAAAAAGGTCAAGCATGGCCATGGTGGCCGAGCAATTCGGAAGAAGGAAGAATCAGCTCTCGGCAGATAGGACACGAAACAAATCTGACCTGAAAAAGTAACATACCGAGGGATGTTAACAGGCAGCTATTTATCAACTATGGATATTAATTTATCCAACAATAATCATAGCCTGCTTGGGGACATCCCTGGTTTGTTTATGTGATTTGTAAGAGAAAATATTATCAAAACCCGAAGCCATTATGAAGGGAGGTGAACACCATGGCACAAAAAGGAGGCTGCGCAGCAAGAAGGCCTTGCGGTAGTTCGGCCAAGCCAGCGGCTAAGAAGACAGCTAAGGCGAAGGCGTCAAAGTCTGTCAAGAAATAGAGCAAACATTATTGTTGTGTTGCATAGAAAAGGTGGAAGAGGTCGCTCTCCCTGGTGAGAGCGATTCTTCTATTCTTTTGGGTAATCGGATTACATGGTACTCACGCTCTGCATCTTTGTTTTAACTTTAATACTGATCATGGTCAGGCCCAAGCCCTTAAACGAGGCTACTGCAGCCTTGTTAGGGGCTATTCTCATGTTAGCCACGAGCATCATCTCACCGTCTCAGGCTTACGATGTGCTCGAAACCACAGCCAACATCCTTTTGTTCTTTCTGGGACTAATGCTTGTCTGCGCTGTGGCTGACCGGGCGGGCTTCTTCGAATGGAGCGCCTTCAAGGCAGTCAAACTTGCCAATGGTAAAGGACGCAGGTTGCTCCTCGTACTTTTTGGCCTGGGGACACTAATCACCACTTTTTTCTCAAACGATGCCACAGCCTTAATACTGACCCCGATTGTTTACGTGCTGGTTACCAGGTTAAAGCTCAATCCTTTGCCTTACGTTTTTGCCTGCGCTTTTATTGCCAATACTGCCTCCATGATGCTGCCTATATCTAATCCAGTGAATTTACTTCCTGTAGACAAATTCGGGCTCAACCTGAGTGAATATCTACGTTTCCTACTTCTGCCTACAATCCTAGCGATTTTGATGAATGTAGCGCTCTTTGTCATCATCTTTCGAAAGGCTATTTCAGCTTCCTTTAAATACGATGGGACAGGATTCTCTGTCAAGATAGATAGGTTTTTCCTATTCACCTGCTTTGGCCTAGCCCTCACCGCCCTTGGTTACATTTTCGCCTCTCTCTACGGCTTGCCGCTCTCCTGGCCAGCTTTAGGAGGAGCTGCTATCCTTCTCACAGGCGGTTTTGTCTTCCGTCGCCTTACCCTGAGAAGGGTAAACTCCAATATCTCCTGGTCTATCCTGCTCTTCATTTTCAGCCTGGCATTGCTTGTCAAAGGGCTGGACAATGCAGGAGTAACCCATACCATAGGGGAAGCATTGGCTCACCTTTCTTCCAAAGGTTCTCTGGAAGCAATCTTAGCCACTTCCTTCGGCACTGCTATCGGCTCAAATTTAATAAACAACTGGTCGATGATGATGGTATCGGTCTCGAGTTTGGGAAATATGAGCACCTCGATACCATCCCTTAATCAAGGCCTTATCTATTCAAGCATCGTTGGAGCCGATTTAGGCCCCAATATCGCTATCCTCGGCTCGCTATCATCCATGTTGTGGCTGGTGATTTTGAGGCAGAAAGGACTCGATATCCATCCCATGCAATACCTGAAGCTTGGACTGATGGTTACTCCTCCCATGCTTATTGCTGCTGCTCTGGGTCTCTATGCCTGCAGCCTGTTCTGAAGCTAATTTTAGTGGGACAAGAACCCTTAATAGTACTTCTTAACTATTTTTTAAAAATGCCCCCAAAACCCCTTGACATAGTTTACCATTAGTGATATTTACTTATTCAAAGGATGAAAAATTTAAAAGTGCTGTGCCATTCATGAACTGGAATACATGCTTTGTACAGCTTCGAAAACTAAGAGAAAAATAGCAGCAAGGAATAGAAGGAGGCGGCCTTAAGGTGACACAACAGTTAACTAGTATGCAGGAAAAGGTGCTTATATCAGCAGACGAAGAACCTCCAAGCGCAGCGATTAGCGAGACCGAAGAGCCCCCAAGTAGTAGGAGCAAAATAGGCTCGGAAAACCGGAAGAGATTCTTCGGCCACGTTTCGGAGGAAAATTGGAAGGACTGGAGATGGCACTTCCGGAATCGAATCACCACTATCGAAGAACTATCCAAGTTCGTCCCTCTGTCAAGCAAAGAGCAATCAAGGCTTAAACTGGTAACCACCAAGTACCCCTTTGCAGTGACCCCCTATTATCTCACCCTGATCAACGTGGATGACCCTAATGACCCCATCAGGAAGCAGGCCATACCGTCTTTTGATGAGATTGGCCTGGTCGGAATGGGGCAGGAAGACCCGCTGGAAGAGGTGAGAGATTCGCTCGTCCCAGGGCTGGTACAACGCTATCCAGACAGGGCATTGATGGTGCTTACCGATATATGCCCCATGTTCTGTCGTCACTGTACCCGCAAGAGGGAGTGGAAAAACGGGGGCTGGGTGCACTCGACTGCCGAGATCGAAGCAATGCTCGAGCAGATACGCACGCACAAAATGATTAGAGACGTCATCATCTCCGGCGGTGACCCGCTGACCTTATCGACGCACCGTCTGGAAGAAGTCATCTCAAAGTTGAGACAGATAGAGCATATAGAGATCATACGCATAGGCACGCGCTTTCCTGTAGTGCTGCCGCAGCGCATAGACGATGAGCTTTGCGCCATGCTCTCAAAATATGGCTCGATATGGCTTAACACCCATTTTAATCATCCGAATGAGATAACGCCTGAGTCGGCCGCAGCCTGCGATAAGCTGCTCCGGAGTGGAATCCCTGTCAACAACCAGTCTGTGCTGCTGCGCGGGGTAAATGACTCGGTTGAGACGCAGATGAGGCTATGCCAGGGTCTTCTTAAAACGAAGGTGAGACCTTACTATCTCTTCCAGGCAGACGAGGTGCAGGGTACAGAGCACCTGCGCACTACTGTAGAGACAGGGTTGAAGATTATAGAAGGTATGCGGGGCTATACCTCAGGTATAGCCATCCCTACCTATGTAGTGGACTTGCCCGGAGGCGGAGGTAAAGTGCCCCTTCAGCCAGAGTACCTTCTGTCGCAAACTGGTGATACCCTTACGTTCAGAAACTACCAGGGCCGTATTTTCCATTATCGAGAACCGAAGCCGATAGTCCATAGCTCAGGGAAGAATGGACAGCGAAATAGCCGAAAGGCACGGTCAGTTCTTACTCAGCTGGTGATGTTTGGGGAACAAGAAAAGGTTAAAGATGAAGATAGGGCTGTCGTACGATCTTAAGGAGGAAGTACCTCTGGACAAGGAGCATCCGGAGGATGCTCTCGAAGAGTACGACTCCTTGGAAACCGTCGATGCAGTGGCTGCAGCGGTGGAGTGCATGGGGCACTCCGTCGTCCAGCTAAGCGGCGGCAGGAAGTTTCTCGCCAACATCCTTCAGAGTGATGTGGACTTCGTTTTCAACATCTCTGAGGGAAGGGGAAACTATAGAAGCAGAGAGGCCCAGATACCGGCCATCCTTGAGATGCTCGACATACCCTATTCAGGGTCGGACCCTCAGTGTCTGGCAGTCTCCCTAGATAAGCCGCTGACCAAGAAGCTAATGCAGACTGCTGGTGTCCGTACGCCAAAGTGGGAGGTTGTCAGCGACAGGCGGGAGATGGAAGCGGTATGTCGGGATAGTTTCCCCCTGCCTGCCTTCATAAAGCCTGCTTTCGAGGGCTCGAGCAAGGGCATTCGCCTTGCTTGCAGGGTCGAAGACCGCGAACAAATGGCTAGGGTAACAACGGCGTTGCTGGAACAATACCGGCAGCCTGTTATGGTAGAGGAGTTCATTTCAGGTGATGAAGTGACGGTAGGAGTGGTAGGCAACTCCCCACCTCAAATCGTGGGGATCATGCGCATCCTGCCCCGAAAAAGGAGCGATAATTTTGTCTATTCGCTGGAGGTAAAGAGAGACTGGCAAAACCAGGTAAACTATGAGTGCCCAGCGCAGCTTGAGGCAAAAGTTCTGCAGAAGATCGCTGATTTCAGCCTCAGCGCGTTCCATACTCTGGGATGCCGTGACTTCGCTCGGCTGGACTTCAGACTCGACCGCAAGGGTATGCCCTACTTTCTGGAGATCAACCCCTTACCGGGGCTTAACCCTAAGTCGAGCGACCTGCCGATCATGGCTTACAAGATGGGCTGGAATTACCAGGGTCTGATAAGCTCTGTGCTCAACGCTGCTCTGCAGAGATATCCAGAACACCGGGGTGCTGATCAAGCATAGTGAAATAAATGAGATAGGATAAGTACTGTGCACCTGGACATAGCTATCATCTTCAATCAGCCAAGCTCTGACCGCTATAGCAGGATGGGAGAGTCCAAAGCGGTCGCAGGTGTGCTGGAAGAAGTGAGGCCTGTCCATCGAGCTTTATCCGAACTGGGGCACACCGTTACCAAGGCCCCCCTGCGCCCCCCTCTCGAGCAGGTAAGAGAGAAACTCAAGACCATACGTGCCGAGTTGGTTTTCAACCTCTTTGAAGGATTCGAGGGCCAGCCGCAAACAGAAGCTACGGTGGCAGACATGCTTTGCGAGCTGGGGATACCGTTCACAGGCAACCCGCCCTCCACCCTCGCCCTGGCCTTGGACAAGGCGAAGGCCAAAGCGATTCTGGAATCAGATGGTCTCAGGACTCCCAGGTATCAATGTTTGAGCCCTGAGAATCTGGACCTGTTCCATTTGAACTTCCCCTGCATAGTCAAGCCGCTGGGTGAAGATGCCAGCCACGGCGTGTCAGAGGAGAGCGTGGTCACGGACCTCGACCAGCTTGAGACGCAAGTAACCAAGACCAGCCAGCTCTTCGGTGGAAACACCCTGGTCGAAGAGTTCTTAGAAGGCCGTGAGTTTAACGTAACAGTATTGGGCAACAAGGAACCCCTTGTCCTCCCCGTAGCTGAAATGGTTTATTACCTGCCCCCCGAATTGCCCAAGCTGCTGACCTTTGCTGCGAAGTGGCATGAGGAAAGCCTTTATTATAAAGGGACCAAGGCCACCTGCCCTGCAGAAATTGGAGAGCGGGAAAGGGACCTAATTTCCCAAACTGCCCTAACTGCCTTTAAACTGCTGGGTTGTCGCGGCTACGCCAGAGTGGATATGCGCATGGATGCGGAAGGAGCCCCCAATGTCTTAGAGGTGAACCCGAACCCCGATATATCCCCGGGTTACGGTGCAGCACGCCAAGCTAAGGCGGCTGGTTTGACTTATAATCAGTTTATCGAGAAGATTGTGCTCTTTGCCCTCGAGGAGCATTCGTATAGCCGAGTAACAGGGACTGTCTAGGGCCCGAATAGTGCAAAAGAGATGAAGGGGCAGGTTGCAAACCTGCCCCTTCATCTGGAAGGGACATAAAGGGAGTTGAAAGCAGTGCCTAAGCGCCCTCATATAAGGCCGATGAACGCTGAAGACAAAGCTGCCGTGATGAGAATCCTTCGAGCCACACCCGAGTTCACGCCGGGCGAGGTGATTGTGGCTGAAGAGCTTATCGATTGTTACTTAAGTGAGCCTGTTGGCTCAGGATACAACATCTTAGTGGCTGAGGTTAACTCAGAAGTTGTGGGCTACATTTGCTGGGGGCTTGCCCCGCTCACCGAGGGGACCTGGGATATATACTGGATCGCTACCAACCCGGAGAAGCAAGGACAGGGCATCGGTACGGCTCTGCTGACCTCTGCCGAAGCCAGGATCAAAGAGGCCAAGGGCAGGCTGGCGTTTATTGAGACATCCTCCAAGCCGGGATACGAGAAGACGAAAGGATTTTACCATGCGCGCGGCTATGAGTTGGTTTGCCGGATCCCGGACTTCTATGCCCCCGGCGATGACAAGTTAATCCTTCAGAAACGACTGAGCCATTGAAATTCCTCTGCGTCCAATTTTCAGCATGCTACAGCCAATTCATAGCAACATCAGCATCCTCTTCAACGTGTATGATGAAAACGTCACTCATTGGGACCACCTTAATTGAGGCCGATTTAAATCTCTGTTACCACTATGTTATCCACGCGAACTTCCGAGCTAGTGTGGCAGTCGATAAAGAAGCCGCCGTTAGGGAAGTAAGCCGCGTCTGAATAGTCTATCACCAGGCTACCATCTATGGATATCTTGATGCTACCCCCTTCAAGAGCAATCTTCACAGTATGCCAGCTATTGAACCCTATGTCCAAATCGGCCCAAGTCAAATTTAAATAATTGCCATTTGTCACACCTTTGTCCAATTGAACCGTGTTGCTCATAGGCCACACAGGATAATCACCGAGGCTAGAATGCCTAACATGAACGTCAAAGGTCCCGGAGACAAGTAGAAAATCCATCTGTACGACGTAGTCAGACAAAGAGGGCACTGGCGGCGAAGCCTTCCACAACCCCTGGCTCTGACAGCTCAGCATATAGTTGCTGCCTTCGCGTACTACCTGCCAACCGGCGTCGAAATTCCAGCCATCGGCAACCCCATCCTGGAAATCATCACTAAAAATAACTGTCCCCGCACCTTGGGGGGTTGGCGTGGGAGTAGGGGTAGAAGTGGGGGTAGGCACGGCTGATGGTTTTACTACTATGTTATCCAAGCGAATTATGGAATTTGGGTTACTAATGACAATAAAACCGCCTGCTGGGAGAGGTTCTTTATCCAAGTAATCGATCTCAAGCTGATGGTCGATATAGACCTTAATGCTGCCACCATTGAGGGCAATGCTTAGGGTATGCCATTGTCTGAAGCCTATATTTGACTGTTCATCGAGAAGATGTTGGGTGGGGGGGGTTATACATCTTCCCAGTTGAACACCGGTTGCCGATATCCAGACATTGTAATGCGTTCCTCCGCTCCAATTCTGTCTCACGTCAAGTTCGAACATGCCAGAGATGATTTCGAAATCTGCTTCCAGTACATAGTTGCTGGCCGAACTCACCTCTGGCCAGGCTTGGTCATATTCCTGTGTCTGAGCCTCAAGCACGTAATTACCATTGTCTAGGGCTACTGACCATCCGGGGCCAAGCTGCCAGCCATCGGCATTGCCATCCTGAAAATTGTCGCTGAAAGATAATAGATCTATTTTGGATATGGAGGTGATTGTGGGGGCGGGTGTAGCCGTAGGTGTAGGTGAAGGGGTGGGAGTGGGCGTCGATGGCGGTTTCACCACTATATTATCCAATTCAACACCCGAGTCAGGGTGATTCTGTATCAGAAAGCTACCCGAAGGAAGAGGGTTCTCATCCTGATAATCTATTTTGAGGGAATTATCGATGTATATCTTGATATTGCCGCCGTTAAGGCTGATTTCAACTTTGTGCCACTGAGTGGTGCCTATATCCACAGCCGCCGTACCCAAACTGATAATATTCTGACCATTCGCTTTTCCCAAGGCAACTTGATTATCATTTATCCACACATTATAGCTGCTACTACTAGACTTTCTAACCTGAAATTCGAATAGCCCTTTGAGAAGACTGAAATCTGCCGATAGCGCGTAGTCGCTTGCTGAAGTCACTCTAGGCGAGGCACGCCGGAAATCCTGACTCTGGCAACTGAGGACATAGTTGCCATTATCCTTCACAACTTGCCAGCCTGGGTCGAGATTCCAGCCATTAGCATTGCCATCTTGGAAATTGTCAGAGAAGGACAGGATATCTCTATTATTTACATTGGAAGATGCAGACGCCATAATGATGCTAAATACAAGACATAACGCGCAGAAAACAATGGTGAGGCTAAGCCATTCCCTGCGTGGGCGCTTGCTCCCGGTTCGAGGCCAACCCTTCCACAGGCAAAAAGCACCGGCGACGATGAAGGGAAAAGAGAATAAACCTATAGTGAGGGCAAACTCGCCTGGGTATGGAGGATGTTGCCAGTAATTGTGCATGATATATATCCATGCGGGAATTGCCGTTAAGCCGTAAGAAAACATCACCCCACCTGGCCAGAGCCAACGTTTACGGACGTCTCTCATTGACAGCCAGACTAGGATGACCCCTATAAAGATAAAAGGCAGATTCCAAGCGAAAGCATCGCTTATATGTACATTAGCCTCCCCACTGGAGCCCACTTGCATCATAAGAAAATATATTATGACACCGAGGTCAGCCACAAAAAACAACAGACCCAGCCAGAACCAGATAGGGTGCTCCTTTTTCTCAGCAGCATATCGCTTTTTCTCTGCAGAGAACTGCTCCTCTGGCGGCAGAAGCAAGCGTTCTATGGTATCGGCTAGTTGCTTGGAGGACGCTTCAAGGGGAAGGTTTGTCGCCTCCAGCCAGTGGTAGCTGCTCAGAAAGTATTCCAGGGCTTTCTTCAGTGCGACATCTTCGGTACGAAAGGTAACTATCGGGATGTCCTTGCTGGATGCCCTCTCAATCTCCCTGAGCACCTGGGGGGAATTGTTGGCACTGGAGGAGAGGACTAACACCATGACTTGGGCTGCGTTAATGGCTTCTACTATTGCCTCGGCATAGTGCTTGCCAGGGAGTATGTCCCGAGGGGCCATCCAGCAATCTATCCCTCTTGACTCAAGGGTTGAGCAGACGGCACGGGCAATCTTTCTATCTTTGTCATTGTCTGCGTAGCTTATGAAAACATCATGGGCCATATTGGCTTCTATTGCTCCATTTTCAATTACGCTGCTTCTATTTTGAGCGCTTAATCTCTAGTCCAACTTGCGCCAGTAACTCGGGTATCTTGCGCACAACTTCCCCATCCTATTCCCTGACATCTTCGGGAAGCTCTGCCCAAGGAACCAGATAAGGACTAATCCTGTTAGTTACATCCTTTTTCTTACCTATTTTCCAACCTTCGCGAAGTCGCTCGGCATTCCAACGGGTGTGTTCCATCTCCGCCATTATTTCTATCTCTTTTTCGGTGAATGTTAGTAGCGCGACCCGACGGCGGCTGACTTTATGCACAGTGCAGCCGATTCGTCTCAGCTTCTCAAAAATATCATCGGCCTGCTCTCTATTGGACTGCTTAAGATAGGCTGGTAATTTCTCTCACTCTAACATCGTCACATCCTTGATATTTGTGTTGGTAGCCCGTGCTGTCCGATAGCTCTCATGTATGGCACGAGCTATAGTTTCCCGCATATCTGGTTTCATCACACCCTCTACTCCTCAGCATCATTTGACTGGTACCGCATCATCGTGGGACTGCAGGCCTGTGAAAGTGTATTTCCACACGCCATTCCTGGTTTTCGTGCTGCATAGTCTCCTCGATTTCCTTTACCAAGCCGAGGAAATCTTCATGGTCTGTAGCCTTATCAATTTGAACCTTCATTTCCTCCAGATAACGTACCATCCCAGCCGAAAGTCTTGAGTTTCTCATGTAGTCTCTATGTGTGCGGATTGCATCTATCAGGCCGGGCTTGGCCTCTATCTTTTGGGGGCCAGCGACACCAATAATGATGCGAGCTGGAATAGTTAGATTAGATGGGCCCGACCTGGCCTCTGATCTTAGGGGACTTTTCGTTTCGATTTTCATTGCTGCGCCAGAAGAAATGCCTTCGCGTACGATATTATGTCGCAGTAAGAGCTTCTAGTCAATCCACATTAACAATTACTAAGTGCTCTATTGTAACATGCTTAGCCTTTGCGGGGATTGCATTTGCCTCATGAAAAGAATTTTCCGGAAGGCTAACCTGCTCTAGAGACAAGTGGTTTTGGAGCTCCGTGACCTGCTGACTTATTGACACTATCCCAATACAAATCCGAGATAGCTGCAGTTGGCTCTAGATATCTACCTCAAGGGGAGAGAGTTTGGGCGCATGCCATGCACCCCTACGTTGTGGGAATGGCTCTCGTGCAATCCTATTCAGCCATCCCGAGTAAGAGGCTTCCCCGTTGCACGTGTGGGAAAGAGTGAGAGGTGGTAAAATAAGCTAGGGCCGGTCATCTTTACCCAGCTACATCGACAGCCAGATTATGTGTGTCAATCGAGAGATTATAGCGTGAAACTGGTTTTTATTCATGGCTCGGGCGGGTGCAAGGAGGTCTGGCATTACCAGACCGGGCACTTTCCCCAAGCTGACGCTGTCGCTCTGCCGGGTCATCCGCACGGCAAACCCTGCACCAGCGTCGACTCCTATGTTGACTGGCTGCGGGGGTACGTACTTGATAGTAGCCACATAGATGTGGTGCTGGCAGGCCACTCGCTGGGCGGTACTATCGCTTTGCTCTACGCCCTGAAATATCCTGAGGATTTGGAGGGGCTCATTCTCATCGGCAGCGGCGCACGGCTCCGCGTCGGCACCATGTACCTCGAGATGCTGGAGCGGGCCAAAAGCAACCGCAGTGTATTTGAGGATTTCTTTCATAAATCATACGAATTTATCGAACCAGAACTCAGAGACGTACTTCTGAGGAAGGCTTTGGGGAGTGACCCCGCTGTTTTGCTCAGCGATATGCTTTGCTGCGATAGGTTCGACATTATGGAACGGGTTCACGAAATCAAGCTGCCAACCCTGGCTCTGTGTGGTAGCGAGGACATAATGACCCCACCGAAATACACCAAATACCTCGCCAGCAAAATCGAGGGGGCCAGGGAGGTAATAATCGAAGGGGGCACCCATATGGTCTTCGCCGAACAGCCCAAAGCTGTCAATCAGGCTATCGAGGATTTTCTCAACAGCCTTTGAGAAATGACTTATCCCCCAGTATCGCTACGATCAAGAAACCCGGACCTGTATGTGCGCCAATTACTGGGCTTGGCTTCGAGCGGTAGATACGCTCTTTAGGAAATTTGGCTCCAAGCCGCTTTGCTAGCTTCTCAGCTTCATCGGGAGTAGTAGCTTCC
>Ga0315274_10002109_pt1 | contig 30395 bp, 11 predicted proteins | sample YL17G02_20_MG_FD_203700 | JGI IMG/M metagenome (GOLD analysis project Ga0315274, IMG submission 203700) | Sediment microbial communities from Yellowstone Lake, YNP, Wyoming, USA - YL17G02_20 | ecosystem: Environmental > Aquatic > Freshwater > Lake > Sediment | place: USA: Wyoming | collected...
TGCAAGCCTAGACAAGGTCATTCATCCAGATCAATTTGCAGAGGTCATGCAGGACTACGAGATACTGCCGAAAACCGTAGTGAATGGAGCGGCGCTGTGGCTGGCGTGGCTCGAGCTTGTGATAGGTATCTTCCTGATTGCTGGAGTGTGGGTAAGGGCAGCAGCGCTTATGGTTACCGGCCTTACGGTCGTTTTCATAGTTGGCCTTTCAATTGCCTTCACCCGAGGCGTCGGACTGCACTGCGGATGTTTTTCCACGGACCCCGGCGGGGATGTCAGAACATGGACTTCGTTGTGGCAGGAAGGGTTGCTGTTGCTGGCGTGCTTGTGGCTGGCTATCCAGGCCTTCGGTGAGCTTACCCGGCGAAAACAAGGTCCACAGAAGATAGAGACTAACAGTGAGGCAGTGAGGCCATGAGTGCCATTATCGTTGAAGCGTTGGCCAAACGAATTGGTGAAGTCACCGCTGTCGTGGATGTGAGCTTCGAGGTGTGCGAACGGTCATTGGCCAACAGCTACCTGACTCTTGTTTCGGCGACGAATGAGGGAGGGCGCTGACCATGTGGAAGAAGATCGCCCCATTGCTGGTCGTCCTCTCGGTGGCCCTGAATGTCGCGTTCATTGGCGTCTGGGCTGTCCATGCGGCCAGGGGACACTGGATGAGCCGAGATCGGCACGGTCAAGCATGCGAAGGCGTCTGGTGCCCGCTCCATCGCAGTCTTGGCGTGACGGACGAACAATGGAAGCGAATAGAATCGGGTTTGACCCAGTTCCAACGCGATTCAAGAGCTCTTTGCCAGGAAGTTAATCGCAAGCGGGGCGAACTGATCGACTTGATCGCCTCGCCCCAGCCCGATCGCGAGGCGATCGCGGCAAAACAGGAGGAAATCCTGGCCGGCCAGCGTGAAATGCAGAAACGGGTGATCGCCCGTTTGCTGACGGAGAAAGAGACCCTGACAGCCGAACAGCAAGCCAAGCTCTTTCAGATGATCAAAGAAAAAGCGGGATGCGCCGGTCGAATCCCTATGATTGGGTCCGGTCTCGATTCCTGGAGCGCAGTCTCGACTCCGGATGAATGCCGAAAGTGAGCGATGAATCAACCTGCTGAAGGATCTGATGTCCAATAAAAACTCTAAAATAGAAAGGAGGTGATGTCGATGAGAAAGTTCTCGCTGTTTCTGCTTGTCGCGGTCGTGATGGCAGGCGCCATTTACGCCGTCCATGCTTACGCCGGAAACGGTAGCGACGCGAAAATTGACGCGAAGGCGAAAAGCGCAGTCCAGACCGGCGGCGAAGTCGCCGATCCGGTGGCCCAATGCCCGAAGAACGCCGACTGCCCTCGGGATTGTGAGGGCTGTCCGGGGCAATGCGCCAACTGCCCCAATTATGCGGACAAGGACAAGGACGGCCAGTGTGACCGGCAGGGAGACTGTCCTGCTACCCCTGTGCGCTCTGGGTGTTCGGGACATGCGGGTCGTGCCTGCGGCCGGCACGGCTGAGGTGACGCCTAGCCGTAACGACAGGCGCCCGTGATCGTATGCGGAGAGACGTTGGGCACACCTTGGCAAGAAACCAAGGTGTGCCTTTTTTCCAAACCGTAATCTTTGACTGAATGACGGGAGTGAACGTTGAAACTCGGATTTGTCGCTATTCCATTGCTGGGAATTGCTGCGCTCACCGGCTGTGGCACGCTGGACCCGTGGGGTGTGCTGTCCGACGCGACGCCATCTCCTTCGCAGTCATTCCAGGCAGATATTGAACAAAAGGCGCAGGATGATGCGGCGGTCCATCCAGCCGACGATGAGTTGGCCAACCGAACGCTCCCGTTGGCCGAGTGTATCCGTATCGCCCTGGAGCGGAATCCCCTGACCTCAGTCTCATGGCAGACGGCCCGCTCCGGGGCGGCCGGAGTCGGGCGCGCCAAAGGAGAATATCTGCCCGTTATCGGCTTTACCTCCCGCGCCACTCGAAGCGATCCGGCAGAGTTGGAGAATGAGTCCCAGAGCGGTGGCGCTGGATCGAGCCAACACTCGCCAAGTTTCAACGCGATGCCCGCGCCGTATGCCAGGAGATCGGCTCCCGGCAGGACGAGATGCTACAACTGGTCGCGTCGGCCGAACCCGACGGGCAGGCCATCGCGGCCAAGCAGGAAGAGATCCTGGCCGGACAACGCCAGATGCAGCGGCTCGTCATCGGGCGATTGCTCGCCGAGAAGGAAGTGCTGACGCCGGGGCAGCAGGAGGCGTTCTTCGGTCTGATGCGCCGGCAGTGCCAGAACTGCGTGGGGCGCGGGCCGTGGGCGGGTCTCGTGGGGCAGGCCGCCGGCGGTGGCCCGGCGGAGAGCCCAGCCCCGAATGGATCGGCAACCAAGGAAGAGGGTAACTAGTGATACGCGCACGCGGAAAGCTCGTGATCGGTCTGGCGCTGTCCATCTGTCTGGCCGGGGGTTTGGGCCTCTGGTGGAAGCAACGAAGCGCGGCCAAGGCCAACGATCCCACCCTGGCCACGGCCCGGGTCGAACGGCACAACCTTTCCTCGACCGTTCTGGCCACAGGCGCCGTCAAGCCTCAGATCGGTGCCGAAGTCCGCGTAGGCGCTAGAATCTCCGGCAAAGTCGAGCATCTCTACGCCAACATCGGTGATGTCGTTAAGAAGGGTCAGGTCGTTGCGGAGCTGGAGAAGGCGGACTTGGAGGCCAAGGCCCGCCAGAGCGCCGCCGAGCTCCGCATGGCCGAAGCGAAACTCGCGGCTGTCCGGTCGCTGCGACCGCGTGAGATCGAGAAGGCCGAGGCCGACGTGACCCAGTGGGAAGCGACGGTGGATCTCAACAAGAAGGACTTGGCGCGCCAGGATGAGTTGTTCAGGCAGAGCGTCACTTCGCGCGAGGAACGCGACCGCGCCCAGGAACGGATGGCCGTCGCCGAAGCCAAACTCCACGCGTCGCGCAAAGGGCTGGAACTGGCCCGCACCGGATACGAAGAAGACCTTAAGCAAGCCACCGCCGATGTGGAGCGCGCCAAGGCCGCCCTGGCCGTCAACGAGGTCCAACTCACCTATGCCACCATCGCGGCGCCCATCGCCGGCGTCATCGGCCAGGTGACCACGCAGGAGGGTGAGACGGTCTCGGCCGGCCTGAGCGCCCCGACGTTTGTGACCATCATCGACCTTGGCCGCCTCCAGGTGGACACCTTCGTGGACGAGGTGGACATCGGAAAGGTCAAGACCGGCCAGAGGGCGACGTTCACCGTAGATTCGTTTCCTTCGCGCGAGTTCGCTGGCAAGGTGACTGCCATCTACCCCAAGGCTGTTATCCAGGAGAACGTAGTCAACTACGACGTGGTGGTCGAAATCACTGATCCCTACGACGGCCTCCTGCGCCCCGAAATGACCGCCAGCGTCACGATCGCACTGGATGCGCGAGAGAACGTCTTGGCCGTCCCTGCCAAGACCGTTAAACGCGAGCGCGGCAAGAGCGTGGTGTACATCCTGTCCGGCGGCCAGCCCGAATCGCGTGAGGTCAAGGTCGGTTGGAAGGACTCGCAATGGATCGAGATCGTGTCGGGCGTGGAGGAGGGGCAGGTTGTTCTGTTGGAGCCCCCGGCCGCCCCCAAAACTTCGGAATTGTGAGGAGGAGAAGATGATCGAACTGCAAGGAATCGAGAAAACCTACGAGAGCGGAGAGGTGCGGACGGCGGTCCTGAAAGAGATCTCCTTCCGCGTCGAGGACGGCGAGCACGTGGCCATCATGGGCGCGTCGGGCACGGGCAAGAGCACGCTCATGAACATCCTGGGTTGCCTGGACAAGCCGTCCGCCGGCCACTACCGGCTGGACGAGACGGATATGGTCAACCTGGACGACGACGCGCTGTCGCACCTGCGCAACCACAAGATCGGTTTCGTCTTCCAGCAGTTCCACCTGCTGGATCGCGCGACGGCCCTGCGCAATGCGATGCTGCCGTTGATCTATGCCGGCGAGTATCCTGCGGACGCCCACCAGCGGGGCGAGAAGGCGCTGGCGGCCGTGGGGCTGGCGGACCGCATGACCTACAAGCCGAGTCAACTCTCGGGCGGCCAGCAGCAGCGCGTGGCCATCGCCCGGGCGCTCATCACGAACCCCGCCATCTTGCTGGCCGACGAGCCGACCGGCAATTTGGACTCCAGGAGCGGCGCGGAGGTCATGGCCATCTTCCAACGCCTCCACCGGGACGGCCGGACGATCATTGTCGTCACACACGACAGAGCCGTCGCTGAGCATGCCAACCGCATCATCGTCCTGAAGGACGGCACGGTCGCGGAAGACCAACCCGTGGCCCATCCGCGGGACGCCGAGGCCGAGGCCATCGCCTTGGCCGAGAAGGAGGTGACCCAGTGAGAATCCTGCGAATCGCACAAGAAGGCGCACGCGCCCTGGCCGGCAACAAGCTCCGCACGTTCTTCATGATGGCCGGGACGATCATCGGCATTGCGGCCTTGACGGTCATCATGGCCGTCGGCAAAGGGACCGAGAAGAAGGTGATGAAGCGCGTGAACTCCTTCGGCACGCGGGCGATCGTGATAACCGCGGGCGGCAGCAAGGGGTTTTCCCCACCGCAGGCGGGAATCACGACTTTGCGTCTGGAGGACGCCGAGGCCATCGGAAGTCAGATTCCGGGCATTGATGTGGTTGCCCCCTTTGCCATGAAGTCGGACATCTCCACTAAGGCCGGCTCCAATCAGGTTCAGACGAGGGTGATGGCTGTCGGCCCGGATTGGCACGACGCCTGGGAATGGTACACGACCGACGGCGATCCCATCACGGCCGAGGACAACACCACCCTGGCCCGCGTGTGCCTCCTGGGCACGCTGAGCGCCAGCGACCTGTTCGGCAGCCAGAATCCAGATCGGCAACGTCCGCTTCAAGGTCAAAGGCATCCTGGAGCCGCGTGGACCCACCCCGATGGGCGGTGAATTCGACCGAACGATTGTCATCCCGCTGACCACCGGCCTGCGCCGCGTGTTCAACCAGGACTACATCACCAACATCCGGCTGAAGGTCAAGGACGCTCGCCAGATCGAGTCCATAGCTGGCGAGGTCCGCCAACTGCTGCACGAGCGACACCACATCACCCCGCCGCGGGAGGACGATTTCGCCATCTTCTCCGCAGCCGATATCGCCAAGATGGCGCGGGGCATATCGGGCACGTTGACCTACCTGCTGGCGGCACTGGCGGGCCTGAGTCTACTGGTCGGCGGCATCGTCCTGATGAACATCCTGCTGATCTCCGTAGGCGAGCGCAAGAAAGAGATCGGACTGCGCCGCGCCTTGGGCGCCACGCAAGGCGACATTTTCCGCCAGTTCTTGATGGAGTCACTCAGCGTCACGATTGCCGGCATGGTCGCCGGCAGCCTGCTGGGCTGGGTGGCGAGCGTCGTCCTGGCTCGCGTGACGCAATCGCCGGTGGTCGTTTCGTGGGAACCGTTCGCCCTGGCGCTCGGTTTCGCGCTGGTCGTCGGGATCTTCTTCGGCGTCCAGCCCGCGAGACGCGCCGCCAAGCTCCGCCCGGTCGAAGCCCTACGATGATCCTCTCGCACAACGTCGTCCTGTCGGTCGAGATACTCTCCGCCCACAAGCTGCGGACGCTCCTGAGCGTCGTCGGCATCGTCGTGGGCGTCGGGGCCGTCGTTCTGATGGTTGCGGCCGGGCAAGGGGCGCAGAAGCAGATTCTCGCCCGCGTACAAGGCATGGGCACCAACTTGGTGATCGTGAACGCCGGGAAGACCTCCATCGTCGCTGGACGTCAGCGCCAGATGGACACCGTTCGCACATTGCTCGTTGCGGACGCTCAGGCCATTGCGAAGGAATGCCCGGATGTCTCGCTGGCCGCCGCGGCTGTCAGCAAGAAGCTGCCGCTGCGCTGGGAAGATCAGGACGCCATCACCAACGTGGTAGGCCTGGGGGCGGACGGGCTTTCCGTGCGCAACTTCGCCGTCGCATCTGGCCAGGCGTTTGGCGTCGAGGAAAGCCGGGCGGCCAAACGGGTGGCCATCATCGGGCCCACGGCCGCCGCCAATCTGTTTGGCTCTACCGATCCTGTGGGTCAGCAGATACGTATTAACAAGGTGCCCTTCGAGGTCGTCGGCGTCACCCTGCGCAAGGGCATGGATGTCAACGGCCTCGACCAGGACGACCTCGTTATTGTTCCTCTGGAGACGGCGATGCGGCGGCTGCTGAACCAGGACTACGTGCAGACGGTGTACGCACAGGTCCGGTCGTCCGCCGCCATGGGCCGCGCGGAGGCGCAGATCGCGGAGGTCCTCCGCCAGCGCCATCGGCTGGGAGACAAACCCGACGACTTCACGCTTCAGAACCAGGCAACGCTTTTGGCCGCCGAGCGCGAGACAACGGATTCGATGACCTTGCTCATCGCCAGCGTCGCGGGGATTTCGCTACTTGTCGGCGGCGTAGGCATTCTGGCCGTGATGCTCATGTCCGTCCGCGAGCGGATCAACGAGATCGGTCTGCGGCGGGCCATCGGCGCGCGGTGCTGCGACATACGCAATCAGTTCCTCTTCGAATCAGGGCTTCTGGCCGGCGTCGGCGGCTTGGCCGGGGTTGTCGCGGGAGTCGCTTCGGCGTGGGCGGTCTCTGCCTTGGGCCAATGGCCGACCGTCATCTCGTGGCCGACCCCGACCATCGCGTTCGCCTTTTCCATCGCCGTTGGCGTCTTCTTCGGCCTCTATCCGGCAATGCGCGCCGCACAGCTGGAGCCCATCCAAGCGCTGCGGTCGGAGTGAGCGAGGCAAACACAGGTAAAGGGCAAAAAGGACGCACTCCCTGCCCCAAAGGTCAGAGGGCCCGAAAGCGGGGACAGGTCAATCTTTGAGTTCAGAGTTCGAGGGGCAGGAGACCAACGATGATCATTCTTCCCACAAGCGTCGAGCAATCGGGTCCCGGCGCGGACCTTTCCACTCTGCCATCGGGCATCACGATCGAGATGTCGGACCCGGAGCCGGGGCTGGGGTACGCCCGGAACATGGTGACGCTGACCTATGATCTTTCGGGGTTCGAGAATGTGACGCTGGCTTTTGACGCGCGGGAGTTTGGGGACGAGCCGCACTGGCCGAAGGATGAAGGAGGAAGGTTGAAGAGTGAAGAAGAGGAAGAAGAGGGAAGTGTGTTTGGGCCGGTGGCGGACTTCGACTTCGACGGGGTGGCGGTTAGCGACGACGGCGCGCGGTGGTTCGAGGCGCGGGGGCTGCGCGATCTGTCGAGCGCCGAGGCCCGGCGGATCGAGATTGATCTGGACGCGGCCATTGTCGCAGCGGGCCTCGCCTACGGGGCGTCCTTTCGGGTGCGCATCTGCCAATACGACAACAAGCCGAAGCTGCAGGACGGGATCGCGCTGAGCGGGATCGAACTGACCGGCGAGGCGTGGAGCGGCCCCGAAGACCCCGATCTGCGCCTTCACCTCAGGATGGATGACAACGCCCCGACGCCCCTCGTCCGGGACGCCACGCGCAACCATCATCAGGCGCTGATCGACGAAGGGGGCGATCCGAACACCCGGGCGCATTCCGTGGCGGGCGCGGGCGCGGGCACGGGGTCGGCGTTGGCGTTCGACGGCGCGGACGACCGCGTTTCGATTCCGGGGAGCGACCTGGACGGCGTCTTCGCCGGCGACTGGGCCATCGCCTTCTGGATCAAGATGGAAGAGATCACCGACGGCAACCAGAAGTATTTCCTCTACAAGGTGGCGAATCCCGGCAGTGGGAACACCGGGCCGCGCATCTGCTACACGTCCGCGGGGCGTTTGTTCCCGAGCTTCTACCTCGGACCCAATGGCGTCAAGTACGCGGGCGGTCTCGACAACGCCGACGATTCCGTCTGGCGGCACGTCGTGATGCAGAGGGAAGGGACGACGCTTTCCTTTTGGATCAACGGCGCGCTCAACGCGAGCGACACGACGGCGGGAAACGACGTTGACATGTCGAATTCCCGAAGCATGGATTTGGTGGGGGGATCATTGGCGACGGGGCGGTGTGCGTGCTCGGTGGACGACTTTCGGGTTTACAGCCGCGCCTTGTCGGCGCTGGAGATTGCCGACCTATTGTGAAATCGGCGGGGAATAAAACCACGGGGACCGCGCGCGCCGCTGAGCGTGTCGGGGATGACGACGATCGGGCCGTTGGCGCCCTTCCATGCGTACACGAGATCAGACACGGAACTGATCAACGCGTCGCTTGCGTTGTAGCGTTTGATGTCGACGGAGGCCGTGCTTTGCAGATCGACGATGTCGAGCAGGAACTTGTGGCGGTAGCCCGCGTCTTTCTCGACCGCCTTGGCGAGGATCGCGATCGTCGAGATATCGTCGTTGGCGGTGAGGTACAGGGTTGTCTCCATCCGAACCGCGACGTCGTTGTAGTCCCAGTCGACGGTCCCTTGTCCCTTCAGGTCCTCGAAAGTGACGACGCACACGTCCTCGACGCTGGCGACCTCGTTCGGGGTGGCCGAGACTTGGTTCGAGGCCTCGCTCTCATTGTCCGCGCCGTCAAGAGCCACGACGTAGAACTGATACGTTGTCCCGTTGGCGCAAGGCGAAGTGGTGAAGCTCGTATCGGTCCTCGCGTTCGTCTCGCCAAGGGAGCTGAACTCGCCTCCCGTGGCGCGACCGTAGACCCGATAGCGGGTCACGAATCCCTCCGGCGCCTCGTCCCACGTGAGGTCTGCCTGGCCGCTTCGCCCGATGGCCCGGAGATTCTTGGGGGCGCGGGGCGCGTCGATCCCGATCGCGTCCGACGGCAGACTGACGTTGCCGGCCCAGTCCGCAGACAGGGCCAGATAGTGGTAGACGCCGGGCGTCGTCGTGGAGATGGAGGCGTCGGTAAAGGTCGGCGTGATCAGGCCCTCACCGGCCCCGCCGGCCTCGCCCAGCGCGGAGAGACACGTGGACGAGGCGAAGTCGGCGCTCTCGGCTCGGTAGAGGGCGTATTCCTTGAAATCCGGCTCGGTGTTGAGATTCCACGTCAGCTTGATCGCGGAATATGAGACGTATCCGCCTTCCAGTCCCGTGGGGGCCTGCGGCGGGACGTCGTTGTCGATGGCGACGGCGACGCGTTTCGCGGTTTCGTTGCCGATGGCGTCCGCGGCCCAAAAGGAGATCGTGGTCGCCCGATCGTAGAAGAGCGTGGAATCCAGCGTCAGCGAGTGTGTTGCGTTGAACGCGTCTCCCTGGGTCTTCGGCAGAGACGCCCACTCTTCGTCCAACTGATCCACCAGGAACTCCACCGCATCGATCCCCGCCAGCGGATCGGCGACCTCGATCTCGAGATACAGATCGCCGCTCACGAGACTGCCGGAGGTCGGACTGTCGATCGTGATGGCGGGACCCGACCGGTCGATAACGAACCACGTCGACGCCGAGGAACGGTTCCCAGCCAGATCACTCGCCTCGACGATCAGCGTGTGCGTCGTCTCAGAGACGTCGGGCAAAGCGATCGTGTAGTTCACCTTCGTCGCGTCGGAGGGATCGTTCGCGTCGGCCATCCCGTCGCTTCCGAGCGGGACCCACTCGCCCGCATCCAGCTTGCGCCGGATCGAGCCCGGTGTGAAGGCCGGCGGGGCGCCGGTGAAGCCGGACTCGCCGTCGTCCCACGCGCTGCCCGTCACGGTGACGGTCGTCAGGTCTTGGAGAGCGGGAACCAGACCGCTGACGGAGATGGATGGGTCGTTGGGGTCGATGCCGAAGGCCGCGAAGACCGGCGGGGTCGCGACGTTGTCGGCGTTGTCCCAAGCCTTGGCCTCAAGGAGGTAGCGTCCGGGCGAAGTCAGCATGTCGCCCGTTGCGAGGCTGAACGTCGTCGGCTCGGCGGCGCCGAAGGCCTCAAAGTCCACGAGCCCGATGCCGGCGACGAGATCCTGCGCCGCGCTCGACCACGTCACGGTCGTTGCGCTGGAGTTCCAGGTCCCTGAGGTCGGCTCGTCAATGGCAAGATCCGGCGGCGTGTTGTCGGCCGTCGTGCAGCCGTTGGTGGTTGTCGTCACGGCGCCGTTGATGCGCGCCGATACCGGAACCGTCACCTGGCCGTCCGTCGGCGAGGTCACGACGTCGCGCACGGTCCATTCGGCGACGGAGCGGTCATAGGCGTCCGGCTGGACCTTGGCGCCGCCGCCAAGACCGCGGAGATCGGCTCGGATCTCGTAAGGCCCCAGCGAGGGGTCGTTCACCGCGGCCCGCACTTTGGCCGTATGCCCGTCGCTGATGTAGAGATGACTGATGGAGGTCCGACGATCCTGATCCAGAATCTCGACTCGCTCAATGACTTGAAGCGAGGGGTCGAGACTGTAGGAACCGGTCGTCGCGCAGGAGTTGCCGACCAGATCGTAGGCCGTCACGGCGACCGTATGCGTTCCGGAGCTCAGCTCGGGGGTCGCGAACCAGAAGCTCTCGGCGGTCGAGGAGAACCGCCCGTCCGTGGCCAGAGCGTTGTGGATTTCGGCCCCGTCGCCGATCTGGAACACCACTTCCCTAACCCCGCTGCCCATGTCGGTCGCGGTTCCCGTGAAGTGCGCCGAGTTCTTCTTCGCGGCGCCGGGATTGGTGAGGCAGAGGTTCATGGTCGGCGAGGTGTTGTCGGCCGTGATGGAGACCTCGCTCTTCGTCGTCGAGAAGTCGTCCGTCCAAACCCAGGCGGGCACAATGCCGTTGAGCGGCGTCGCGGCCCCGGGCGTGAGATGCCACTCGGCGAGGACGTCGGCCATCGCGTCGGGCAGGACGTCGGCGCTCAGCCCGAAGCTGGTCAGGTCGGCGTGGATCGTAGTCGATGAGGGAAGACCGTCGAAAGCCTCGGTTCCGAGCAAGGCGATCAGCTTGAGGTCGTCGCCGTTGCGGAAGTAGCGGAAGATCTCCGGATGGATTGCGTCGAAAACCGAGTCGTTCCTCAGCTCGGCGTATTCGATCTGGGTGGAGGGCGAGGCGATCTCGATGATCAGGCTCGGGTAGGGCGCGCCGGTCCGATTGCCCGCCCGGTCAACGGCGCGGACCTCGACGGTGTGCGAGCCGACGCTCATGGTCGTCGCGCAGTCGTAGCGCTCGCTCGAGCTGTCGAAACCGCCGGTCCAGTTCGCCGCGTCGCGCGAGACGGCGTCCTCCCAATCGCCGGCGTCGACGCGCAGCTCGACCCGCGCGATCGTCCCCGGCTCGGTGTCGGTCGTCAGCCCGCCGATCGGAGGCGACACGTCCGTCGTGGGGTCGGCGCCGCAGTTTTCGATTGTGACCGTGGGGGACGTGTTGTCCGCGATGATCGTGGTCGCGAAGCTCGCCGCGTTGTTGGCGCCGTCGGTGGTCCGGACCGTCACCGTCGTCACTCCGTCGGTGGGCGAGGTCGCAAGGTCGTCGGCGCCGATCTCCCACACGGCCGTGCCGGAGCTGAAGGAGTCGGGCGCTTCGGTCGAGCCGAGACCGAGGTTCGTGAGATCGGCCGTGATCGCCTCGCTCGTCCCGAGATCGTCCTGGGTGAGATAGGCGATCACGCGGGCCGGTGCGCCATTGTGGATGTACAGAGTGTCGGTCGTCGCCAAGTTGACGACCGCGACGAATGCGATCTCCACGGGAGCGCTGTCCACGACGAACGTGTCGGAGGCGAGCCCCTCGCTCTGGACGTTCCCCGCCGAGTCGGTCACGCGCGCCCAGACCGTGTGCGTCGTATCCTCGAGGCCCGACAGCGCGACGTCGAAGGTCTCGGAGGACGCGTCATCGTAGGGGGGCGAGGTCAAGGTCGCCGCCGTCCACGCGCCGTCGTCCAGGCGATACTCGATCGCGCGGACCCGGTCCGTGAGGCCGATTGTTCCCGGCGCCTGGTCGTAGGCCGCGCCGGAGAGCGTCACCGCGGTCTGACTCGTCAAGTCGGGCGGCGCGCTCGTGAATTCGGACCACGGCATGGCGTTGTCCACGGTGAGGAACGCGCTGGCCGAGGTCGCGCGGTCGCGCAGGTCCAAGGCCGAGACGACGGCCGTCACGCGTCCCTGCGCGTCGGGAGCGCAGATTGCCGCGCCGACGATCCAGCGCGCGGTTGAGGTGGTGGGGAAATCAACCGGCGCCATGCCGTCCCAGAGGCCGAACGCCGTGAGATCGGCCTGGAGCGTTTCGGTCGCGATGTGCGAGGCGTCGAAGGCGGCCTGGACGTCGATGCGGTCGCCGTCGCGCGCGATCTGGGCGCTTCGGAGCGTGTCGAGGGGCTCGATGCTCACGTTCTGGATCGTCGCCAAGATCTGGGGCCGGACGCCGTCGACTTCAAACGTATCGGAGCTCAGGGGCTCGCCCACGTTGCCCGCAGCGTCGGTGGCGCGGACGCAGACCGTGTGCGCGTCGTCGCTGAGACCCGTCAGGTTGAATTCAAAGGACTCGCTCGCGCCCTCAAAGGCGCCGTCGGACGCCGTTGCGGCCTGCCCGGCGCCTCCGTCGAGCCGGCGCTCCACGGACGCGACGCGGCCCTCGGAATTGTCGGTCGCGGTCCCCGTAAACGTCGCGTTCGACGAAAGGCATGGGTCGGGAGTGAGCGGCGTCAACGCGACGGCGGGCGGCGAGTTGTCCACCGTTGTCGCGGCGCTGACCGGGTCGGAGGCGTTGCCGTGGGGGTCCGCCGCCGAGATCTTGACCGTCGCCGCGCCGTCGCCCGCGCCGGCGATCGCGCTCGAGAGGTCCCAGGTGAACGCCCCGCCGTTGACGGCGCCGGCGGGCACGGCGGCGCCGAGCGCGAAAACCTGAAGGTCCGCGAGAATCATCCCCGTCGTCACGCCGTCGTCGTCGCAATCGACCCTCAGCCACACCGTGTCGCCATCCTTGACCCAGTTCGCGTCGCCCGTCGTCGCGTTCTCGAACCGGGCGTTCGTCAGCGCGGGAGGCGTGCGGTCAACGGTGAGATTCCGCGCGAGATCCGCCGAGCGATTGCCCGCGCGATCCCAGACCGCCGCCGTGACGACGGCCGTTCCGTCGCTGAGTGGCGTCAGGTCGATCGCACCGCGGAAGGCGCCCGCTTCCGAGGTCGTCAAGGGGGTCCAGGCGATCTTCTCGACGTCCCCCTGCTCGACCTTGTAGGTCGCCTCGCGCAGGCCGGAGACGTTGTCCGACGCCGAGATCTCGAGGTCCGCCGAGTCTTGACCCGCCGTGGCGCCTTCGGCCGGCGCGACGATCCTGCCCGTCGGGGGCGTCGCGTCGTAGACGACGTTGTCGCGCCCGCCGCGGACGAATCCGCGGAAGTCGATCTCCGTGAGGTTCAGCGTCGTTGCCTGCCCGTACGCGATGCGCAAACGATACTTCGGGTATTGCCAGTCCGCGTCCGGCGCGATGTGCCGATCCAAGGCGGACGAAGGATTCGTCTCGAGGGTGAGCGAAGTCAGGAACGTCCAGTCTCCCGGCTCGAAGGCGCCTTCGATCGCGCCGACGCAACCGGCCGGACTCGCGTCGTCGAAGCGGAGCCAGAGGTCCGTAACAACGGGACGGGTCGCCAGGCGCACCTCCACGGTCGCCGTCTCGACATCGTCGCCAAGGGCCGGCCCGCTCGAGGCGTTGCCGTCGAAGAAGGCCGACGCGTCGTCCATCGTCACGAGCGCGGAAGCGGATTCGGCCGTCGCCGCATACGAACCGTTCACTACACCCGCGCCGAGAACGCCGGAGCCGGTCTCGTCGAGGCTCAATCGCCGCGACGGACGCCGCCCGCGACGGAGCGAACCGTCCAGGAACTGCGCCTCGACGCGCTTCTCGCCCTCGACGTCCGTGTTCTTCAGGTTCCAGTCCGTCAGGGTCCGCGTGGTCGTTTCGCTGAACGGCGTCCAGCCGACCCACGTCCGGGCCGCCTGGCCCGGCTCGAGTTGAGCCGCGGCGACGCAAACCGTGGCGCCGGACAGCGCGCTGATTTCCACCGAAACTCGAGCCGACGAGGGATTGGCCGAGAGCGTCAAAGCGTAGCGTTCATAGGTCGATCTCAAGCCGGTCGTCGTGGAGAACGTCGCGGCGTTGAGAACGGCGTCCTGCGCGTCGTACTCGACGACCTCGAGCGTCAGGTCGTCCTGCGAGCCGCCGCTTGCGTAAACCGAGAAAGCGAGGTCCTCGCCCCCCCTCACCGGGATCATCCCCTGCGACAGCGTCGCCGTCGTCGCGCTCGGTTGGATCGCGAACGCCTTATCGAGTCCTCTCTCTTGCAGGATCCCGGGCAGGTTCGGCGCCGAGACAATGCTCGACCCTAATCCCGAAGCGAAACACCAACCGTCGGGAACGCCGTTGCCGGCCGTTTCGTCGCTCTGAGCGTCCAGGTCCGGATACACCTGCGTCCAAGCCGTTCCAAGATCCAGCGTCAGGGCGGGGTTAGCCAGAAGGTTCACAAACCGGCCCGGCGTCGCGAAGCCTGACCCGTCGATCCAGCGCGTCGCGGCGCCGCCCTCTTCGATCTGAACGCCGTCGACGTGGAAGAGCTGGGACCCGGTTCCCTCAAAAGTGAAGCGGAGTCCGACGCTCGCGGCGTTAGCCCGCGTGACGAACGTCCGTTCGGCCCGCGACCATTTCCCGTAAGAGGCGCGCCGAACGCCGTCCTCGATCGCGTTCACCAGAGCGCCCGTCGCGTCGCGTTCGTGAATCGACAGGAAGAAACCGTCCCCCGGGCCGGCCGACTGATAGTAGAACGACACGGTGTAGCGGCAGGCCGGGTCGACCGCGATTCCCGCCTCCGAAACGCCGCGGGCGCCCGAAGTGGCCGCCCAGTCGCCCGAATCGCCCGAGATCCAGAGCGAGCGGGCGCCGAAGCGCGCGGCGTCCGCCACGAGCGCCACGGCGCTCTGACCGCCGCCCGCGTGCCAGAGGTCGAGCGCGGCGTTTTCCTCGAAACTACTCCCCGGCATGCGGTTGCGGACCAGGATCCCGGGACCGAAGATCGGACCGTCGCTCACCAGCATCAAGCCATTGGTGGACATGTCGACGTCGCCCAGCGCGGCGAAGTTGACGTCCACAAGGCTCGACGACGTGTAGAGGACGTCGTTGCCTTGTCCGTCGACAATGTCGACTTCGCCCGCGACGCGGTCGACGACGCCGTACGCAAACGACCTCGAAGTCGCGCAGTCCACCTCGCCCGGATCGGGCGCGTCGTTGCCGTTGAGGTCCTCGAAGGCGGTCACGAAGGCTGCCAGTTGGATGTCCAAGGGATCGGGGTCGCTCCAGGCGAATCGCGCGTAGCGCGCCTCGTCGCGGTCGACGTTGGTCCAGACTTGCGGCGTCGCCGGCCTCCACACGGTTCGGTCCGCCCGGTTTCGGATCTCGACGATCGCCTTGAGCGCCGGAAACCGGTAATTCGAACTCGCGTTTCGGACGCCCACGTTCACCCGAATCGGGTCGCCCAGGTCGTAGACCGAGCGGTCGACGGCGATGGAGCACGCGATCCCTTTGTCGGCCTGAATCTCGAAGACGTTGCCGTCGACCGCGATGGGCGGCGGGACCTCCAACCCGTCCACGATGCGGTAGAGACTCGCGCGCACGATGTACTCGCCCGCGTAGCGAATGGCCGACGACCAGTTGCCCTCAAGGGTGCGCGCTCCTTGCAGCGAGAAGGGCACGCTCGTCCCGAGATCGATGCAGTCGGCGAGCTCGCCCGTGTCGTTGCTCAGCACGTCGAAGCAGACCGTGGCGGACGTCGCCTCGCTCGAATCGACCGTCGCCGTCACCGGGACCGCCGCGTCGGGCGCGAAGGTCGTGGGCGAAACGTCTTGCAGCGTGAACGTCGTCGTCCCCGCGATCGTCGCCGTCGTGAAGCCGTCGTTGTCGTCCTCGGAAAGCTCCGCCGTCAGATCGTCGGGATCGACTTGGGCGGTCAGCACGAAAACCCCCGTCAGCGTGTTGGGGCGCCACGTGAAGCGAACGGTCTGCGTCTCGTCGTGATCCAGGCCCCCGAGCGTGGCGCCCGTCCCAACGGAGTTGGCGATCTCGGGCGAGTCGAGCGAGGCGTAGCCGAGCGAGACCGACACGGGCCGGGAGAACGCCGCCCCCGCGTTGGCCACGTCCGCCTCGACGTCCACCGCCTCGCCGACCAGCGTGCTCGCCGACGCGGTCCGCACGTCCCGAACCACGAAGTTCGGACGCGCTTCCTCGACGACGATGACGGTGCGCGAGAAGGCGTTGTTGCGCTCCTCGAGCTCGGCCACCGAGCCCGCGTGGTTTCGCATGGCGTCCGCGGGCGACATGTCCACGATGAGGCCTCGCGTCGTGACCCAATCGGGCAGGTAATTGCGGGCCAGATGATGCTCGCGGCCGAAGTAGATGGAACCGTCGGACGCCAGCCAGAAAGCGATCTTGGCGCCCCATTGCCCCGCGTCGTTGGCGGGCAGGACGACGTCGACCGCCGTCCGCTGCACCGTGGGCGTCGCCAGGTCGTCGTCAAACACGAGGCGCATCGACCACGCCGAGTCGAAGACCGGGACGGGCCCGCCGTCGGTCGTGGAGAAGATGAGCAGCGCCGGTTCGGTGAAAGACGTTTGCCAGGCGGACGCGAGGCCCGAACCATCCACATCCTCGTTGACGAAACCGTCCTCGGGATCCCACTTGCCGATCAGATGAACCGTGTTCGTGGTTGCGATCGTGCCCGTCGCAAGGAGCGCGCTCGTCGTGAACAGCGCGCCCGTCGTGACGCAGACGCCCATCTCGAGGGGCGCCTCGGTCAACGCGTCGGGCAGCTGGACGATCGTGATCCCCTCGTCCGGCGCCATGGCCCGCGCGCGCAAAGGAACGTCGGACGCCGCCGCCCGCGGCTCGGTCGGCGTCGCCGCCAGGTGCGAGGGCGGGTCGATCGCGAGGAAAATCGTGTGCTCGCCCAGCGCGGCGTCGTAGGTGTTCCATTGTCCGCTCGTGGTCAGCGACGCGTCAGCGGCCTGCTCCGCGCCAAGGGGCGCGTTGAAGACGCCCTCGAAAAGAACGCCGCCCGTCTCGGACTCCGGCGAGCCGTCGATGATCTGGAACTTGTAGGGACGCCAGACTGAGGCGCAGCCGATGTTGGCGATCGTGGCGTCGAGATCCACGACGTTCCCCCGGGTCACGGTCGCGGGGAGCGCGAAACCCTCGGGCGCCCCGAGGCTCAGGTCCGGCATCCGCGCCTCGACGGCCGTCAGCGACACGCTTCTCCAGTTGTCAAAGGCGTATCTCTCCTCGACCGTCCCCAGAGGATTCACCCCCGCGTACAGCCTCAGATCGCCCCCCGCGTCAATGGTCCAAGTGAGATCGACGCCGATCGTTTCGTCTCTTGCCAAGGAAACCTGCGCGCGTTTCAGCTCTCGTCCCGAACCGTTTCTCGGATCCCCCAGGTACAAACGCACGGGGACGCTCGCGAAATCGCGGAAGCGATCGTTCTTGATGATCGCCGAAAGCGCAACGGTCTCCCCCACCAGCATCGGCGAAACGGCGTCGCTGGTCAGATTCTGGAGCCGCAGGTTCCCCTTTGGCAGGAGATACATGTACTCATCCGACGCGACGTTGTCGTCGTAGGCGGTCGAGACGGCGCTGAGCGCCTCCTTCGGATTCTTGTCCGGGTTGATCTCGGCCGTGACCGCGTAATAGCCCGCGCGCTGGTTCAGGCTCGGGACCTCCCACTCGATCACGGCCGTCGTCTCCGCGCGGAATCCGCCCGAACCCGACACGACCGTTTCCGGGGTAAACCGCGCGAGCGTTCGCATCGTCATCTCGTAGGCGGGATAGGCCGCCGAAGGTTCAGGGATCGTCCGCGCGACCGTGACCTCGACCTCGCTTTGCTCGACCTGCAGACCCTCGCAGAAAACCGGGATCTCGATCTTCACCGGAGCGTCCTGGGGGGAAGGATCGGACTCGGGCGGATCGAACGCGATCCCCTGTTCGGCGTCGATGCCGAGATTGGGGAACCGCAACGTCGCCGCCGCAAGAGGCTTGTAGGCCGTGTTGTTGAAGGTTGTCTCCTCGTCGGGCAGCGTCGCCTGGACCTTCAGCGCATAACCCGCGGCCATCTTCGTGGGATCGGGAGTGTAGGTGAACTCGAAGATGTAAGGCGCTTGACGCTTGGCGAGGATCTCCTGCTCGCCCGCGGGAACGGAGACGGCGCCGCACTCGGCCAGGGCGTTCCAGAACCCTTGCCCGGGATACTCCGGATTGCTTGCGTTGAAGCAGCCGCATTCCCACGCGCTGATCGTCGCGCCGTCGAGCGCCGCGACGTTCTGCGAACCGTTGTTCATGATCTCCACGCGCACCGTCGCGGGCTCTCCCCCCTCGATCGCGCCTTCGAGATAGGGCAGACGAATGCCTTCTTCGACGACCTCAAGGTCCTTCGAGGGAAGAACCGCCTCATCCCCGGTCCGCGCCTGGTAAGCCGCGGGGATTCCGTACGTGGCCGCGTAGTAGATGCCCTGCATCTGCACGCCGATGGGGATGCGTTCGGGGTTGTACAGGTAGAAGTCGCCGGGATCGTCGCCCCTCTGAACCTGGAAAGCGAACGTGCAGGATTGGCGCCCTTCGCCGAGGTCGCGCCAGCCCGTCGACCGCGGGCCCGCGGCGCCGATCGCGGTGCGCGTCTTGGGATCGCGCGTCTTCGTGTGATAGATGGGCGGCGTCCCTTCACCGTCCATCCTTGCCACGACGCTGACGTAGTGGCGCGGCAGCTCTCCATTCGCCAGGAGAGCGTCGACCGACGCGTCGGCCCCGCCGGGGACGGATTGCAGAAAAGCCTCAGTCGCGGCGCGATTGACGCTCACCGAGAAGTTCTTGCCCGCGGGCGAGCAGTGGACGAACTCGTCCCTGGAGAACCGTTCCGTCGGGGTCTGCGGCTGGAGATTCGGGTCGCCGGGCCAGGTAAGCAGCGCGGCGCCGACTTCGTTGAGCTTGTCCACTCTCGTGGCGTACCGCGGTTTCCCGTCGGAAGTCCCCGTGGATGAGAAGAACTGGTAGACGAGCGCCGGAGCGCCGGTGGACACGATCCGGTGATCCCGGTAGGAGTCGTCCGCGAGGTTGCGCGCGTGAGTCGTCACCCCGCCCACGTCGATCCATTCCCCCCTGACCAGGTTCGTGGAGGGGCGATCGTCCACCGTTACGGTCGCGTTGCCCGCGGCGGCAATTCGGACGAAATTGTTCAGATACTCGCCGGCCTCATGGTCCGGCCCCCTTTCCTGGGAAGAGGGGATCGCCCCGGCGAGAGGCGGAACCGGGATGACGTATTCGCCGCCGAAGCTATCCACGGGAGGCGGCATCGTACACATGACGTCGTACGCCCACTTGGAGTTCCAGGGCGCTATCGAATAGACGTTGGAGAAGACCGCGATCGGACGATCCGCGCGGATGCTCCCGTCGGTCTTGTCCACCGACTCGATTGCGATGCCCGTCAGGTCTTCCGTGGGGTCATTCGAGTGGGGGTCCGGCGATTCCGGCGCTTGCCACACGTAACAAAGCCCTTTCTGATCCAGGTCGATCTCGTAGTAGCTGCCGTCGGACGTGGTCGTCAGCTGCCTGCCCGGAATGGTCGGGACGTCTTGCGCGTTGCGCCAAATGCGGATCCGCGTGTCCGAAGCGATGGCAAGAACCTGCAGACACGCGAGCCCGCACGAACCCGCGGGAGTTGACACGACCACGTACCTCGAGCCGAGTTGGTCGGCCGGAATCAACATGAATGCGTCGTCGGCGGCGTACTCGTTCACCCAGAGGTTTGCCGCAAACGGGGTCGCGCCGTGGATATAGATGGACTGGCCGTCGAGGATCTCTTCCTGCACCCAAGGGTCCGCGGCGAACCGCGGCGCGACCCACTGCGCCGTCGCTCCGGCGGCCAGAGACACGAGCGGCTCACGGTTCCCGCCCCAGCTCTGTTGGGCGCCCCCGACAAACTTGTCGAAGTGTATCGCCTGAGCTGGACCGCCCGGCTTGGAGGCGGAGATGAGGTCTACGACCGGGTCCAGGACGAGACGGTTATCCTGGGCGTCGGACCTGGCCCAGGGGGATACGGCCCAAAAGGCCTTGCCGGTGTGGTTCTTGTAGCGGATTGCGGCGTAAACCGCGGTGTTGTTGGTCTCCGAGGATTCGATGATACGCCCCCCAGGCGCTTCCTGTCCAGCCGACTCGTAGTAGTCGATCTTGATCGTGACGGTTGTGGCCTCGGCATCCTCCGGGAGAAAGAGAGCGCGCGACAGCGCCTCTCTCTTCGTCCCGTCTATGGGACCGGCAAGCGTCGTGAGACGCTCGATGGGAGGTCCGTCGCCGAATTCCACGAGAAAGCGGACATCGCACGCGTCGGCGCTTGCGGCGTTGGCATTGATGATGCTCGCCCCCAGCCGCACCCACTTGCCGCGCAAGAGATTGATCTCCCTGACGTCGTCCCACGTCTTCCAGTTCGCGCGAAAGAAGGGCAGGCCGCCGCACTCCCATACCTGCATCACGGCGTCCGACAAGCCCTCCGCGGGAGCGTCATCGGTCCATCGGAGGACGATGTTCGGGCGACCGTCGACCCATTCATACCGCAGGTCCGGATACTTGTCGTAGAGGAGAACCACTTTGTTGGAATAGGCCGTGTAGTGCGTGTCGCCGTTCGAGCCGAACGTCTTGCGCGAAACGGCGTAGACCGTGTTGTGGGCCGACGCGTCCGCCTGGAGCACGTCGAACTGGAAGCTGCGCGAGGGCGCCTCCGCCGAGGCGCACTCCTCGCCGTTCAAAGTCAGAACAGCCGACGCGCCGCTCGCGCACGTTCCCGATATCGTCACCGGGAAGTCGGACCCCGAGACCACGATGACGCTGGTCGCCGTCCGCGAGGGAACGGGCGTGGCGTTGACGTGCGTGATGACGGGCCCCTCGTCGGTGGGCTGCGCGTCGGCCTGGCGGGCCTCGCTCAGGCGGCCGTTGGCGCCGATCGTCCACACCCGGTAGCGGTAGTTGCTCCCCGTCTGGATCGTGGAACTCGTGTCCTCGCACTCGGTCGTCGTCGCGTTGAAGCGCCAGACGCTCTGCAACTCTTCGCCGCCGTCGACCAGGTACCGCGCCAGACGGCAGCCCACCACGTCAGTCAACGGAGTCGGCGTCGGAGGGGCGGGCGCCCAATCCACCAGAACCGTCGTGAAGATCGGGATCGCCTCGATCGACTCCGGCGCGTTGGGCGGACCCGACTCGCGGTCGGCTTCGTTGTTGGTCTCACTTCTCTCCGCAATCTCTCCGCCGGGATCGATGCGCACCCTCACGATCTCTGAGATCGGATTGCCGCTGGTTTGCGCCGGCAGGTTCGTCGCGAGGATCGCTTTGCGCTCTCCCCCTCCGGCAAGCCGCGGAATGACGAAGGGTTCGCCCAGGATCTCGGTCTCGGGCGAGAGCGGGTGGCACGCCATGACCTTCACGTTCTCGGCCGTCGCCGCCGCGGTCGCGTTCTCGGCGTCGTTCAGGTTCCGAACCGCCGCCTCCACGACCAGATAGCCGCCGCTCTCGCGGAACGCGACGTCGCCGGACGCGACTGCAAGATCCGGAAGCGGACGCCCCTCGACGTCGTCGACCTCGAAGGAGAGCGCCTTCTCGTTGTCCGTCTCGTCGGTCTCGATGTAGAAGTTGATCGGGTCGATCGTCGCCTTGAGATAATGCGATCCCGCCGCAAAAGGAACGTCGGGAACCGTCAGTGTGTAGAAGTTCGTCGCGACGCCGCCCGTGAAATCCACCGGCTCCAGAACCAGCGCGTTCCAGTAAGCGATCTCCTCGCCCGTGATCTCGTTGAAAATCCTGAGATGCGCCTTCGCCGCCGTCTCGAATCCCGCCGTCCCGTCGCCATTGGCGACCACCACCGTCACGTCCGCCGGCGCCGCGGCGTAGTCAGCGCCCGCGAGCGCCGGTCTGTCGGGATCGACCTGGATCTCCACGACGCGCAGGTTCGTCTGGTCCAGGCAGAAATCCCGCGACGCCGCGTTGTTGGCGGTCGAGTATTCCAAGGGCTTCGCCGTGGGCGTCGCCGAGGAATCTTTCAGCCCGGAACTGAAATCCACCACCACGCGGATCTCGCCCGAAGTCGGAGACGGCCGGAGCGTCGGGGCGCGGTCGGGGTGGGCGTAAGTTCCGCCGCCGGCCAGCGTGAAGGGCTCGATCGGGTCGTCCTCAACCTGCAGGGGGTCCTCGTTGTCCGGGTCGTTCACCGGATCGTAGTACTCCAGAGAAACGTCCAACGAGCCATTGACCTCCGCGTCGATGCCGTCGCGCAGGTTGTGAATCAGCCCCTGGGCAAACTGAACTCTCTGGCCGTCCGTCTCGATCGCGATGTCCTCGCGAGCGATGGCCAGATCATAGACCGGCGAGGCGCCCTTCTGATGCGCGACCACCACCGCGCTCCGATCGTTGTTGCCCTCGTTCCACTCGACGACGGCGTTCGACGGGTCCGCCTCGAGACGCAGCGTGTGCTCCCCGGCGCCCATCGCCAACGGGGCCCGGAGCGTCTTGGATTGCCCGCCCAGGATCATCCCGGCCGACACCACGTCCCGGGTCCCGAGCGCGTCGTACGTCACCGCCAACTCGACATCTTCGGCCCGTCCCTTGCCGACGTTGTCCACGCGCACTTCGAGCCAACCGCCCTCCTCCCGGTAGAGCGGCCGCGGGCCGTAGCGCACGCCGTCGGCCTGGATCGTCAGATCGGGCAGATCGAGCTCCTCCCGCTCATAAACCCGGATCGCGCGACCCGCGATGTTGTCGCGCTCGTTCGTCTCGCCCACGAGACCGACGTCGGTCCCGCGCCCGCTGCGCGGGTCGAGCCAGGCGTAGATCTCGTGCGCGCCGGGCGTTTGCAGGTCCGCGCGCAGCGTCGAAACGATGAAACGGACCGTGATCTTCTCGCCACCCAACAGCGTCGAGGCGCTCTCTTGGTTCGAAGACAGATACTCCCACATGAGATAGCGGCTGTCGCCGTCCAGGAGCGGGTGCTTTTCGTGGACCTGCAGCTCGACATCCGACAACGAAACCGGGAACTGACCCTGGTTCCAGACCTCGACGTCCAGATGCCATTCGCTCCCCGCGACCGGCGGCCCGCCACCCGCGGACACCCCATGGATGCCGTCCTCGAAAACGACCAGGTTCGGCGCCTCGGGCAAGGACCACTCCAGAACGTTGTTCCCCTCGTCGTACTCGGCGACGCCCTCCTGGGCGTCCGCCATGAGGAACGCCTTCGGCGGGATCGCCGCGGCGGGGAGCGCGATCGTGAATGACTGCGTCTCGCCCGCCGCAACCGTTCTCGACACGCTCACCGCCTTCACTCGCTCGGACCGCTCGTGCGAAAGCAGCGCCTCGGGGTCGAGGGGGAACTTCGGGTCCGCGTACAGAAGCGAAACGCTGACGCCTTTGGCGTCCGCCACGCCGTTGTTCGCGACGTTTACCTTGAACGCGGCGTTCGACGGCGAGAAGAGACCGGAACTCGCAGGGGCGATCGCGAGCTCAGCCCGCAGCGCCCTCAAAGCCCACGCCGTGTCCAGCGCCCGACCGTTCCACGAACCGTCGTCGGCCTGCTTCGCGCTCACCTGGCACGCCCGCGCCGCCGCGTCCCCCACCGTGGCCTCCCCGGCGAAGAGACGGTTCATGGCGTAAGCGTAAACGCCGGCGGAGGGGTCCACGACGCTGTCGTCCGCCCAATCGGAACCCCACGCGTCCCAGAGATAGCCGTAAGCATCGGCGAAGGCGGCTGCGTCGAAGGCGCCAAGCGCGTCGAAGCGCGCTTCGGCGGCCAGCCGCTGCAGCGTTGCCGCAATCTCGGCCGACAGATAGAAAACGTCGGCGTCCCGGCCCACGACGGGATCGGCGTACCCCGCGTCCGTGTCGCGGACGTTGGCCCAGCCCGCGTCGTTCGCCGCGAGGGCGTCGCCCTGCTCGTCGTAATCCACGTTGCGCTTGAAGTAATCGACGCAACGCTCGAGGAGCGTCTCGGCGAGGTCGTCGCGTCCCGCCGCCAGAGCGACACGCAAAGCGAGCAGCGTCTCGAAGCGCGTCGACAAGGACTCCTCGCCGACCGCGAAACCGCCGTCTCCTCCCAAGCGCGACAGCAAGTCCGGGTCGCCCTCGAGAAACGCGTCCACGCAGCCAAGAGCCTCCTCGAACCCCGCGCTCGCCGCGCTTCGCTCGTGCGCGAGCCTGCTCTTGCGCGCCCTCGCCAGCGCCAGCGTCTCCATCGCCATGCAGCGCAGGGCGAAGTCTTCGATCGCGCCCGCCTCGACTTGACGGCCCAGCCACACGACGCCGTCGTGGTACGCCTCGGCCACCGTCACGCGCGTGCCCGAGTGCGCGTTCACGTCGCCCGAGAGATGCGAGAAATCCTCTCCATGCAGCGCATTGAGCGCAAAGGTCGCCTCGGCGATCCGCTCGCGAAGCGGTCGCGAATCCACGGCCGACTCGCGCCACGAACCGTAGTCCGCGTCCCCCGCCCGCCACTGATGCTCCAGGAGCCAATCCACGCCGTTCCCCACGCTCACCTGCGGCGCCGGGTTGTTCACCACGAAGGAAATCCCGGCCGGCGCATCGGCGTTGCTGTTGCCGCGCGCGTCGGTTGCCACGACCCGCGCCGTGTGCGGCCCGTCCGGGATGTCGGTTGACTGCCAGACCAGTTGAAAGGACGTCGCGGTCTCGCTCTCGGCCCTCGCGCGGCCGAGCTCGGTCTTCTCGTCCAGAACAACAATCATCTCAACGGGGAAGGACTCCTCCTCGGGGTCGGTCGCCAGGCGCCAGCCGAACGTCACCTCGCCGGCGACCTCGCCGGCGGGTCCAAGACCCAGGATCCGCGGCGCAATCCCGTCGATCCGCACCTTCTTCGCGCCCACGACGTCGGGGTATCGCTCGTCGAACGCCTGAATCTCGGCCTCGTCGCCCTCGTGGGCGCCGGGCGTCGAGTAGACGCCGCTCTGCGTGATCTGCCCCGGACCCGCCACGTCCCACGCGAGCCGAAGGTCCTCGACCTCGTGACCGCTCGCGTCGTAACCCTTCGCCCAGAAGGCGAACCGATCGTTCAGACCGAGCAGGATGTCTTCCTGGGGGAGGACCTGGATCTCAGCCAGCGCCCCGCCGGGCAAGACCTGAACGAGAATCGCGTCGCCGACGTTGTCCTGATGGCGCCAAGCCGTGAGCTCGCCGATCCCCTCTTTCTCGGCCGTGAAGAGCCCGTGGGTCACGCCGCCGATCCCGTTCGCCGCGCCCCACGCGAGGAGATGGTCCGCGTCGAGAACCAGGCTGCAGATCGTCGGCTCGTACTCCATCAGCGCGTGGAACTGCGTCTGTGCTCCGTGAGCGACCTTCACGAGCGACTCGATCTTGTTGTAGCTCGCGTCGGCAATCTCGACGCTCGTGATCCTCACGTCGGAATCGGCCAGATAGACGATCGCGTCGCGCGCCTCCCAGGTCGCGGCCTGCGTCGTCGCGTGGCGGAACTGCGCCCAGACCGTCTGCTTGCCGGCGTCGTTCTTGGCGCCGCGCGGCGAGTCGGAAATGACGGCCTGAAGCGAGAAAGTCCCGCCCGGCCAGGCGAACCACGCGTCTTTCCCCACTGACGTCCCATTCAAGAACACGTCGGTCACGTCGTTGCCGAAGATCCGAATCTCAATGTTCGAGGACGCGTTGATGTCCAGCCCGATGTCGACCTTCGGGTCAAAAGTGTATTCCCTGCCCTCGTCGAGAAGGATGCTGTTCTTATACGGACGACCCGCCAGGTAGAAGCTCTCCCCCGGATGATTCAGCGCCGGCTGCCACGTCACAAACCCGTCGCGCCCGCCCTCGAAGTACACCTCGCCGTGCGAGTCGCTCGAGCCCGGAATGGAACGATTGGAAACGTCCAGACTCGTGGTTGTGACGGCGACGCTGCCGGGGCCGGTCGCCTCCGCGCGGAAGAGCTTCGTCCCGCTCGACGTCTGCGCGGCGATGTAGACCCAGCCGTTGTCGTCGGCGTCGGCGAAATGGCCGGGCTCGATGCTCGTCGCGCCTTTGCCGGCGAGAAGATCGCCGCTCGCCGATTGCCAACCGCCGTACGATCCCGGGCGCCCTACGTTCCAGCGGTTCAGATACGCCGAAATCGTCGTCCCGTTGACGACGAGACACCACATCGTGCCATTCGAGTCCTTGAGGGCCGTGAGGCAGTCGCAACTTGTCACGCCGGAGTCAATGCTCGACGAGTCCCACCCGCTCAAGGCCCCGGGAGCGCTCACGGCAAGGCCGAGCGCCGTCGCGGACGCGTCGATGAAGACCAGATAGAGAGCGCCGTCGCGGCCCGAAACCAAAGTCGGGAAAGACTGCTGCTCGATCCCGTTGCCCTGCGCATCGGGGAAACCGGCCCAAGTCCCCTGCGAGTCCCGCCGATACACCCAGCCCTTCCGGGGGGAGACTTCGGGGATCCCGTCGGTCATAAGCGCCGCGCACCACTGCCCGCCGTGCTTCACCGTCGAGGCGTGGATGAAAGGACCGCCGCCGCTCGTCGCGATCGTCTCGCCGTTCCCGCTCCATTGTCCCGCCGAGGGCGAAATCGACCGGATGCGCGAAACCGCCTCGTAGGCTTCCTTCGAACTAATGAGGATCTGATCGACGTCGTCCCCGCCCAACGCGAGGAGGCGCTCGCTCTCGTCCGGCGAACCGTCCGCGCAGATCCGGTAGTGATCGCCCGCCGCATCCGGGAAAGCCCAGATCTCATAGGCGCCGCCTGAGTCCTTGCTCCACGCGACGCCTCGAGCGTTGGACAGGCCGACGACGCCCGCCCGGTCCCACGCGCAACCCATCTCGATCGTCCCCGAACCGCCGGCGACGTCGTCGTTCAGGTTCTCGATGGGGCCGAATTCGGGCGCCTGCGCGTCCGAAACGGCGATGTCCATGGAATCGTTGTTCGTGTCGCCGTCGTCCGGGTCGTGGCCGAGCGTCGCGGTGGCCTCCACGGGGCTGTTGCCGTCGGGGCAGTCGGCGTACAGGGGCCATTTCGTCGCGGCGTCGGTCAGGGCGTCATTCGCTCCCGCCCCGGCCGTCAACTGCCAACTGTAGGTGTAAGTCATGTCGGGCTCGAAAGCCGAATCGTCCACGTTCAGCCGCGCCAGGCTCCCTGAGTCGATCGTGATGTCCGCCAACTGGACCGGAATGGGATCATTGTCTTCAATCGTGTAGGTCGCCGAGGCGGGGCTGCCCGCCGTCGCGCGGTTCGAGTTGCCCTCATCGATCGTCAGGGCCGCCGTTTCGTCGAATTCGTCCGCGGCGTCGTCGATGAACGTGACAGTGACGTCTTTCTCCTGGTCCTCGCGGGAGAAAGCCACCGGCGAAGCGGGACTCACCGTCGTGTAATCCTTGCCCTCGCCCTTCTGCGCCGCGCCTCCTTCGGTGAAAGCCACCGAGACATCCTCGCGCTCCGCGGGGTACGACAGCGAAATGCGATAGGTTTTCGAGAGGCCCGCTTCCGCCCCCGACGCCGCTCCAACCGCCGAAAGGCTCGCCTGGGGCCAGGGGTCTCCGTCATCGAGGATCGTATGCGCCCGCACGCGGCTGGGATCAGCCGGGTCCGGGTCCAGCGAAGCGCTCGTGGCCGAGTCAAGCGTGACACGCACCTTCTCGTCGTATTCGTCCTTGGAATCCTCGAGAATCTGCAGGTTGATGTTCTTGTTCAGATCTCCCGGGTTGAAGGTCAGGCATCCCGCCGCTAGCGAATAATCGGCGCCGGCCGTCGCCGGGTTCGGGTCGCCGGGGCTGGCCGAATAGCCCACGGTGATCGTCTCGTAGGACGTCCCCGACAGGGCCACGACGACGGGAACGGTCGCGTCATTCTCTGTGGCTTGTGAGGAAGAAGAACTGAACTGCGCCGTTGGAGGATCGCCGTTCGCCTGGATAGTGTAGGTATAGCGAGTCTGGCTCCCAAGCACGGCGTTTTGCGGGGACTCCACGTCGTCCACAAGATCCAGGAAGACCGTTTCGTCCTGCTCGTGATTGCTGTCCGTGAGGACCGTTAACTTGATCTCGGACTGCGTGTTGCCGCACGGGATTTGCAGCCGCCGCGGTTTCTCCGGAAAGGGCGGCGGGCTCTGCGCCTGTGCGACGTTGTAGTCCGCCCCCTCGACCGCCGTGCCGCCGCCCACGGTGAAATCCACCGTGACGTCCTGCGTCGAAGACGCGTCGAGGGAAACGTAGACGCTTACGACGTTCCCGTCCTCCGGGCCGCTCGCCCCCGCCGCGGAGAATTGCGTCTTGGGATGCTGCGTCGTGGCGTTCCCCTCCGCCTTGGCGGACTCCCCCCCGCTGTTGTAGGCGTACACTCGGTAATAATACTGCTGGGAGGCCGTGAGACTGATGTCGTTGTAAACCTGCGTATCGGCCGTTAGAGTCTTGTAGGGAACATCCCACGAGTCGCTCCCGATCTTGCGATCGACCTTGTAGCCCAACTCCCCGCTCGAATTGTCGGTCCACGTGAGATCGATCTCGAAAGAAGACGCGGCCTGAACGCTCAAACCCGTCGGAGCGGCGGGAAGCGTCCACTGACTCGCAACGTTCGACCACGCCGAAACCCCGCCGGCGTTCTTCGCCCGTATGCGATAGTCGTACTCCGTCCCGGCCGAAAGCCCCGTCGTGTTCTGGTAAGACGTCGAGCCCGACGAACGGGTAGCTATCTGCGTCCATGTCCCCGCATTGTGCGGACAGCGCTCGATCTCGTATCCTTGGCCGTCCCCGGTGACGCTATTCCAGGAGAGATTGATCTGCGAGGCGGAAATCGAACTTGCGGCCAACGTCGGAGCGGCGGGACGCGTCCACGTGTTCAACGTCGAGGTGTAGGCCGACCATCCAGCGGGATTCAGGGCTCGCATTTTGTAGTAATAGCGCGTCCCGGCCGAGAGCCCCGTCTGATCGAGGTAGGGCGAAGCAAGAGATCCCGATGCTATCATGGACCAGGTCGAACCGGCCGGCAAGCGCCAGAGCTGGTAGCTGGTGGCTCCGGAGACCGCGTTCCAGCTCGCGTCAATCTGACTCGTGGAAACGGAGCTCAGTCCGAGATTGGTCGGAGGATTGGGATATGTCCAGGCGGTAACCACTGTGGACCACGCGGAAGCTCCTGCGCCGTTTTTTGCTCTTATCCGGTAGTCGTACTGCGTTCCAGCCGATAGCCCCGTTGAGTTCTGGTATGACGTCACGCCGGCCGCGGGCGTCGCTATCTGCGTCCACGTCCCTTGGTCGTGAGGCGAGCGCTCGATTTCGTACCCATTGTCGTCCCCGTAGACGCCGTTCCACGAGAGGTCGATGCGAGACGTTGAGACCGGCGTGGCTGTGAGGGACGGCGCCCCGGGGACCGTCTGGACCTCTCCTTCGTAGCTGGGGGACGCGGAAGACGCGCATGAAGACGCGTACGATCCTCGCTTTGCATAGACGATGTAATCATATTCCGTCCCAGGAGAGAGACCGGTGTCTATGCAGTACAGCGTCGGGTGGGAGACTTCCCCTGCTTTCACCCAGGCGCCGGGCCCGCTGGAGAGCCTGCGGTAGACTTCGTAAGAGCCGGGGACGGGGCTTGCGTTGTTCACCCACTCCACCCGGATCTTCGCGCTCGGATCGCTGGATTCGGCGGCGGCGCTCGTGATGGTGGGAGCGTTGACGTCGCTTTCAGTGATACTGACGATTACGGAAGCCAGGTTCCAATCGAGGTTGCCGTTCTCTACACTCCATATCTCGAACGTGAAGGTTTCGGCGCCCTCCTGCACGTCGTCATTGTTCGGGTTCATGTCCTCCTCATCCAGGACAACGATCTCGATGTCCTTGTAGGCCGTTGATGTCCACGCCGGGAAAGTGTACTGAGTACTGGGAATCGCCGTGTAGTCGGTTCCCGCAGTTGCACTGCCTGAACCTGGAACAGTCCGATAGGTCACGATCACATCCTGGTTAGTCGGCAAGGGGTCGATTTGGAGTCGCGCTTTCGCCTTCGTGCTGTTCTCATGCCAGGTTGTTTTCTCCCACCCATTGTTCTGCAGAACCACCGAGACCGTTGGAGTCTGACAGGGAATAGCCTGCTGAACGGCGCCGAGGAGCAGAAAAGATAGGACCAGGCCTGCACGAACTCTCTCCGGTCTCATGCGCGTTGCCTCTCCGGACCAATCCCGCCGGGGACGCGTGAGCGCACTCGGCGGAGGAATGGGGGACCAGGAAGCCGCATACGGACTTCGTCGATGGCGGAAAAGGGCAACACTGTCTCGTGTCGGAAAGAGATGCGCCCGTGCAAAGAGACCTCCCTCGCCCTTTCTGCGCCGCTAGGACCTGCGGGATTATGAACGGTAAGGGCCAATCTACTACGTTCTTCGGTGTCACTTTTGACTGCATCAGGAATCATTGTCAAGGAAAAAACAACCTCCCATTATTTTTTTCCAACCTTCCATTATGTTTCCCCTTGACAACTCTCCCCTCCGTTCAGGATACTCACCGCGCCGAGTCTTTCTCCGC
>Ga0315274_10002110_pt1 | contig 30391 bp, 19 predicted proteins | sample YL17G02_20_MG_FD_203700 | JGI IMG/M metagenome (GOLD analysis project Ga0315274, IMG submission 203700) | Sediment microbial communities from Yellowstone Lake, YNP, Wyoming, USA - YL17G02_20 | ecosystem: Environmental > Aquatic > Freshwater > Lake > Sediment | place: USA: Wyoming | collected...
AATCAGGATCTTTCCTTGAAAGTGTGGGTTATTGATGTTTGAGGCCGTTGTGACTGGCCATTTAAATGAACTGTGTAGGAACCGGAGGCACATACATGATCCTTCGAAGATGTTGTGGAATCGGGACGTTGGGCACTTTGAGGACAGTGCTCAATGTTTTGGCGAAAGGCCTGACGCGGGGATTGCATCTATTACTCAGCGAGACGGCATACATACAACGTGTTTCCTGTCAGTCTGTTGCGGACGGTGACGCTTGAAATCTCCAATAACCCACAGTATTCGGGAATGAACGGAAATTGTAAACGTCATTCTCTGGTAAGCCCTTAGCGAGCAATCTGGATCGTATTTGACAAAACCCGCGGCGCGCGATATACTGGTACAGGGTATGTGTACTCGGCCCGGAGGTAGACATGAGTCGACTGGCTATTGACGCAGGAATCAATCCTTCATATGCTTTGTTAAGGAGGGCGGTCAATTGTGGAACAGCCGCCCTCGGCTGTTGGAACAAGAGAACGAGTCCGCCGCGACTAACGGGGTGTTTCGATCATCTACGTACGTCCAAGATGATTTCGGACCCACTGTACTGGGGAGAAACCACATGAAACGGACCGTAGTGGGCGCCCTACTCTTATCTTTTTGCGGGATATTGGGCTCTTGCAGAGGAGATAGACATGACGCTGTCTCGACGCCGCCGCCCAGCGCATCGCTCAAGGCTAAGGTTGAGACAATCTCGCAGAGCGCCGTCGGCGTGTCTTACGAGGCCGTCGGGACCGTGAGATCGAAGGCCGTGACCGCGATTCGGAGCAAGCTGGTTGCCCATGTCGTCGCCGTTCACGCCCGCGAAGGCAGTGTCGTAAAGATCGGAGACCCGCTTGTTGAACTCGATGACCGGGAAGTCGCCGCCCAGGCTCAAAAAGCCGAAGGCGGCTTGACGGAAGCGCGGAATGCACTCGAGGAGGTGAGCAGAGCCGTGGACGCAGCCGCGTCGGCGCAAGTTGCAGCGGCTGCGAACAAGGATCTTGCCAACGCGACCTACGAACGCTACAAGGGCTTGCTGGACAATAACGCTGTCAGCCGCCAGATGTTCGACGAGGCTCAGGCAAGACAGAGGGCGGCCGAGGCGGAAGCGCAACGTGCCGGCGACATGCTCCGTTCGACAACCGCAAGGAAAGGAGAGAGCAAGGCCCGCATTGAACAGGCCAATGCGGAGGTTGCGAACAGCCGAGTGGCCCTCAGCTTCACCAAAATAACCGCGCCGGTCAATGGCATAGTGAGAAGAAAGACCGTGGAAGTAGGAGATTTGGTCTCTCCGGATGCAACACTGTTCGAACTCGAGAACAACGAGCAATACCGGCTCGAAGCTTCCGTGGACGAGGCGCAATTCGGACGTGTGCACGTCGGCGATCAAGGTGTTGCGGTCTTGGACGGGCTGGGCGCCGAGCTACCTGGCGCCATCGGTGAGATCGTACCCGCCGCCGATCCTGCAAGCCGCACGTTCGTGGTCAAGCTCGATCTGCCGAAAGACGAACGGTTGCGATCCGGCATGTTCGGGCGGCTCCGCTTGAGTTTCGGCCAAAAGGAGATCCTGACAGTCCCGAAATCAGCCATAATCGAGCGCGGCCAGTTAGTCGGAGTGTACGCATTAACCGGCGACAACGTCGCGCGTCTTCGCTTGATCAAGACCGGAAAGTCGTACGGAGATCGCATCGAGGTGCTTTCGGGACTCAACGCGGGCGAGAGTATCGTCGTGGAGAACGTCGCTGAGGTCACGGACGGGCGCCGTATCGAAGGGAGCAACTAGTCGTGGTGCGGAGACTTGGACTGGCCGGCAGGATCACGCATGCCTTCGTCAACTCCAAACTGACGCCGCTCATTATTGGCGCGTCACTGTTGCTGGGGGCTGGGGCGATTCTGCTGCTTCCCCGCGAGGAAGAGCCACAGATTATCGTGCCGATGATCGACATCTTCGTGCAGATGCCCGGCGCCAGTGCAAAGGAGATCGAGCAACGCGTAACAAAACCCATGGAGAAGCTCCTGTGGGAGATTCCGGGCGTCGAATATATCTACAGCCAATCGAGTCCGGGCGCTTCTTTCACCATCGTGCGTTTCCTCGTCGGGCAGAAAGAGGAAGATGCCATTGTCCGGCTGAACCAGAAGATGTTCGCCAACTTCGACATCATTCCCCCGGGTTGCAGCCAGCCGCTGATCAAACCGCGTTCGATCGACGATGTCCCCATCCTTGCGCTGACGCTTTCGAGCGACCGGTACGACCATTACGCGCTCCGCCGCATTGCCGCGCAACTCGGAGACCCCATCAAGCAAGTCGCCGATGTGTCGGAAGTGAAGCTCATCGGCGGTCAGCGCCATCAAGTGCGCGTGGTCCTCGATGAGGCGCGGATGGCCGCGTTCAACGTGGCGCCGGTTCGCATCATACAGTTGCTGACACAGGCCAACACCCAGATGCTTTCCGGCGAGTTCGCCTCGAGTAACCGCGAGTTTCTTGTCGAGGTCGGCGGTTTCCTCGAGAACGCGGACGATGTCGCCTCCGTCGTGATTGGCGTCACGAGCCAACGGCCCGTTTATCTCCGCGACGTAGCCGACATCGTGGACGGACCCGAGGAGCCGGCGGACTACGTGTTCCTGTCGAGAGGCCCGGCTGTGCAGTTTAGCCGCAACCTTGCCGCTGCGAGTGAAAATGCCGCGGCTGACGCGCCGATCTCACCCGCGGTGACGATCTCCGTTGCGAAGAGTAAGGGAACAAACGCCATCGTTGTCGCCGACAACGTCATTGAGAAAGTCCGGCAATTGCAGGGCAAGATAGTCCCGGACGATGTGCAGGTCACCGTAACGCGCAACTACGGCGAGACCGCGAAGGACAAGTCCAACGAGCTTCTCTACCACATGTTCCTTGCCGTGGTGTCCGTGTCCATCCTGATTGCGGTGACGCTTGGATTGCGCGAGTCCGGGACGGTCGGCCTCGCCATTCCCGTGACCCTCGCGCTTACGCTGGTTATCTTTTACTTCCATGGCTACACGCTGAATCGCGTGACTCTCTTCGCGCTCATTTTCTCCATCGGCATACTCGTCGACGACGCTATCGTTGTCGTCGAGAATATTGTCCGGCACTACCACCTCTCGGAGAACGAGGGGAAGCCGGTCATCGACATCGCCGTCGAAGCCGTCGACGAGGTCGGCAATCCGACGCTGCTCGCGACGGCCACAGTCATCGCCGCGATTCTGCCCATGGCGTTCGTTCGCGGGCTTATGGGCCCCTACATGCAGCCCATTCCCGTGGGCGCTTCCGCCGCAATGATTTTTTCGCTCATCGTGTCGTTCATGGTAACGCCGTGGGCGTCCGTGCGCTTGCTTCGACGCGAACCCGGCGCACATCACAAGAGATCATGGAATCCGATCAGGCTGGGGGTGGCATGGATAAGACGGCGTCGTATGAGCCCGTCCATTGACCATAACAGCGGAAAGCGACGCCGTCTTATCCATGGCACCCAGTCCTTGGAGAATCAAACCGAGATTCACGGCCACGCCGAAGGTTGGATGGACCGCATGTACCGGCACATCATGAAGCCGCTTATCACCGTGCCGCTTTTCCGCTACGGTTTCCTGGTGATGATTGTCACTTTGCTTATGGCTTCCTGTTCGCTGGTGCCGTTCGAGCGCGTGCTTGTCAAGATGCTGCCCTTCGACAACAAGAGCGAATTCCAGATCATCATCGACATGCCCGAAGGCACTACCCTTGAACAAACCGCCGCCGTAACGCGCGAAATCGGCGAATACGTACGAACCGTTCCGGAAGTCTGCGACTTCGAGATGTATATCGGAACGGCTTCGCCTTACAACTTCAACGGTCTTGTGCGGCACTACTTCCTCCGGAGCGGCCCGAATGTCGCGGATATCCAGGTGAATCTTGCACCGAAACAGGATCGCAAGGCGCAGAGCCATGAAATCACAAAGCGTGTGCGTCCTCCGATCGATGAGATTGCCAATCGATACAACGCCAACGTGAAGATCGCCGAGGTCCCGCCCGGCCCGCCCGTTCTGCAGACGCTTGTGGCGGAAGTGTACGGCCCGGACTACCCCCGGCAGATCGAGGTTGCGCGCCAAGTTCGGGACGTCTTCGAGCAGACGGATGGTGTTGTCGATGTGGATTGGTACGTCGAAGATGACCAGTCCATGTTTCGTTTCGTGGTCGATCAGGAGAAGGCGGCGCTCAACGGCGTATCGGTCGAGCAGATCAACACGACCCTTCGTGTGGCGGTTGAAGGCATGGGCGTGGGTCTCGCCCATTTGCCGAAGGAACAGGAAGACGTTCCCATTTACTTGCGTCTTGCGCGGAGCGAACGTTCCAGCGTCGAAGGGCTCCGCGAAATCAGACTCGAGGGCGCTCAAGGCAATATGGTCCCGCTTGCCGAGCTTGTTCGCGTCGAAGAGACCGTCCAGGATAAGACCATCTACCACAAGAACCTTATGCCCGTCGTCTACGTTACCGGCGACGTTGCAGGCCGCGTCGAAAGCCCTGTCTACGTCATCTTCGCCATGATGAAGAGCATCGCCTCCCTCCCACTCTCCCCTCGTTCCCAAGTTCAACTTGGGCACGAGGGAATTACCCAGTATTCGACTCGCCAGCCGTTCTCGGATGAAGCCTATGCGCTGAAATGGGATGGCGAATGGCAGATCACCTACGAGGTGTTCCGCGACATGGGCATCGCGTTCGCCGCCGTGCTGGTCTTGATTTTCATCCTCGTCGTAGGCTGGTTCCAATCCCTCAAGACGCCCTTTGTGATCATGGCGGCCATCCCGTTTTCGCTCGTGGGAATCCTGCCGGCCCATTGGCTCATGGGCGCCTTTTTCACCGCGACCTCGATGATAGGTTTCATCGCGGGCGCCGGCATTGTTGTACGCAACTCGATCATCCTGGTCGACTTCGTCGAACTGCGGCTCGCCCAAGGCATGCCCCTCGCCGAGGCGGTCGTTGACGCCGGCGCCGTGCGGTTTCGCCCGATGCTCCTCACCGCCGCTGCCGTTATAGTCGGTTCCTCGGTCATCCTGTTCGACCCTATATTCCAGGGTCTCGCCATCTCGCTGATGGCCGGCGAAGTGGCCTCACTCCTACTCTCCCGCATGGCCGTCCCCGTCCTCTACTACCTCGCCAAACGCCGCGATGCGCTCGCCTAAGCAGCGCCCCCATCCGTCGTCCTCCTGCTCGTGTTCGGACGTACTCGACTAAAGGCGCGAGCACGGGCGCCGGAACTATTCGGGCTCTCCCTTTGTTTACGTTCGGAGAGAGCGAAAAGGAGACGCTCAACAGCACGGCATCTCCCTTACAAGTGACAAGCGTGTCGTTTATGGTACAATCGCCTGAGACATGGGGCAGGCGCAATGTCGTCTATGAGGACATAAGGACAAGGGACTCATGGTCGTGGATGTCGCGCTTTGTCTTCCGAACGGTGCAAAAGAGATGAACTAGCCACGGAGATCTGTCATGTTTAGGTTAAGACTGCCATCTAGTGCGTTGTTGATCGCCATGGTCGCCGTAACTCTTTTCCAGACGGGATGCCCGCCATCATCGCCATCGGTCCCTAACGTTGTGGGTGTGAGGCAAGGCGCAGGGGAGACCGCAATTGCGCTCGTTGGGCTCGTCCTTGGGAACGTGACAGAGGCTTTCAGCGACACGGTTCCCGGGGGTTGGGTCATCAGCCAAGCCCCGCTCGCTCGGACAAGTGTCGCCGCAGGCAGTGCAGTTGACTTGGTCGTGTCTAAAGGTTCGGAGCCGTCCGGAACGGAGGTGACCATCATGCTTCCGGGCGACGTGCCTTTAGTGATGGTGCTGATCCCGGCAGGGACATTCATGATGGGCCGATATACGGGCGAGCAGGATTCTTACACCTGGGAAGGCCCCGAGCATCAGGTGACGTTTGCGCAAGACTTCTACATCGGCAAGTACCTGGTGACCCAGGAGCAGTGGCAGGCCGTGATGGGGGACAATCCCTCATTCTTCAGCAGTGACCTGAGCCGTCCCGTCGAGCGTGTTTCTTGGGATGATGTTCAGGATTTCATCGAAGCGGTGAACGCCTTGGGCCAGGGCGTTGTCCGCCTGCCGTCCGAGGCGGAATGGGAATACGCGTGCCGGGCGGGGACCGCAACGCGGTTCTACTGGGGTGATGACCCGACTTACACGGAGATCGGCAGCTATGTGTGGTATGATCACAACAGTGTGACTATCACGCACCTGGTGGGGCAGAAGACACCGAACGCGTGGGGGCTGTATGATATGGGCGGAAACGTGTGGGAGTGGTGCCAGGACTGGTGGCATGACGACTACACGAGTGCACCGACGGACGGCAGCGCTTGGGAGTCCCCGGCAGGCGAGGGCCGCGTAGGGCGAGGCGGCGCCTGGAATGCTTTCAACCAGTACTGTCGTTCAGCGTACCGCAGCTTCGAGTTCCCGGTGAACTCGAACACCACCATTGGCTTCCGCCTTGCGAGGTGATGGTTATTTCCTCACTTTGCCACTCTGTCACTTGTAGGATGCGAAGTGTAGCGAAGCGCTGAAGGGGCGTCTTCGACGAGTTACCGGCTCGCCCAAAGGATATCCGTTGCCGTCATAGCCGGTACCTGGATCATCCTGTTCGGCCCTATATTCCAGAGTGTCGCCATCTCGCTGATGGTCGGCGAAGTAGCCTCAATCCGACTTTCCCCCATGGCCGTGCCCGTCCTCTACTACCTAACCGAACGCCGCGAAGTTCCCGCCGAATCAGCCTTCCATCCCTCCTGCCAAACCCCTGTGCTATTCCGCACACGTGTGCAATGAGGCAGAATCTGCCCGGTTCCTCATATTTCCTTTGTTTATCCAAGATGACCGTCAAAGGGTGCCACAGGCCTCACACCCCTTCGGAGCGCCCCCCTCTGTCCGAATCCACAGCGTAAGTGTGTTTGTTTGAAATGGTTTATCCGCATCCGTCCCGATCAGGCACAGACCTTGCTTTGAAATGCTGGGAGTCAATGAGGTCCCACCTCGCGATCCGAAGTTGAACTTCGGGACGAGAGGTAGGGCAGAAGGGGCAGTTCATGAATGTGGTGATGCTCGCGTGGATCGTGGAATCGTAGGCAGGAAAGAACACGCGAGTTGGTAGTTCCCAAAAGAGTGGTATGTAAAGCGGCAAGCATGGAACAGCGCGTCAAAACAAAGAGGAGAGTGGAACCATGAATCACCAACGACTCGTAATCTATCTGGGTTTGGCGGTAGCCGTCCTCGTCTGGGGACTCGACTTGGGCTACGCGCAATCCCAACAAGCCGGGCTAAAGCAATCATCGATTTCGCAATTGGGGATCGACCAAACACCGCTTCAGGAAGCGCAAGCACCGGATTCGCAATCGGAGGTCGACCCGATAGCGTATCAGGAAACGCAAAAATCGGCTGCGCAAAGAAGGCATGAGGCCTATGCGCGCCTTCAGGCGATACAGGAAGGGCAATCTCCTGAGGATATACCAATCGAGCCGCCGGCTCCGCGGCCCGAGCCGCCAGCCCCGGGGACTAAGGCGCTGCCGCTTCCAACTGGGCAGAATCCTCTGGTGGACCTCGATTTGGCGAACTGGTCCACTAGTCCGAACATCAGGAAGTTCATCGACACGCTGCCGGGCCTGGGCGCTCCCCTTCCCGGGAGCCTCCTCGGGACCTACATCCCTGTCGCCACGGCGGACTCAGCGTCCTATCCGGGATCTGATTACTATGAGATCGGTCTGGTCTGCTACAGCCAGAAGATGAATTCCGATCTCCCCGCGACCGATCTGCGGGGCTATGTCGAGATTGAGACCGCGGCAAATGCCGGTGTGAGCAAGCATATTGCACTGACGTACCCCAACGGCTCGCCGATCCTTGACAACAATGGTGTGCAGGTTCTTGCCGTTGACCCGCCCTCGTATCTGGGCCCGGTGATCCTGAGCGCCAAGGGCAGGCCGGTGCGTGTGAAGTTCACTAACTACCTTCCCCTCGGCGCCGCCGGCGATCTTCCCATGCCGGTGGACACCGGGGTCATGGGCGCGGGGATGGGCCCCGTTGCGATGCAGAACTACACACAGAACCGGGCCACGCTGCACCTCCATGGCGGCCGCACGCCGTGGATCAGCGACGGGACGCCCCACCAATGGACTACCCCGGCGGGAGAAGTGACCTCGTATCCCAAGGGCGCCAGTGTGCAGAACGTCCCTGACATGCCCGATCCGGGTCCGGGGTCGATTACCTTCTACTGGACCAACGAACAGAGCGGCCGATTGATGTTCTACCACGACCACGCCTATGGGATCACCCGCCTGAACGTCTATGCCGGAGAAGCCGCGGGTTATCTCGTTACCGACCAGGTCGAAGAAGACTTGATCTCGGGCACGAATGTTTCGGGAGGCAATCCGACGAACGCGGCGATCCTTCCCAATCCGCTGGGCGGGTTATACCGCTATGGAATTCCCCTGGTCATTCAGGATAAGAGTTTCGTGTGCGACGCCACCACTCCTCCGGGCGCGGGATTCCCGGCGGGCGCTGTGGCCACTCCGTTGACGCAGGCGACGGACCCTCTCTGGTACACCTATGTGCCCAATACCCACGGCGGGAACCTGTGGTGGCCCCACGAGTATCCCATCAACGAGAACATTTACGACCCGAGCGGAATCACCATGAAGGGCCGGTGGGACTATGGTCCTTTCATGAACCCGCCGATGGTCGTGAAGAACGATGTATTGCCAAGCCCGACTATCACTCCTGAATCCTTCATGGACACGGTCATTGTCAACGGCTGCGCGTATCCCTACATCGAACTGCCGCCGACGGCGTTCCGGTTCCGCATCCTGAACGCATGCAACGACCGCATGCTCAACTTGCAGTTGTATAAGGCGGAACCATTGCACGTCAGCGTGATTAACGGAGGCGGCGCAATCAACGGATTCACGGATTACTCGGCAACGCCGACCGTGACCATCACCGGTGGCGGCGGCACCTACACTTCGGCATCGGCAACTGTGGTGAACGGCGCCATCTATCAGATCGACGTGGTGGGCGCCGCGGGTTATACGTCCTCGCCGACGGTTACCATCACCGATGCCACCGGAACGGGCGCGGTGGCGTATGCCTCGCCCAATACGGAAGTCAAGATGGTTCCGGCAGCGCCAAACCCGTGGTATCCGACTTGGCCGAAGGATGGCCGGGACGGCGGTGTGCCCGATCCGACGACGCAAGGTCCTCCCATGATCCAAATCGGCAACGAAGGCGGATTCCTGGCCGACGTCAATGTGGTCTATCCGCAGCCGGTGGATTTCGATTATAACCGCAAGAACGCCACCTTCGGCGCTGTCACCAGCGTGTCACTCCACTTGCCTCCGGCTGTACGCGCGGACGTGATCGTGGACTTCTCCGCGTACAAGGACGGCGACACGCTCATTCTCTACAACGATTGCCCTGCACCACAGCCGTTGTACGACACGCGCTACGACTTCTTCACGGACAATCCGGATCAGGTCATATATGGCGGCGCGCCCACGACCATTGCAGGCTTCGGTCCCAACACGCGGACCGTCATGCAAATCCGAATCAAGGGATCCGCGACGGCGCCCTTCGACTTGGCCACGCTGCAGACCGTCCTGCCGCAGGCATTCAAAGTCGCGCAGGATGCGCCCATTGTGCCGGAATCCTGTTTCAACAAAGCCTACGGCACCAGTTACCCGGATATCTTTGCCGATGTCACCACTGAGACCCTGAATGTGACCGGCGCACCTCAGCCCGTTGCAGCGGTTATGACCGTTCTACCGGGCCTCGGCTATACGACGCCCCCCACCGTTACCTTGGTCAGCAGCACCGGCAGCGGCGCTACGGCCTCGGCAGGGCTCAACCCCTTCGGCGGCGTTACGCTCGTCACGGCCGGCAGCGGTTATACCTCGCCTCCTGCCGTAACAATCGGCCCGCCGATACTGCCACTCACCGTACTGCCCCTCGCCCCCGGCGGCCTGGTCCAAGGCATACAGGCTAGGGCCGTGGCAACCATATCGGGCGGTGTCGTTACCGCCATCACTATCACGGAGCCGGGTGCGGGCTACACTGACATTGTGACGGCTCCCGCGGTCACAATTGCCGCGCCTGCAGCCGGCGGCGTAGCCGCTACTGCCACGGGGATGCTGCCAACACTCGGCACCGTTGGCTCCATCGTGGTAACGGGCGGGGGCTCAGGCTACCTCACGGCTCCTCTAGCCATCCTGAGAGGTGGCGGCGGTTTGGGCGCTCAGGCGGACGCCACGCTCGTGGGGTCGATGGCGCCGACCGGGAAGGCCATCACCGAGGGATTCGACCCGGACTATGGCCGGATGTTTGTCCAACTCGGCTCGATCCCGAATGTTTTCACGCCGAATGTAGGCGCCGGCCCGGTGATCGGCATGTCGATGTACATCGACCCACCGACCGAGGTCCTGACTCCGGAAACACCCGTCCTGTGGCGCATTTCCCACATCGGTGTTGACTCGCACGCCCTCCACTTCCATCTCTTCGACGTGCAGGTGATCAACCGCGTGGACTGGGCTAACATCAAAAAGCCGCCCTATCCGGACGAAGTCGGTTGGAAGGACACCATCCGGACGAACCCGTTCGAAGACATCATCGTGGCGTTCCGCCCAACGGCGGCGGCAATGAGGCTCCCGTTTGGGCTTCCCGACAGCAACAGGCTGTTGGATGTGACGACGCCGGCGGGCTCGACGGCGAACTTCCTGCCCGTGGCGGCGCCGATTGGCGTACCGGTGGTGGCACAGGTCACCAACGTAATGACCAACTTCGCTTGGGAATACGTGTTCCACTGCCACCTGCTGGGCCATGAAGAGAACGACATGATGCGCCCGGTGGTATTTCAGGTTCCGAGTACGACACCCAGCCGGCCAACGCTGACGGCGACGTCGTTTGCAGTCTCGCCAGCCGCAACTGCGGTCCAACTTGCTTGGAGCGATGGCACACCGTACAATTACGTTTCCGGCCTTCCGGTTTCAACCGAAGGCAACCCAGCCAATGAGGTCGGTTTCCGGATCGAGAAAGCGATCGGCGCCGGCGCGTATGCTCCCCTGCAAACCGCCCCGGCCAACACGACGAGACTTATGGACAGTAACGTCGTTGTGGGCACCTCGTATCGTTACCGGATCACCGCTTTCAATGCGGCGGGCAATTCGGCGAACAGAACTGCGACAGTCACAGTCGCGGCGCCCACGGCCCCGGCGGCCCCAACCAACCTCGTCGCGACGGGAGCACTCGGGTCGATCGGCCTGACGTGGCAGGACCATGCCAACAACGAGTCGGGCTTTGTGCTCGAACGCTCCGACAACGGCGCCGCATTCGCTCAGATTGCAGCGGTTGGCCCAAGGACGGGTACAGGCTCAGTGACCTACACGGACAGCACGGCGGTGGTAGTTGGCACAAGCTACGTCTACCAGGTGAAAGCCGTAAACGGGGTCTTGTCGTCGGCGTATGCGGTCTCGAACACGGTGGTCGTGCCCTCTCCTCCAGCGGCGCCCTCCAACCTGACCGCCACGGCATCCCTGCTGACCGGCAGCACCACTCAGGACCGGGTCAGGTTGGCATGGACGGTCAACTCGACTAATCAGACAGGGTTCCAGATCCAGCGGGCCACCGACTCGGGGTTCACGACCAACCTGTATACCAGACAGCTCAGCGCTACTGCCACTTCCTGGACCAATTCGCCCCTGCCGCGCGGCGCGACCTACTGGTACAGAATCTGCGCCTTCAACACCGGCGGTTACTCGGCATATGCGATTGTTGGCCCCGTAACCACACCATAGACAACGCCGCATAGGCGTGTCACTTGCTTCTTCCTCGGGGCGGCCCAACGCCGCCCCGAGGCGCTTTTTTGGGCCCGGGCTATCCGGATGTTCTTGCGAAGTTGTTCAGCAAGATGGCGAAATGCCAATTCATCATGAGCCGCAAGGAAGATTCGGTTCGAGAAGCCACCTTTGTCATTGTGAGTAGGGACGGGTTCTCCAAACCCGTCCCAAGTCCAGTTAATGACAACCGAGTCAGGAACGCAGCGGGACCTGTCCTAGAGAACGTGTGAAAGAATCCCGCGATGGCTCCTTGTATGTTGGTTGTACCGGCTTTAGCCGGCAGGGCTGTCAGTCGGACGACCGCCTAAAGGCGGTACAACGAACACACTATCTTCGGGTTGGGACCACGGATTTCGATAAGCATCCGAGGTCTGACGGGGCCGGTTTCAGACAACTTGCGAAAACTCCTCATGCTAATGTGGCACAGCCGCCCTCGGCTGTGTAACCGGCGAGAGCTGCACCTCCTGCCCGATGCATGACACAGCCGAGGGCGGCTGTGCCACATTCTTTCACAAAAGCGCAGAGAAACCCGGAACATTCGCTTCAATCAGGCACCCTGCGGCGCAGCCAAACCCGTGTGCGATTTTTCACACATGTGCGACTCGTAACACTGTGCAGATCCCCTGTGATTACAGGATCTACGACCGATTTCGTTGAATAGGTGCCGTGGATCTCACACCCATTCAGCGTGCGAATGTGGGTTGTAGGTCGTTAACTACTGATTACTTACAGCGATCATCCCGTACTGGCACGGGCTTTGCTTATCAGAAGCAGATGCGTGTCAGGTTCTCCCCTTGAGGGTGTGCACCTACACGGCGACGGCAAGGAGAAGGGCATCTCAACACGAGTGATGTGATGTCAAGATGTCTCCCTCTTGAACAACGGGAAAGTGTTTTTGGGCATAAGGGGCAGTTCATCGGTGCAGCGATACCCACATGAATCGTATATTGAGCGTCAACTTGTTTCCGAGAAGTGCCGCGGAGGCGGCCCTTCTTGTCGCCGCAGGCTGGCACATGCAGGAATGATGGGCATGTGGAACATCATGGACATGGGTGGAGGCATGGCGTAACACCCGTCGGCAAGAAGGTTCGTGAAGTGAGAAAAGACCAGACAATTGAGGTTTCAGGATGGAGGAATCACAGATGTGTCCACTAAGAAAAACAGGGGCGATCAGCATCATCCTCATAATCGCAGTCAGCCTCCTGGGATGTCCGGACCCAGCGAACACGTGTGCGGACAAATACGTCATCGTGGCATGGAACAACTTAGGAATGCATTGCTACGATGGCGACTACAGCGTGTTTGCGGTGTTGCCGCCCTATAACACGCTCTTTGCCCAGGTCATTCAAGTCGGCGATCCGCCAAAGATCATTACGGAGGGGGTGACGCTCAAGTACGCGTTTCCGGATAACACCTACTCCGCCGGAAAACATGGACGGCCTGACAAAACGAACTTCTGGACATATGCACAGAAGCTTTTCAGTCTGAACGATCCGCTCCCGGTAAACGTGGGTCTGACGGGGAACGGCCTCTCCGGAACCATGGAAGTGGTTGGCGACCATTTCGAGGCCGTCGGCATACCCTTGACGGAGTACCGCGACCAGGACGCGGTAAGCCGCAAACCGTATCCATATCAGTTGGCGGAGCTCACGCTGACTAAAACGGGCGCAAAGAATCTCCCCACTTCCACATTGGCAAGCCTCACGGTTGTTGCGCCCATTTCGTCCGAATTCAGTTGCGCCAACTGTCACACCGACGACGGCGATGCTACGACGCGGTATCCCATCACGCCGACGGGGAATGTGAAGGGGAACATTCTGGCGATCCATGACTACCTGAATCAGGGCGCGTACGCCCCGCCGCTCGCGGAGCAAACGCCCGTCCTCTGTGCGAGCTGCCACGGCTCAAACGCCCTGGGCATGCCCGAACAGCCCGGAATCGAAAGCCTCTCGATGGCGATGCACAAACATCACAACAATGACACGGTCATGGACATCACGCCGAACACAACCGAGGGATGCTACAACTGCCACCCCGGCCCGAAAACGCAATGCCTGCGTGACACGATGTCACAACACTTCTCACTCAATTGCACGAATTGCCACGGCAACATGATGGACGTTGCAGCCAATCCGAACCCGTGGCTCAACGAACCGAAGTGTGAGACGTGCCATGGCGCGGCGTATGCGCCGGATCAGGCGTTGTACCGGGACTCTGAAGGCCACGGAGGCGTCTATTGTGCAGGATGTCATGACAGCCCCCACGTCTATGCTCCCAGCCGGGAGCCTAACGACGCGATCAAGTTCATCCAGTTGCAGGGGCGTGCCGGAACGCTGCGCGACTGCACGGTCTGCCACCTCACTACGCCTGCCGACATGTTCCATCACGCGAATCTGACGGCGGCACAGTAGCGTCATCTCGAACGACGGGCAGAACGGCCCGCTTGACGAGCGGCTCCGCATCCCAATCGAGAGCATTCAGTTCTCAAATGCGACGAGCCCAGCGGAGTTTGGCGCCGGCGGCGGACCTACCGATGCACAACGCATGATTTTCGGCTACATGGGACGCAGGGACTATGTGGACTCCAAGGGCAATCGGTGGCGTCCCGCCACGGAGTTCGTCTCTCTGACGAAAGCGAGCAGATCGTCCATCCGCGCAAAGGCCAGACCCGTCACCGTATCCGCACATCCATAGTATATTGCCATCCGGCCGGTTGCGGCGTCGCATAGAGCCGCGCACGGGAAAGCGACGTTCGGCACATCTCCCACGCACTCGTAAGGTTTCTGCGGAGCCATCAAGTATGGTTCGGGGCGGTGCACGACCTTCCAGGGCTTATCGAGATCGAGCAATGCCGCTCCAAAGCTGTACACAAATCCGTTGCACGACGTGAGCACCCCATGATAAATGAGAAGCCAGCCTTCCTTGGTCTCAATCGGCGTGGGCCCAGCCCCCACTTTCGTGGAATCCCACCCAGGTCGAGTGCCCATCACGTAGCGGTGCCGTCCCCAGAAGCACATGTCCGGACTCTCGCTGTAGTAGATGTCGCCGAACGGCGTGTGGCCATTGTCGCTTGGGCGGCTGAGCATGGCGTATCTCCCGTTGATCTTTCTCGGGAAAAGTACACCGTTGCGATTGAATGGCAGAAACGCGTTCTCGATTTGGTGGAAACTGACAAAGTCATGCGTGTAGCTAACGCCTATCGTCGGACCGTGGTAGCCGTTGCACCACGTCACGTAGTACCGGTCGTCAATCCAACACACGCGCGGATCGTACCCGTACTGGAACGCGGCTATTTCCGGTTCATCGCACACGAACTGGATGCGATTGTGCTCGATGGTCCAATGAATCCCATCGCCGCTTCGCCCGCTGTGAAGCTGCATATGCCGCCGCTTGTCATCGCACCGGAACACGCCGGCGAAACCCTTCTCGAACGGTACGACCGCACTGTTGAAAATGCTGTTCGAACAAGGGATGAGGTCTCTGGGGATGATCGGATTGTTGCTGTAGCGCCACACAACATCTCCGCAACCCTTCGGCCTTTCTTCCCACGGGATGTTGGGAAGTGGCGCCCCCGCCACCGTCCGCGCTTCATGTTCGTTACTCATTGTGTCCTGCCTCCTTTCAGTTCCGTTGATGCCGGCAGCGAGAATCCTACCACACGTGGTGCACATCCGACTACGGCGCATGGCGCAGGCTGTCTGTTGTTCCTGGACGCGTGGCGCCTGACATTCGATGCACGGATCGCGTATATTCTCTGTGAGATGCGCGGAGGATGGGCGGACGAGATGACGGGAAACTCGCGGGCGTTGATGCAAGCTCGCGGCGAAGTTGGGGTGAAGCGCCGCGGCTGGTTCCGGCGTCTTCTGGCTTTTGCCGGTCCGGCATACCTGGTCAGTGTCGGCTACATGGACCCGGGCAACTGGGCCACGGACATCGAGGGCGGCGCGCGATTCGGCTATACGCTGATCTGGGTCATCCTGATGTCGAACATGATGGCCATCCTGCTGCAAACGCTCTCGGCTCGATTGGGGATAGTGACCGGACTCGATCTTGCCCAGGGGTGCCGCCGTGAGTATCCGCGGCCCATCAGGTTTCTCCTATGGGGCTTTGCAGAGATTGCCATCGCGGCCACGGACCTTGCGGAAGCCCTCGGCACCATTCTCGGGTTGAACCTGCTGTTTGGACTCCCGCTGCTGTGGGGTTGCGCGGTGACCGCCTTGGACACGTTCATCCTGCTGGCGCTGCAACGTCTGGGCGTGCGCAAGATCGAGGCGTTCATTCTTATGATGGTCGGGACCATCGGCGGCTGCTTTCTGATCGAGGTCTTCCTGGCGAAGCCGGATTGGGGCGGAATCGCGGCCGGTTTCATTCCGCATCTGAATCCCTCGGCGGTGTACATTGTCATAGGCATCATCGGCGCCACCGTGATGCCGCACAACCTGTATCTGCATTCCTCGCTGGTGCAGTCCCGCGCCGTGTCGAACACCATTACCGGCAAGCGCGAGGGCTGCCGCTTCAACTTCATCGACTCGCTCGTCGCACTCAATGCGGCTTTTTTCGTCAACGCCGCGATCTTGATCATGGCTGCCGCGAACTTCCATAGTCGCGGCATCGAGGTCACCGAGATTCAACAGGCGCATCAACTGCTCGAGGATTTGCTCGGACAGACGATTGCCCCGATCGCCTTCGCGGTTGCACTGATTGCAGCCGGCCAGAGCTCGACCATCACCGGCACCATCTCGGGCCAAGTGGTCATGGAAGGATTCCTCAACCTTCGCGTGCGCCCGTGGCTGCGGCGGCTGATCACGCGGTCGGTCGCGCTGATTCCCGCCGTGGTGACGATTGCGATGTTTGGAGAACAGGGCACGTACAGGCTGCTCATCCTTTCCCAGGTCGTGCTCAGTTTGCAGCTTCCGTTTGCCACTATCCCGCTCATTCACTTTACCTCGGACAAGAGGAAAATGGGTGACTTTGCAAGCCCGCGTTGGATCAAGCTGGTCGCGTGGGCCGTGGCCTGCATCATTGTCGGCCTTAACACGAAACTGGTCTACGATGAAGTAAGCGGGTGGCTCGCCGGCGGTCCCGTATGGCTTTGGATCGTGGTAGTGCCGGCCATCGCGCTGTGCCTCGGATTGCTGGCCTACGTCACCGTGAAGCCGTGGCTGTATCCGGGACATGTCTGGGAGAGCGGAAGACGGACAATCGGGAAAAGCGTTGCCGGACGCATCCGCGATGTTCCACTCGAGGAGATCGCCGTAGCCCTCGAACATGCCGAAGGGGACGCTGACGTCATGTCCGCGGCGATAACCTTGGCACGTTCGAACAGGGCGCGATTGACGTTGATTCACGTGGTCGACACGCCCGGCACGCTCGTTTACGGCGAGGAAAGCGCCAGCCAACACGGTACGGAGGACAAAACCTACCTTGAAGAACTCGCCCGCGAGATCGAGGACCGCGCGCTGCCGGTCGACATCATCCTGAGACGAGGACGACCGGTCGACGAAATCGTTCGCATCACGGAGGAATTCCCCTTCGATCTGCTCGTCCTCGGTTCACACGGCCACCGCGGACTCGGCGACCTCGTATACGGGGCTACGGTTGACAGCGTTCGTCACGCCGTGTCCTGTCCCGTGCTCGTCATCCGGACAAGCGGCCGCGAATGGGCGCTCCGCGAAGAATCCGGCGCGTAGACGCCTCCTTTGGTCCAGGTTCCTGGTGTATTGACCTGCCTTCCTGAGTTCCAGGTTGATCGATAATCCCAAAAACTGCAGTTCGTCCGCAGATTTCCGCAGATGTTCGCAGATAGAAATGGATTACGACCTTGGCGTTCTTCTCCATTAGGGTGGCGGGTTGTTGTCGCGGCTCCCGGCTAAAGCCGGTACAACGAACATTCGCATTTTCTGAATGGCGGGAGCCGAGCAGCGGGACTATATCCTTCGGTAGATGGCGGTGGGGATCTGCTGTTTGCGCTCGGTCAGTACGGCGCCGAGGACTTTTCCTTTGGCCTCGGTGATCATGTCGATCGCGCGGGTCACCACTTCGCGGCGCGTACTGTCCGCACGAACGACGACGAGGACCCCGTCCACAAGTCGCGCCAGTCTCAGGGTGTCGGGGGAATGGAACACCGGGCCGAGATGGAAGATGACGTAATCGAAGCGTTTCCGCAATTGTTCCAGGAGCGCCTGCATACGCGGCGAATTCCAGACGTAGATGGGGATTTCGCCTTGGGAGCCTCGGCTGAGCACAAAGAGGTCGCCTTCAGGCGTAACGACATCATCCAAGGCAGCCTGTTCGAGGAGGACATCGCTGAGCCCGGGCCGGCCTGCCGCGAGGGGTTTCCGCCCTTCCCCGGTTCCTACAAAATCCACGAACAGCGTTTGGGTGCCGGCATCGTTCGCGTAAGCCTCAGCGAGCGAGCGAGCGACCGCATGAGCGCCCTCTCCGCCGGCGGAACTGGCCACCTGCATCATCCGGACGGGACTTCCTGCGTTGACGACCTCGAGGACCGTGCAGAGCCGCTCTGTTTCTTTGATGTCGAGCTGCGACTTGCGCGACCTGAAATAAGAGGCCAGCACGGGGACACCGAGATAGCACTCGACATCCTCGGGCGTTTTGATCCCGTGATCGAGGAATTCGAGGAAAAAGGCGAGGGCAAGCCCCCCGACGATGCCCGCGATCAACGCGAAGACAAGGTTGAACAGCTTGCGCGGCCTAACGGGGTCGACAGGCATGGCCGGCGACGAGATAACGCGGACGTTCGAGATCTGCGCCTCGGTCATCGCATCGGTGACACGCGATTCCTCAAGTTTCTTGGAGTAGTACTCGAGGGAGCTTGACTGAACTTTGACCTCGCGCTCGAGGTTATCAAGCCGGGCCATGACCTCGTTCAACTGGTTCAGGCGTTGCTCGAGGTCGCCCATTTTTGTCTGGGCCGTGGCCTTTGTGGTCGCAATGGCCTCCTTGAGCCCGGTGAGCGCTTCGCCGACTTCCTTGTTGATGGCGATGATATTCGGGTGTTTCGGTCCTAGCGATTGGCTGAGCCGGTTGCGCTCGGAGAGCAACTCGAGCAGGCGCATCTGCATTTCCGTGACAACGGGCGAGCCGGTCTGGCGCGAGAGCGTCTGGATGAGGGCGGAGTCCGCGCTTGCCTTGCCCAGGTTCTGGGCGGCCGCTTCGCTCTCCTGCATCTGCACCATGAGCTTTTTCAAGTCCGTGTACTGCTGAAGCAACAACTCCTTCTCGGCGTCCAGGGAAACGATCTTGTTTTCCTGGCGGAACTTTTCGAGGTTGGCCTGCGCCGTCTCGAGCGACCGCTGAACGCGCTCGACCTGCTGATCGAAGAAGGGGCTGTTCTTGGTATTCGAGAAAATGGCGAGCCGATGCTTAAGGTACACGTCGAGAAGGTGCAGCAGCACGTCTTGCGCGGTGGAGGGGTCGCGCAACTGACACCGGACCTCGATCAGGTACGAGTCGCGCAGGGGCTCGACCTCGATCGCTTTCCGGAGGGTGCGGACGGCCGCCTGAAGGGGCGTCGGACGCGCCTTCAGGCTGAGGGCGTATTCCGCCTCCAACGTCACACGCCTTGCCATGCGGTAGATAAGCGGAAAGACCCCTTGCCTTCCAGGGAGTTTCTTGTCGAGGCCCATGTCTTTGGCGACCCGCTCGAGGACGTCCTTGCTGGTGATCGACTCGATCTCGGAGTTGACGTCCTCGACGGTCATCTGGACCATGGCGATGTTTTCCGTGCTCTTCATGACCGTGGGGTCGGTCTGATAAACCTCGCGGCCGCGCATCAGGCGTAACTGCGCCGTGGACTCATAGGTAGGCGGCCAAACGTAGTTCCCCACGAACGTCACGGCAAACACCAGGATCACAAACGATATGATGAGGAGTTTGCGCTTGAACAGGATGGCCAAGATATCTCTGAGGAACAACTGGCGTTGCTTCATATCGGATCCTCGTTTCTCCAATGGGGCGGCTCCAAAGAAACGCCCCTGCATTTACGTGAGCGCTGACGCGCGTCGGTAAACGGTGTTACGGCGTCGGCGACACGAATCCGAAATTGTTCACAATCGAACTCCCACCGAACCCATCGACAACCCTATACTTCGCATCAACTTTCTGAGTGTTCGTGTAGTAACTGGCAGAGACCCCCAGGGTCTTGTTAAACGGAATAAGCTTGTTGACGTACTGGTCGACGGCCAGGTCCATGCGGGAGATGCGCTTCATGGGCACAAAGACGACGTCGAACGCGCGCAGGGTGAAATCGTTCTCGGTCTGCCCCTTGGCCACGGCGGCTTTGAGGTCCGTCCTGACGAGGAACGGTTTGCCGCCCGGGTTGCGCCGCAGCACGATCACGCTTCGCATGCGCGAGTCGTTCGTCAGGCCTTGCGCCATCAGCAGCGCCTGGAGCACGGTCGGGCTGGCATCCAGCGGATAGACACCGGGCAGTTTTACTTCGCCGCCGACGTAGATGCGCGCCCCCGTGGCCTTCACCAGCGAGACCATGGGGTCGATGCGGTTGTAACATAGGCCGACGCACGCCTTCGACAGCTCCTCGCGGAACTCATCGATGCTGTAGCCGGCGCTTTGAATGGCCGGGAGCCCCGGGACGGAGGCCTTGCCGTCCGGCTGCACGATCACCGTGCCCTTCATGTCATTGAGGCGCGCGTTCACGGCGGGAAAGATGTTCAGACTCACGACGGGACGATTCCGGAGGATCTTGCCCGCCTCAGCTTCGACGGCTTTGCATGCCTCGCTGACCGTAAGGCCGGCGACTTGGACGTCCTCGGTGAACTGCGGCAGGCGAATCGACCCGTTCGCGCGGACGGACAGGTCCCGGCTCAGGTTTTCGAAACGGTCAAGGTTCACAAAATCGACATTGACAGTGATTTTCGGTTCACCCTGAAGTATGCCGCTCTTAGCGTAAAGTCTCTTTAGTTCATCTCGGAGTTGGGAGGCGGTCTTGCCTGCCGCCTCGACGTCACCGACCTCGGGCGCCGTTATTCTTCCATCGATGCGCACCGTGCGGGTAACGCTGAGCTCCCAGTTGTCAAGGAAGGTGATGGCAATCACGTCGCCCACGTCGACGAGGTACTCTTGCGCGCTCCGCACCTCCGGCGACACGCGCACCTCCATGCTGTCGCCGACTTCGATCCGGTAGTCCCAGGCCGGCTCGTTCTCACGAAGGGAAGCAATCCGGAAGGCTACGCTGACAGCGTCGCCGATTTGCAGCAGATACGGCGGGTTCTCGCCACCAAGCTTGTCGACCTCGTCCGCCGTGATCGTCCTCTCTTTCCCCTCCGGGTCAAGGAGGATAATCCCGTCCGATTTCGCCCACGCCGCCGTCTGAAACGCGATCAGCACGAGCGCACCCACAACGGCGTCTTTCACGACTGCGGAAGGGCATTTTCCATAACGAAGCATCTGATTCCGTTCCTCATGTTCTCTTCACGCCGGACGAAGGCATGTGCGGGCTTTCGGCGGCGCGGGCCTTTGGCCGTGCTATTTCGGGCTCGCGCCGAGCTTCACCTTGCGTCCGGTCATGACAGGTTTCGACGGTTCGTAATTCTCCTTGTTCTGGTGCACATCAAATCCGCCCGCTCGTTCGAGAGGCTTGCGACTCAGCGTCTTCGCTTCGAGACGAAGCTTGCTCACGCGACTCTCCACGAAGGACTTGGTCAGGTCGGGCGGCAAGTAACCGGCCTTGTTCAATACGTCCAACGAAGCGACGGCGGCACGGCGAAGGGCCTCACGGCGGATGCCGTGTGTGCGTGCGAAAAGCTTCTGGAATTCCGACGTCAGATAAGCGCGGGCATCCGCCGCATCGAGATTCTCGACGCGAACGTATCGCGGGGCGACGCCTAAACCCTCGATCATAATGCGGTATTTCCTGCCCGCGTTGTTCAGGTAGTTCGGCCCCGCCGGCATCAAGACTTCCGATCTCACGCGTGCAAGGTCCTCGATCTCACCAAGCCGGAACATCTCCTCTTGCTCCACCTTGTAGCTCGAGCCATCGGCAAGGCGGCCCCGTGTCACAAGGGAGATCGTGAGATCGCCCTTCACTTGTTGGATGCGGAGGCGGTGCTGTTCATCCAGTTGCATGCCGTGAATCTTCGGCTCATCGGCGAATAAGTGAAATCCCAGCAATAACGTGAACAGCGCAGAGACAAACCTGCCGTACCACCGTTCCATCCTTACCCCTTCGTACCCTTGACGCCTCATGGCTGCACTCGTCATGCCTCCAGGTAAGGTCGCAGGACTCCCTCGCGGGTGATCACGCTTTCAGAATAGTCTTCACCTTCGCGCAAGTCAACGTCTGACAAGACGACACATCGTTTCAGGCGCATGGGTTTCGCAATCGTTACGTTGTCGCCAAGCACCGTATCGACCAGCTTGACGCCGTCCGCCAGGCGGCATCCTTCTCCGACAAGGAACGGGCGCTTCATCGACGCCAATACGTGCATGGAACACTCGATGAGATCGCCGATAAACGTCACATTCATATCCCATTGCACAACGGGCGACACGCGGACCGGATACTCGTAGTCAATAAGAATCTGGATCGAGTCCGTAAGCTCGTATTCATCGCGCATGGCCGTGCGGGGCGTCCGGCGGATCGCGTCAAAGATCGGGAGGTCGAAAAGATATAGGCCACAGCCCTTGAGCAGATTCGGGAGATGGCGCGGCTTTTCGATCACGCGGCGCACGGTCCCGTCCTCGCGAAGGATCACCGCGAAGTTGCGTTTCACGGCCTCCGGATCGGTTTCCTCTTTCACGGCCACAACGGCCGACGCTCCATGCTGCTCCATCTCGTCCAGCATCACGTGAAGGTCCGGCAACTCGAAGAAGATGTCCCCAAGGAACAGCATGAAGGGGCGATTTACATAGGGTTCGAGTTGGCCGACGGCGTGCGCGATGCCAAGCCGTTTTTCCTGTTCGACGTATCGGATGCGCATCCCGAATTGGGAACCGTCGCCGAGGGTCTGCGTGATGCGGTAGCCGAGGTGGCCGATGACGATGATCACCTCGTCAATGCCGATTTGCCGCATGTACTCGAGCTGATACAGCAACAAAGGCTTGTTGCAGATCGGGACGATGGGCTTCGGAAACATCTTGCCAAACGGCCCCATCCGCGAACCGTGCCCCGCCGCGAGTATCACGCCTTGGTATCGAGCATCATTCGCCATCACATGCATTCCGTAGGCAAGTTTATCTTATCCCTAGTGTCACTTCTGCCGCTCAAACGCATAGCCGCCCGACGCGACCCACGCTACTGTTTGTCGAAGCCCGTCATCGAGCGAAATCTTAGGCTCCCATCCAAGGAGGTCGCGGGCTTTGGCACAATCCGCTGCAACGTGGTGAATCTCGCTCTTTTCGGGGCGCAGACGGGACTCGTCGCGCACGACCGGGACGTCCCTCCCCACGATCCCGAGAATACGCCGGGCAAGGTCCGCCATCGATACGACCTCAGGAGAACCGAAGTGGACTACCTCGCCGACAACCGCATCTTCCTCCGCCATCCGCATAAGCGCCGTCACCACGTCCTCAACGTAAGTGTAGTTCCGGGTCGGTGTCAAATCGCCAAGCTTCACTTCGTCGCCGTAGAGGGCCTGCAGGACGATCGTCGGAATTATCAGATATGAACCCATACGCGGGCCATAGGCGTTGAACAAACGGGCCGTCGTCGCGGGCAACTCGTAAGAACGGCAATAGGAGTCAACGATGAAATCGCCGCCGAGCTTGCCGGCCGTGTAGGGGCTGCATCCTTGTACGGAATGGTCCTCACGGATGGATTTGTTTTCACGCGCGTTGCCGTACACTCCTGCGGATGAAACGTGGACCAGCCGCCTCACGCCCGTCCGGCGAGCCGCTTCGCACACGTTCAACGTGCCCATGACGTTCGTCGCGATGGTCTCCTCCGGATGGATGTAGGAATACGCCACGCTTGTTACCGCGGCCAAGTGAAAAACCGTGTCTGCCCCCTCGACGCACTCGCGCGCGAAGCTCGCATCCCGGATATCCCCCCCTAAGATCAGGAGGGAGGGGGCTCTGAGAGACGAAAGGTACCGGGCCGGATATGCACCGCCTCCATGAACGATGGCGCGGACGACTACCCCTTTTGTCAAGAGCCGTTCACAAAGGTGGCTCCCTATGAATCCGCCTGCCCCGGTCACAAGGACGTGTTTTCCCTTCAAAGACATAAGCGAATCACCCCGTAGTGGGTGCGGCATTATTTCGCACCAACTTGCCAGGCGTTCCGGACGGCTTTTCCCACACTCCGAGTATGTACATACAGCCGCCCCTTAGCGCCGGTATCCTGTGCTCGAGATGCTCGAGGAACCGAACTGTCATCGCTATCCAGCCGCTGAAAATGAAGAAGACCCACATTCCAGGCAGGAGTTCTCGGCGTACGGGCCGAAACCCGGCTTGCCGGATAAGGGTGTCAAGTTCATCTGCTCTGTTGGCCCGGTAACACACAGGGAACGTGTCCTCTTCGTAAACACCGAACAGTCGGCTTTTCAGCTTTTGTTTCGCACGATACGGCACAAGCCTGGATATCATGGCAAAGGGGCTGATCGCGTTGGGCGTCAGCACGGCCAGCACCCCGCCGACTTTAAGTATCCTCCCAAACTCCCTGAAAACAAGGTCCGGAACTTCCAGATGCTCGACCACAAACTTGCAGACAATCGCATCGAATGCGGCTTCCGCGAACGGCAACGCATTCAAGTCCGCCGTTACTCTATCGCAGACCAGCGTATTCCCACGGAGGCCTGTGGTGTCCACATCGCACCCGACCGAGAACCCCGCTCGCCGAATGGACGGGATATCAGGGTCGCCTCGGCTGCACCCCGCATCGAGCAGGACGGAATCACCGGTAACGTAAGGCGCGAACAACGCATCAAAGGGGCCATTGACCTCCTGAATCCACTTCTTTATGAGTCGAAAACGCTTCTCCCCTATACGCCCTCGTGTCTCGTCCTCCTTGAGGACACGACTATCCTTCACTTGCGATGAAGCGCCAAGCATGTACCATCTTTCCAGGTAGGGGCCGTTTCTTAGAAACCGGCCCCTGCTTTCCGGCATTGAAACAGCAGCATCCTCCTCAGTTTCCTGATCGGTGTAGAAAAGACCAACAGCGTCAGACTAACAGTCTGCCCCACCGTCAATCTCCAGTCTATCTTCTTCGCTGAAATCTTACTATTATATTTCGCATTTGTCAAGAAATATGTCAAGATATATCGGATACTAAGAAGGTTTCTTTTGAGCAATCTTAAACTTGACGCAGTGTAAAAACGGCGTTATTATTGCCTCGGCAGGAAAGGAGGCGAATTGGTGGCCCGTCATTTCTATGGCCCCGCATTGTCAAGAGCAGATTTGGGATTGAGCTGGCCCCCGAGACCCGTGCTATGAAGATCGCTATGGTCGGCATCCGGGGCGTTCCCGCGCGGTATGGGGGACTCGAGACGTGCGCCGAGGAGGTTGGTGCGCGTTTGGCCGAACGGGGTCACGAGGTTGTCTGCTACTGTCGGCGGGGCTTCCCGCACGACGGCATGAAGGAACACCGAGGGATACGCCGCATCGAGTTGCCCCGGCTAAAGGCCAAGTTTACCGACACATACTCACACACGCTCCTTTGCATGTTCCACGTGCTGCGGCTGAAACCGGACGCGATCCTGGCTTTCAATCCCGGCATTTCAACGCTGTGCGTTATTCCCAAAGTTTTCGGAATGAAAGTCGCGCTGAACCCCGACGGTTTTGACTGGCGGCGCCGAAAATGGAACTGGCTCGCGAAGTTCTTCATCTACGCCTCTGCACGGTTCTCGGCGCGCATCGTCGATCAGCTCATCATCGATTCCGTGACGGTCCACGACTACTATTCGGAGATCTTCCGGTGCAAACGGCGGCCCATCTACATCCCGAACGGAGCGAACATCGAGAGTTCGGAAAACCCGGAAATCCTGCGGGATTATGGCCTCGAGAAAGACGGCTATTTCCTGTTCTTGAGCCGTTTTGTGCCTGAGAACAGTTGCGACGTCGTCATCAGGGCCTTTGAAGGGCTCAAGACGGACAAGAAGCTTGTCATGGGAGGCGGCAGCATCGAGGATGGCAAGTACGCCGCGCGGCTGATGGCGACCCAGGACAAGCGGATCATCTTTCCAGGGCCGATCTATGACCCGCTTCACGTCAAAGAGCTTCATTGCGGGTGTTACGCTTTGATTCACGGCAACCAGCCCGGCGGCACGAGCTTGGGCCTTCTAAGGGCACTAGGCTATGGGACCTGCGTGCTGACTTTGAACACGTCCGACAACGCCTATGCCGTGAAAGGCGCCGGGATCACGTATGAGCTTTCCCCGGAAGACCTCCGGAGGCACATGCAGGACCTCCTGGACAACCCGGAAAAGGTCAACTTCATCCGCCTCAGGACGGCCGGACGAATCCGAGAGGAATACCTGTGGGACATGGTTACGGACAGGTACGAGAGAACACTCATCTCACTCACGGGTTTCGGGTCTCGGGTTTCGGGTCTCGGGTCACAAACGTCGGGACCGGAACGTCCAAAACCCGGAACCCGAAACCCGAGACCCGGTGAATAATCCCGCCCGCCGTTCGTCTAATTTCTTGACAAATGGGAGATCGAGCGATGGGTGTTTCGCTGGACTTCGCGCCTACAAAGAGGCGTTTCTTCGAGGCCGCCCCGTTCCTCAAGGGGCGTTTCTGCGAAGCCGCCCCATTCCTGTATGATATGGCTCCCATGGAAAACGGCGCTCACAGTAGGATCGCAAAAGAGGTGGCGGAGGTGGCCGGTGCTTCCGATGCAGGTTTGGCATCTCAGGCTCGGACAGGCGATCTGGCGGCTTTTGAAGAACTGGTCCGCCGTTACAGAAACGATGTGTTTCGGTTGTGTTACCACTTCACGGGAAATCGCGAAGAGGCGTGGGATCTGTCGCAGGAGGCTTTTATCAAGTCGTACAGTGGACTCAGGCAGTTTCGGGGAGAGGCGCACTTCAAGACGTGGGTCCTCCGGATCGCGGCGAACCAGTGCAAAGACTTCTTGAAAAAGCGGCGTTTGCCGACCGTGGGCTTCAATGAGGCATTGGGTTCAGACTACGCGTCGAGTTCCGTCCTGGAGCCCGACCACGCAGTGGAAGCCCAGGAGATTGGCCGAGCCATCGATTCGGCGCTCGAAAGCCTGCCCTTGAAGCATCGGACTGCATTCATCCTGCGAGAATATGAGGGTATGACGTACCACGAGATGGCTCATGTGATGAAGTGCAACCTGGGCACCGTTATGAGCCGTCTTCATCACGCACGGCGCAAGCTCCAGCAACGGTTAGCCGGTTTGGGGATTGCCCCGGGAGAATCGACAAGAAAGGATGGTCGGCATGTTTAGGTGTCGTTGGACTCGTGATATTGAACGTTGGTTTGACAATGAACACCCTGAGCCGGATCGCGTTCGGAAACATACTGAAACGTGTCCCGCGTGTGCGCAGCGTCTCGAGCGCTTGCAGGGAATGCGGACGGGTGTTCAGGCGGCAGCAAAACAAGATGAGATTGCGGAACCGCAGTTCGCATCTTTCATGCAAGGCATCCGCGACGCCATCGAGACGCCGAAAGGACGCCACCGTGGGATATGGGCGCTTGCATCTTTGACGGCCGCCGCGCTGATTGTGGCCATTGCCGCTTTCATGGTGTTCACGAACGGGCCAAGCACCGTGGAGGCAACCGTTGTTGAATCCTGCTCTTCGGAGATCCAAGGCGCCGTGGTCGAGTCCTACTCCTCTGAAAATGGCGTCACCACGGTCTGGCTGAAGTTTCCCGCGGACGAGGACGACATCCTATGAGCTTGATCCACCTCGTGCTGATAGTGGGCGCGACCATGGCCCAGGCGGACGAGAGCCGGCCGCCGCCGGTATTGGTCTCGGTCGTTGTGGTCCACGCCACAAAAGAGCGTGGCGCGAAGGAATTCGACCCAAGCCTCGATAAGGTGCGGTCGGCCCTGGCCGATCTCGAGTTCGACCGGTACGAGGAGATACGTTCCGTCAAGATGACCGCCCCTTTCAACGAGGAGACGATTTTCGACCTCACTTCGGGCTATTCGCTTTACGTGAAGCCGCTCTCGCTCGAGCGAAATGGCCAGGTCCGAATGAACCTGAGGGTGCAAATGGCGTCTAAGGGCCCGGGCTGCGACCCCGTGAACGCTATCCGCACCACCATCGCAATCGTTCCGGAAAAACAGGTCAGGTTGCGCGGCCTGACGCTGGACCGCGGGGAACTGGTGGTGGTCATCTCCCTGGAAAAAAAGGCTGGCGGCTGGAGGAAGACAGACTAGTGTAGTGACTCATCCCGATGGCAACTTATGCGAGAGAGCGCAACTGAGCAATTCCCCCTTTGAAAGGGGTTAGGGGGATGTTCTTCTGTCACAGGAGAAGCCCAGATTGTCAATTCAACATCCCCCTAACCCCCTTCAAAGGGGGAATTGCACTTGCAGCGTGTTGGCAACTCTTCCGCGCCATCTGCGTCGTGATTCGCATAAGTTGCCACAATTCTGATTCGCTACACTAACAGTTTACCGGTTGCGGAGCCGCTTGATGGTTGTGTAGGCGTCGTTGAGCGCGCGCATGGTATCGCCGTCGCCGCCATGATCGGGGTGGTGGATCTTGGCTTTTTGGCGGTAGGCTCGCTCGATCTCTTCCCATGAGGCGGAGGGGGAGACGCCAAGAAGTCTGAAGCAGATCTCGACGTCTTTGGGGCGTTCGGGCGGCGGCTCTTCGACGTGTTCGCCGCGCAATTCGCGAAGACCGCGTATGATCGCCGGCCACAGGCCGGTCCCGGACAGGACGGCGATGACGAGTATCACGACGATGAGTTCATTGAAGCTCATCATGGCGGCGTGACCATGTGGATTTTGGATTTCAGGATGGCCGCATTCCGCATCCCGCATTCTCCTCGCCTAATCCCAATGCTTGCGTTTGCGTTCTTCGAATTTGAAGATGTTGTCGACGGCTTCGCCGACGGCGTCTGTGGGATCGCTCTCCGTCTTGGTTTTGGACGGGCTGGTTCGCCATTTGATGCGCTGCCACTTGCGCAACTGGGGAACGAGTTTCATGTAAATGAATCCGACGGCCATGCCTCCGAAATGCGTGGCAACGGAGGTGGTGCCGCCTTGGGCGGCACTAAGGATGTTCATGGCGATGACGATGATGACGAGGGCGCGGGCGTTGATCGGGATCGGCAGTGGGAAAAGGAAGAATTCGCGTTCGGGGTTGATCATGGCATAGGCGACCATCACGCCCATGACAGCGCCGCTGGCGCCAAACACGGAAACGCTCTCTCTCGAAAGCAGCAGGGGGATGAAGGTGAAAAGCACGCCAAGCATCCCGCACAGGAAGTAGAAGCGGAGGAATTTCCGCGTGCCAAGGGCGTGCTCGACCTCCGGCCCGAAGAAGAAGAGCCAGAGCATGTTGAGGAACAGGTGGAGCAGGCCGCCGTGCAGAAACATGTAAGTGATCGGCTTCCACAAGGCCCCATTGAGGAAAGCGACGGGTTGGAAGCCCAGGAACGCTACAACCATCCCGCCGGGCGGGGCGAATTCAGCCATGGGGCCGCCGAACGGGATATCAAGGAGCAATTGAACGACGAACGCAGCCGCGTTGATAAGGATCAGCCGCTGAACCGCATATGTGATGCGGTCGCTGAAGGAATGACGACGGTCCTCAAAATGTACGTAGGCGTTCATCGCAGGCGCGAATCATCCTCTTGTTGCCTTATCGTAATTCTACGCTGATATGGTCGAGTCTCGCAACGGGCGGGCTAGGCTAGAGGAAGAGAGGAAGAGAGGCTAGAGGAAAGCAGGCCGAAGGCCTCGGCCTCTCTTCCTCAAGCCTCTAGCTCGTCTTCCTCTCTTCCTCTCTTCCTCTCCTCCTCTAGCCTCTCTTCCTCTAGCCTCATCACAGGAGCCCTGGCCGCTGATCGAGGAGGCCGCGGTCCGGGCTGACGGGAGGGTAACCTTGGAAAACGCCCGCACGGTCGAACGGATAATAGATGAACCGGACTTTTCCGATGATCTCGTCGAGGGGCTGGGCCTTGTCCTTCCAGAGGTGGCTGTCTTCGCTGTCGTTCCGATTGTCGCCGAGGAGGAAAACGCGCCCTTCGGGAACGCTATAGGGCAGCATCGAGTAATCCGGGGGCTCGAGAATATAAGGCTCGGACACGTAATCGCCGTTGACGTACAGGGCTCCTCCGTCGACCAGGACCGTGTCTCCGCTTGCAGCCACGATCCGCTTCACGACATAGGATTTCCGATCTTCGGGATCGCGGAGGACCACAACGTCCCCTCGTTTGTACGCGGGTTCCCGGAGCGTGACAATCTGGTCGCCCTCGAGCAAGCTCGGGATCATGCTGCCGGAAGGCACCAGGAAGAACCGGCCCCCGCGGTAGGCAAAAAAGTAGAGGCCGATGAACAAGAGGATCAGCAGGCCCACCTCTCCCCCTTGCTTGCCGAGGATTGCCTTCA
>Ga0315274_10002111_pt1 | contig 30377 bp, 15 predicted proteins | sample YL17G02_20_MG_FD_203700 | JGI IMG/M metagenome (GOLD analysis project Ga0315274, IMG submission 203700) | Sediment microbial communities from Yellowstone Lake, YNP, Wyoming, USA - YL17G02_20 | ecosystem: Environmental > Aquatic > Freshwater > Lake > Sediment | place: USA: Wyoming | collected...
CCGCGACAAGACCCTGATGGTAAGTTCTGATGTTTTAATTATCGCAGGAAGTGTTCGCGTTGTTCGGAGGTGCTCAAGAGCGGCAGCAGCAGCTTCTCGGTCGAACAGCGGCGTTTTCGAATTTTCGGCGCGGAAAAATCAACTCGCTCATGCGGGTGCGCAACCTCTAGTCGACTCTCAACTCACCTTGATTTCCCTCCTCTCTCATTTTTCCATTCGCTCCCCCAAAATAAATATCCAGGCCGTCATGGCCAAGCTCGGCCGCGCCACCGGCCGCGGGGGATCCACGACGGCCCTCAACAACGTGCTCATGCAGATGAGGAAAGTCGCTAACCACCCCGACCTCATCACCTCGGCGTTTGACGACTCGCCCTTCTTCCCCACGCCCGCCCAGATGGTCGAGCAGTGCGGCAAGATGGCCCTGATGGACCGCCTGCTCACCAAGCTGCGCGCCGGGGGGCACAAGGTGCTCATCTTCTCGCAGATGACCAAGATGCTCGACCTGGTGGACGCCTACCTCGACCAGCTCGGGGTGCAGGCCTGCCGCATTGACGGCAACATCTCGTGGCAGGACCGCCAGGCCGCCATGAAACGCTTCAACACCGACCCCGATGTGTTCGCGTTCTTGCTCTCTACGCGCGCGGGGGGGTTGGGTGAGTGAAAGAGGAGGTCGAATTTTTGGTGTTCAGAGCAGTGTTTGCGTCGTTGAGGGCGTTTAGGGTGACACAAGCGGAAAGGCGCGGAAAAACTGTGCGTTTTTCTCAACTTTTTACAATTTTCGCCCCTTTCCGACCCCTTCCGCGTCAACTTTTGCTCCGATTCCTCCTCTGAGAGATGCCCAAGCATCTCTTGCGTACGCTCGATGCCTCAAAAGAGGAAATTGATCCCATTTTGGATAATAGAAGCCTCAAAAACACGTTCTTGCTCACTTTTCCCATCCTTTCCCCTCCTTCCGCGCCTCTTCCACCCACCCCCTAGGCATCAACTTGACCGCCGCGGATACCGTCATCATCTACGACTCGGACTGGAACCCGCACAACGACCTCCAGGCCATGGACCGCTGCCACCGCATCGGCCAGCTGAGGCCCGTGCTCGTCTTCAGGCTCGCAACCGCGCACTCTGTCGAGGGCAACATGCTCCGCAGGGCCAACTCCAAGATGGCCCTGGAGAGGCTGGTCATCAAGAAGGGCGCGTTCTTGCACTCGGAGAGCAGCAGCGGCGGCGGTGCGGGCTCGAGTTCTGCGGAGGCGGTGAAAGGCACGGGCATGTCGGCCGACGAGCTCCTTGAGCTGCTGAAATCCGACGCGTCGCTCGAGGACTTGCCGCAGTCCGCCGCCGTGTCCGAGGAGGACCTCGACCGCATCCTCGACCGCAGGCACATGGAGATCGCCGGGGGTAAGCCCCTCTACGCGGAGAAGGGCGTCGGGTGGGAGGTGGTGGCCCAGCTGGATGGAAGCGGCCTGTTGAGCTCGGTGCAGTGATTTTCTTTTCTTTATTTCGAGTTATTTTTTTGGACAAGGGGAGAGAGAGACAAAAGCAAAAAAACAAACAAACGACAACAACTTCATTGCCTATTTTTTCACCAACACTTTCGATTCTAGAGAGTGAGAGATACAGAGAGAGAGGGAGTGATTTATTTGTTCGAAACAAAGAACTGTGAACGACAGGGTGCGAGCTTACACGACCACCAAAAAAAATGAAAACTCTCTCTCTCTCTCTCTTTCTCTCCTCTTCTCCTTCACTTGAACGCCTCTGCGAGCTGCTCCTTCGCACTCTCGAGTGCCTTCGGGACCGCAGACGCGTCCTTTCCACCAGCCTGGGCCATGTTGGGCTTGCCGCCGCCCCCGCCACCGCAAATCTTTGCCACGCCGCCGACAAACTTGCCCGCGTTGATGATCCCAGACTTCACGGCCCCAGCGGAAGCCGCCGCGGCCATGACAGCTCCCGAATCACTCGCCGAGATCAGAAACACGGCAGCGGGGTCCGCGTCGAGCTTGGAGAGCAGCGCCGCGGCGGCTTCCTGCAGGGCCTTGCCCTCGACGCCGTCGAGGCGCGCCGCCAAAAACGTGCCCTTGCCGGAACGGACTACGGCGTCGGTCGAGGCGAGGTCGAGCGCCTTGGCCGCCGCGACCTGCGACTTCAGCGCGGCCACTTCCTTTTGCGCCGCCCTGAGCTCCTCCTGCAGGGCAGAGACGCGCGCCGGGAGCTCGCTGGGCTTGGCGCTCAGGGACCCGCTCAGTGAGCGGACGACGGCGTCGACGGCGTTGAGGTGCTCGACGAGGGCGCCGCCGACGACGGCCTCGACGCGCCGCACGCCCGAGGCGACGCCCGACTCCGAGAGCACCTTGAACCCCCCGATCTGGCCCGTGGAGCGCACGTGCGTCCCACCACAGAGCTCCATGGAGACCCCGGGGACGTCCACGACGCGCACCCCAGAAGCGTCGTACTTCTCCCCAAAGGCAGCGACCGCGCCCCTTTCGCGCGCCGCGGCCAGGGGCATCGTCTCGGTCTGCAGCGCCGAGTCCTCGCTCACCCAGCCGTTGATGAGGGCCTCGACGCGCGAGACCTCCTCGGGCTCCATCCCGCGGGGCAGGTTGAAGTCGAAGCGGAGCCTGTCGGGCTGGACCAGGGAGCCCTGCTGCCCGACGTCCTCGCCCAAGACGCTTTTGAGCGCGGCTTGCAGCAGGTGCGTCGCCGTGTGGTGCGCCGCCGCGGCCGAGCGGCGCCTCGGGTCGACCCGGGCGGTGACGACGACCGCTCCTTCTCCTCCGGTGGTGCCCACGGAGAGCTCCCCGCTCGTCACTCGACACCGGTGGAGCGAGACGGCGCCTCCGGCAGCGCGACGCGTGTCGAGGACGACGGCCTTCCCGCTTCCTCCTGCCCAGCTCAGCTCGCCGGCGTCGCCGACCTGGCCTCCGCCCTCGGCGTAAAACGGCGTCGCGTCGAGGACGACGTCGACGACCGTCCCCACCAAGGCCGACGAGAGGCGCTCGGCGCCCGAAGGGGCCGCGATCGCGGCCTCGTCGTCGACGTCTTCGTCGTCGTCAGAGCCAGATCCAGTAGCATTCGCCACCGAAAGCAGAGCCCTCACGGTGCACCCGGCCGCCTCGGTGCTCTCGTAGCCGACAAAGCGCGTCGCGCCGACCTCGGCCGCGAGCCCTCCGAGCGACGCCGCGGCCGTCAAGTCGACGACTTTGGCTCCCTCTTTCGAGCGCGTGCGCTGGTCCCCCATGGCCCTCTCGAACCCGGCAACGTCGACCGTAGCCCCCCTGTCTGCGCAGACCTCCTGCGTGACCTCGAGGGGGAAGCCGAACGTGTCGTAGAGCTCGAAAGCCGTCGCTCCCGGTAAGACGAGCTGCTGCTGCCCCTCTTTTCCTCCCCTCTCCATCTCGAGCGCGTTCAGAGCGTCGTTAAGAAGCTTCCCCCCGGCATCGAGCGTCGCAGAGAAGCGCTCCTCCTCCCTGGAGAGCTCGGCCTGCACGCGAGCCAGGGATCCCGGGAGCGTCGAGTCCTCTGCCGCCGCCGCGATCTCCGCCGCCACCGCCGCGAGCTGAGGCAGGAGGAAAGGCTCGCCCTTCCCGCCCTTCACCCCCAGCAGCCTCGCCTTCATCACGGTCCTGCGGATCAGGCGCCGCAGCACGTACCCGCGCCCAACGTTGGAGGGCGTCACGCCGTCGGCGACGAGGTGCGCTGCGGCCCTCGCGTGGTCCCCGATCACTTTCAGCGACGTCCTGGTCTTCTCGTCAGTGGCGCTGGCCCTGTAGTCGATCCCGGCCACCCCGGCCGCGGCCTCGACCAGCGGGTAGATCAAGTCCGTCTCGTAGTTGTTGGGTACGCCCTGCAGGATCTGCGCGACGCGCTCCAGGCCCATCCCCGTGTCGATGTTTTTCGCCGTCAGTGGCACAAGCTTGCCGTCGGCGCCCCTGTTTGACTCCATGAAGACGAGGTTGTAAAACTCGATAAAGCGGGAGTCGTCGGCCAAGTCAGCGCCTTCGACGCCACGCTCCGGGTGCAAATCATAGTAGAGCTCGGAGCAGGGTCCACAGGGCCCCGTGGGGCCGGCGGCCCAGAAGTTGTCCTCTTCGCCCAGGCGCTGCACCCGGTGCGGAGGCAGACCAGCGATCGCCGGGTCGCTCCAGGCCTCTGCCGCCTCGTCGTCGTCCCTGAAGACCGAGGCCCAGATCCGGGACGCCGGGATGCCCAGCTCCTCGGTCGAAAGCTTCCACGCCATCGCGATGGCTTCCTTTTTGAAGTAGTCCCCGAACGAGAAGTTGCCGAGCATCTCGAAGAAGGTGTGGTGCCTCGCGGTGACGCCGACGTTTTCGATGTCGTTGGTCCGGATGCAGCGCTGGGAGGTGGTCGCGCGAGGGACGGTCCCGCCATTGGGGCGAGGGGCCTGGCCCAAGAAAATGGGCTTGAACTGGAGCATGCCGGCGATGGTCAGCAGCACCGTGGGGTCCTCCGGGATCAGCGAAGAGGAAGGGAGCTTGGTATGTCCCTTGGCTTCGTAAAAGGACAGGAAGCGTCGCCTGATCTCTGCTCCCGGGAGCGGAGAAGGGTGGTCGATTTTGGAGGAGGTCGCGTTGTTCGTTGCCTCTGATTGTGACGTCGGGGCGGAAGAAGCGGCGACAACGGAAGCAGCGGCGTGGAAGGGCGAACGCTGTTGCGAGCCTGTTGTTTGTCGAGAGAGGTTGAGAGAGAGAGAGAGAGAAGTTGAGGCCGAGGTTGAGTTTTCTTCTTCCTTTCGTTTCGACGTCGGGGCTAATTCACGTCCACGCTGTTTGTTTCCGTCCTCTCCTGCTCTCTCCGGGGTACTATTCGACGATTTTCTAACGCAGCAGTCGAGTTTTTGATCTCAATTGTCACGAAGCACTGAAAAAACACGAAACACAGACCTCGAACGAGGTGCCCCGAGCAGGATGCGAACGAGCCCACGACGCGTGGCGTCGCCGCCGCCGTTGCCGTCGACGACGTCAAAGAAGCTTGCACGACGATTCCTGCCGCCCTTCTGGCGGCGGAACGCAGGGCAAACGCCATGGGCGCAGGCGCGGACGTCTTCGAGGCAGAGGCGGCAGCGGGAGCAGCAGCAGCAGCACCGACGCGCTGCTGCTGCTGCGGCAAAGGCGTTGAAGTGCTGCGCATTCGGCGGGGAGAGAGGGGTGTGGAAGCGAAATTTTGAGAGAGAGCAGCGGGCTAGCTCGCCCGCATTTTTTTACTTCCGCGGAGGGAGAAAAAAAAGCACCAATCAAGAAAAGAGCAGCGCCCTCGCGCTTTCTCTCTTCTCTCTTGCGCCCAAAGGCTTCTCCCGGAGCACACAGGCCACCATGTCAAACCCTCCCAAGCGAAAATTCCGCTTCGCGATCGACAGGGGCGGCACCTTCACCGACGTCTTTGCGACGATCGAAGCCGATGACGCCGCCGCCGCCGACGCCGCCGACGAGTCCCGACCTCGTCGTCAACCGCCCCCTCGCGAGGTCGTCGTCAAGCTCCTCTCCGAGGACCCCTCCAACTACCCCGACGCCCCGCGGGAGGGGATCCGCCGCGTCCTCGAGGGCGCGACGGGCATCCGCCACCCTCGGGACAGGCCCCTGGACACGAGCCGGATCGCGGCGATACGGATGGGGACCACCGTCGCGACCAACGCGCTCCTCGAGCGCCGCGGAGAGAGGTGCGCGCTGCTGACGACGAGGGGGTTCCGCGACCTGCTCAGGATCGGCAACCAGGCCAGGCCCAACATCTTCGACCTGCGAGTGCGCACTCCTGGGGTGCTCCCGGAGGAGTTCGTCGAGGTGGACGAGTGCGTGAGCCTGCCGCTGCTGAACTATGTCATGAAGAAGGGGAAGGCGACAAACGGCGACGGCGACAACGACAACAGCAACGCCGCCGACGGTGACGACGACAAATCGCCTCATTCAGCCCCGCTGCTGCCTCCGTCGACCCTCAGGGCACGCGCCGGGCTTGACCTCGACCTCGCCGCACGGGAAGACGCCCGCGCCCTGGCGGAAGCGAAGGCGGAAGCCCTGCGAGCCGGGGTCGACCCCGCCGTCGTCCGCTTCGTCGAGTGCTCGACGGGAGAGACGGCGCTCGTCCGCAGGCCTCCCGATCTGGTCCGAGCTCGAGAGGACCTCGAAGGTCTTCTGAAGCGCGGGTTCCGCTCCGTCGCCATCGCCTTCAAGCACGCGGCGGTATTCCCGGACCACGAGCTGCTCGTGGGCGCGCTCGCCCGCGAGCTCGGCTTCGCGCAGGTCTCGATGTCTCACGCCGTCGCGCGGCTGGTCCGCCTCGTCCCGCGGGCGCACACCGCGGCTGCTGACGCCTACCTCACCCCCGCCATCGCGCGCTACGTCTCTACTTTTACCGCGGGCTTCGACGCCGGGATCGCCGACGGCAGCGTCGACGTCCAGTTCATGCAGTCCGACGGCGGCCTCGCGCCCGCGGCGCGGTTCTCGGGCCATTTGGCGGTGCTGTCGGGGCCCGCCGGAGGGTACGTGGGCTACGCTCGCACGACCAAGTGGGGCACGAGGGACTCGAGAGTTGCTAGTCCTCTGTCTTCGCCTCCTTCTGGAGAGCGCGGCGAGAAAGCGAAAACAAAAGGGAAGACGATGGTAAAAGCGTCTCCCGACCAAGTCATCGGCTTCGACATGGGCGGCACCTCGACCGACGTCTCGCGCTTCGCCTCCGCAACCGGCTTCGAACACGTGCACGAGTGCGTGACCGCGGGAGTGACCCTGGCCGCGCCGCAGCTCGACATCAACACCGTCGCCGCGGGAGGGGGCTCGCTGCTGCGGTACGAGCACGGGATGCTCGCCGTGGGCCCCGGGTCGGCCGGCGCGCACCCGGGGCCCGCGTGCTACCGCAAGCTCGGGGGGTTGGCTGCCGTGACCGATGCCAACGTCGTCCTGGGCAGGCTGCAGCCCGACTTTTTCCCGCGCATCTTTGGGAGCACGGAGGACCAACCCTTGGACGTCGGGGCGTCCCGAGCGGCCCTCTCGGAAATCCTGGGGCAAGTAAACGCCGACGCTGCGCTCCGCGGGAGGGCGCCGATGTCCTCGATCGACGAGCTCGCCTTGGGGTTTGTCGACGTCGCGGTAGAGGCCATGTGCCGCCCGATCCGTGCCCTGACGCAGGCCAGGGGCCACGACGCGGCGCGGCACGTGCTTGCCGTCTTTGGTGGCGCCGGCGCGCAGCACGCGTGCGGCGTCGCGCGCGCGCTGGGGATGAAAACGGCCTTCGTCCACAGGCACGCCGGGGTGCTCTCGGCGGTCGGCATCGCCGCCGCGGACGTTGCCGTGGAGGCGCGCGAACCCGCGGCGGCGGTGTTGCCGCCGGTGCTGTTTGCGGAGGAGGGAGAGGAAGAAGGAGACGAGGAGGACGGCGGCCCCTCTGACGCCTCTGCCTCTCCTTCTTCGCCGCTCGCCTCAGGCCTCCGAGCGAGGCTCGACGCCTTGCAGTCCGGCGCCGAGGCGCAGCTCAGGGCGCAGGGCTTCGGCGGGTCCCGCTCATCGTCGATCTCCAGCGAGCGCTTCCTCAACCTGCGGTACGAGGGCACGGACGTCGCCGTGATGGTCCGCGTCGAGGCCGCCTCTTCTTCCCCTTCTTCCCCTTCTTCTCCTTCTTCCTCTTCAGACGGCCTCGACCTCGCCGCGGTCTCCCGCGCGTTCCGCAGGGCCTACCGCAGGGAGTTTGGTTTCGTCCTCGAGGAGCGCGCCGTCGTCGTCGACGACCTTAGGGTGCGCAGCGTCGGCAGGCAGCTCGCCGCCGCCTCCTCCGTGGGCGAGGGAGAGGAAGAAGCAGAGGACGGGGACGAGGGATGGGAGGAGAGGGAGAGCGAACCGCTCCCTCCGCCGGCGGCGACCGTCTCGGCGTGCTTCTCCTCCGGCGGCCGGCAGGGCACCCCGGTCTTCGAGCTCTCCGCTCTCCTCCGAGGCCAGGGCGTCCCCGGGCCGGCCTTGCTCTCCGCTGGGACCTGCACCATCGTCGTCGAGCCGCGGGCGAGGGCCGTCGTCGTCCAGGGGGGCAGCGTCCGCATCGACCTGTTCGACGACGACGGCGAAGGCCAAGGCGAAGGCAGAGGCGAGAGCGAGGGCGAATCCGCCTCTGCCGCTCCCGCTCCTCCCTCCTCCTCCCCACCCGACCCGGTCCGCCTCGCCCTCTTCTCGCACCGCTTCATGGGCATCGCCGAGCAGATGGGCCGCGTCCTCGCCCGCACCTCGGTCTCGGTCAACATCAAGGAGCGGCTCGACTTCTCGTGCGCCCTGTTCTCGGGGGAGGACGGGTCGCTGGTGGCGAACGCGCCGCACCTGCCCGTGCACCTGGGGGCGATGTCCGAGGCCGTGAGGTACCAGGTGAGCCACTGGCGCGGCGGCGGCGGCGGGAGCGGGGGAAGGGAAGGCGAAGGCGGCGGCGGCGCGCGCGGGGGAGAAGGCGAGGGCCTGTCCCCGGGAGACGTCCTCTGCTCCAACCACCCGCAGCTCGCAGGGGGATCCCATCTGCCCGACATCACCGTCATTACGCCCGTGTTCGAGTCGGACGACCGCGGGAGCGGCGACGAACGCGGGGAGGGAGGGCCGCGGCCGAGGCAGAGGAGTAAGCCGATCTTCTTCGTCGCGTCGAGGGGCCACCACGCCGACGTCGGCGGCGCCACCCCGGGCTCGATGCCCCCGCACTCGACCTCGCTCAGCCAGGAGGGGGCCGCCATCGTCTCGTTCAAGCTTGTCAGGAAGGGCGGCGCGTTCGACGAGGCCGGGATCTCCGAGGTCCTGACGCGGGCAGGCACTCGCGCCCTGTCGGACAACCTGAGCGACCTCCGCGCGCAGGTCGCGGCCAACGCGCGCGGCATCTCGCTCGTGCGGAGCCTCATCGAAGAGCACGGGAGGGCGACGGTGCTGGGCTACATGGGCCACATTCAGCGCAACGCCGAGGGGGCCGTGCGGGCGATGCTGCGGAAGTTTGCCGCGGAGACGGCGGAGAAGCAGGAGAGGGCGAGGAAGAAGAAGAAGGAGGAGGAGGAGGGAGGGGAGGAGGAACCTCTGTCTTCTTCTTCTTCCGGCGACGGGAACAACAGAGTCGTCGTCGTCCGCGCCCTCGACCGCATGGACGACGGAACGCCGATCTCCCTCCGCGTCTCCGTCGATCGAGAGACGGGGTCCGCCGAGTTCGACTTCGCGGGGACGGGCCCGCAGGTGCGCGGCAACACAAACGCTCCCCCGGCGGTGACGAGCTCGGCCGTGATCTACGCCCTGCGGGCCATGGTCGACGCGGACATCCCGCTCAACCAGGGCTGCCTCGCGCCGGTGGAGATCAAGATCCCGGCGCGGTCGATCCTGTCCCCGAGCGCCGGGGCCGCCGTCGTCGGGGGCAACGTGCTGACGTCGCAGCGCGTGACCGACGTCGTCCTCAGGGCGTTCGGCGCCGCGGCGGCGTCGCAGGGCTGCATGAACAACTTCACGTTCGGCGACGGCCAGCTCGGCTACTACGAGACCGTGGCCGGCGGGGCCGGCGCGGGCCCCGGCTGGCACGGCACGTCGGGGGTGCAGAGCCACATGACCAACACGCGAATCACCGACCCGGAGGTCCTTGAGCGGCGGCTGCCCGTCGCGCTCCGCGAGTTCTCGCTGCGGGCGGGCTCGGGCGGGCGCGGGAGGTTCCGGGGGGGCGACGGGGTGGTCCGCGAGGTGGAGTTCCTGAGGCCGCTGACGGCGTGCCTGCTGAGCGAGCGGAGGAGCCTCGCGCCGTTCGGGCTGGAGGGCGGCGGGGAGGCGCAGCGAGGGGTGAACTTGCTGATCACGAGGGAGGAACAGGTCGGGGGGGAGGGGGGAGGGGGGGGGGCCTCCCCTTCTCCTTCCTCCTCCTCGCCTCTTTCCCGCGAGCTTGTCGTCAACCTGGGAGGGAAGGCCACCGTTGAGGTGCAAGCAGGGGACCGGATCCGCATTCTCACGCCGGGCGGAGGCGGGTTTGGGAAGGAAGGAGAGGAAGAAGGGACGCGAGGAGGAGGCGACGAGGAGGAAGCGAAAAGAGCAGCTTCGACTCTTCTTTCCACCGCTGCTGCTGCTGCTGCTGCTCTCCCGAGGGCCTCCGGTTCCGTTCACGCCTACGCACAGGCGCAGGAGACGGCGTAGAGATAGAAAAGATATATATATATATAGAGAGAAAGACAGAGAGGAGCGTGTGTAGATATAGAAAAAAAGAGCAAAAGAAAACTTATTGCAAGAAGAAAAAGAAAAAAACACCTCCCATCTCTCTCTCTCTCTCTCTCTCTCTCTCTCTCTCTCTCTTTCTCCCTCACCTCCTCATTTCTATATTCTCTCCCTCTCCCTATCTCTCTTTTCCCCTCCCCCGGAGAAACAGAGCGAAGAAAACAAAAGCGCATCTCGCAAATAAAGTAAACACAAAGAAGAAAAAAAGGTACAGGGATGAAGCAGAAGAAACGGAAAACGATCCGTGGAGGAGGGAGGCGAACCAAACGAACAAGTTCCGTACGAAAAAACTCTCCAATAACTTCTCACGAGTCGAGCGAAAGCGTGAACGAGACGTAGGGGTACATCTCTCCATCGCCTCCTCCTCCTCCTCCTCCTCCTGCGCCACTGCTGGGATCGGCCTCGAAGAACTTGGACGTCCTCGCGCTGCCAAACATGCCGTCCAAGGCCTTGCGCAGCCTCGGCGCGGCCTTGGGCGCGGGCCGGACGAGGAGCGGGAGAAGGCGCGGCGGGAGGCCGTACCGGAGCACCGACTCGGCGAAGAGGCGGATGGCGCAGACGTGGATCCAGCAGGAGAAGGCCTCGCCTGTTATTTTGTTGTTCGGGAGGGGGGGGGGATTCGAGGAAAAAAGAGTGAGTTTTTCTGTGGCGTGACCTCGGACCCGGAAAAAAAAGAAAAAAAGACAAAGAAAAAAAAGATGAAAAAAGAAGAGAGAAAACGCACCGTACGCCGCCCTGGCCCACCTCTCCAGCGCCGTCCTCTTGGCTTCGAGTTCGTCGCGGAGGGCCGCCGCCGAGGCCGTGGCGTTGGCGCTGCTCGAAGCAGAGGGAGCGGCAGCAGCAGCGGAAGCAGCAGCGCCGCTTCCGCCGTTCGTCGCCGCCGTCCCCGACCCGCCCGCCGCGAGCGTCGCCGCGACGTCGACGTCCCGCACCTGGAACCCCCTGCTCCTCGCCGCGGCCCGGTACGCGTCCGCCACCCTCCGGAACAGCACCACCGTATGAAGTACGTAGTCCCCGTCTTCGGCGACGGGACCGGAGTTCCCGCCGGAGCGCGGGACGACAAAGTCCGTAAGCGTCTCGTACGAGGCGAGCCAGTCGCGTTCGGCGCCGCGGGGCACGACGACGGCGAGCGTCGCGAGGTTCTCCGTGTCGACGAGCCTGCCCCGCGGGGCCTTTGCGAGCAGCGGGCACAGGTCGCGCACCGCGAGAGACCCCGATGCCTTCCTGTTGGCCGCGGCGAGCGAGGAACGCAGCGCCGCGACCTCGCCCGCGCGCGCCTTGAGGTCGCCCTCGAGCTTAGCTGCCGTCTCGGCGATGGCCGCCGCGGTCTCTCCCAGGGGCCTGCGCGGCGGATGCTTGGCGGCATCCCAGGAGAAGCGCTCGAGGTAGGACTCGGGGGCGGCGCCGTCGACTGTGGCGGAGGAAGAGGAGGAGGGAGCGGAAGAGCTGGAATCTCCGTCGGTGCCACCGCCGAGGAGCGTCCCGGCGCCGCCCCCCGCTCCTCCCTCCGCTCGCGTGCTGCTCAGCTCCAGGAGCTGCCTACGGAGCTTGTTAGTGACCCCCTCGACGGCGGCGTTGACGCGTACGAGGTCGTCCGAGAGGCCCAGGAGCGCGTCGAGCGTGCCCACGCGGAGCTCGGGGAGCGAGAACTTGGTGAGGTCGGCGAGCGGCGTCGCTGTCGCTGCCGGCGCCGCGGCCGAGGCCGATGATCGCTGCCGGTGGTGATGGCGATGATGACTCCGGCTGCTCGAGGCTTCTCCTCCTCCCCCGCCCGTCGCTCCTCCGCACTTTTCGACGACGGCGCGCCACGTCTCCTCGGCGCTGTCGTTGAGCAACGGGAGCGAGACGAGCCAGTAGGTGGCCATGGTGTCGAAGAAGAGACGAAGAAGAAGAAGAGGGAGGACGAGAGTTTATTGAGGGCGGACGATGCGGTCGACGCTGGGTTCCCTTCTCTCCTCTCTTGCTTTGCCACTCGCGAACGCCTTGGTCTCTCTCTCTCTCTCTTTTCGCTCCAAGAGTGAGCGAGCAGAAAGCCTTCGACTGGATCTCGCTCTCTTGTACAAGGGCGAGAGAGGAAGAGAGAGAAAAGGAGAGAGGGAGAGTGGAGAAGGGAGAGAGCGAAGCCCGATGAGGTTTCGACAAAAGTGTTGTTCCTCCGTTATCAGTTTTTGCTCCTTTTTCGCTCGGTTCGCCCTCTTCGCGCCAAAAGGAAAAATCAAATGCCCCGACTCCACCGTAGCTTTCGCGGCGCTTCGTCGGCGCAGGCGACGGCGACGCAGCACCATCGTCGCCGCCATGCTGTCGCTGCCCTCCCTCCTCATGCCTCGTCGTCGGTCCTGAGGAGCGCCGTGCCGCCGTCGCCTTCTCCCGTGTCTTCGATGTCGCTGTCGGCGACGACAAGTCGCAGCATGCCGCCGCCAGTGCTCCCTTCTCGTCGCGCCTCCGTCGTCGCCTCCGCTTCTTCCGCCTCCTCCTCCGGGGAGGACGTTGAGAAGGAAGCAAAGAAGGCCGCTAAGGAAGCAAAGAAGCTCGCGAAAGAGGCGAAGAAGGCGCAAAAGGTGAGAAGAGAGAAGGAGGAGATAGAAAAAACCCTCACACTTGGCTGGCTGCTGTCTCCAAAACTCTTCGCCGCTGACTCTCTTTCTCACCTCGAGACTCCCAAAACCGCACACACACACGCACCCCCCTTCCCCCCCCCAAATCGCAGAAGGCCCTTGCCGCAGCCTCAATGGGAGGAGGACGTCCCTTCAAAGAGCAGGAAGGAGAAAGAAGCGACGAAGACGAAGGTGAGGAGTCCGCGGACGACGCCGACTTCCCCCTGTCGCTCGACGCGACGACGGCGGCGGCCGCAGCGAGGGGCGCTGCAGCAGTGAACGGCGGCCGCGCCGCCGCCGCCTTCCTCCACGACGCCGTCCCTTCCTCGCCCCCCTCGCAATCGCAGCACTACTCCCGCGAGGACGCCCTCTGGGACCGCTCAGATGCGCTCTGGCGGCGCGAGATGGCCCGCTGGGACCAGGAGCGCCGGGGCTGGGACGAGCGCGAGGCGGCGCTGCTGGCCACGGTCGGCGCGCTGCAGCGCGAGGTCGGGAGGCTCTCGGCGATGCTCCCCTCCGCTGCTCCTCCTCCTCCCTCTCCTCCTCTTCCGTCTGCTGCTGCTGCTGCTGCTGCTGTGGCCTCTTCTCCGCAGCATGCGGCGCAGGCGCAGGCGTTTGTTCCCCCGGCGTCGGCTGCTCCTGCTCCTGCTCCCCCTCCTGCTCCGGCCGCGCTCGCTGCCGACAGGAGCGATGCCAACAACGGCGGCGGCTACGCTCCGGCCTCGGGCGTCTCCTTCGCCGAGCACCTCGCCGCGGCCGTCGCCGCGGTCTCCTCGGGAGACGTCCTCGAGGACTCCCTGGGGGGGCACGGGGAGCTCCTGGCCCGCGGCGCCGCGGCGCTGGGTCTGGGCGAGAGGGAGGAGGAGGAGGGGAAGACGCTCGCGGCGGCGGCCGCCGCCGCCGCCGCCGCCCAGTCCGAAGCAGCCCACGCCCCTCCCTCTCCCCCCTCCCCCTCGTCGCCTCCCTCGCCTCCCCTGTCTGCTCCCCCGGACCTCATCGAGGGCTCCGACGACCTCTACTGGGTCAACGCCCTCCAGACGCTGCTCGACTCCCACGCGATGCACTGCGGCGACGACGAGGCCGAGGACTTTTACTTCGGCGCCCGCACGCGTGCCGCCTTGGAGACGTTCCAGGCCTGCGAGGGCCTGCCGGAGACGGGGGTCTGCGACGGCGAGACGTGGCTGAAGTTGGTCCGGGGGGACGCCGGGAAGCTGAGGGAGCTCCAGCTCAAGGCTCCCACGAGCGGCGAGGTCGAGGCGGCCGCGGAGGCGCTGAGGGAGGGGGCATCGTCGGCGGCGGACGCTGTCCAGTTTGCTTCCTCCGCTTCCTCTTCCTCCGCTTTTGTTTCTGTCGGGACCTTCAGCGCTTCCTCCTCCTCCTCCTCCTCTCACACGCACACCCACACCCTGCGCGTGGACGACGACGGGCAGGGCCATCTAAGAATAACGGAAGAGGACCAGGAGGAGGACACGGCGACCGTCGCCGCGAGCAGGGCGCCGCCGGCGGCCGCGCGCTGGCCGGTCCTCCGCGAGGGCGACGGCGGCAGGCCCGTCCACGCGCTGCAGGTCGCCCTGGACCGCGCCGGCATGAGCTGCGGCGAGGAGGACGAGCAGTGGTGGCAGTTTGGGGACAGCACGCAGGCGGCCCTGACGACGTTCCAGGCCTGCGGGGGCCTGCCGGAGTCGGGCGTGGCCGACGAGCGCACGTGGAGGGCGCTGCTCGCCGCCGCGGCGGCCAAGGGCGTCGGCTTTGCCGGCGGCAAGAGGGACGCCTCGTCGTTTGTGCCCTCCGACGTCGACTCTCTGACTTCCGGGGACGCCAACGACGACGACATGCTTGGCAACCACCACTCGGGGATGGTGTTCCTGCTGGGCGAGCAGCGGTGGGAGAAGAAGCGGGAGGTGAGTTAGCAGGTGAGAGTTTGCCGAGCGATGAGTTGAAAAAGAAAGAGGGAGAAGCAGAGGGAAAGAGAGAACGAGAGAGTTTTTAGAAAAAAAGAGAGGCGCACCATCGTTTTTTTTTTGCAACTCAATATCCATTGACCAGAAAGAACAAGGCATCAAAGAGAAAGTTACACTAGCGGAAAGCAAAAATAAATGGGGGCTAAAGTAAAGCGGGGTTCTAAAACGCTCCTAAAGGAGCGTTTTAAAACGGGGGCAAGCGAAAGGGGAAAGCGAGGAAGATGAAATAAAAACCTTCAAGCGACGTCGGTCCTCTTTGTGACCTCCTTCGTCGAGGCCGAAGAAGAAGGAGTAGAGCAAAGCCCCGCCGCGGCGCAGAGATCGGGCCCCACGTACTGTCCCACAGTGTTGATCACCAAGGGGCCATACTGCTGCACGTCACCGAGGCACTCGTCGCGGAACCGGTGCAAGGCGGAGCAGACGCGCGCGGCCGTCGCCATCGCCTCTTTCTGCTTCTCCGGGTCGGTGACGGCCTCGTGGAGCTGGGAGAGCACGGATGTGCAGATGCCGCAGAGGTCGACGGGGTCGTCGGAGAGCTGCTGTCGAGGAGGAGGAGAGGTGAAAGGAGAGAGAGAGAGGACGGTGGGGTGGAGGTCGAGGGTTCCCTCGTCGTTCTCCTCTTCTCCGACCTCTTCCTCGGCTTCCTCTCCTCCGATCTCCTCGATGCCGCTCGGCGGGTCCGGGGGAGGGCACGCGCCGGCCACGACGCAGAGCGTGTTGCAATCAAAGTCCGCCACGATGGCAAAGAGCTTCGCGGCGTTATCGTCGACGGCCGAGGCGCAGAGCTCGGCGGAGTCGGCCGGGAGGGTGAAGCAGACCTTTTTTTTTTTTTTTTCCGTCCGGGTTTTCGAAGAAGTGAGCGCGAAGGAGAAGAACAAGACGGAAGAAAGGAAAAGAAACCTCCTTCTCGTCCTCCTCCAACTACTCTTACCTTGTGCGCCTTGTCCAGCATCTGCTTCTGGTTGGCCGGGTCCTCGAGCTGGAGCTTGACGCTGTTGAGCGCGAGCCTGCAAGCGGGGCAGGCAGGGCCCCCGAGCCGAGTGGCGGAGGTCAGAGCCGAGGTCGAGGTCGGCACCGCTCTCGGCGAAAAGGCAAACGACGCGACCAATGCCTCGCGGATGATGCGCCTCGTCTCCCTCTCCTTCTCGCTCTCTCCCTCTCCTTCTCCTCCGTTACCGCCCTTCTGCGGGCAGAACCCGACGGCCCCGCACGCCTCGTCGGCGTCGAACGACTCGAGCGCGGCGATGGCGTTGGGCAGGTACTCCCTCGCCATCTCCTTGCACTTTTGTGCTTCCTCGCTCGGTAGCATGCCGCACGCCGTCTCCTCGGCGAAGCGCATCACCTGGGCCTGCGTGTCCGGGTCGGCCAGGGCCTGCTGAGCGTTGGTCCAGGCCCACTTGCAGACGTCGCACGCGGGGTTGGCGTCGTCGGAAAGAGAAGAGGTCGGTTCTTTCGTCGATGGGATCGTCGGCAACATCTTGCTGTCGTCGCCGAAAATGCCGACGACGCTGTCGGGGATGCCGTGTCTGCCGCCTCGCGCCTCGGCGAAAGAGGGCAGCGACAGCGCCAGGGCGAGGGCACCGACGACCAGGAGGACGCGGGTGACCGCGGAGAAGCGCGCCGCCATCGTGCGAGAAGGGAGGCGCGAGACGAGAACAAAAACGCTCTCTGGAAGGCAGAGAGAGAAAGTAGCCTGTCGCGAAGTGCGGGAAGAAAGGAAAAAACCTCGACCTCGACCTCGTGCTCCTCTCTCTTTCGTCCATCGTCTTTCGGCACGCGCAGATGCTTTGTCCTCTCCTCGCCGCTCTTCTTTTTACAGTGTTCGCCCATATCAGAAATAGAGGAAGAAAAAGTGCTGCATTCGCGGGGAAAAGGAGCAGTAGTAGAAACACACATTCTTCAAAGAGACTTTTTCGCGGCCTTGCCCCTCCCGCCTCTGGTCGTCGCCGGCGCTGCCGCCGTCGCGGCTCGCTTCGCAGGAGGGCGCTGCTGCTGCTGCTGCTGCCGCTGCTGCTGCTGTCGCCTCGCCGCTCCTGCCTTGTCTCCCGCAAAAGGAAGGGGAGGCGGAGGCGTCGCGGCAGCAGCAGCAGCAGCGCCATTCGCCGCCGCTCCCCCCGCTCCGCTCCCAGCAGCAGCGGCGGCGGCCGAGCCGACGACGCCCAGCTTCAGCCTCCCCGCCTCGCGCAGCAGCTCCCGGATCACGTTCTTGCCCCGGATCAGGTTCTCGCGCCCGATGCGCTCGTTGGCTAGGTGGCAGGCGTCCGAGGCGGCCCCGAAAGGAATCAGCAGGGCCCTGGCCCCGAGCAGCCTCTCGAGCGTCGCGGCGACGGGCATCGTGCCGCCCTCGCGGACCAGCAGCGGGCACTGGCCAAAGCCGGCCGCCGCCATCGGGGGCAGCTGCGAGCTCCTGCTCCACTCCCTGGCCAGCACGCGCCTGGCCAGCGAGAACAGCGGCGAGCCCGTGTCCGCCTCCCACCACCCGCCGACGGACTTGACCCTGAGCGCGACGGCGTTGGGCGAGCCCAGGCCCGCGAACCGCGCCTCGACGTGCGCGCGCAGCGCGGCGACCAGCTTCTCCGCGGACTGGTTGGGCACGAACCGCACCGACAGCGACGCGACGGCGGCGCGCGGGATGACCGACGAGCGCGTGGGCCCGAAGCGGTAGTGCGTGTCTCCCCCGCCGAACGCCGCGGCGTCGTCGCCGACGCGGACGTCGGCGACGGTCAGCGCCGGCTCGCACCAGCGGCGGCGCAGCAGCGCCGCGGCGGGGGCTCCCCGGGGGAGCGAGAAGCCGGGCGCGCCCAGCGCGCGCGCGTAGGCGTCGGCGGAGAACTCTCCCGAGGCCGCGAGCGCGTCGGCGACGTCGTCCGGGAGCATGCCGGGCCTGACGTCGTCGTAGAAGCCGGGCACGGCGATCGCCCCCGCGGCGAAGCTTTCGCCATTCTCGTGGTCGTGGCCGCAGGCGGGGGTGGCGCACTTCCTCCTTTTCGGCGACAGGGAGGCGGCGGCGGCGGCCTTCTTCGTGCCGTCCCCCTTGCCGCCCTCTCCGGCGGCTCCACCAGAGACGAGCTCCGAAGCCCCTCCGCAGCGCTCGCCGCCGGAGTTGGCTCTCGTCAGCGTCGCGACGAGCTTGGCGAGGTCGACGAGCGGTTCGGCGATCACCCCGCCGTCGTTGCCCGAGTGCAGGTCCCTCGCCGGGCCGCGCACCTCGAGGCTTGCGCTGATCATGCCGCGCATGCCCGTCGTCAGGCACGGCACGCGCTCGCCGACCCACAGCGTGTTGGAGACGACGATGGCCGAGGTGCCCTCGAACCAGCGGAGGTTGGCCGCGACGGCGGCCTCGAAGCCGCCCGAGCCGTTCTCTTCTTCTCCCTCGAAGACGAAGACGACGTTGCAGGGGAGGGCCGTGGCCGTCGTGGCTGCTGTCGCTGCCGTCGCCGCCGCTGCCGGGTGGAAGCAGGGCGTCGCGGAGTGGGGGGAGGCGAGGGATGGGGCAGCAGGAGCAGCAGCTGCTGCTCCTGCAGTTGTTGCTGCGGCGGCGGCGTCGCGCGCTCCTCCTCCTTCGCCGCCTTCCTTTTTGCCCCGGCTCTTGGAGGGCAGCGACGACGCCAGCAGCAGCTCCTTGACGGCGTACAGAAACGCCAGGATCGGGCCCTTGTTGTCCGAGGTTCCCCTGCCGTAAAGGTAGCCGTCGACGGACGAGACGGCGAACGGGTCGGTGGCCCACTCGCGCTCCTGCGCCGGCTGCACGTCGTAGTGGCCGTAGAAGGTGAACGTCGGCTTGGCGGGGTCGCGGCCGAGGCGCCCGAGCACGACCGGGTTGCGCTCCTCGTCGGCCGGGCGCACGACCTTGATCTCGGCGCCCAGGGACTCGAGCAGCGAGGCGAGCCACTTGGCGCCGCGGAAGCAGTCCTCGCGGGTCTCGGGGGCCGGGTCGGCCGAGACGGTGCGCAGGCGGACGAACGCCGACAGAGCGCGCTCCATCTCGCGCTCGACGGCCGCCGAGACGGCCGCGGCGGCCTGCGCATCGGCCGCCTCCGCCGCCGCCTCCGCCGCTGCCTCCGCCGCTTCGGCCAGGGCCACGCCGGAGGGGGAGGTGAGGGCGGCTGCCGTGGCCGCGGCGACGGCGGCTGCGCGGTCGCCGGTCCCCTCTTTCGGCGTCTTGCCTCCGCCGGTTCTCTTGCGAGAGACCGTTGCCGCCGTCGCCGCCGCCGTCGCCGCCGCAGCCGCCGCCGTCGCGGCAGCAGCCGTCGTCACAGCAGCAGCAGCAGCGGCCGCCGACGAGCGCTGCTGCGACGACAGCAGCGCCGCCCCTGCCGTCATCGCCTGCGCCTGCCTCGCCGCCGCGGCGGCCCCCGCTGCGGCCTCGGCGGCCCTCGCGTCCGCCGCAGCGGCGCAGGCCCCGACGTCCCACGCCCTCAGCTGGCCGTCGGAGCCGCCCGCGAAGACGACGTGCGCCGGCGTGACCTCGACGGAGACCATCGCGAGCGGCCGTGTCGGGTCGACCAGAGAGGACGAAGGGGCCCGATGCGGTCCCGTCAGGGCGAGGGCGCGGGCCGAGCGCGGGGAGTAGAAGGGAGGCGCGGCGTCTCCGGCTCCTCCGGCGAGGAACAGAGGCGAGAGCCCCGGCTGCTGCTGCGGCGAGGTCGAGAGGGATCCGGGGTGCCGCAGAGGAGGCGGCCCCATCGCCATCGACATCGGAGGGGGCAGCGAGGAGGCCCCGACTTCGGGCACGAGGACGCCGACGCAGGCCCAGCCCAGCGTGGCGTCCCAGAGCCTCACCGTGCCATCGGCAGACGCAGAGGCGAACAGCGAGGAAGAGGCGCCGAAGGACGAGGCCGAGATGTTGCTGGCTGCTGCTGCTCCTCCGGCTGCTCCGTTGCCGCCGGAGGGATGCGGCGGCGCGCCGAGGAACGGGACCGCGCCGGGGGAAGCGACGGCGGCAGCGGCCGCGAAAGCAGCCGCGGCAGCAGCGACGGTCGCACGCGCAGCACGCCCACCTCCTCCTCCGATCTCTCCCGGACGGAGGGGCGGCTGCTGCTGCGGCGCCGGAGGCACGGCCGCGAGCGCGAGCACGTCGTCGCAGTGCCCGCCCAGTACCCTGCGGCAGACCAGGGAGCGAAGGTCCCAGACGCGCACGTTGTTGTCCCTCCCTCCCGACAGCAGCACGCCCGCGCCGCCGCCGGCCGAGGCGAGGCACATCACCGAGCCGCGGTGGCCGCGGAGGACGCCGATCGGAGCCGGCGGCGGGGGCGTCGGCGGAGAGGACCGAGAAGAAGCGGGAGAGGGAGGAGGCGAGGCGTCGGCGGCGGCGTCGGCGGACCAGACCCGGATCGCGGCGTCGCCGCCGGCCGAGCAGACAAACGTCGCCGGCGCGCCCCTGCCGCCGCCGCCTGCGCAGCAGACGAGCGCGAGGGCGCAGACGGCGGAGCAGTGGCCGCCCACCGCGCCCCCCGCCGGCGTCCGGCTCGAGGGGGTCGCGACGGTCTCCTCGACCTCGAAGGAGGAGGCGTTCTCGACGGCGGCTGGAGCAGCGGCCGCTCCGCCTCTCCCCTCCAGGTCGTAGGCCCGGACCGTAGTGTCCTGCCCGCCGACCCAGGCCCTCGCGGCGCCGCCCCTCCTCCTCGAGACCGCAGAAGAAAAGAGCAACGAGGAGCAGCACAGCGCGTAGATGCTCCCGGCCCCCTCGGGGAGGGCCAGCGCGCGGACGCACTGCCAGGTGTCTGCGTCGTGGACGCGCACGTGCCGCCCGCCGGCCGACAGCAGCAGGAGCTTCTTCCTCCCGCCTCCGCCCGCGCCCCCTTTCTCCGCTTCCGAGCCCGGCTCTGCCTCCACCTCGGCCTCCACCTCGACGACGGCGACGCGCTGCACGGGCTTGGTGTGGCCCGCGAGCACGCGGACGCACCTCAGGGTCGTGACGTCCCAGACGCGAACGGTCCTGTCGACCCCGCCGCTGAACACGAGCGAGCGAGAGGCGGCGCCGGGAGTCGGCCCCGGGCCCAGAGGAGACCCCCCGCCGCAAGTCCCCGCGGCGGTGCCGCTCGCGGCCAGGCAGAGGACGGGGCCGTCGTGGCCCGTCAGGCGGTGGTCGGGAGGGGCCAGCGGCGGGTGACGATGGTGCTGCTGGTGGTGGTGGTGGTGGCGTTGATGGTGGTGAGAGCGCTGGAGCGCCCCACCTCCGCCAGCAGCACGCGCGGCGGCAAGGAGGGCACCGTCACCGCCGCCCCCGCCGTCCCTCCCTCCGTCTTCGCCCTCGGACCAAGCAGAGGCGAGGCTCCCGGCGCGGAGAACGGCGCCGCCGACGTCTGAGTCGTCATCTAAGTACTGCTGCTGCTGCTCGGAACGCGCGTTGAAAAAGTCGCCGCTGCCCGCCCCTCCGGCGGCCCCCGAGCGGCGCCCGAGCGGCGCCCGAGGGACGAGCGGCCCGCCGCCGCCCCCTCCCCCCCTCCACCGCCGCCTCGCCACCTCCGCCGCCCCGCATACCGCGTCCAGGCACGTCGCCACCTCTGCAGCGCCCGCAGCTGCCGCCTCCCCCGGGCCGAGAGGCGACAGCATCACGCTGACGAACTCGCCCTTCTCCCGGGTGACGACGACGGCCGAGTTGCGCGGCACCGAGACCCAGTCGCCCTTGGCCGCCGTGATCGGCTCCGAGGCGACGAGCACGGTGCGGGACCCCGGGTCGCGGTAGGCGAGCTCGTACTCGCCCTCGTTGTCCTTTTTGATGTTCTTGTTCTGGCGCTGCTGCTGCGCGGCGGCCGCGAGGGAGGCGGCTGTCGGGGAAGAGGAGGGGTCGCAGCCGGTGGCGGCGGCAGCAACCTCCGCCTCGTCATCGTCGCCGTTGCCGCCGTCCCTCCTCCTCCTGAACGCCGCGCCCTCCGCGTAGTACAGGCTCGCCGGCTCGTCTCTCGGGTCCGAAGAGGACACGTACCGCGTCGCGATCAGCGTGTCCCCGTCCGAGACGGCAAAGTTGAGCAGGCTCGCGCCCCTCACCCCCGCGGCGGCCTGCGCCTCGGCGATGCTGTCCAAGGTCGCCTGCAGCGCCTTCAGTAGCACGGGGGGAGGGTGCGCCCCGTCCATGTCCGGCAGGTGGGACAGGAAGACGGCGAAAGCCACCGAGGAGTCCGAGTGGAAGGACTGGACGGCGTCGTAGGCCTCGTCGCTCAGCGCTGCGACGAGCCGGCGGCGGATGAGGCCGAAGCCGGCGACGACGCCGTTGTGCATCCAGAGGTAGCGGCCGTGGGCGAACGGGTGACAGTTCTGCTCGTTGACCGCCATGCCCGGCATCGCGGCGCGCACGTGGGCGAAGACCAGGGGGGACGCGATCTTTCGGGCGAGGCGGCCGAGGTTCTCGTTGTTCCAGGCCGGGGTGACCGAGGTGAAGACGCACGGCGTCGGGTCGGCACGCGAGGCGTTGGTGGCGTTGGCGCTGCTCCTGGCGGTTGCAGTTGCCGTCGTTCCTATCCCCGCTGCTGCTGGAGAAGCAGCAGCAGCACCAGCAGCGCGGTGACCGTTGGCTGCAGCGGAAGAAGAGGCAGCGCCGCCGTTGCCTTTTCCGCCGTCGCCCTTGTTCGCCTCCGAAGAAGCCCTGCCGCCGTCGCCGCGCGAGGAGTACGAGGAAGGGTAAGAGGGGTACGAGCCGGAGCTCGCTCCCACGTCCCCGGGCGCGCTGTACCACCCTATACCGAAGCCGTCGCCGTTGAGGTTGCCGTAGGCCAGGTGGCAGGCCGCGAGGGCCGCGTCCGCCGCCGTTTTCGGACCACCATGACTGTTTGCCGCCGCTGCCGCCTGCGCTGCCGACGAGGCGGAGGCGGAGTTGCCGAGCCCCGCTCGCTCCCTCGCGTCGTAGCTCTGCCGAATGATGGAGCGGTCGGGCCAGAGCACCACGTCGGCGACGAGCGTCGAGGGGCCCATGTAGGCGAGGAGGCGGCACATCGTTTTTCTATTTTTTTCTTCTGTTTTTCTCCCTTTCTCTGGTCGAAAAAGGAGGAAAAGTTTGGGTCGATAGAGGCCGAAAAAGAAGATTTCTTCCGTCGCCGAATGCAGACTCTTCTCGCCCCGCTCGCTTTCGTTTTTCAGCGCTGAGCCGAGTCGTTCATGCAGACGAGAGGCCGCGTGGCGTGCCCTCGAGGGGAGAAAACGGAAAACAGAGCCTCCGACGCTGCTGGGCGAGCGGTGTCGAGTGAGAGAAGAGAGATGGAGCAAAAAAGAGTCTCACCCTTGCCCTCCTCGATAAATGAAAGAAAGAAAGAAAAAAAACCTCATAAAAAACCAACACCATGGCAGACCGCCCCTCCAAGCGCCAGCGCAAGGAAGACGGCGAAGATGGGAATGCTTCCCCCTCCTCGGGCAGCGAGGCCGAGGAGGCCCCTGGCACCGACACGCGCCGGGCCCTGACCGTGGCGTGGCTTGACCCGGAGAAGGAGGCCGAGTTTGACGGGCGACTCGTCGACGCTGCCGACGACGGCGATGGTGTTTCTGCTCCTGCTGCTCTCCCGCCTGGGGTCGAGACGGCGGCGCGCCCGCTCTTCACCCATCAGCTGTTTGACGACGAGCGTGTGGAGGGCTACGAAGGTAGTAACATGGTTGCAATTCTCGTGGAGCAGAGAGAGAGGGAGAGAGAGCGAGAAAGAGAGAGCATTTTCAACGCCTCTGATGCCATCGATTTGGTTCGCTTTTTCAAAAAAAACTCAACCTCGACCTCGACCTCCCCTTTTCCCTGTCCTCGTTCCACTTTCATTCACCCAAGGCCTGCACATGACCCTGGCCGTCTCCCGCCGCTCCCTGCTCTCCCACGCCTCGGCAGCCTGGTCCTCCAAGGAAGCGGGAAGCAAAGACGTGCTCGGCGCCCTGGAGGCGGCCGCGGCGGTCGGGACCTGCACTGTCTCGAGCGCGCCGGGGCCCGGCGGGCCCGTCGCCGCCGCCGCGCTCGCGGCGTTCCGGAGGAGGCTCGCCGGGGAGCCGCGGGACCTGCCCTGGGAGGAGCTCGCCTCTGCCGCGGCCGCGGCCAAGGCCGCAGCGGGCGAGGAAAGAGGAGGGGCGGCGGCGGCGGCGGCGGCGGCGGCTCCGTCCTCTTCTTCCGGTCCGCCCCCGCCCCTGGCGACCCACCGCGCGAAAGGCCGTTCCTTCTCGATCTACCTCGCCAAGCTCTCGACGGCCGGCCCCAGGCTCCGGGCCATCCACGCCCGCCTCTCTTCCCTCTTGACCCTGTATATCGACGCCGCCTCGCCGATCGACGCCGGGGACGGCGGCTGGGACATGCTGCTGGCTGTCGAGGACGGCGACAAAAAGGCGATCGCAGGGATGGCGACGCTGTTCTCGATGTACGGGTTTCCGGACCGGACCCGCCTGCGCGTCTGCCAGGTGAGCGTGCTGCCCCCCTGCCAGAAGCTGGGCCTGGGGATGGCGCTAGCGGAGGCGGCGTTCAGGGTGGCGGACGAGAGGAAGTGCCTGGACGTGACGGTGAGGTTTCCCCCTTTTTTCCTTTTTTTCGTTTTCGGGTCTTTTTTTCGTCCGTGCTTCTCTCTCGCTTCTTTCGACTCACCCCGAAAGAAAAGAAACTCGACCCTCCCCGCCAAAAAAAATCCAGTTCGAGGACCCCACCGACGAGATGCAGGGAATGCGGGAGCGCATCGAGGCCAAGAGGGCCGCCGCTCTGCCGTGGCTGTGCTCCCTCGCGGACAAGGCCGCGGAGGCCGCGAAGAAGGGAGCGGCAGCCGCGAAGAAGGGAGCGGCGGCGGCAGCGTGCGCGGCGGGGAAAGGAAAGACGGCCGCGTCGGCATCAGCAGCCGCTGCTTCCTCCTCCCCTTCTGAGCGACACCACGCCACGATGCTCTCTCCGGCCGACGCCGCCCGCGCCCGCGACGAGCTCCGCATCTCGAGGCAGCAGGTGCCCCTGGCCTTCGAGGCGCTGCTGGCACTGCGGCTCGGCCTCGACTCGCCGGAGGTCAAGGAGGCGGTGCGGGCGCGGCTAGCGGCCTCCGTGGCGGCGGCGATGAGCGACGCGGCGAGCAAGAGGGTGTTTGACGCGCCCAGGCCCAACCCTCTGGCGGCGGCGATGGCGGCCGCGGCCGCGGGAGGCAGCGCCGCGGGTAAGAGTTTTTCCTTTTCTCTTCCCCGAGAAGCTGAAGGAAAAAAACTCAGAAAATCCAACGGCAAAAACTCACCCTCTCTTCCTTTTCCTTTTTTCTTGAAAAAAAAAACACTCGAAACCGCTCTCTCCAGGAGCGGGATCCTCCAACGCCGGGGCCGACGAGGGCGCCGTCTCGGGCTTTGTGATGTGCCGAGTGACCCCCGCCGAGGCCGAGCGCGCCGCGGCCGCGGGCGTCGCCGCTCCAAACGTCGCCCCCGAGGAGGAAGGGGCCGCCGAGAAGAACGCGGCCGCGATCGAGCGGGCCACCGTGGAGAGGCTGGAGCTGATGGCCCCCGTGGTCGCTGGGCTGAGGGCCGCTTCGTGAGTTTAAGGGCTTGAAAGAGAGAGCGGGAGAGGTGCGGGGAGAAAGAGAGAACAAAGAGAGGCGGGTTGATTTTTTGCACAATGAAGAAAATGAAAACATTTTATTAGTTTATTTCTTGTCTCTCATCCACTCTCATTTCTCTCTAAGAGAGCTTGATGTGCTCCGCAGCAGCAGCGGAAGCGCCGCTGCTGCTGGCGCGGCGCGGGCGAGAAGTTCCAGAAGAAGAAGCGAAAGCCTTTGTCCCACCACTCCTCGTCATCGAGAGGCTCGCCCTCGAAACGGCAAACCAGAGTCCCCGCAACAGAAGCAGAGGAACGCCCACGGCCACCGCGAGGAGCACCGCGCCGGCGTCGAGGCAGTGCCTGGCAACCCACGGCAGGCCCGAGCTCGGCATCCTCCATCCCGGGTCGGGGAGGAGGGGAGGAGGAGAAGAAGAGGAGGCAGAGGAAGGAGAGGAACCGACCTCCTCAAAGGCGCCCGAGGCGACGGCGACGCGCTCTATCGCCGCCGCGACGACCGCCGCCGCGGGCGCCCTGCCGGCCCGCATCCTCACCGCCGCGGCCCTCGCGGCGCGAGCGAACCCGCCTCCTTCGTCGGCGAGCACCCTGGACACGGCCACCGCGAGCTCCCCGGGCGACGCCCCCCGGCGCAGCCCCACGCCGAGGCCCCTGTGCTCCACCTTGGCCGCGTTGTCGGGCTGCTCCGCCCCCTGGGGGAGCGCGACGACGGGGACGCCGTGGTACGCTGCCTCCGACAAACTTGAGATACCTCCGTGGGTGACGTAGAGGGAGACGGCACCGGGCGTGCCGAGGAGGTCGTTCTGAGGGGCCCAGCGCGCGACGCGGAGCCTCTCGGGGCCGCGGCGGCGCCGCTGGGGGGGCTCGCCTCCCGTTCCCGTTCCCGTTCCCGTTCCCGCGGAATTGAGCTCCTCGCGCAGCTCCCGCTCGGCCTCTGCGGGGAGGTCCCTCTCGCTCAGCTTGATCAGGATGCGCGCCTCGGGGGCGGCCCTGTCCAGCGCCCGGACGATGTCCTTCGAGCTCTCCGGGCTGAGCACAAACGTCGCGCCGAGGGCGGCGTAGACGACCTTCTCGCCCGCGGCCTTGGCGCCCGCGATCCACGCCGCGAGGTCTGCCGGCAGGGCCTTGGCCGGGCCCGGCATGACGGGGCCCGCCACCAGCGTCGCCGGGGGCATCGGCCGGGGCCAGTCTATCGCCCAGTCGCCCTGAAATACTAACAAAGCGTCCCGCTGCCTCGCGGCACGGATTTGCTGCTCGCTGCTCCTCCCGTCGCCGCGGAAGGGCACGCCGTGCCTCTTGTGCAGGCCCTGGACTATCGGCCGCATCCTGAAGAAATCGTGCCCCGAGCTTCCCAGGTAGTTCGCGAGGTTGAGCGAGCGCTGGAGCAGCGAGAAGGGAGGGACGAGCCCGGTGCCAAAGGTCGGCACCGACGCCAGCTGCGCGGGGATGCCCCAGTCCCTGCCGAGGAGGTCGAAGCCCGCGGTGTCAAACATGGGGGTGCTGACGGGCCCGTTGTGGAAGGCGACGCGCGGCGGCGGCGGCGGCGGCCGAACAACGGAGGAGTCTTCTCCTCTCTCTCCTCCTTCCCGAAAGGCTCGCTCGCCAAGGACCGGGAAACAGGCTTCCATCAGGTCGCCGACGAAGACGTCGGGCCTCGACAGCCGCACCGCCTTGAGCAATCGCTCGTTGGCGACCAGCTCGTCACATTCGGCTGCGAGCCCGGCGGCGAAGAGGTGAAAGTTCTGCCACTGGAGGACGTATTTGCCCCGCGAGATCTTCATCAACTCCGGGAGGCGCCGCATCAGCTCCCCCGACGTGTTGTAGTGCACCGTCGTCCACCGGACGTCGTCGTCCGCGAAGTCGGCCTCGGTCGGCTCGCGGCTCACCTCCCCCGGGATCGCTCCCGGCGCCCCGGCCTCGTCCCTCGCCTCGCCCCTCCCGACGTCGATCGAGCGCGCGCGGACGCCTGGGGGGGGCACGTCGAAGTGCGGCCGCATCGCGCTCGAGCACAGCAGCGTCACGCTGCCGCCGCGGGCCACGAGCTCGCGGGCCACGCGCGCGATGACGAACGCGTGCGAGGGGCCGACGGAGAGCGTCGAGACGAGGTACCTCTTGCCGCGGGCGGCCGCGGAGGGCGGCGGGGCGGGGGCCTCGAGGGAGGCGAGGTCGAGGGTGGTCGGGGGAGGGGGGGGCGGCGTGGCTGCCGCTGCTGCCGCTGGCGCGGTGCAGGCGAGGAGGAGGAGGAGGAGGAGGGGGAAGAGGGAAAGCGGAAAGAGGGAAGCGAGCGAGGCGGAGGAGGCCCCTCTTCTCATCGTTCTCATTGGAACGATGAGCCCTCTTCTTCTCCCCGCGGCTATATCTCTTTGTTTTCCGGCGCTTTCGACAGAACTAGATGGACAATGCGAAGGTCCCTGACCGCCTCGCAGGCGGCAGAGCGGCGGCGGAGGCGCCGGGAGGGAGCTATCGAGGTGCGGGCGATTGAGAGCAGTGTCGTTTGTCGTCTTTGTCGCTCTTCAGAGGCAACCGGAGTCGAGACAAATGAAGACACACCGCAAGGCTTCTTTTCAGAAGGAAAACAGCAAACAACAAACCAAATACAATGAGCGCCGCCTTGGCATCGCGCCTCCTGAGGCGCAGCACTGCTCGTGCTGCGCAGCGCTGCTACGCATCTTCTGCTGCAACTGGCCGCGTCGCGATGGTGCAGGGGGCCTCGCGAGGTGAGCAGTTGTCAGCTTGAACTTTTTTCTTTTCTCGATTCTCGCCCATCGATCCAGACGTCCTAGCCTGTCCCTGCGAAACCTTTTTTTTTTTTTTCGCATTTCCCTCTCTCGCGTACCTATTCCACAACGCCCCCCCCCCCCCGCTTTAAAACCCGAACAAAATACACAAGGCCTGGGCCTCGAGCTCGCCCGCCAGCTCGTCCTGGGAGGAGGCGGAAGCGGGAGATTTGACGCCGTCATCGCCACCTGCCGCGACCCCTCGTCGGCAACCGCGCTTGCCGCGCTCGCGGCCGAGGCCGAGGCAGCGAAAAGCAGCTCCTCCTCCGCCTCCCCTCTCCCTCGCCTGACGATCCTCCCGCTCGACGTCACGCGCGCCACGACCATCGACGCCGCTGCCGCGGCCCTCCAGAGCTCGCACGGCAGGCTCGACCTCCTGATCAACGCCTCCGGGATCCTCCACGGCGAGGCGGCGGACCCAGAGTCGGGCGTCTCGGAGCGCTTCATGCCGGAGACGGCGCTCGCCCGGATCACCCCGGCGGCGCTCGCGGCCTGCTTCGCGGTCAACGCCGCGGGTCCCATCCTGGTAGCCAGGGCCTTCGTGCCTTTACTGATCGCCGGAGGGAAGGCGGAAGAGGCCAAGGCCAAGGAGGCGGGGCAGGCTCCGGCATCGTCATTGCCGTCGGTGCTCGCGTCGATCTCCGCGCGCGTGGGCAGCGTCTCAGACAACGCCACGGGGGGCTGGTACTCTTACCGCGCCTCCAAGACCGCCCTCAACCAGCTCAACAAGACGCTAAGCGTGGAACTGGCTCGCAAGAGGGCTCCCGTCTCGGCGATTCTCTTGCACCCAGGGACGTGCGACACCGACCTCTCAAAGCCGTTCCAGCGCAACGTTCCGGAAGGGAAGTTGTTCAGCAGGGAGCGCGGGGCGAAGCAGCTGTTGGAGATTGTGGGCAGGGCCACGAGGGAGGACAGCGGGAAGTTTTTCGCGTGGGACGGGCAGGAGGTGCCTTGGTAGCAAATTGTTGAAGAGAAGAGAGAAGAAAAAGGAAGGAGTTATGGACTTCGGTTTTTTCTCTCGTTGCAATAAAAAAGGAAAAATTTGTTCAAAGAAAAGATTTCAGAGCCGGCATTCAAATGCTTTCTACTTTTTTCGTCTTCTCGAAATGAAGGTTTCCCCGAGCAAAAGAAAACGGAAAAGAAAAGGAAAAGGAAAAGGAAACGGCAAACCCTTCAAGAAGCGAGGCCCAGAACCGGCGAGGCGCCGCCGCCGCCGTCGTCGCCCTCGACCCTCTTTTCGCTGCTCCCGCCGCCTCCCCCCTTTCTCTTCGCCGTCGCGACGCACTGCGCCAGCAGCGTCCCGTTCAGCACCGCCTGCACCATCGCTCCGACGAGGTTGAGGAAATCTCCAGTCAAAACCACAGTCGTGAAGACGCGCGCGAAGTTCCCGGCGAGGTTGAGCGCCGACGTCGCGCCGCTCAGCTGCCCCGAGTCTCCCCTCTTCGCGTTCAAGACGATCTGCGGCAGCCTCCCTCCCAGGGCGACGATGAAGATGGTCGAGGCCTGCAACGCCGTGAGCAGCTCCATCGAGACTCCCGGGAAGACCCAGACGCTGCCTCCCAGCATGCACCAGAGCAAGAGGCAGTAACCGGCGGCGGCGGCGACGGCCCGCTTTCCGAGGACGCCGCGGAAGAACAGCAAGAGGGAGACGAGGATCACGTCCTGGGCCCAGCACGAGAGGAGCTCGCCGTAGGTCGAGAGCGGGTAGCCGAGCCTGTCGTGTTGTTGTGTAAGGTTGGGAAGTTCAAGGTGAGAAAGAGAGAGCGAGAGAAAGAGAGAGAGAGAATCGAGAGACAAAAGATTAAAAAAGTCTCTTCACCTCCAGTTGTAGGCGAACGTGATAGAGTAAGCGAGCAGCTCCGCCCCGTTCGCGGCCAGCGAGAGGCCTTCGACGGACTTGTTCTGGACGATCTTGATGATCTGAGGGACGGAGCGGACGCACGAGCCCAAAAGCACGCAGTAGCCCTGGAATTTGAGAATTTTGAGTTTCAAAAAAAAAAAACATCTCTCGAGAAAGAGGTCGAGGGTGAGTCTTTGTTTTCTTTCCTCTGTTGTCTCTCGCTGGCGCTTTCACGAGAAGAAAACAAGAAAAAATCAAATAATACTCACGATGATCGTCGCCAGGATCTGGGTGAGAGTCTGGCCCGCGACGGGGCCGGCGATGGCGGTGGCCGCGGAAGTCGAAACCGCGCCCCTTCCTTCTCTCGTTGTTGTCCTCCTCCTTCGCCGGGCTGCTGCCGGAGTGGGCGACCTCTGAGAAGCAGCAGCAGCAGCGGCGGCGACTGCTCCTGCTCTGCTCGCAGACAAAGACAGAAATGAAGGGAGGAGCCTGCAGCGGCGGAGGGTGGCAGCAGCTGAGACAGCGACGACGCCTGCCC
>Ga0315274_10002114_pt1 | contig 30343 bp, 23 predicted proteins | sample YL17G02_20_MG_FD_203700 | JGI IMG/M metagenome (GOLD analysis project Ga0315274, IMG submission 203700) | Sediment microbial communities from Yellowstone Lake, YNP, Wyoming, USA - YL17G02_20 | ecosystem: Environmental > Aquatic > Freshwater > Lake > Sediment | place: USA: Wyoming | collected...
TAGCATCCAGCCTCCGCCATTCCTCATCCTCGTAGTATTTTGGCGGCTTCTGAATCCTGCCGGCAGTATCAGCCGACACATCATTGCCGTCATCGGTAACGGCCTGATTCATTTCCCATTCCAATAGAGCAATACTCTGTCGCACCTGGTCGAGATTGGCTTGTGTCTGGTCCAGACAAATCCCTCATCATTTGATCTATGTATACAAATCCTTATTTATAAAGAATATACAGAAAAAATAATTTTTTATAATTTTTTGAACTACAACCTTGACTACAACTAAATTCCATTTTATGATTTGGTCGTATTGTTTTATTACGATGTTTTAGTTTAAGGATACCTATCATGGCAAAATCTAATTCTAAAAGAAAAACACGTTCTGATAAATTTCCACTTACTCGGCATAAAACAGGCCAATATTGCAAGAAAATAAAGGGCAAGATTTACTACTTCGGCACTAATAAGAAAGAAGCCTTGAGTCGTTATCTAGAGCAAGCAGCCTATCTACATGGTGGCAAAATGTCGAATTCAAAGAGCAATGAGCGTACTCTATCTATAAAAACCCTATGTAATTTGTATTTAGATCATCAAGAATCTCGTTCTATAATCGGAGAAATAAAGTATCGTCGTCTTTATGATCAGACATCCCTCCTGAAGGATTTTGTAAAGTTCATAGGTCCAAATCGTGTTGTATCAGATATTTCTACTGTTGATCTTCAAAACTACCGCAAAAAGCTGATAAAGAGTGGTAAGGCACCCGAGACCATCAATAATCGAATAGCTACGGTAAAAGCCTTGTATAACTGGGCAGTAGATAATGAAATAATTGACCATTCACCAAGGCTAAGGGCTGTAAAGAAAATAAAACAAACGAGAAGAGAAAGGCCCACTTTTAAAACAGACCAAATTCAGACTCTGCTGGAAATTGCTAACATCAAGATGAAAGCAATGATTTGGCTCGGATTGAATTGCGGATTTGGTTGTACTGACTGTGCGGAACTTAAATGGAAAAACCTTGATCTTGAAAACGGTAGAGTTATTTTCCCTAGGGGCAAAACCGGTATAGAAAGGAATCTTCCGTTATGGCCTGAGACGATTCTGGCGTTAAAACAAGTCCCTAAAGAAGGAGAACTAGTTTTCTACACCCAAAAAGGAAATCCCTGGGTATGGGCCGGAAGGAAAAAGAGAAAAGACGGAAACGAAAGATACATAAAGGGTGACGTGGTCAGCAAGGCATTCTCAAAGCTAATGAAGAAAGCAGGAATTCGGAAACCCTATGGCGTAGGATTCTACACTCTAAGAAGGACAGCAGCGACATTGACAGCCAGGTCAGGTGACCCGTTTGCGGTTCAGCGACTTCTCGGTCACGCTGATCTCAAGATGGCCACAACGTATGTTCAGGACGTCTCTGAACAAACAGACCGCGCGATCAACAATACACGAAAGCTCATAATCCAAGATGATTCTTCACCCTTGGCAGCCGCATCGAACGGGAGGGATGAGTGACTTGGTTCGGCAACGGCCTCACCTTCTTGGATTCAAGGAATTGGTTCAGACTCGACCTTGTGATTCGGTAATGCCCCTTTCGGGCAATCTTGCCATTGGTAGCAACAAGGTCAACGGCCTCAAGCTCACCGTTTCGGATTAGCCGGTAGACAATACTCTTTGAGATTTTCAACTCAGCAGCGATTTCGTCTACAGTCAGCCAATCTGATGTAAAGGACCTGCGGGCGGTCTCGAGCATATCGAAGAACCACCCTATATTGATGAGCAGATCCTTGCAGACCGAGCAGTTCGTGCTGTCGGCCATTTCAGAATCATTCATATTGTCTGACTGTTCTCGTATCAACGCTAAGCCCGATCTATCATCTTGTTGCATCCAGACCAAAGAACATTATGTCTTTCACCGGTATCACACAGTGAGTTCAGATGTTGTTTTAAGTTGTTGCGACTCCTTCTATAAAGTTGCTTGCATTTGCCTCACTTTTACGAACTGTGCTCTCCCCAGCAACCAATAGCTCATAGCCCTGGGGCAGGATGTAGCATCGTCCCGGGCATCATAAGGGGATTGGCCATATACTGCATCTGTTGGTCAAAAGTACTCTGAGCTATCTCGTACGGATCGTATTGCATTTGGGAAGGATCAGGCTCCCTTTCTTGTGCTACTCGTTCTGTCACTTGATCGATAGCTTGGTTGATCTCGTCAGCTATCATGCCGGCAGCATATCGATCTGGTTCCGATATAGCCCCAAGCACACGAACAGCCGTTGATAAGCGGACAATGTCCGAGTGATCTTCTGCGAACACTTCACGCAGTTGGTCAAGCGCTTCGGTCAAGTCTCCAAGGTCAGGGATGTTATGCATGTCAGGTGTGGATTCAACCTCTTTAACGGAATCCGTTATGTCAGCCAGCTCACTTGATTGTTCCTGATTCAGACCGGCAGTTTCCGCAAGATGATCATGCCATATGTCAGCCAAAGACGACACTTCGTGGCCATCTTCAAACGGCTGATACTGAACCTCCATGGCCTTGAGGAAGAACTCGCTCATTGTTTTGGATTGTTCGTAGCTGATGATCTGTTCCTCCGGTTCGGTATCAGGAAACGGACGAAATACTCGCGGATTGTCTGAATGCGGAATACCGTGTGATTCCCAGTCAGTGCCTGCTATATATTCATTTGATTGTACCGCCGGAGCATTCAGACTTGGATGATATTCTCTTGGTGTTCGGCAGTTGTACAACTCGTGATTGTAATCCTGGTCTCTTTCGTCCCGCCCAAACGGTATACTCATTTTTCCCGCTCTAAGCATTCTGAACAGCGTCTCTGCCTCTTCCCTCATGATAGTCCTTTCGTAGAATTCTGTGTTTCAAGCTCGTTTAACATCAAGTTTTCGGAAGAGTTATGTCGTTCTGGTTTTGGTATTTCCCCTTACGGTCAGCGTAGGAAACTTTGCACGGTGTATCACTTTCGAAAAACAGCACCTGGGCCATACCTTCACCTGCGTAGACTTTTGCCGGCAGCGGCGTAGTGTTCGAGATTTCCAATACTGCCTTACCTTCCCAGCCCGGTTCAAATGGTGTGACGTTTACGATAATTCCGCAGCGGGCATAAGTAGACTTGCCAACACAAATGGTCATTATATTGTTAGGAATGCGGAACCACTCGACGCTCAACGCCAGAGCAAAACTATTCGGCGGTATGAGACAAGTATCGCTATTGACCTTCACGAGTCCCTTGGGATCGAAGTTCTTTGGGTCGATGACCGTTCCGTAAACATTGGTAAAGATGCGAAACTTGTTGGATACCCGTATATCGTAACCAAAAGACGAGATTCCAAACGAAACTACTGATCGGCCATCTACACTACGGACCTGATCTCCCACAAAAGGCTCAATCATACCGTGTTCCCTGGCCATTTTTGTAATCCATGTATCGGGCCTGATGCTCATAACGATAAATCTCCTGAATAGGTGCTCGTGTATTTCCGAAGTGCCGGATCAAGGGCTTGCTCCGGACAGAATTTCTGCAGACGATGTGTCGATCCGGATGGAACAAGCTTCCGTTGTATGGACCAGACGTCCTTTGCCGACAGCAGGGATTCTACTACAGTTGTACGGAATTCATGGGCAATACCGCTCTGGGAAATCAATGCAATGCTCTCTTTGACTTGGCTGATCGATGCACGCACACCGCTTAGGCGGTTATACATATGCAGCGGTGCTTTTATGTCCATTGCGATGTAATCTACCAGGTTGTTTTTCAGAAGGTATTGCAGGACGTTCGGTTTGCTGCCGTTGGTATCCAGTTTAACCAGGAAACCCATAGCCTTAATCCGACAGAGGAACGTGGACAGGTCTGGCTGAATCGTCGGTTCACCTCCGCTGATTACGACCGCATCCAACTGACTGCTGCGGAGTATGAGAAATTCAAAGAACTCTTCTTCCGGAATCAGTGAGCCATTGGTGACATTACGTGGAATCAACGAGCTATTATGACAAAAAGGGCAGCGAAAGTTACATCCCTGTGTAAAGACTACGGCTGCAACCCGGCCGGGAAAGTCACTCAAGCAAAATTTGACTAGTCCACCGATTTTCACGATTGATCTCCTATTTTGTACAAAGTTCGCAATTTGAACTCTGCCTGTTTGCCTTCGTTCCACTGTTTGACCGGCCTTAAGTATCCGACCACGCGGGAATAGACTTCCGTCTCAGCGCCGCACCTGCGGCATCTATGGTGCTCACCTGTCATGTAACCATGTTCAGAGCATACAGAAAATGTAGGGGAAATCGTAAAGTACGGCAGATGGTATTTTTCACAGACTTTTCGTACGAACGCCCTGACTGCCTGGGGATCGACCATAGCCTCACCGAGGAACACATGCGTTACCGTTCCGCCGGTATACAACGATTGCAAACGGTCCTGGAGATCAAGAACCAGGAAGATGTCGTCCGTATAATTGACAGGCAGGTGTGTCGAGTTTGTGTAGAACGGCTTGCCCCCTTTCGAGACTGCTGCATCGTTCGCACATTTGATATCGGGATAGCGTTCTTTGTCGAGCTTAGCCAATCGATACGTGGTACCTTCTGCCGGCGTTGCTTCCAGATTATAAAGATTGCCTGTTTCCTGCTGGAACTGAACCAAACATTGACGCATATAATCCAGGACCCTGGTTGCAAAGGCAACCCCTTCCGGCATGCCTATATCACAGCCAAATAGGTTCAGACAAGCCTCATTCATTCCGATTAGTCCTATGGTAGAGAAGTGATTGTGCCAGTAATTGCCGTGGCGCTGTTTGACATCATGAAGATAGAATTTTGTATACGGGTAGAGGTTCTTCTCTGTGAACCCTTCCAGCACCTTACGTTTTGTCTCAAGGCTTGTCCTGGCCACTTCCATCAACCTGCTTAATCGCTCAAGAAAATCATCCTCGTTAGCGGCCAGATAGCCAAGACGAGGCATATTGATGGTCACTACGCCGATCGAACCGGTCAATGGATTGGCGCCGAAAAGACCGCCACCTCGTCTTTCAAGTGTCCGCAAATCAAGCCGAAGCCGGCAGCACATTGAACGGGCATCGTCAGGCGACATATCCGAGTTCACAAAGTTGGCGAAATAAGGGATGCCGTACTTTGCCGTGACCTCCCACAGCGGCTCTAGGTCGGATCTGTGCCAATCAAAGTCTTCAGTAATGTTATACGTAGGAATTGGAAACGTAAAAGGCCGCCCCTTTGCATCCCCTTGACCCATGACCTCCAGAAATGCCCGATTGAAAAGGTTTATTTCATGCTGAAATTCGGAGTAAGCCTGGCTCTGAATCTCACCGCCTATTACCACCGGTGCGCCGGCCAGTGAGTTCGGCGGCTGTAAATCAATCGCAACGTTAGTAAAAGGTGTCTGGAATCCAACCCGGGTCGGTATATTGATATTGAAAAGGAATTCCTGCAGTGCCTGTTTGACATCATGATAGCTCAGGCCATCGTGGCGGATAAACGGGGCAAGAAGAGTGTCAAAGTTGGAAAATCCCTGGGCGCCGGCCGCTTCCCCCTGCAATGTATAGAAGAAGTTAACTACCTGCCCCAGTATCGCACGGAAATGTTTCGCCGGGGTACTTTCAATCTTGCCGCAGACTCCTCTAAATCCCCGGCGCAGCAGGTCCTGCAAGTCCCATCCAACGCAATATACCGATAGCAAGCTAAGGTCATGCAGGTGCAGTTCTCCGCAGTTATGTGCTTGGCGAATGTCCTGTGTATATATCTTATTGAGCCAGTAGTCTTTGCTGACCTTGCTGGAGACGTAGTTGTTGAGTCCTTGAAGTGAGTAGTCCATGTTACTGTTTTCCTGGACTTGCCAATCCCGGCGGTCCAGATAATCGTCCACCAAACCGACACCGGCTTGCTGCACCATCTCTCTATTTCGGGTGTGCTGGTCACGGTACAGAATGTACGCCTTGGCAGTTTGCTTGAACAACGAATTCAGCAGCACATCTTCCACCAAATCCTGTACCTTCTCCACCGTGGGCAGGTCATCAGGTAATGTCATCTGTGCCAAACTCAGCACGCGAATCGTTAGTTTTTTGGCGGCAGCCTCGCCAAATTCACCGGTGGCCCGACCGGCCTTGAGTATGGCCGACTCGATCTTCTGAGCATCAAAAGGAACCAGCCGACCATCACGCTTGCGAATCTGGGTAAATCGCAGGTTGTCTGCACTATCCGTTACCGGATGAGTATTCTTTTGAGAGATTTCCATGGTTAGCTTCCTCTTTTGCTTGCTGATGATATTTTAATGCGACTTACACTTTTTCTTTAATCGTTGCATGTCATTCACCAAGCTTTGCCTTCGTATATGAATGTAGTGGACAATTCCTGTCGCAGTGAGCAGCGATGGCCGGATCTTCACATCCAAAGCTGCGATAGGTCTTTTCAAAAGCACACTTAGTCTGATACTCGATCTCTCGCTCGGTGATTATACGCTTGCCATCTTCCGGCTGGTTCTTTTGGGCCCACGCATTCAATACGATCAGGACCAGGTCATAGGGCATGCCATTTCGTTTCAGTTGAACGGCCAGACGAAAACACGAGACACGCTGATAAGAAGTGACGCCCTCAGCCAACATCCTGCGGACACAGGGAGGTAATCCGAAAGGCGATAGATCACAATCTGATTCGGTATGGTTATCGGATTTCGGTCTTTCAACAGCCTGGGATTGCTCTATCAGGTTACAGCTTTCAATGACGGCATCGAGTCGCAGCTCGCCGACTCGTTGCACTCTCGCCAGCAGCTCCCATTGATCAGGATATACTTTGGTTGGCTCAGCCGGATCAACAAATAGTGTCCGTCCTTTTGGAACAAGCGCCCCAAACAGCGGCGCATGGATAAAATTGCCATATGATACGCCATCAGTCAGAACATCCTGTTTCGGAAAGACCTCTGTTTCTGGTCTGTCCATATCGGCAAGAATCTTGCGGGCGACAATTCGTGCCTTGCGTGCGAGAACTCCTCCCTGCTCAAAAAAGATCCAGACATGGTATCCCTTCGATTTACTTCGCTCTATGTAGGCCGACATGCCATATCTTTTCGCGCCGGCTACAAAGGAAATCGGCGGACACAGTTCATTTTCGTCAAAGTCAACTGCGAGGGCACCGGTTTTGTCACCGGTCAAAAGATAAACACCGTACGACTGTTTTCCTGCCAGATGGGCAAGGATGACCTCATCAGTTACTGCGACTTTCTCCTGGCGGACTTTACCTGTCCTGGTATCGTAGGTGCCGTAGACATTTCTCAAGCCCATAAAGAGGCTCTTGAAGACCCTTATCTTCTCCGCTGTGTTGCGTTTAACCTTTTCCATAATCTGCCAGTCCCATTATTGCCAAACCAATGCACCGTCAGTTGGTTTGGCAATTGCGGCGTTTTCCCATCCGAGAGACCTTCAGCGGTTAAGATTTTCCATTACAAAATGAAATCTGCTGCAACACCGAATCACTCGAAATATGCCGCCACATAATCGAAGGTATCTCATCCACCAGATGCGCAGGGGCACATTGAAACAGACGTTCCGGGATAAACGGCTGGTAATCTTCCAGGAGAATCCGGACAATTTCGCACTGCAAATTCCAATCACCGCTGTACAAATGCCACGCAAAAACGCCCTGAATGTACTTTTGCCGCTCAATATCTTTGATTGATTCAGCCAAACCGGTCAGAACGCTCCGAATGCCACCTACCGAGGCGTCGTCGGCATCCAGGATGGCTGCTGTGTACCCGGTCCCGTATCTGGTGCTGCGGTAGTTATTCTCGAGCAGGAATATTGCTTCGGCAAGTGGATCAGTTAGTATCCAGAAGGCTTTCAGTGCCTTTGCATAAATCCGTTCCACAAAATCAGCGATGACTTTATGGAAAGCTTGATGGGTAATGGGGCACTCAGCCTTAAACTCAAATTGACTTGCAACTCTCGCGATAGGCTCATCTAACCGGCTCTTTACCAAGTCCTGATCGAGTTCAGCGGTAATTATTTCGATCATCTCTCTCGCACATTCTCTCAGATCAGTATTCTTCATATTCTCGTTCCGTGAAGGTATTCTTCGTTTCACCGATATTCACTGCGGTATCGAGCGGCACAAACGGTTTGTTCGCCCGTTCACCGCGCTGCTCGATGATCTTGCGGACCTTCGGTGCGGGCATATAATATCTCCTGCGCGACTGCTCAATGATTTGACTTTTGAAGTTTTTTTCCGGCATCTCCAGTGGCGCCAGGGTATGGATCCTGGCAGTATCTCTTCCGCACCGTATGATTGCCTCAAAAACGTCAAGATCGATGATATCGTCAGGCTTGACCAGACCATGGAAACCCTTTGACAGGTGGATGGCATCCTTAGTGTCAACGTTGAAGACAATAGTCGTTCCAACACTGGCCACGGCATCAATCTTCGGCATTCCGAACTGGTGCATGTACTGATGAGCGAGTGTTATACTGACACCGTACTTACGGGTTTCGGCGATGATATCCTCCAGAGAATCGGTTACAAACCGGTGTGCTTCATCAAGGTAGGTATGAAATGCTTTGCGCTTGTCTTTTGGGATATCACTGCGGCCCAGTGCAGTCATGTGTATGACCGCAAGTATGAAGCCTCCTAGAATCTGTCGGACTTCGGTGCCGATTCTCGATAGGTTGGCAATGAATATCACGCCATCATCCATGATTCGTCTGAAGTTAAATGCGCTGTGCGGCTGTGAGAGCATCAGCGAAACCGTACCCCCGATGAGCAGTTTGCTGAGTTTGTGTTTTGCCGGGGTGAGTTCATCCGGACGGTAGCGCATAAAATCATGCTGCCAGAACTTGCGGGCCTCCTCGTTCTCGATAACATCCAGAATAAGCTTGCGGGTTGTTTCACTTTCCTTGGAACCGCCTCTGAGAGTATCCGCGATATCAAGCAGGGTACTTCCCGACAGGTGCAGCAGCGCAAAAATACTATGCCGCAGTATATGCTCCATCCGATCGCCCCAGCCGGTAACAAAGCTTTTCAGAACACCCACAAGGTCATCTGTTAGGCGACCGATGTCCTGCCCGGGTATCTTCTGCATCGGATTCCATATGGGAACCCAATAGGGATCGCCCGGATCGAAGTAGATGACCTTGTCAATATACTCTTTGGGGATAAGAGCAAGCAATCGCTCAGCCAAGTCACCGTGTGGATCAAGAACCGCTACGCCATCACCATTTTTGATATCGTCAATAATCATGTGTTCTTCGGCTGTTGATTTGCCCGTGTCGGGCTTGCCGATAAGATGGGTGTGGCGCATACGTATTCTTCGGGGTATACATACAAGCTTCTCGTCGTTCGCAATCCTGCATGTACCTATCGGAGTACCCTCTGAAAGATTATTGTTGGTGACGGCTAACGTATCCAAAATGTCCGTAGAGACCTCCAGATGCTCGGCAATGGTTGCAGGAGGCAAATGAACGAGGCCCGTCAACTCGGCTGAATTGACCAGAGAGCCGGGCCGATAAGTCAACCCCAGCCAAAACATCTGGCGTATCTGCTGTGGTGAAAGACGCGGTTTGTAGTCTGCTTCGGTTAGACACTGCAAGGGTCTGCCGCCATGCTGAAAGAGACTGCTGAACACCGCTAGCGATTTCAAGTAATCGTGTGCGAGACCGTTGGCGCCCAGGACCGCAACGCGAAATGCCATTGCATAGAATGGTTTGTCGTTATGGGCCTTGGTCTCCACCTCGCCGGACATTTGGCGCAGGTCACCCGATGGGGCCTGCTGTGCATATCGTTGGGAATAGCCGACATTGCCTACCTGTTTGACCATATATTCGAAGTCCATGAGAATCTCGATATTGCGATGCCAGTTATGGACCGGGGAAACCGGCTGGAACAAAACCTGGTAGACACCCTTGGCCGGCGCCGGAATATCAGCCATCGCCGTGATTAGACATTCATAGGGCGAGTTATGCAGCTCGTTTGGGCGAGTTAAGAGATGAGAGTATGGCGGTCCGGGGAAGTAATCGTAGAATTTGGCTTCTTCCCATACCTGCGGCCCGAGATTAAGAAACGTCTCATCATTCAAAGGCGACAGTTTGCAAAATTTGAGCTTGCCACAAAATGCCGTCTTAACAACCGGAATATCCGATCTGTGACACAGCAGTATTATGACAATTCTCTCTTGATTGCCCACAATCTCCAGTCCCACCCGATTCGAAACCATCAGAAGCTGCTTTAAGAAGAGTTCAAAACAATTCCAGTCAAACGGCTGATCGGGCGAAATCCAGACCTGAAATCTCACCAGGTCCTGCTCAAGAGGCGGGTTTTCGTAGATCCAGGATGGTCTGTCCTTGAGGGCCATGATGTCTTTCGGGACGGAGATCTGGCTGAAAAACGGCTCGAGAGAAACCGGATTCGGCAAAATAGTGCCGTCGCAGCCTTTGCCAACCTCAGCGGCAATTAGGGCTCCGGCCTTTGATGCCAGCATATATGATCCCAAATCCGCAACAAGAGCTCGTCCAAGAGTCATTTCTATCCTTTCAGCGAAAAGTGACTTTCAGTTCTTTTCGTTAGCGATAGCGGTAGTAAGATACGCTCTGTTGCAGTTTGAGAGGATTATCTTGAAAAAACTTGTTCTTTTTGGGGCTATCTGCCCAAGCGGCGGGTTTTTCGAAGTATTTGGGGGTGCCGGGCCAATACTCTCGGGAAATTGGCCCGGATACGGGTGCCGTAGCCCTCGGTCATCTCTGAGGGCAGCAAATGACCGTACTTGTCGAGGTACTCGGTAGCCGCTGAAATCTGCTCATCCACGGACAGCCTCTGCCAGTATTCGCCCACACGGGCGGAGATTTCGTTTTCGGCATACTCATCGGCCATTCTCATCGCTACGGCTCTCAAAACTGAAGAAAGACCACCCTCATTACCGGTTCGTGCTATTTCAAAGGCGGCCTTTTCCCCACTGTGGCCGTAAATGTGGTGAAGCAATTGCGAGCAGCGGCCCCAGTGAAAATCCACATCCAACGGGCAAGGATGCAATTGCAGTATCTTCGCCTCGACATGCGTGAAGAATTCAGCCAGGCAGGTATTGAAATCTCTCCAGTCGGTGATCTGGACTCGGTCAAAGGAAAACGTATTGATCGCCTCGTCAGCCCGGGCGAAAGTTTGATCGTAAGTCCTTGAAGGATCGATATCGGTCAGCAATTGTTCCAGTGCTGTTGACACCTGCTACTCCATCAAAACCGTCGAAACATGGCAGAAGTCTGCCGCAACGCGTTGGTATAGGAACGAATAAGCTCTTCGAAATTCTGGGCGTAGGCCTCCGGCTGAGAGGCTCGAATCGACGCCGATAGCTGGGCGCCGCAATTGCTGATGAATTGACGAATAATATCGACCTTGTCGTCCCATGAATTGGGCGCGACGTGGCGGTCGAACATGTCGCGAATGTATCGTTCGACCGACTCGGCCTTTATGCCTTCGCAGATTATATCCAGCACCGCACGCATGCCGCCATCGGTCCCATCATGGGCATTGTTAAATGCCGAAGTTATGTCACCTCCGCGTCTGCGATATGCACGATCGAGTATCTCTTTGGCCCGGCCGCCTGCCTCTGCCAATGAGAGCGAGCCCCCGCCTGAGACACATTCGGTAAAATGATGGTTGTAGTAATCGGCAATGGTGCTGCTGAACTGATCAAAATCACTGACCGTGTTGGAGTCCAGCCTATATCGCATGCGGGCTTCATCATGCCGCAGCCCTATTTCTCGGGCGATTGTCCGTTCGTCCAGTGCATCGAGTAAAGCGTCAATATTTCCCATGATACTTCTCCTCTTTTCCTAAAATCTTCGAAATACTTCGTGTACTCTATCCAGTGATTGTACATATGCTCTCACAATGATTTCATAATGTTGGATGAATCGCTCAGGCGGCGATGTTGCGATTTCTTCCGGCAGATGGGGCGCCAGACGCTTTAGAAGAACCGATATTAAAGAAATCTGAGCGTTCGTATCAAGAGGGCTAATGGCCTCTTTGATTATGCGATTAACATGTTTGGCCTGGCGCTCGGCCTTGAACTGTTCGGTCATGGCATCAAGTATGAATTTCATGCCGCCGCTGAGGGCATCCTTAGCTTCGTTCATGGCGGCCTTGAATCCGCCTTTATTGGCAAAGGTCCTTTCAACCAGAGCCATCGCGTCGGCCCTTACCGCATCTGTATCCACCGAATCAGATGCAGAATGGACGTGACGCTGAAGGTGCAGATAGAAGGCGGAAACGGTATCGTAAAACTCATCACTTGACCGGATCGTCAACGAATCCAGCATGTAAGTCGCCCGGGCAGTATCGATGGGAATTGCCACACCCTTTGCCAGAGCGGTACTGTCTATCTGGGATATTATCGAATCAACAAGTGATTTGTCTTTCTCATCCTTGAATTGGTCGGCGTTGAGGTTCACTCTTCTGTTTTCAGAAGATTCCGTCCAAATCGCCTTGCCTTCTGCGGCTTCGTATAGCAGTCTTATATCACCGGTATCCGATTCGGTGGCAAACTGGGTTAAAGCGACGCACTCAAGTGTGGCTAAAAGAGGAAAATCTATCTTCAATTTCCTTGTAGCAGGTGGTAGTGATCGCAGCAGCTGCAAGAGTTTGCGGCCAAATTCCTTTGGATACATTTGGCGTAGAATATGAAACTTTGCACGGGCCAAAAGCAAGCTCTTTGCCTCTTGCTTTTCACCTGCGAAAAAATATCTTTCTAAGACATCCCAGAAACGAGTTTCGTTGTTTTCTTCAAGGAAGCTGACCAGGCATGCAATAGGGCTGTTGCCGGCCCTTTTCGAGAGGTCCAGTGCAAAGAATCCTTCCTGCAGGGATGCCATGACTATAGCGGCATCTGTAAAAACCGCCCGTATCAAATCGGCAATATCATCGACGGCAGTCATCGTGAGTCTGCCCTTGGCGTTGATAACGGCAACCTTGGCCCTCTCGGTTTCGGCCGGAGACAGCGCACTCAACGAGCTGTCATTCTCAAGGGCAGGATAAATGAAACGATGGATCGATTTGTCATCAAGAGCTGCGGAGATCTTGGCAGGTATCGCTTTCACCGCCGAAATATCGCCATCGGAAGAAGCCATATGCCCTGTTGTTATAATATCCCCAGGCACTGGCATATTCAAAGCTGCCGATAGCAATGCCAGGAATAGCGGTACGTCAGCTGAAAAGCCTGAGATTTCGACGCCTAAATCAGACACAGAAGCTGCACCTGGATTGACTACTGATAACTCGAAGTTCTTTTTAGCCAGACTTAATGAATCCAGGGTGCTATCTACAATAGGAATCAAGATGTCCCTGATATGACCGACAGTTGCATGGTCAAAGGCAACGGCGCCTGCAAAGCGAACACGTTCATCGTTCATATAGGCACGGGTATGCGCAACAACAGTGGAAATTATCCCCTTGGCTTTATCACCTTGACCAAACGTCAAGGCCGCCCTGGCTCGGCCCGCTGATGTCGTCGCCATCGTCATTGCGAATTTCCAGACAAGTTCATTTTTATTTCAATCCTGCCACTTTCAAGGCCCGCAAATACTCGCAGCACAATTTCACCATCAAAGACACTGCTCTGCTGTGTGGGCTCACCCTCCGGTTTACCGGTATCGGCACTCAACCTGAGGGCCCGGCCATGATACGCCTCCGTCCAGATAAGGTCACGCTTATCAAGCTGGCCCTGCCAAATAACGCGTCCCGTAGCAAGGGCTATATTATAACTACCGGGGATTATATTGTCGATGGTTTTACAATCGGGAATTTTCGTAAATATAAACGACTCGAGCAGCTCATTCTCACGGAATATTGAGATACCAATACCCTTAGGAGCCTTATGCAATTGCTCGATCTCGCCAACGAGCGTGTTGTATTCATCCTGCCACTGGGGCCGTGATTGAACGATCCTCAGGGCCATCTGTTGTTCCTCGTCGCTGCCTTCAAAGGTCCCGGTTGCCAGCTCGGTCATCAGCGCCCTTACGGTATTGACTTCAAGCAGGTCTGATTCGTTCTCTTTCACACGATCATTTACAGCGACCATAAACTGCTGAAATTGCTGATAGCCCCACTGGTAATCCGGTCTTTGGCCTAGGGACTCTATCTCGTCAAAAGCCTGCTTCAGTGACTCTTCGGCGTCCTTCTGCTGCAAAGCCTTTGCTATGATGGGTATGAAGTATAGGTTATTATCCATCTTAAGTTCCACTCCTATTTGCATCCCTGCTCTCTAACATTTTCTCAACGCGCCCCAGGACACCGGCGGCCAGGGCAACTCTCACGAACGCTGGATGACCGGCAAGAGTCCGGGCCGTATTGAGCCACAAATCCGGAACCGGCAGCTTTGTGCCCTTATCAGCCTGAGCAAGCCAGCTGCTGCCGGCAAACCGGCTGAATGTCACCCTGCTTATTCCAAAACTGTCGGCGGTGTTCATAGCCCCATATGCCCCGCGAGCCAGGCTGTCAAATATCCGATAGATCAGCTGCTTGAGTTTATCCCTGCCCAATTGTCGTATTGCGGCCCTTTGGAACTCGATATTTTCTGCCTTCTCATTGGCAACCACATCCGCCAGGCCTTTGACTGTCATTTCCTGCTCTATATCAGGCAGCAAGGAAGACTGGCGGGCTGCAATTTCGCTCTGGTCTACACTCGCAAGCGAAACAACTTTTCGCTTTGTCAGAAGTCTATTTATCACAGCCTGTACCCGATCCCGCTCACCGGGACGCGATGGATCAATATCGGGAATATTATCTTTCAGCCATTTGCGGCACTGTTTGCCTGGCATCTGAATGGGCAGTAAAACACTCAGGGTATAGCCGTCTAATTTCCAGAGATACCGTCGTGACAATTTCCTGACTCTACGACAAGCTTCCTGGCATGACAAGCGAAAGTGGCGGATCACGAAATTTTGCAGTAATCCGGTCATATATATCTCCTTCTCAGTTTCGCTATTGGGAGCTTCTGTATCCAATTTTTTTGCGGCATATATTATAAAAGCTTCAAAGTAATAGCGGCAGTCCGGGCCATCCAATTTCACATCCTGGCCGACTCTTTCCTGGTTTGGTAGATTACCGAACTTGCTGATAGTCAAATCGTAGGCCTTCTCCAATACTTCCGCATCCTGATTACACCACCGCCATCCCAGGTCACTTTGACGCAGCTTATCCGTGAATTCAGCCAGACGCAGCGGTCGGTTGCTGTGGCAACAGAACACCTTGCGATTGTTATGCAATTCCTGTAAAGCTTTCCTGTCGCTGTTGCGTGCAATAAGCTCAGCCAGTCTCACCAGTGATAAACGGCGGTACATGCGATACCCTCTTGTCATCCATATGTAAGATGCGAAAACGTGAAATACTCAACACGTACACATCTTATGATAACGCGCAAAGCACGTAAAAGCAATGATTAGTTGCTACCGAATGGAGTATACCGGATATTACCAAGCCAGAATTGAGAACTGGATCAGGACAATCCGTATCTTTGGTATCGTTAAGAGATCTCTGAGCGATTTGCATCCGAATTATACGGCTAAAATGCAATCCTGCAAAGCGTACAGATTAGACTTTCGATCCACATTCTGAACAGTAATTGCTACTGCCACGCAGAGCCTTATCGCAAACCGGACACCTTAGAACCAATCCGCCCATCCTGCTCTTCGGACCAACCAAGAGCACAAGTAACGCAAGAATCACCGCAAGCGCCGTGCCCGTCAGAAATTCCCGCCGAGCCCACCCGGCCTTCTCCGCAAGTCCAGAATCAGCAATCCAATTTGCAACCACCAGGATGTTGGCCGTCAGGAAAATAATCCCAATCAATCCCAATACAATGATTTTTCTTATTGTCAGACTCATCACAATCTCCTTTTCAAAAGGTTAATGTTCGCCAGACTAAATGGTAGCGCGTTAGCCAATCGAGCGCAAGAATAAATTTGAATAATTTTCACTCGATCGACATAAGTAACGCGAGGCAGCGCACTTAGATCGAGACATTTTTTTCAATTTTTGGTTCATAAAAGACAAGCTTACATAGCTTCAATAACCACTTTGACCATTGTCGAATTCGTGCCCTTGCTCATCTCTATAGGTATAGCTTTCATTTTTACAGCATTCTCATGAGTCTCCATCAGACAGCTTTAGGCTTAAGCGTTTATGCCACAGAGTGCCTTATTGTGGCGTTTTACATTTCTCTTTGACATCCTGAAAAGGAGAGAAAAAGTTTTGCATAAATCAGGGCGACATAGTATAATATTAGTCTATCAGTTTCGTGACTGACAGCAAGGAGGCCGAAACAGTCCCAAAGCAGAACGAGGCAGGCAGTCCTGGAACATTCAGGATACTGTGTCCAGGCGCGCAATCGGAGTGATCCTGACCTTGGAGGAAGGTATGAAATGACTCGGCAGCAGCGGATATACGTTTACGACATACCCAGTATTCCCGATTGTACCCACCATAGCCTGGTGAGTCTGTGCGGCGGCAATGTCAAGGAGTATATCAACCGCAGCTTCGAGCACCTGCTCAGAATGGTTTCCAATTTCAAGCAGGACCAGATCGCCCTGGCGATTCGGTTTGTTTTTTCACCGCAGACAACCGATGGCGTTCGGCACAGGCTCAGACTAAAATTGGCCGTCAGGACCAGAGAGGACATTTCCGAACAGGTGGTTCGACAGCTCATAGAGGTCGGCCCGCTGTCTGAATTCTACAGCAAGCGCTGCACTGTCCCTGGCTGCGGGGCCGAACTCAAGATGTCTGCGGCCGACTGCCCTGGTGAAAACTGTCCCGGCCCCCTCAGGCTGGAAGCCGAGGAATTCAAGATTCGAGAATTCCCGCACGTCTGCGAGATCATACGAAAGGAAAACAGAATTGAATCCGCTGTGCCGCACGAGTTTAATCGGTATGCACCGAGGGTCGGTTTCTACTATTCACCCTGCAAACTTGAATCGCATCGGGATAATGATTTCTTAATGCTCGATGCGATGCTCTCGAAGGCTACAGAAGAATGTGTAATAGAGTTTTCCATTCAACCGGTTGATGCAAGTGATGATATAGACGGTCATTATTTGTATGTTCGTCATCTCATGGCCGTAAACGCCTACGGAAATGACGTATATATCGGCCAAGAGGATTGCGAGAGCGACACCCCAATGCAGATGTATGATCAGAACACCCCCTTTACCACAGATGATAAAAAAAAGAAGGACCCGGTGGCCGATGATGTTCTCAGGGACCAGCAGGAATTCCATGAGATGCTCCGCCGCCCCCTGCTTCTATTCAATATCAAGGTCTTTGCCGAAAGTGAAATAGTCGCAAAGACCATCGCGTCGGCAGTGGCTGAATCCGGTTTCAAGGGTGGAAGGTATTTCCTCTTGTCATATGGATGTGGCGGCGATCCCAAGGAGCAGGATTATGTTACCAGGTCTCTTCAAGATAGCACTCTGATGAGGGGTTCCTGTCACGCCATGAATCGCAAGATATGGAGTGATGACATGCCCGAAGAATGGAAGCACCTGGCCCGACTATGTCGGCTGGCAACCGTCGATGAGCTATTGGGTGTCGTTCGTCTGCCCATAGGCGGATACGGTTCACCACGCTGCATCAGAAAAGCCACTGATCCTGTGGACAAAATAAGTGACGCCTCTGCAGCGGATACCATTCTGCTGGGCTACGATTTGGAATCTGAGGAGCCGAGCGGCGGACGTCTGAGCGGACTCAATGACCTGTCGGGACTCTTTGCGGATTCTCAACCGGCAAACGTGGAGTTGCGTCTGCCTATAATGGCACTGACCAAGCACATGTTTGTTGCAGGCGTTCCAGGCAGTGGCAAGACGACAGCAATCTTCAATCTGCTGGTGCAGTTGAGCCGGCTGAATGTACCATTTCTTGTCATTGAGCCGGCCAAAACAGAGTATCGCATTCTAAAAACGTTGAGAGAGCACCCTGACGAGGGCATTCGGAAGATGGTGTCAAAACTCAGGATCTACACGCCCGGCAATGAAGGGATTTCACCGTTGCGATTCAATCCACTCTCCTATCCGGAAGGAATTACCTTGGATGAGCACATTGGGCAGGTGCTTGCATGTTTTGAAGCATCGATGCCCATGGGCGGCCCACTTCAGGCCCTGATCGCTGAGGCGGTAGAGGCTGTCTACGAAGCAGCAAAGCCGGATGAGTTCCCGCGGATGGTGGATTTGGCCGAAGCCGCCCGCAAAATCATGGAGCAGAAAGACTATGACAGTGAGATAAAGGGCAATCTCCGCGCTGCCATTGAGGTCAGACTCGGTCTTTTGACGCGTCGTGCGATGGGCCGAATCTTTGAAGCTCGAGAGTGCATTCCTTCCATTGAAGATCTGCTGCAATATCCAACGATTGTTGAGATGGACTACCTGCCTCAAAACATAGCATGCCTGCTGACACTTTTTCTGCTCTCTTCCGTCCGCGAACGTATCCGAATAGATCCTGCCAGGAGGAAAAAAGGACTGCACCACGTCATAGTGATCGAGGAAGCTCACAATATTGTGGGACGGACCGGCCAGGCGATTGCCTCAGAGGAGGGAGCAGATCCCAAGGCATTTGCCGCCCAGTACGTATCGAGAATGCTTGCAGAAATGCGCGCCTTGGGAGAGGGGATTATTATCGCCGATCAGCTGCCTACAACAGTCGCTCCGGAAGTTGTGAAAAACACCGGCACCAAGCTCGCTCACCGGCTTGTAAGCAACGAGGACAGGGAGGACCTTGGCGGTGCAATGCTGCTGGGCAGCAGTGAGATTGAAGAGGTCGCCAGGCTGTCACCTGGTGAGGCTTATTACTATACCGAAGATCTGTATCGGCCCAGAAGGATGCGAGGATTGAATGCGATTGAATACTTGCGAATTAACAAGGGCAGCCCGACCGGGACTCGTATTCTCCCATTCGTGAAAAACGAAGAATGGTATAAGGAGGGCCTTGTTCATCGAACGCACTGCGTAATCGATTCGATCGAAACTTTGGACTTCATAAAGTTCTTTGATGCTCACCATGAAGTCTCTGTAATGGTTGCAGCCCTGATCTCGAACATCGACCCTACTAATATAGTTGAAGATCCTGAAAGAAGATCAGACAGGTTGATTTCTCTGAGTGCCGATCTGGTGGAGGTCAAGACAGAATTTAGTCGAATTCATGAGACGCTCAGAAAAAACATTGTTATGAACCAACCAGGGCTTCAGCGGGCCGCTCGGATTGACACTAACATTGATACCAGGTTCACCAATCTGCTTGTGCGGTACAATTCGGACATCTTGGTCAAATATGCTGAGATGGTTGACCAGATTGAAAATGCCATCGAGAAGACAAAGTCCCGTTTGGAAGATTGATTTATTTGGGCAGGAGTGGTTGCCGGTTAACGTTAAGAACGATGTGACTGCAGAATTAATCAGATGGAGGTTTGACGTATGATGTTTGAAAAAAAGAAGAAAAAGGGAGAGATAGAGAAGGAAATAAGTGACAGTAAGAAAAAGCAAAGCAAAAGGCTGGAGAACTTGAAAAAAGTCGCTAAGGACAAAACGATAGAGGTCAAAGTGGCCAAGGAGATCAAGAGGGGTGGCACCGTGGAAGGCGCCAGGGCCATGGAAAAAGCCGTCAAGAAGGCCGGAGACGTTACGGACAAGGAATTCGGAAAGCAAGAGAAGGGTATTAAAAAAGAGGTGTTCAATCCGGCCCAGAAGAGAGAAACCGAACTGGACAAGAGGTCTGAGACGGCAAAGACAGATGCCGACAAGTTGAAACGGGCCATGTCCAAAATGGATACTGCCGCGGCAAAGGACAACGTCAAAGATGCTGCTTCTGCTTCGCAAGATGACAGGAAGTTCCTGAAGAATAAAGAAAAAGACCAGAAGCAAAGCCGTGTTACCGGGGAAAAGGAGACTAAGCGTCAAACTGACATTGTCAATCGTAACAAGATTGCTTTCTAAGTGGACTGTATCAGCATTCGCAAGAGGAAGTCAGAGACATGAACAGGCTATATCTTACATACGCGAGCAAAGAACTCGCTGACCTCAAGTCATCACTGGGACAGGCGCAGCGCAGCCTAAGCACTGCCTGTGAACAAAGGCACAATATGGAAAGCCAAATTGCCGCCGCGCAGTCACAATATAACCGGCAGGACCGAGAGCCCTACGGTCCTTCATTGCCACAACAAGCCTACCAAAGATTGAATCAAGCCGACCAGGAAATCTCTGCTGCCACTGGAAAAATTAACACCTCTCTGAAGTCTCTGCATTCGTTGGGGGACCGAATCCAGTCTGCCATGAGAGAACAAGAGGCGAACCGGAGAAAACACGACTATGATGCACAGAATTTAGGATCCGGTGCTGCACAAAGTGTGCAAGGCGGACTTATGGATGTACAGAAAGTCATAAGGGCATGTCAAAAAATGCTAAGTGAAATCAATGCCCTTACTCAAAGTGTAAGACATTCACTGTCTTTGGTCCCCAGTTCATCTTATACGCAACGAGGAACGATTGATGCACTCGTGGGCGAGGCGGCCGGACTGAGGCGAGGTAGATATGCTTCTGTTATCGATGAGATGCTATACCTTCTGAACAAGAATACCCAATACCTTGTTGCCACGCCGGCTGTACCGGGTCTCGGCACACCTGGCGCCAAGACGTTGGGCACGATTTGGGACAAGGTCAATTATGGAGGAGGTAATCTGAAATATCAGGCCATATACAAGCGTTCTGTGGATATTTCGCCCGATACCCGCAGGATGATGAACGTTGGTTACAACCTGCAAAACACCGATGGAATGTACACTGTGGGCAAGATGCACGAAAACGCTGAGATAGACTATGGGCGACATAAACATTCGTATTAGCGAGAAGAACCGTGCTCATGCAGGATTCAAATGTGGTTTATAGTGGAACCGGCAAACAGGCCCCGGTTATACAGATGTGGGATGGCCTCTCTGACGGGATCAGATCAGTAACACTGTCCAGTTTCCCCAGGGGCTACTCCATCTATGAACTGGCCATTTCCCCACAGGGTACACGTCTCGCCGCCGGTACCCGGACCGGCTTCCTACGCGTTCACAGCCTAACCGATTACCGAGGCATTGAGAATTGCCCGGCTCTCTTCGAGATTTATCACCGGCCAAGTGTGGATAGTCTGGCGTTCAGTACCGAGAACATTTTGGCTTCAGGAGGTAAGGAGGGGACAATAAGACTCTGGTCCTTGGTGGAAAAAGACCAAGTCGGGCAGATTACGGCGCACGAAGGCTGCGTCACGGCCTTGTGCGCGATCGGATCTTTGCTCCTGGCCAGCCTTGGAGCAGATGGCCGAATGCGTATTTGGGACCTGGATACTTTGAAATGTGTGCATGAAACTGATGTACTGCTCCTTCCCAAACTCGCGGCGGTTACGCGCCTGGACTACAATCCGACCACCGGCTTACTGATACACCCTTCGCAGACGGGGCATCTCTATATATACGACGTCGAAGACAACTTTAAGAAGACCACCGTCAAGGCGCACGATGGAGATTTTGTCGCCGTCTGCTCGGGGCTAAACGGTGTCATTACCGGAGGCCTTGATGACAGGAAGCTCTGCTTATGGTCGACGGATATGCAGGAGCAGATCTCAAGTTGCATGGTATCTGCTGGAATTCTCGTTGTTGCTTGGGCTGGAACCGAACACATATTCACCGGCTTACGAAATGGTAGTTTAATGACCTTGCACTTGCAGGATGACAGACTCTCGGTTCTGCAAACTCACGGCTCGGATGTACGGTCGTGTATCGGCTTGCCAGCAAAAGCAAATACAGAAAAAGCTGTATTGGAGGAAAACAAGTGGCGAGATGCAAAGATCGCAGAAGCGCGCCGTCTTATTCCTCCTTCCGACCCGGCCTCCATACAGCAGTTCACTTCAATCGTCGAGGCTCTAAATAGCCGCGGCCTTTCCCTGGAGGCGAGTCTGCTGTTAGCTGAGGCGGCAAACCAGATGGAGCGGCCTCTCTGGGAACTGGAACTGCGGATGAAACAAATCGAGGCATTGGGAGACAGCGAGGTGTCGCTTCCATGTCGGTATGCGTTGGCCGGATTGTTGGAGACTGTGAATGAGCCCAAAATGGCAATTTCCCATTTCGAGAAGATTGTGGAAATTCAATCAGATTACAAAGACACTAAGGTGCGAATCGACTCCTTGAAGAAACACCCCCTCGCCAAAGGTTATGATGACGATCTGGTAAGGGCGGATATTGTGCCCATAGAGACCTTATCACAGGAGATCGAGAAATACAAAATACTCAAAAAGAAGTTCAGCCAACGCGTAGTCTACGGTAAAGACAAAACCGTTCCAGTGGAAACCAACGCAACCGTAAAAGAAGTTTTTGACTGTGTGCGAGACGCCTTATTGAATTTAGGTAATCGCTACGCTGAGATTAGCCTTCAGCAAATCAATATTTTTCAGAGAAACAGACTGCGAAAGGCTCAGTGGATATATGTCACTCACCAGGACATGGATTTGTCCCTCGCCTTTGGTCTTGAGGTGTCAGCATCCACTCCGACAATGCAGTTTACCGGATATGCGGTATTCACTCCGGATCGAATAGAGACTTCAGAGACAGGCTCGGTCTCAGATTACAACGACCTCGTAACAGAAGTCTGGGACAGACTGCGAGAGAATTCTCCAGAGACCGATCAGTGGCTCAAGCTGACCAGTGACTATGCCTTGAAGGCGATTCGAAAGCTGGCTAATACCAGGCAAGAACGCCGTTCGGCTTTTTAGTTGCGAACTACCGTAAGTCTATGATGCCGATGCAGGCAATAGGCTGATCGTGGAGAGTCATTTACCTCCTCGATCCTCTAAGTTGTTGAATAATATGGGAGTCGAAAATGGTTGAAGGAAACATGCTTAGATGTTCCTGCGGTGAGCCGCTCGAACCTGATTGGGATGAGTGTCCCGCTTGTGAGAAACCTATCGTAAAAGAGCGATTGACCTGTCCTGGGTGCGGCAGGGACGTTAAGGCGAAATGGAAAAAGTGCCCAAACCCAGAGTGTAAGACTCCACTGGACGGCTGGACAACGCCTACACGTATGCCCGAAACCGGTAAAACCAACGACAATTCCTCACCCCCCTCCCCTGCCGCAGAGGATGGTCCGTACTTGTCTGAAGAAGCTGGCGAAGGCGATGATGTCGGCTACGGTGTACAGGTCATAATCAATGAGGGCGAGGTTCTGGACAAGTACACCATTCAGTGTTCCCTTGGTTCCGGAGGATTCGGCAGTGTATACCTTGCTGAAGATACCGTTCTAAAGGAGAAAGTCGCTCTTAAGGTTGTCGTCGCAGGCGAGAGTGACAAGGCCCAGAATGCCCGTGAACAAATCATACACGAATTCAAACTTCGCGAGAAGATAACCGACTTCAGCCACATCGTCAGCGCCAGGGATCCTCGAACATGCGAACATATGAACCTTACCCTTGTACTGTTGCCCATGGATTTTGCAGAGGGCGGCAGTTTCCGCGACTGGCTGAAGAAAAACAAGAGCGAAGAAACTCGAACAAAGGATGGTCTGAAGATCTTCCGCCAGGCTTGCCTTGGTGTTAAAGCGATTCACGATACCGGCCTTTCTCATTTGGATATAAAGCCGGAAAACATCCTGCTGGTTGACGGCACTGCAAAGATAGCCGATTTCGGGATCGGGCGTTACGGGGCCAGCATGTTCGCTGATAATCCCAAGCAAGTAAATCGCCAGGGTATCGGCACCCCGCAATACATGAGCCCCGAACAGTTTCACTCGGCCCGCCAAAAAGATATTGGCCCGGCCAGTGATATTTATAGTTTAGGAGTCGTTCTATACGAATTACTGGACGGCTCGCTGCCTTTTGACGGCTCCTCTCGTGACGAATATTGTCGGAAACACCTACATGACAATCCTACAGAGATCAAAGGAACCTATGCGAGGTATTGGGGCATTATATCTCGTTGCATGACCAAGAAAGCTGATGATCGCTACGGCAGTATGGACCTGTTGATTGGTGATTTAGACAGGGCTGCTCAGGGAGCTTCTCTTAGCGTTGATGTGTCCTGCCCGGAGTGTGGACACATCAATTCGGATACATCATATGACACCTGTGAACAGTGTGGCTCTCACCTTCCCGACTCGCTGTTCCGTGAGTGCCGCCGTTGTATGAAGAAACTTCGATTGGACACGGAGATTTGTCCGGCCTGCGGTTTTCACGTCATGGAATACTATGTTCTGCAGAATCGTTGGCAGCGGGTTCAGAAACTCAAGGATGAGGATCCGGTTGAAGCGATGGAGCTTCTGGAAACAGTACTTCGCGATGGTGCTGCGGAACACGAGGAGAAAGCCCTTGCGTTGGTCAGGGAACTTCGCAAGAAGCAATCCCAGATTAGAGACCTTATTGCCGAGGCGGACAAGGCCGTGGCCGATGGTGAGCCGGAGAAAGCTTTGGAAGATTGGAAGGCTGTGCTGAAGGTGATCCCCCGGCACAGAATGGCATTGGAACAAACACAGAAGCTTGAACTGCTGATAGAAGATTTCCAAAAACATTGGGCCGAGGCGATGCACTTGATGGATCGAGCGCAATTCGAAGATGCGAATAAGCAGCTGCGGGATTGCCTTGAGCTTATTCCCCAGCGTGAAAAAGCTAAAGAAAAGCTAATAACCTGTCGCAAGCGGGCTCAAGAGTATACGAAGACCTTCACGCAAGCCTCAGAATGCATAAAGCTAAAGCTGCTCCTGGAGGCAGAGAAGTATGTTAAGGCAGCCCTTTCTCACGCGGCGAAGAGTCCGGACGCCATGGCTCTAGCCGATGAACTCTCAAGAACGCTGGAGAAAACGAGGCAGTTGACAAGTTGGGCATATAACCAGCTTCAGCGGGCAGAGTTTGACGCCATCAGACGGGACGTTGCGGAAATTGAACAACTGCAGGCGGACAACAGAAACGTATCAGATATAAGAGAACAACTGACGAGAATCCAAGATACTTACACTGCATCGATAGAAAAGGCTCATACAGATAGGAATGCCGGTGAATTTGATAAGGCCATCGAAGCAATTGAGACGGCATTGGAGCTATGTCCGGAATCATTGGAGGCACAGTCATTGCTGAAGCAAACAAAGACGGACCAAGAGGAACTCAACAAACGTCACGCTTACGCGCGTGAACTGCTCCAGAAGACTGTAAAAGCTACAAAGGCAGCGAAATTTGACGAAGCTGATGCGAAACTTCTTGAAATCGATGACTTGTGGCCAGATATGGAGGGTCTGGCCGAGGCGAAAAACGACCTGGCCAAGTGCCGGAAAGAGTTCGACAGGCAGATAACAATCGCTAAAGAATCACAGGCAGAAAAGGACTTTGAGAGGGCTTTAAAAGGGGCGAAGGCTGCTCTGTCCGTTTGTCCGAAATCGGAAAAGACATCCGCGTTAGTTAAGGCGATTGAGAATGATCAGTCGGCAGCACTCAACCATCTCGTGGAGGCAACGTCCGCATGCAAGGCCAGAAAGTTCGAGAAAGCCCACACCCACATCCGTCAAGCTGAAGAGATATGGCCAAAAGTCCCCGGACTTGGCGAAGCCATGATGAGCCTGCTGGAAGCGAGGAAATTATGGCGCCGACAGAAGATAAAATGGGGCATAGTGACGGCGATTGTCTTGGTCTTTGTGTACGTCACTGCCAAGTTATGGCTGGCGTACTCAAATCGTCAGCATGCTGACACGGCTATAGAGCTAGCCGCCCGAGACGAGTATTTGGCGGCCTTATTCGAGTATGACAAATGCCTCAACATACCGCTCTTCGTATCACGGCCTCAGCTTCCTGAAGAGGTCAGAAGGGGCATGGATGCCACAGATCATAAACGCAAGAAGGATTTTGATTCAACCATGGACATGACTGAGAATTTCTTGTCAAGAGGTGAATTTGAACAAGCCGAGTCAACGGTCACCGCGGCACGCAATCTGGTGCGCACCTCTGAAGAGAAGAAGCGGCTTAAGCTCATAAGTACCCAAATTTCCGATGCCAAAGCAAAGGCGAAACATGATTCTTTGGTGGCAGAGGCCGAAAGAGAATATCTGCTCGCAAATAAGATCAGGTTGTTAAGAGAAGCATTGCGATGTAAATCCCTATCCTCTACTCGACAGCTCCTTAACGCGGCACTCGCCGAGCAAGGACGTAGGCCAAGGGCTGGCAATACTATCACCAATTCAATCGATATGAAACTCGCTTACATCCCTCAGGGTGAGTTTTTTATGGGAAGTCCTCCGGGTGAAAGCGGCCGATCCACAAATGAAGGTCCACTGCATCGCGTCATAATATCCAAGGGCTTTTACATGGGTACTTGTGAAGTCACACAGACGCAGTACAAGGCGATAATGGGCTCCAAACCGAGCGCTCATAATCGCTTAGTATTGGGCGGGAATTTGCCTGTGGAGCGTGTTTCCTGGCTTCAGGCTGCAGCGTTCTGTGAGAAGCTAAGCCGGAAGGAAGGCAGGCGATACCGTTTGCCTACTGAAGTGTAGTAGCCAGTACTTGATCTGACATTCACGCCACATCGGCGACTGTCTGTACGGTCTGATTCAACATTTTTTCTTTAGCCAACGGGAGGCTGTCCAGGAACGTTTGCATCGGGGTCTTACCGAAGCAGTACTTCCCGCTGTGCGGTCGTGTCTGATTGTATTCATCGAGCCAATTATCCAGGTCGGCCTGTAGTTCGTCAAGCGTATGATATATCTTCTTGCGGAAAGCGATCTGGTAGAACTCCTGCAGGATGGTTTTATGGAAGCGTTCGCAGATGCCGTTGGACTGGGGCCTGCGGGCCTTGGTGCGCGAGTGGTCGATATCCTCGACGGCCAGGTAAAGCTGGTACTCGTGGTGCTCGCGGGCGCCGCAGTATTCAGTGCCGCGATCAGTCAGCATGCGTAACAGTGGAATGTCGTGGTCCTCGAAGAACGGCAGGACTCGATCGTTGAGCATATCGGCGGCAACCAGGGCATTCTTGCGGTCGTAGAGTTTGGCCCAAGCGACCTTGGAGTAAGTGTCGATAAAGGTCTGCTGATAGATGCGTCCGACACCCTTAAGTGTACCTACGTAGAAGGTGTCCTGGGCTCCCAGATAGCCGGGATGCTCGGTTTCGATCTCGCCGTGGGCTTCTTTGTCATCTTTAGCCTTCTCCAGAGCGATGATCTGGCCTTCGGTAAGGATCAGGCCTTCCTGGGCGACCTTGGCCTCCAGGGCCTTCAGTCGCAGCTTGAAGATCTGCAAGTCATGGCGGAGCCAGACGCTGCGGACACCGCCGGGGGAGATGAAAAGGCTCTTCTTGCGCAATTCGTTGGAGACGCGGACCTGCCCCCAGGCCGGCTGTTCGAAGGCGAGTTGGACCACGGCCTCTTCGATCTCGGGCTCGACGCGGTTCTTGACGATGGGCTTGCTTTTGGATATCTCCCGCAGGGCTTCTTCGCCGCCGGTCTGATAGAGTTCCTGGAAGCGGTAGAAGCTGTCTCGTGAGTAGCCCAGGATCTTGCAGGCTCGTGAGACGTTTCCGAGTTGTCGGGCCAGTTCGAGCAGGCCCACTTTGTTCTTGATGATCTTTTGTTCTGTCGTCATGTCTGACACTCCTTTGCCCCTGAGGGGCGGGTTGCGAGGTTGCCGACGGGTGTGACTCCGCTACGCTCCGTCACACCCGTCGCTTCTCCTCTGTTATCGTCAAAGTGTCAGATCAAATCTTAGCTATTTCATCATCTTAAAAGTACACTTACGTCAAAGTCAGTCAAGTTGTAAACATTACTAATTCATCAGCCTATTTCCATCGAAGCTGCCGGAGTTCCTCTTTCGTGCGAATGAACTTTACGGTGCCGTCGTTTAAGAGTACACAGCCACCCTTTGGATCGTGGTTTTCAAAGGTGAACAGTTCCGGTCCGCCGTACTGGTTCCAACCGGCTTTGGTTTCAAATAAAAGCACAGTATCAGGTGATGAATCGTATTTGCAGTTGGGATTCATAGCATAAGTCGATCGTCACTCATTTACTCCAGGACAAACATGTGCCTTCATATGTGATAAGTATGTTTCACTTGTGTGCCATCCATATAAGGCCTCCATGGCATCACACCAACTTCGTGGCATCGGGTAAACAAAATTGATTATGCTATATTTATCTTCCTCATATTTTTTTCTTGACTCATACTCACGAGTGATTTCTTCTGCAACCTTATCCATGTCAGGTGCCATATCGTTTATCTTTGTGGGAGGAATATAGACTGTGTTTAGATCATCAAGCTTGTAGTGGCTTAGAGATTGAATTCGACTCTTCTCCGTTTGGTCGTAAAACCGTAGCCGGTACCAGAGTATTTTCATATTGGACGTACATTGCCTTCGCAGTTCCAATGGCTGTATCGGGTGCGTTAACTTCCTCAAACTTTGTAATCCATTGTAATAATTGATTCTCTGCTTTTTCTCAGTTTCGACGGTAGTTTCATCATATACGATAAATGATACTACTCTACTACTATCGTTATAACCGATCACATTAGCTTTACTTTTCTCTGGGACAATTCCCCCAACGGTCTTTTTTGCCTGTTTTAGCTCATTTGCGAAATCGGAAATACTACCGGCGCTTTCTATAACGACATTTTTCTGAGACCGAAGGTAATCTGCCTCTTCCTTATTCAACAGATGTTGCTCGCTTTCATACGGGTAGAAGTACTCAAGTATTGAAGGTTCATATTGAATTTCCAACCGATTACAGATGGTCAAGTCAGGTGAAGAGTATTGTGGTTCTGTCCTTGTTTCTTTGTAGAGAATGTTAAGATCGCTAATTGTAGTTGCTAAAACCTTTTCACCTTTGAATTCCTGATATGTATACTGGATCCGAACCTCATCGTCTCTTCGACGCAAAGATTCATTCATCCTATTGAAACCAGCCGCTGCTTCGAGGTGTATATTTTGTATCTTTGATCTATCATCAGTAGGATTTTCATGCCCTTGAAGCATATCCAGGTACATTTGAGGAAGGTTTCCAACATAGTATCCTATTTCAATGGACAGTCGTTTTGCGTAAGCAAAACCTTGCAATTGTTTTTTGGATGAATAGAATGTATACATAGGCGGATTGACGGGTACATCAAGCAGTATCGATTCAGTTCGTTTCTTTTCTGGTTCCAGACGCATATATTTACCCATGGGTGGTGCACGCCAAATTTTTGATGTAGGCACATCCTGTCTTTTTCTTATTACGAGGGTCTGGCTGTCTTTATCTAAGAACACTTCAAAATCGTATGCATGAGAGATACTTTCACATATCCATATGTCTTGATCGGAATTGTTTCTTATCTCGTAATTTATACTGAGAGTCTTATAGCTTAAATCAAATTTGGTCACAGAGATTGTTGGCACACCGGCATTGTCTTTAGATATTGCTTTTGAACTGATTGACAACAAGACGCAGATCAATAACGTTGCTGTTATGATTGTTTGTTTATTCATTTTTCTTCCTCTCCGTATTTGCAAGTCTTATCGGGCCTATTTGGTGCTGCTTGTGGGAAAGATGCGGACGAAGGCAACGCCGTGTCTTGGTACTTTCGCTTCGAAACGGTCTTTGTATGTGCCGAGGTTCTTTTGCCGCCACAAGTCGCGGACGCGGCGGGGGCCTTCTATGCCGAGGTCCTTCCATGAGACGGCGATATTTGTTGCGATCTCGGTGGTGTTGAAAAGGCCGACGGCCTTCGAGCCGTCTTCCATGTCCTTGGCCATGATGAAATATTCGTCCGTCTGGGCGATAATCGGGGCCTGCCTGCCCAAGGGATCCTGGTCGACCTCAATGACCTCGGCGTTGCACAGGACATTGAGCGTGAAGTCATCGAGCTTGTCCATATCGCCGGAAAAGATCAGCGGTGCGGCCATCAGGCACCACATCGACATATAGGAATACTGCTCGTTGGGCGTCAGGGGGGTTGGTGTGCCCTCGGCCTGTTTTTGCGCATCGCCGACCCAGCCGATAAGGATGTAGTCGGGATCGTTCCACTGCCCCGGCTTGGCATACTTCCAGTGTTGGGCGTTGCTTAGGCCGATATGATAAAATCCCGGCAGGTCGGCCCCTCCGGCCAGGCCCAGGTCGCCTGTTGTTCGCCAGCAGTTTCCGCCGACTTCGCCCGCCCATGTCCAGACGTCGCCCATTCCATACTGGCAAAGGTTGAACACAATATCGCGGTCGAGCTGCGGCAGAATCGCGCCCATTTTCACATAGGGTCTCTGGACGCGCTCGGCCCCTTCGCCCTTAGCGACCCCGGTATAGGAGCACCAATCGTATTTGAGAAAGTCAAAATCCCACTCGGCGAACTTTT